>Ga0105104_10001747_pt1 | contig 16222 bp, 12 predicted proteins | sample PPLLaktember2015_3_FD_87034 | JGI IMG/M metagenome (GOLD analysis project Ga0105104, IMG submission 87034) | Freshwater sediment microbial communities from Prairie Pothole Lake near Jamestown, North Dakota, USA - PPLs Lake P7 Core (6) Depth... | ecosystem: Environmental > Aquatic > Freshwater >... | reverse complement strand
AACGCCTCACGGAACTTGCAGCCAATCTAAAACTTGAAAACCTGCCCGAATACATTTTTAGAGGATTGTTGATCCTCATGGTTGGGTATTTTTTCAGCGGGGTCATCCTTTACGCCGCAAAGCGCAGCAGTTTCCATCCTTTAATCGGTAAAGAAAAACCTGTTTTCCCGCCTTTTCTCGGGTTCACAGAAACTTCGATCATTCTTGGCAGCGTCATTGCCCTGTTTAGCTCTTTTGTCTTGATCCAGATTGAGTACTTCTTCTTTGGCCAAGCCAATATCACCCAGCAGGGCTTTACCTATTCAGAATATGCACGACGTGGATTTGGGGAACTTGTAGCAGTGGCAGTTTTTTGCATCCTTTTGATCAAAGGCCTAAGCGATATATCAAGGATCAAAACTACAAAGGAAAAGAAGATCTTTACAGGATTAACTTTCGGTCTGGTCAGTCTCGTGCTCGTCATCCTCATTTCAGCTTTCCAGCGCCTTTACCTGTATGAAACTGCATACGGTTTCTCACGATCCAGAGCTTATGCACATGTTTTTATCATCTGGTTGGGTATCCTGCTTGTGTCCCTGGCGGTCATGGAGATCATCCAACGTCAACGTGCTTTTGCAAATGTTGCATTGATGGTTTTACTAGGATTTGTATTTTCGCTCAATGCGCTCAATGTGGATAAATTTATTGCCAGCAATAATATCAACCGGTCAGAACAAGGCGAGCAGTTGGATACCAGTTATCTATCCACCTTATCAAGCGATTCCATTCCCTTAATGGTCACTTCTTTTTCCTCCGACAAACTTCCTCCCGAAATTCATGAAGGCATTGGTGCTTCCCTGGCGTGTTACCGGGAAATGGCTAATAACGACATCATGACTCAAGATCACTGGCAGTCTTTCCACCTTTCTGAAAAGATTGCAATGCGTCATCTTCAGGTCATTAAGCAAGATTTAGACTTATATCGAGTTGAGGACAGCAGCTGGCCAATCACTGTTGTCAGTCCTGAAGGAACGGAATATCCTTGTCATGGGAATCTCTACATGGATTGAATTAAACTAGGCCAATGATCAGAAATTCTATCGAGTATTTTTATCTTAATATGTTTAAAGTTAAGAACGGGTTAACTTAGGTCAAGTCCCAAACCCTGAACTTCAGATCTAACTTCTTCATATATTTTCTGCCATTCAGGAACGGGTTTCAAGGTTTCGAGGTCATAGGCCTGGTCAAAGCGCACACCAGGATTGCCCCCAGACAACTGGAAGACGTGTTCATATCGGTTGAAAAGCTGATTAATAATATGATTTGCCTCAGGTAAAGTCAGCCCCTGGCGAGTTACAGCTTGCCCAATCTCAGCCATCCAGCGTACTTCCAACCCTGTGCCGTTTGGCAGAGCCCCATCCGCGGAACCCACTCCCTCCATATGTCCGCCGCTGATCGTGATAACCACAGCATTCGCTGCCACTTCATACAGCAGCTCGCGGGTCAGCGCCCCGCTTTTAGGATATATATCCGCAACGATAATGCAAGGTGCAAAGCGGGCAAAAGCCTGTTCAACCGCGGATTGCACCCACATCACACCGCGAGTACTGGTTGCCACATGGCGGATATGGATGGGATGCAGCAGATGATAATCCGCCAGGCAAACCCAATTTGCCAAAAGGAAGGAAGCGATCTGAACAATCGCAGCACCCGGCGCATCACCACCCAGACCGCCCACCATCACGGTCGCCAGCGAAGCGTTACGCATGCCGTACCCCTCAGAATTTAGCGCCCTGACCATATTGACCTGGTCTATGATCAGTTCATTGAATAAAGCCACCAGGTGAGCGTCTGTTTTTCGAAGATGTTCGGGGTTAGAGATAGCCAGATCGCCCAATTCTGTGACCGCGCTTTGGCCAGCAAGCAGCCCCATACCTGGCCTCCCAACGCATTGAAGCGCTTCACGCAGTTTTCGCAATTCCCAGCGTGCAGCAAATATTTCCATCAGGCTTCCGGTTTCCACACTCCGACCGTTGATACTTGTCAACGATCCGCAGGTTGCCAGATCTACTAAAGGCTCCTGCGTCCAACTCATCACACAGGGCACAAATAGTTCTTCAGGTGTTGGCGCTCCCGGATTTCCAGCCCATATAATAGGCGGTCGGCTGTCCCTGACCTTGCGGGCATATAATTCCCGAACATCCTCGCCTTCACCCATCTGCAAAGTCAACGGCATTCGCTTTATGCCTTCGTTTATTTCCGGCTGGCTGAACTTGATCACCCTTCCGGTTGAGACACAATAAACGCCTGTTGATATAGCTAATTCCATACCCGCCTGGAACAACCGGTTGATCAGGTCCTCATCTTCAGGAATGGCTTGTTTCTTATCCCATGCCAGCTGGTATTTGCTGACCAACTTTCGGACAGGCAGCACGATATGGTCCATATCCCAATCCGGCTTGGAGACCAACGGTCCATTCTTTGCTCGATCGAGAATATCCAGGTATGAGTTGATCAAATTGGATCCCCTTTCCTGCCTTAGCCGAACAATTTGTGGGTGGTTTGAATGATCCCGCCTCCGATGACTGCATCATCATGATAAAAAACAATGGATTGGCCGGGTGTGGCAGAAAATTGAGGCTGTAAAAACCGCACTTCTACTGAACCCTCATTGGCAGGAGAAATAATGCAGGGGATTTCTTTTTGATGCGAGCGCAGGCGCGCACTGATTTCCATTTGAGTTTCTAACTTGTCAAAAGCGATCCAATTGGGAAAATTGGCGGTCAGACTGTCTACTGCCAATCGATCTTTCGGGCCAACCATCACCTGGTTTTTTTGAGCATCGATGCCTAGAACATAAAGCGGTTCTTTATTGCCGCCAATGCTGATGCCTTTGCGCTGGCCTATCGTGAAATTAATAATGCCCTCATGGTATCCCAACACCTTACCTTCAAGGTCAATGATTTCGCCTTTCTTTCTTTCAGATTCAGGGAAGAGCGATCCATAGATCCCACCATCAATGAAATCCTGGCTTTCGGGTTTTTCTGCAATATCCGAAAAGCCAGCCTCCGCAGCAAGTGCTTTGACCTGTTCTTTTGAATACTCCCCCAACGGAAAGATGGATCTTTCAAGCTGGCTCTGTCCCAATCGATAAAGAAAGTACGATTGGTCCTTCTTTTGATCGACGGCTTTTTTCAGCAAAAAGCGTTTCAGTTTTTCATCATATTCAATTCGGGCATAGTGGCCGGTGGCAAAATGATCAAAATCTATTCCCAAGCTTGTCGCCCTCTCCAACAAAGCGCCAAATTTGACCAGCGGATTGCATAGGACACAGGGATTGGGTGTCCGACCGCCAAGGTATTCCTTCGAAAAAGTATCCAATACGTTTGATCGGTATTCCTGCGACAGGTCAACAACATGGTGAGGGATCCCTAGCCGTTCGCAGACACTTTTGGCGACCCTGGTATCATTAATCTCACCCGGACCATAACACCCACTTCGCACTGCTTCCTTTTCAGCGCTTTCCCCCGACCAAATGCGCATTGTAACGCCAATTACTTCATGTCCTTGATTTTTTAATATATGAGAAGCCATGGTGGAATCCACTCCGCCGCTCATACCAACTGCAATCTTGAGATGTCTATTACTCATTTTCAACTACTTATTACTCTCCCGCGACAGAGAGGAGATCCCATTTCACCTGGCTGGAATCCTTTAACAAATAAAGGTTTACTCCCTTATATTTCACGCGTTGGTAGAGATCTCGCGCTTCAGCAGAGATATCAATCCCGCCCCATTCGAAACCCGCAACGTAGTCCGGCTGCAGCTCTAGAATGGAATATTTCAGGTCGAATTTATTGTGACCTGGCAGTGTGTTGACAGTGCTCTTTTCGATCGTTGAAAGGTGGGCGATGTACGGGTCGGACTTTCCCAAAAAATCCACTGCATATTTATGAGTGTAATAGGGAACCGAACCCGCCCAGAAAACCCCGATCTTTAATTGTGGAGTGGAGATCTCATTTAGGACAAGAGCGGTATTTACATTACCTCTATTTGATGGAGCCTGATAAGGGTGGGTTAAGAAAAACATTTGCGGGATGAATTTTTGATCTGCCATTAATAAAACTCCGAGGATGCCGATAATAAATATCCTTTGGTGGATCTTGATATCGTAACCCTCACCTGACGAACCGATCAACCAGGAGATCATAATAAAAATACCAGTTCCAAGTAAAAGCACTTGCTGGCCATATCCAAATCCTGCTTTTCCCAATCCAATTCGATCAGAGACCAGAATGATAAGGAAACAAATAAGTCCAAAGATCATTAACCCACGACTGGTGGTTTTTCTGGGTAATTTTATTAATGCCCCGTTTCCATTATTCCAAACAGGATTGCGGTTCAGATAGTGGTGGATTTCCGAATTAAAAAGCGTTTTAAGCAGAACCTCGATGAAAATATAGAATTCATTGATGAAAAGGATAAAACCCATCGGGATAATTGGCGTGACCATACGCCAATAATTCCATGCGTCCCCTCCGATCCATATCTGATAAGCGATGTAAATGAGTATTGTTGAAAAAAGCAGAAATTTACGCCGGCTGTAATTAAAGATTGTATTCAGCGTTGCAAAAATCCAAACAAGCAGGGTTGAAATGAGGAATGGATAAGTGAAATTTAAGCCGGCTTCCAATCTTTTTGCAGTTGTCAATCCGGATAATTTAAGATAATAGGTATTCGGAAGAATATCGCCATAATAAGAATACCGAAAAAGAAGATGAGCCAAGGGGATCAGGGCAAATACTCCGCCAAATTTCAGGATATCGAACATCCGATCCTTTATTTTTGTATCGCGTGTAATCAAGAACAACGAGATCGGAATAATGACCAATACAGCATCAGGACGCGTAAGATAAGCCGCAGATGCTGACAGCGCGGACATAGCCAAATTGGATAATTTATTTTCAGTCTCATATCTTAGGAGTAAATTAAATGAACTGAGGATCAGGAATGTGACCAGTCCCGTTTCCATCCCCATTAACGACCAATATGAGAGGGGATAATACAAAAAGACCAAAAGTGGAAATAGGGTTGCAAGAAGTTCGTTCGGTTCATTCACTGTCACAGTCGAATACAATTTGGTTGCCTGCCAAACCACACCAACAACAGTGAAGATCCCAAAGATCTGAATGGCTAATACTGCAAATCTCTCGTTAAGGATGAGAGTTGCCACACTCATAATGAGCGTCATCAGAAAGTTGGTATAGCCTTCCACATTCTCTCCCGGGTTCCAGACGAGCCCGCTGCCGTGGGAAAAATTCCAGGCATAGCGCATGGAGATCATGGCATCATCAAATAAGGAGAAATAGCGCTTGCCATCGACAGCTATAAAAGAGGATCTTGCAATAAAAAAAGCTGCCCAGATCACATAGATGGAAATAAATAGAATAAAGAGGTTCTTTTTCAATTTATCAGTTACAGAAAAGGTCATTTATTGATCCTATCAGGGTATTATTATTATCGACCATTATGATGAAGCCAGCAAATTATATATTAGATAATTACTTATCAGTTTTTGTAATACAAGCTAAGCCTAATTGAAAAATAATCTGTTTTATCCCCAAAGGTACAGTTAATTTTTCTCGAATTGACACCTTCCCGCAATCAAAGGTTTTAATTCGCAAGAAGTTCGTCAGAGTAAAAAAGAATATCTTTCCTTTCCTTAAGCACGATCAGCTGAACTTTTGGAATTTGACCTGTGGCAGCAAGGATAAAAGCTGGAGAACCGTTTGCAATTCGGATATTATCCTTAATTCCGCTCAAAGGTAGGTATAGTTTCGAGATATCATCTGCTGCAAACCTGAAAATCATTCTTGAAAAATCCTGTTTCCCATAAAAAATATCAGAGGAAATATCATAGAAGCCTTGCCCTCTTTCAAAAAATCGTGGGTAAATGATCACACCTTCGAGTGCGGTCGAATTTTCATCAGCACACAATAAAATGGCTTTTTCCCTTACTAACGGATACTTGTCTTTGGATATACTATTTTCAAGATTACTACATACGTCTGATTTTGGCGTAGCTTGGGTATTTGTTGAAAAAAGTTCCCGTAAAGGGAGGATCGAACCGATCAGCAGAAAAATTACCAGAAATGGAATAGCTGCTTTCAATTCATTTTTTCCAGTGATATCCATTGAAACGGATTTGCTGACCATATCATTTTGATCGGTCCGCGGAATAAGGCGAAGAAACCCAAACAAGCCAAAGATACCAATAATATAAATGAACAGAACCATCCAATCTACCGGCATGATAAATCGCCAACCGGAGAAACGGAACAATGCAGAACTTAAATTTTGAGTCAGATATATCAGTAAGCAGGAAATTGCGACCTTCCAATTTCCTAAAATGAAAAGATATAAACCTATGATTAGCAGAGACAGGTTGAAAATTGCGATGATCAGGTTCAATTGGCTGTTATATTGAAATGCCTCAGCCCAGAAATTATCTTTGATCACAGATAGTTCCTGAATATCCTGACTGCCATCGATCCGTATCGGGAAGATCAAAAAAGTGGAAACCAGATTACGGAAAAAGTTGTCTGTAATATCAATAATATAGTTCGACTTTACAAGAGATCCAACCAGATCCGATCGGCCCTCCGGTTGGTTTTCCGAAAATGATGGGTTTTGAGTATTAATATCAGAATCGATGTTTTCCGGATCAGCCATAACATAGTTTTCTGCAAAGCCTGAGATGTAATCTGAAGAGTCAAACCAGAAGATCCCTGATATGGAATGATTTCTGATTAGCAGCGGCAGGACGATCGCGCTCAGGAATAAAATGAAGATTCCGCTGAAAAGCATAATTCTCTTAATATTCTTCCAGTAAAGCAGAAAAGCAATAACGATAAATACCGGGATAAAGATCAAATACTGCGCCCGATAAAGGATCAGTATGCCAAGAATGCCCCCAAGAATAAACGGATAATACCTTCCATCGCGATTTTTAACCCATCTGATCATATATAAAATTAATAGTGAAAGAATTAAGGTTGAAGGGAAATCACTTAAGAGCAATTTTGAATTGGCCACATTGGCAATATTTGCTGCCTGTAGCGCGTTAATTTCCCGAAAGATCGCAAAAATCCCCATACCCAATCCAAGCATATTTCCGCGAATTTCTTTTCCGATCAGGAAGAGAATTGATGGGAAGAATGCCAGAATAAGAGTTTGCCCAAGAATCACATTCTGATAATTCAAGTGGCCTAAATAATTCAAAATTGCCAGATAGATCGCGTGAAAAGGTTTACTGATGATGAAATTGGATGTTATTCCATTTATTATCCTGATTCTGTCCAGGCTATATCTCTCGGCATCCGAGAAAGGATATGTTTCAAAATTCGGCGGAAGCACCCTGGGTGCAAAATAATTGTTGATCGGGAGGGGTTGCTTTTGCCATAATATAAATGCGGACAACCAGAAAACAACAAAAAATATTAATGGAAGGTATTTTTGGATATTCTCGAACTTCTCCTTCTTGAAAAGTTCCAAATTAATAGGAATTGCTTTGATGTAAGAAAGGAGGATCAACAAGCCAATCGTAAAAACGATCTGCCATTCCAAAAGCGGTATGCCCAGATCATTGACCGTTATATCCCTGGTATAGAGACCGATCCCCGTCAAAAGCGGCAAAGAGAATAAAACCAGAATAATTAATATTATTGGCAATAAAATCCGATAATCGAATGAACGAGCAGCGGGGAGTTTATTTTTTTGGTAAAAATATAAGCTAACAAGAATTGTCAATCCCGTTACCACGCCCCAGACGATCAACGGGAGTGAACGTTCACTCAGATATTGGTACTTAACATAATTTAATAAATTGAAAAAGAAGAGAACACACCATGAAGTTATTGAAAGCAAAGCTGCAAAAATAAAGATAATCCGGATAAAGTTCAGATCACTGAATTTCCCAATCATTTTCTGAAAAATCGCTTTCTTGAAAAATGACAATAACAGTATTGCTAGAAATAAAAGTGATGAAACTAAAGGGGTCGATAAAAGAAGCAGTCGGTTCAAAGATAATCCGAAGATCAATCCGCCGGGGTTAGAAGGGATCGAAAGTAGCCAAATTACACAGAATAATCCTTCGATGATTAATGCGAAAAGTATGACCACATATGATGAATTCCTTTTTTTTTCAAGAGCCCCATTATTTTTTGGTATTTGCATTAAGGATCTTCCTTATCAAGAGGTATGATTTCTTCAAGGTTATTTTATCAAGGATAAAATAACCTTCACTAATACTTTTCAATAAGCCCATAGCCCTATTAGGACTATAATTATCCTAATTACGGGCCGTCTTTTGAATCACTGGCAAAAATCCTTTATGAACTGATCAGTATATATGCGAAAAATAGTCTCCAATCTCCTTAAAACCACTGGAACTCTTATTTTCATAATCTTAGTATTGTGGGGCTATTTTTTATTTTTTGAGAAAAGAAAAAGCTCGCCGCCAACAAAAATCGGCATGGAGATGGTTTATATTCCTGCGGGCAATTTTCTGATGGGTTCTGAGTTAAGTGACAGGAACCAGAGGCCACAGCACAAAGTGTTTCTTGACGCATTTTGGATCGACCAAACTGAAGTAACCAATGTCCAGTATCAAGAATGTGTTAAGGAAGGCGCTTGCGGAAGTCCGCATGAAGTTGATTATTTTAAAGATAGTAAATACAACAACCATCCCATAATTTATGTATCCTGGGATGAAGCACAGACTTTTTGCGCCTGGGCAGGGAAAAGGCTGCCGACCGAAGCTGAATGGGAGAAAACTGCCCGCGGTGACGATGGCCGTACCTATCCCTGGGGAAACCTGAAGCCGAATTCAAGCCTTACGAATTACTTCGACAACAAGAAAGGCAGCTCTGAGGTTGGATCTTACCCGGCTGGCGCCAGCCCTTATGGGGCAATGGATATGGCTGGAAATGTCTGGGAATGGACAGCTGACTGGTACAGCCCGGAATATTACAAAATCTCACCGGTCAGAAATCCCATGGGACCTGAATTTGGTGAAAAGCGCGTCGTTCGGGGCGGATCGTGGTTCAGCCTGACAGAGATCGTCGTCCGCACCTATTTTCGGAAAGCTTCAAATCCTGAAATTCAGAATTACACAACCGGGTTTCGCTGTGCCTGGAATGAATGATCTTATCAAGAAAACAAGGGAACCCGGTACCTGGAAATAATCCAGAATAAATTCCTGGGGGCAGGGATCATAGGCGATCAATGTCAGAGGTAAACACTTCTAAATTCTTGAGTGTGCACAGATCCTCCTATATCAGAAACTGTGTAATTCTTTTTTATTATGTTATTCGGAAAATTATTCTTTTCCAAAAAACCTAATCAGCTATTTAGATATCTGTAAGCGGTCAATAAATAAAGTTTCGCTGCCAAGATCACGCTATCGATCATCACATATTCATTCGCATTGTGGTGGTTGAATCCTTCCGGTCCAATGTTAAAAACATCGGTCATCCCGCCTGAAAGCATGTTTCCTCCATCCGAGAAACCGGATGCGAATGTGTAAACCGGTTTGGTCTGGTAAACCGCTTCAAAAGCCTGTGCAAGTACTTTTCCAAAATGTGTATCCTTCTCAATTAAAAAACCTTCTCCGATCGTAATAACACTCACCCGGATATCCACCGGATCGTTGGCAAATTTGCCAGATGCTTGTTGTGTATTCTCATATCCTTCCGGGAAGTCAACTCTGTAACCTAATTTCGTACAATAATCAGCTATCGCATCAAACAATTCCTGGGCGCTTAATCCGGGCATTACCCGAAAATCCACATCCAGCTCACACAGGTCAGGCACAATATTTACTTTTTGCCCTGCCCGGATACGGTCAAAGCTGTATGTTGTTTTAAATGCCATCCCCATTTTGCGCTTATCCTTTTCAAGCGGGTTGGAATTGGCGATTTTGCTTGACATTAACTTGACCAGATCAGACAGTGTATACCGTTCTAAATAGGAGCGTAATAGAGTGAAAGTATTAACCGGCAATTTACGGTCGGGAATATAAAACAAACGCGGAGCCTTGGAGATGAACCTGGCTGCTTTATTGAGCGCGTTGCTCTTTGGTTTGGGGATACTGCCATGACCAGCCGCACCAAAAAAAATAAATTTGAGCCAGTGTGGTCCTTTTTCACCAACCGTGATCACAGGTGTCTTCAGCGGCTGCTGTGAGCGTGCTTCGGAAATGATGGTTGCATTGGTCTTAACCTTTTCCGGATAATTCTTAACCATGTAATCAGAGCCAAATTTGCCGTGAGTTTCTTCATCAGGTGTACACCACAATTGCAAACGGCCATTAAATTCCGCTTTCGATTCTTTGAGAATCTGCATCGCCATAATCTGCGCCGCAAGGCCTGATTTCATATCACCCGCTCCCCGCCCATATAGCCGCCCGTCTTTGATCACCGCGCTCAGGGGTTGGGTGTCCATGTTCCAATTATCATGGTTGTATGCCACAGTATCCAGATGACCGTTGAACTGCAGCGATCTTCCGGGAGTTTTGCTCTCGATCGAAGCGATGAGGTTGAAATAATGCTGTCCAGGATTTCCTCCGGGAAAAGGCACTTTAACTAGTTCAGTTCTGAAACCCTGTTTTCGCAGATATTTTTCTGTATATCGAAAGATCTCATTGCGTTCGGCGTAAACATCCTCAGAAATATTGACCGAATCGATCTTTACCAAATCCTGGAGCAACGCGATCAATTCCTGTGAGTGGTCGTCCACCATTGCAAGCAATTTTTCTTCAGCTGCATCCAGGGGGTGCAGGGGACTAATTTTCTTTTCCGTGATCGGCATTGATGTTCTCCTCAAACAAGTTTTTTGATTTTAGGACAAAAACTACTGCAAAGAAAAACGCATTAATACAAAAAATAATAATATAAGTATTTGCTAAATGGATGTATGTTTTGTTAATTTCCTGGCTATTGATCCGATCAAGTTCCACACAATTCGCATCGCGGTGATGACGCCGATATTGTTCACGTCCATTTCCGGGACAAGTGACACGATACAGATACCCACCACCTGCGTTCTTTTAACGACAGCGTGGATAAGATCAATGACCTCAAGATAATCCAATCCCCCGGGCGTTAGAGCGCCTGTCGCTGGCATAGCAGAAGGGTCAATCGCATCCAGATCAAAGGTTATAAAAATCCGGCTGTCCGCAGGCAGAAAATCAACTACTGAAGCTATCCCCTCATGCCTGATCACTGAGGCATTGACAAGATTTGCGCCATAACTTCTTGCAGCAAGGACCTCTTCTTCACGAGCGCTGCCCACCGCGCGCATGCCAACCTGTGTGATCCCTTTCACCCAGGGCATTTCCGAGGCGCGCCGCATAGTGCTGGAATAACCTTCTCTGATCCCATTCACATTGTCCCGCCAGTCAATATGTGCGTCCAATTGCAAGATATAAAATGGCTCATTACCTTCATATGCCCGCAGCACAGGGATCGGGATGGAATCATCTCCACCCAAAACCAGCGGTATTGCGCCGCCCGCCAGGATCTTTTGGATCGCTGCAATCGCTGATCTCTGGTTTTCCGTCGGTTCGGATTGGCTGCCATGCAGATCACCGCAATCCACCACCCTTATGCCAGTTGCGCCTAAAAGCGTATCGCCCAGGTCAAAATCCCAGGCAATCGGATCATCAGGGTATTGATTTGATTCCCTGCGAATTGCAGCAGGTGCATTAAGCGACTCGGGCGGTTTCGAGGCATCATAGGGTACTCCAAAAGGAATTCCAATGATCGCGATATCGCCGCTCAACTTCTCGATATCAGAACAATAAGGAAAACCCGCAAATGTTGGAAAGTGATCTTGAACCATAATCTAACTACCGCGTTTGGCTGTCTCGAGCCCCGGGATGGTGGTACGCCGTTCAATTTCATTCAGAAGCAAGGTCATTAATCCGATAACCAACAGGTAAACCAAACCCACCAGCAAGTAGGTCTGCAGAACATTATAGTATTTGGACATCAGGAGTTTCGCGACGTAGAGCATCTCTGGCACCGCGATCAGGTAAACAATGGATGAGATCTTGACCATGGAGACTGCTTCATTAGACCATGATGGAATGGCAAAACGGAATGCCTGCGGGATGATAACGTGGCGTATCGCCTGCATGCGGGTCATGCCAATCGACCGCGCCGCCATCATTTGGCCGCTTCCTATCGCCTGGATCGCCCCGCGAAAGTATTCGGACTGATATGCTCCGCTGTTCAATCCGATCGCCAAATACGCGGATGTAAATGGTGAGAATGTGATCCCGAATTGCGGCAGACCATAATATATAAGAAAAAGCTGTACCAAAACGGGAGTACCGCGGAAGATCTCAACATATCCCGTCACCAGCCAGCGCAGCCATTTTGGTCCATAGACCCTGACCAGTGCAACCGGAAATCCAAGAGCCATGCCAATAAGCAGACAAACAAAAGACACCCTGAAAGTGATCAATAGACCAACCCAGATCTGCGGCAGTGCAATTTTCAGATATTCTAAAAAGCTCATTATTGGTCCTGCCTTAATGCAGTTCGCTGATCTTTCCCAGGAATTGTTTGGTGCGCGGCAGGTCCGGGTGGTTAAGCATCTTATCCGGGTTGCCTTCTTCAACAATTTCACCATGCTCCATAAAAACGATCCGACTGCAAACATCACGCGCAAAACCGATCTCATGCGTCACACAGATCATAGTCATGCCGCCGACAGCCAGGTCTTTCATTACCGTCAACACTTCTCCGATCAACTCGGGATCAAGCGCCGAAGTCGGTTCATCAAAAAGCATTACGATCGGGTCCATTGCAAGGGAACGCGCAATAGCTACACGCTGCTTTTGACCGCCGGATAACTGACCAGGATAGTTTTCGCTTTTATTGGCAAGCCCTACCCTTTTTAATTCAAGCATGGCCTTATCATGCGCTTCTTCTTTTTTCATGCCCATCACATGGATCAACCCCAGAATAATATTATCCAAAGTGGTCAGATGGTTGAAAAGGTTAAAATCCTGAAAGACCATTCCAATATGTTGGCGGGCTTTATCAATATCGGTCTTTGGGTTTGTGAGTTCCACACCATTTACCCAAACTTTTCCAGAATCCGGTATGGTCAACTGGTTGATACAGCGCAGCAAAGTGGATTTGCCTGTCCCGGATGGCCCCACCAGAACAACCACTTCACCCTCGCAAACGTCCATTGAAATTCCTTTAAGGACCTCCTCCTTCCCGTAGGCTTTATGGACATTTTCTATTTTTACGATCACTTTTTCGGGTTTTGGCATTTCAATCCTCTGTGATTAAGCGGGAATTCTTATGTGACGTTCAAGGGCATCCAACCCACGATTGGTGATGAATGTCAAAATAAAGTATATCGCTGCGACAGAAACATAAGCCGTGAAGGGCTGATACGTACGGGCGCTATAGTATTGCGCCTGGCGCAAGATCTCGGGTACTCCCAACACATAAACAAGCGATGAATCTTTGATAACAATGGCTGCTTCATTGGACCAGGGTGGGATCGCGAACCTGAATGCCTGAGGGATGATCACATGCCAGATCGCCTTGAAACGGCTCATGCCAATGGACCTGGCAGCCATCATCTGTCCCGCCGGCACCGATTGGATCGCACCGCGGATGATCTCGGATTGATAGGCGCTGCTGATGATCGCCAGCGCCATCGAACCAGACCAAAAAGCAGACAAGTTCACCACACGCGCGATCATAAAATACAAGATCAAAAGCAGAAGGATATGCGGCAGCGCACGCAGGATGGTAACCAGCTGTGTAAGAACTCCTGAGAAAACTTTTCCGCCATAAACCCTGAGGATCGCCAGAATGGTGCCAAATAGTAATCCAAGACTCAACGCGACCGCAGTAACTTCAAGCGTGATGCTCAAGCCGCGCAGGATATATGGGATGAGGACTGTTAAAACTTCCATCTGGTTTATCTTTCCATAATTTTTAGATCCAGAGCGGTTTTTCCCATAGCGAAAGTTTCTGGTCAAGCCCTTTAGCTTTGGCGCTTTGATAGAGGCGTTCAGCAATGGTTATGTCCAGGCAGCCCATTCCCAGGTTGGCAAACAAGATCCGCTGATCGCGGCTGGTTCGGCCAGGTTTCTCACCGAGCAAAATCTTGCCAATATCGGTGATACCTTCTTCTTTCAATTTGCCATCTGCGTGCAATCGGGTTGGGGTGAAGAAATCCCACGTTTTCAGAGTTTCCCAATTATCAACTACCAACCTGTCCGTATTCAAAAAGACGTTATCTTCACCTTCATCCGAAGCCATGTGGGCATAATAGCTGCCCTTTGGAACCCATTCATCCTTAACAAAGGGTTTGTGAGCTGTTGTCTGGGTTGTGATAATATCCGCGTTTTCAAACGCTTCGGCGACGCTGTCGACCACACGCACCAGAAGCTTGTCTTTAAACTCCAATGCCAGATCTTCGGCGCGTTTCCTGTTCAGATCGAACAGGCGGATCTCTTCAAGTTTCGGCATAGCAGAGGTAAGCGACCAGATCATCGTACGGCCGATCACACCGGCGCCAACCAGACCCGCCACCTTTGAATCTGGATTTGCCAGGGTTCTGGCGCCAACTCCCGCAACCGCAGAAGTGCGCATGGCAGTGATCAAACCTGCTTCCATGATGGCATGCGGGATGGCATGCTCAAGATCATGCAGCAGAATAATATCAATTCCCATGGGCATATCTCCGCGCTTGGCATTGTCCAGAGATTCCGCAGCCCATTTATGGCCAATTCGATTGACCTTGCCGCCCACGTAGACGGGCATGGATACTGCCAGGTATTGTCGTTTTTCGCCTGTCTCAGGATTATCAAATCTGAAGACCGGTTTGTGTGGTTGGTCAACCTGGCCGGAAGCGAATAATTTATAAGTCAATTCCACATCATCCAGCGCTGCAGGCATATCCAAAGCACCAGCTGCAATTACATCTTCTTGCGTAAGAAAAAGAAATTCGGGTTTGTATAATTCAGTCATGATCTCTGCCTATGATTTTAAGAAATTCAGGGCAGAAAAGCGGTTTTATGGCTTATGCCGCGTTTCTGCCCTGATCTGATACATGATATTTTACTTGTTAGATGCTAAGACTACTCAACACCATATTGGGCCAGGAGCTTGTCTATGAAGCCTTCGCTAGCCAGATCTGCAAGATGTTTGTCAAGTTCGGCCTTCAAGGCAGTTTCGCCTTTCATGATCGCGATGGATTGGCCTTCTGATTCCATCACACCGCGCCATAGTTCCTTGAATCCAAAGGCTGGATCGGCCATGAACTGCTTGCCGGGTTCGACATCCATGACGCCAATCTCGATACGACCAGCCTGCAGGTCAAGCGCAACCTGTTCGTTACGTTCGTAGAGTGACATGTTCGCCTTATCCATAAGGCCTGGGGTGATGAGGTTATTCTCCACCCAGTACTGCATGATGGTGCCGGATTGCGTACCGATCTTGTATTTTGCAGCTTCCAGGGGGTCTGTGAAAGATATTGGTGAATCCTTGGCTGCAAGCATCACATTATCGCCGGCATAGTACATGTTCGAGAAATCAACCTGCTCCCTTCGTTCTGCGGTTGAGGCCATGGCAGCGATCGCCGCATCTACTTTACCTTCCTGAACAGCAGTCACCAGGGCATCAAAACCAAGATCCTGGAATTCCACTTCAACGCCCATACGCTTTCCTATTTCGCGCATGATCTCCATGTCGATCCCGACGAATTCGTCATTCTCGTCTTTGTACTCCCAGGGTTCATAGTCCGCTGATGTACCAACAACGATCTTGCCGGCTTTTTTAATTGCATCCATCCGAGAGGCTGGCGCTTTGGGGCCGCAGGCAACTGCGAGCAGTGCCACAACCATAACTAACAATAACACTTTCAAATACTTTTTCATCTTTACTTCTCCTTTGGGCTTTTTAATATTTCTTAATTTGTGAGTCTCTCTGTGGGATCAGGAGACCTTCTTATTATACTGTGTACGATCTTATCAAAACAATTCAATATTCCAAATTATTTATTAAGTATTTGGATTTAATTTTTTCTCCTTTAATTTTTCGCACACAATGGCGACCAAGTTGCTTCCCAATCTGTCCCTTTCATTTGGGTTAATTGATAGTCAATCATCCCGACTATACTTTTGATGAATATTTCGGTATCCCCGTTT
>Ga0105104_10001746_pt1 | contig 16227 bp, 13 predicted proteins | sample PPLLaktember2015_3_FD_87034 | JGI IMG/M metagenome (GOLD analysis project Ga0105104, IMG submission 87034) | Freshwater sediment microbial communities from Prairie Pothole Lake near Jamestown, North Dakota, USA - PPLs Lake P7 Core (6) Depth... | ecosystem: Environmental > Aquatic > Freshwater >... | reverse complement strand
GTTCCAGACCACTCGCCAATGAGCAAGCGTAAAAGATCTTGATTGTTCATCTTTTATTTTCCTTTATCTTGGAAGCTCATCACTTCTCGAATATGACCTGCTCGATTTGATCCGCCACGTCTCTGATATTCGTAGTATCACGATTACTGAGAACGATCACCGTGACCTGATCATCGACGTAGCGCCTGATTTCGCTCAAAAAGCCATCGATCCCGCCGCCGTGACTGATGACCCGGTGGTCCCCCATTTTTCCGAAAAACCCAACCATACCCATAGCTTTCGTCACCACCGATCTTCACATGGGGGTTGAACATTAAGTCCAGGGACTCCTGCGACGCGAATTGATCGGTGTACAGAGCCTGATCCCAGCGGTAGAGATCTTCGAGGGTCGAGAAAAGCGCGCCAGCCGCAAAAGGGATAGACATGTCAATGGTATCTGCCTTTTTCCAACGGGATTTGGCCCCGGTGTATCCGGTCGCCAGGCTGCCATCGTTATGGTCGTAGCCTGAACTTGTCATCTGTAATGGCTCGAAGATATGTTGTTGTAAATATAGCTCGTAGGGCTGGCCGGAGGCCTGCTCGATAATGTAACCGAGCACAATATAGCCTGAATTGCTGTAGCGATATTTCTCCCCAGGTTGGAAATCCAACGGTTTGTCCTTGAAGCGTGCGATGGTCTGCTCTGGGGTGGAGTGCCTGGCTTTCAGCTTGCGGTAATCAAGGAAACCCGTGAAATTTGGAATCCCGGACGTATGGGTCAAAAGGTGATGGATCGTGATCTCTTGCCAGGCAGCCGGACATTCCGGGATGTAGGTGCAAACGTGTTCATGAACGTTGAGCCGGCCTTGAGCCTGTAAGAGCAAGACCGCCATCGCCGTAAATTGCTTGGTCACAGAGCCAATACGAAATTTCGTTTGTGGCGTGTTTGGGAGCTGTTTTTCCCAATCTGCCCAGCCGTATGCCTGACTGAGAAGGATTTCACCGTTTCGGGCAACCAGCACCGCGCCCGTAAATGAATCCTCCTCAGCAAGAGCGCCCATCATGTGGTCAAGTTTTGAGGACAGATCTTCAGGGGTTAAGGTCTGCGGCTGATCGGTTGAGACCGACGGACCAGCACAGGATGTCAACATGAGGCAGATCACAACCACGCTCAGGCGTACATAAGTAGTGAAGATAGTGCGAAACATTGTAGACTCCTTGCCCGACATTGCAGTCATTAACCTCTCGCGCTCTACATCAGCTTACCTGGTTTACCTGAGGATGAAGCATGTCATTGAACATACCATTTTCCCCAAAGGTAAGTTCCGATAGAAAGTGAATGTAGATAGAGAAGTCCAATATCCTTTAAACCAGTGCTACATTTTTCTGGTTTCACCCAATTAACATTATATAGATTTTCCAACCTTAAGTCACGTAGAATTTGTCTTCAGAGAGCGGGGCAAGCCGTAAAGACTGTCCCTCTGCGTTTCTAGATTGCTTGAAAATGGTTTTTTTAATTGATAAGGTGATAAATACTTCTTCCGATTTGTCCCCAAAACAAACCTTACGGTTCGTTCAATCGAGTTTGCTTGCTGTCTACTGTTGCATGTGTTTGTCTGGCCGCCCCATGCGCTACCGCTTCCGCGGCGGGCGCGAGTCCATTTGAAGCCTCGGCGTTGCCTGGCGGCGGACCTCTGAAGCGTCCGGCCGGTGCGGTGAGAATTTTTCTTCGAGCCAGGCGATTACCCTTGCCACAGCTACCACGGGGATCAACAGGATGCGGGCGGCCACCAGCAAACCCCGCGGCCACTCCGGCGGCACCTGAACAACCGGAAGCGATCCGGTCTCGCCGTGGTCGCCGAGGATTTGAGCCGCAGCCTCCAATGCGGCGGAGACAGCACCCTCCATGCACGCCAAATCGATGGCGTTTTTTACGAAGTCTCCCGCCAGGTAAAGGTTTTTGATCTTCGTTTTTGGCCGTGGCCGGTTTGGCCAGGCTCCGATGGTGTTGATGAACAGAGGCACATCAGTATTAGAATTCAGCTCCCAATTTTCGACATCGGCTGGCGTAATGGGAAGGTACTCGCAGATCTCTTCCAACAGCAGGTTTTTCGCGCCTTCCTTGCTTACTGCATTCAACGGTCCGTAGTTACTCGAAATGAAGGAAAGCTGGGGTTTGCCATCTAGTCCCTTCCAGTAGAGCCCGACATCGATGAACGAAAGCCCGTAGAGGCTTCCGTGAAGAAACACGTGTTCCCGAGGCAGGTCTGGCAGCTCTCGCCGCAGACGAAGGTGTAAGGCGGCCATGGGTTGCGCTTCGAGAAAATGCATGTTGCCGAGTTCGGGATCTGCTTCGTAAAGGCTGTCATGAAGCCAGGTCCGAGTGACTTCGAAGGGCGTGCAAAGGGCATATACATCGGCAGACACCTCAGTTCCATCGCGCAGAGCGACGGCGGCGACGCTGTCGTCGCGCATTACCACACCCCATACTTCGGAGTCATACCGAATCTCAACTCCCAGTGCTTCGAGTTCACGCACCTGCGGATCGATGAAGACCGTTTGTAGATCTCCCGGTAGGATTGACAGGAATGGACTGCCCTGCCGCACCCAGTAGCTGGCGATTCGTTTGGCAGTCATCGCGCTGAGGTCATAAACGGGAATAGCGGACGCCTTGAGAACGTTCTCCTGGCCAAGCTCTGCGACCGACTCGCTCGTGTACCACTTCCCGCGCATCAGGCCGATTTGGCTCACGCGGTCCAGGAAGCTCTTCTCGGAGAGCGGCCGGCTGATCATATCCAGCACGGAGTACATATATAGGATGTTGTGGTACCACGGCAGGAGACCGTTAAAGATGAAGTGCCACATCGCGGAAAGACTCGAAGGCCCGCGCACGGTGATTCTTCGCGGATACGCGCCAGGCAGGAGGAAGTGGTAGCGATCGAAGTCGATTAGCCGCACGCCAATGCGCTCGACGATGGCTCGAACATTAGGATACCACTGGGGAAAGACATGATAACCATGTTCCACCAGGCGCCCGTTCTTGATATCGGAACCGGCCTTGCCTCCCAGGCGCTTGGAACGCTCGAGAAGAATCACCCGCCAGCCGCGAAGTGCCAGCTCACGGGCAACGACCATGCCGGCAAGACCTCCGCCAACTACGATGGCAGAAGGAATAGTCATTTTGTTTGCTCGTTCATATGCATCTCCCAGAATGACACTCGATAGAAATGCCCGCCACCGCTGCTGCATACCCCATTAGAACAGCGTGATGGAGGATCTCGTGTCAAAATCGCCCGATCCTGGCACATAGCGGTCGGTTGCAACGGGTATTGGTCGGCCTTTCAGGGATTGCACTTGCTCCCTTTTCTATGGTGTCCAGGCCACAGCTGCGCATTGCATAAGGGCGAAGAAGGCGTCTGGTCTTTCCGACCAGGCCTGACCTTCGGCCAACAACTCATCGAGGTGGGCATCATCGGCCAGGCCATGCTCAATGATCCAGGGCCGCAAGGATTCAATCGTCGGTTTCAGCACCACCTGGTACATCAACGGTGTCATCTGCGGATTGCCGCCTCCGACAGCAAAAGCAAAGCCTTCGGTGCGGGCAAAGCCCGCTTCTAGCAGATACTGGCGTTGGTGACGGGCATAATACGGGCTGCCACTTTCTTCGCTGAAGCGACGCATCAACTGGTTTAACTCTTGCAAGCCTGGCGTGGAAGGTGCTTGCAGTTGCGCCTCATAATCGGGGTCATATATGCCCGCTACGCCCCCTGACTTCAACACCCGTCGCATCTCGCGCATCGCCCGACGCGGCTCACGGACATGTTCCAGAACGGTAAAGGCAAAGACGGCGTCGAATGAAGCATCTGGGTACGGAATGTCATAGATATTGCTGATTTCGAAACGGACATTGTGGATGCCTTTCTCCGCTGCCCAAGCACGCGCGGCCTCCACCTGGCTCGGTTCGCGGTCGATACCAATCACCTCCCCTGAAGGAAGCCACTCGGCGAGACTGGTGGTTAGCGCCCCCATGCCACATCCGCAATCGAGCAAGCGCATGCCTGGCTTGAGAAAAGGCAAGAAAAACGCTGCTTCCCTCGTAGCTGTACGACTGGATAAAAAGGCTCGGTGCTCTGCACTGTAGCCGTGAAGGTACTTTTCTTCTCCTGGTGTCTGAACTTCCTCAGCCATTGGAATCGCTCCTTATAGAGAATGAAGATGTTCCGAACACGAGGTCGGCTAGCTTCGAACTTAATTGACAGCCTAAACATAGCAGCCTATCTCTGGCATTCTTCACTTTCTTACAGTTTAGCTTGACAATGTCACACTCGCGGCAAAAAGTGGTACCGAGACGCTAAATAATCAAATATTACCGTTTCTGTCCACAATTATAGGATTTTTCTTGTATGGGTCAAGCCATAAGCCTGCCCAGCTCTGTATCTCATTAGATATAGTTGTTTTGTTACTAGTCCACTGAACGTTCCAAAGTGATGACGACTTTTCCTTTGGCGCGTCCTTCTGCAACATACCGGAGCGCTTCCGGAACCTGACTTAACGGATACCGTCTGTCGATTACAGGGACGACTTTGCCAGCTTCACAAAGCTCCGTGACAGAGAGTAGATCTTTTCGATTTTGTGGAACCACCAGGAGGCGAATGTTCCTGCCCGTGGTTCTTTTGATCCATGGTCCCAGGAGCAAAACCTGGAAAAGTGTAGCAACAGAACCTCCGACGCAGAAATACGTTCCATTGCGTTTTAGTGCCCGGGGATAGGCGAAGGCTGAGCGATGTGCGATCACATCCAGGATCAGATCGTACTGTAGTCCTGTTTTGGTGAAGTCTTGCCGGGTGTAATCAATGACATGGTCTGCACCCAGTGAGCGCAAAAAGTCCATCTTGCCTGTGTTATCGACCCCGGTCACTTCAGCCCCATACAGTTTGGCGAGCTGCACAGCAAACGTACCCGCACTGCCGCCCGCGCCGTTGATCAAAACATGTTGCCCCGGCTGAACCTGTCCTTTCTCGCGAATCCCCTGCAGGGCGATCACGCCGCCTTGCGGGATGGCCGCTGCTTGCTCGAACGTCAGACTGGCTGGTTTCTGTGCCAGGGTCCTTTCAGGCGCGCAGGCGTACTCGGCAAAGCCGCCATGATACCCGGGGATCTCCCCAAAGACTTCTTCCCCTGGTTGAAATTCCCTGATGTTCCGGCCTACCATTTCAACTCGCCCGGCTATGTCGGAGCCGAGGATCGGGTAAGCTGGTTTTCGAAGCCCTCCCAGGCGAGCGTATAACGGTTTCCCGATCAATCCTTCACGGTCAGATCCGTTTATCGAGACCGCATGAATCTTGATCAGTATTTCATCGTCTGTAGGGGTCGGCATATCGACCTCTTCGAGTTTAAGAACATCGGGGGAACCATATTTGTGGTAAACGATCGCTTTCATAAGGATTTCTCCATAGTAATAATGACATTCCCCTTTTTGTGCCCAGCCTCAACATAGCGATGGGCCTCGGCGATCTGTTCCAGTGGATAGCTCCGATCGATGACCGGTTTTATCTTTCCCGCCTCAATCAACTCTTTGAGGAAGGTGTAATCCTCACTTTTATAACTTGCCAACGCAACAATGGCCTTCTTCTCCGAGGTCAATGGAGCCCACCGCGCTCTGATCATGTTTAAAAGGCCCGCATTACCCAAAATATAACGACCCTTTGGCTTCAATGATCTTACACTTCCTGAAAAAGAACTCTTGCCGGCCACGTCAATAATTACATCATAAGTCTCACCTCTTCTCGTGAAATCTTCCTGAGTGTAATCAATGACGTGATCTGCGCCAATCGAGCGCAGCATGGCTAATTTCTCCGGGCTGTCCACGGCCGTCACTTCGGCCCCAAATGACTTGGCGATCTGTACAGCATATGTTCCTATACTACCACCCGCACCATTGATCAAAACCCTCTCTCCGGATTGAACATTTGCTACCCTAAGAAAATGCAATCCATTAATTCCCCCAGTAGGGATTGTGGCGGCTTCCTCATAGGTGATGTTAGCCGGTTTTAATACCGGATACGTTTCAGGCAGACATACATACTGGGCATAAGCGCCAAAACGAAAAAAGGTGGCCGCAAATACCGGGTTGCCCTTTTTGAACCGTGTGACTTCCTTGCCAACCGCTTCAATTTCCCCGGCGAGTTCCTGCCCGAGTATGGTTATTCTTTTTGGTTCGCTGAGACCCACATACAGTCGCATGGGGAGCCGAAACAAGATTGGAAGCTTTAAAGTCCGGACTTCACAGTCCCCTGCGGTCACTGTTGCCGCATATATTTTGATCAGTACTTCATTATCCTTAGGCGCAGGTTTTTCTACCTCTTTGAGCTGAAGCACATCCGGTGATCCGTACTGAGTCCAAATTACTGCTTTCAAGAGTTTTCTCCGAAATTGGATTGATCCAGTCGCGATAAGAATAGTCAACGACAGTATATCCGATTCAGTACCATCAGTATCACCTACAAATACTTCCTTTCACTTCGGCATAGGATAGATCAGGTTGATTCGAGAGCGCGTTTTTCCCACTCTTCGGCATCGACGCCTTTGATCAAAGGCCACTGTATTTTGTTCGTGACTACTTGATGGAGGCGATAATCGGATGGCTTTGAGCAGTAACGGCGGTCATATGCGATAATACCATTATTGGGGTTCAATCATGGGTAGGGACCTGGCTTGGGAGTTGAAAAAAACCAAGTATTCGTTCCCGCTGCCTGCAGGGTAACAAAGGCTATCCCGGCTTCGATGTCCAGTCATATGTAACACGATTAATATGATGAAAATTAGGCTTTTTTGTTTACGTTTAATGCTGTAGTATATAAATCAAACGCCTCTTTTTTGAGGGCGTGCTATCTACCACCATCACCTGCTAAGCACCTTGTTTTCACCGTTTGATTGTACAGCCTAGTGAGGGGTATGCTCGAAGTTAGACTTCTCGGGACATTTTCCATTCGGTGTGACAGCAAACCTGTTACGCTCTCCTCGCGTGCGGCTCAATCCCTGTTTGCTTATCTCATCCTGACAGCCGGAACCTTACACAGGCGTGAGAAATTAGCGGGGATGTTCTGGCCTGATACTCCAGAAGAAAAGGCACGCGCCTACCTGCGCCATGAACTCTGGTGCATCCGCAAAGCGCTTTCCTCGACGTCAAACGTTGATTATCTCATTACGAACGATATCAGTATTGCTTTCAACGCCTCTTCTGAATTTTGGTTAGACGTAGCGATATTGAAAAAACAATGCGCGAGTGCATCCATAACAGACTTAACGGATGCACTCTCTGTATGTCAGGGGCAGTTACTGCCTGATTTTTATGATGAGTGGGTCTCCCAGGAGCGTGAACCTTTACAAGCCCTCTACGAACAAAAAATGGCGCAGCTCCTGGAGTTACTGGAACAGGAAAAGCGTTGGAATGATATTCTTGTAAGGGCAGAGAACTGGATCTCGTATGGCCACGGACCTGAAGCCGCGTACCGCTATCTCATGATAGCCTACAAAGCCCTCGGAGACCACGCTAAAGTAAATTCGACCTATGAACGCTGTAAACAGGCATTACGTGAACTGGATCTTGAGCCGTCTGAGCAAACGCGTATTCTCGTTTCCAGACGGAACACTTCGCTGAACGTTCCCATTCCACTGACCAGTTTCATCGGGCGTGAGCATGAACTCACAGAAGTAGCCAGCTTGCTGTCGAACTCCAGATTGGTCACTTTGACCGGGTCGGGCGGCGTGGGCAAGACGCGTTTGGCCATTCAGGTAGTTGCCGATGTGCTGGAACTATTTCCGGATGGTGTCTGGTTCCTTGACCTGGCGCCTGTGAGCGACCCAGCGCTGGTCCCCGATACGCTGGCCGAAGTGCTGGATTTGAGCCTGAGCGGTGGTTCCGATTTGTCAGTTACTGATCTCATTACCGGCTACTTGCGCTCTCGAAGAGCCTTGATCATCTTTGACAATTGCGAACATGTCATTGAGTCATGCGCCCGACTGGTTCATTCGATCTTGACGTCCTGTGAATATATTTCTATTTTAGCGACCAGCCGCGAAGCGTTGCGCGTATCAGGGGAAATCCCCTATCGCGTGCCATCGCTTGAAGTTCCCAAGCGCAATATTGAATTGATCATTGACGAACTTGCGAATACAGAGTCAATCAAGCTCTTCATGGAGCGTGCGGCAATCATCTCACCGGGGTTTACGATAGGACCGCAGAATGCACTCATCATTGCCCAGATCTGCCAGCGGCTGGACGGGATCCCCCTGGCAATCGAACTGGCTGCAGCGCGCGTCAACGTGCTAGCAGTCGAGCAAATCCTGAAGCGCCTGGATGATCGTTTCAACCTTCTCACCGGTGGCTTGCGCTCTGCTCTGCCCCGCCACCAGACCCTGCGCGCGACGATCGAGTGGAGCTATGACCTGCTCTCGCAAAAAGAGCGCCTCCTTTTCCAGCGTTTGGCCGTGTTTACCGGTGGTTGGACTCTCGAAGCGGCAGAAGCAGTGTGTAGCGGGGACGGCCTTGAAACGGGTGAAGTTCTAGATTTGCTTTCGCAACTGGTCGATAAGTCCCTTGTGTTAGCGGAAGCTTTGCCTGAAGGAACTCGCTACCGCAGGCTCGAGACCATCCGCCAGTTTGCGTCTGAGAAATTGCTTGTGTCTGGAGAAGGCAATCGGCTGCGCTATCAGCATTATGCTTATTTCCTTGATTTTGCTGAGCGAGCGGATCGAGAAACGTACTGGCCGGAGAAACATACATGGAAGGATCGCCTGGAAATAGAGGACGATAATTTTCGTATTGCCCTTGAGTGGTGTGTTTCGGCGGAAAATACCGAAGCTGCCCTACACCTTCTTGGCTTGTGGGCAGTCAATGGGCGACTTCCTTTTAGTGAGTTACAAGGTTGGTTCAATCGGATCCTTACTTTGCCGAACGTGAGCGCGTACCCTGCGTTATACGCCAGGCTGCTCAACCATATAGGAGGCTCCAATTGGCTTCGAGGCAGTGATCGTTATGCAAAATCTGTTGTGGAAGAAAGCCAGGCAATCTGGCTGGAGTTAGGTGAGGAGGGAGAGCTGGGTCTGGCTGAGGCTTGGGTCATCTTGGGAGAAATCGCACTCTTTTATGAAGAAGATCTTCCGGCAGCACAGCTGCTTTTTGAAAAAAGCCTTGATCTATACCAAAAACATGGGAATGAGTGGGGGGTAGGGCGGGCCGTGTTCGGCCTGGGGCATAAGTCCATGATCGAAGGGCGTTATGCTGAGGCAGAGGAACAATACATGAAGAGCCTTGCGAAATGGAAAAAGCTGGACGACAACTTTGGAGTGTTCGGGGCATTAAACGAAATAGGAGAACTGGCACGGCTTCAAGGCGATTATGAGCAGGCAGGCAAGTTCTATGAGCAATCATTAAAAATCGCACGGAAACTACGCGGCCAGGCTACTCTTCCAAATACATTGTTCAATTATGCCTGGGTGCCACTGCATACAGGCGACTATCTCAATGCCAAGTTACTGTTCAAAGAATGTTTGGATTTGCGCATCAAAGACGGCAACAGGAATGGCATCATCGATTGCCTTGCAGGGTTTGCAGGTATTTTGGGAGCGTCCGGCAAGGCTAAAGAGGCGGCACGGCTGTTCGGCGCGTTCGAATGTTTGCTTCAAAAGAGCGGAGCAAGATCTATGGATCCATCAGACCAGAAGGAAATTGATCATTATCTCGCGGTAGTACGCGAACAACTTGATGAAGCCACACTTGCGAAAGCGTGGGCTGAGGGAAGCGAGATGACATTAGAACAGGCAGTTGCATTTGCATTAGAGGAAACCAGTGTGTAGCCCTTGGATGCCTTAGCAGGAGTACGATTCAAAAACTTGGCAATTCAGCCAGGATGCTCACGTTATAGCTGATGGCTAGTTTTGTTATCGTCGTATTGGATGAAACCTCGGCTGTGACTATCACATGACAGGTCTCATCGTCATAATCTGCATTGACCGAAACCAGATTGGCTTCCAGTTCTGGAACGGCAATATCCTGGGTAGTGTCTTTATTGTTGGCTTGAACAGTTGAAAGTGCACCTGAGGCGATGGCGCCTACAAATTGGCGTCGCGAAATTGCAGGGCCCACCAAAAATGTAAACGTTTTGTAGCTGGGAGAAGGCAGTTTTGCTACACCAGTACAAAGGATCAGGTGGGTGGCGCCATCGGGACCATTTACCGCCACTTCCATTTGTTGCACATTAATCAGGTCTTCTCTTTCCAGATGAATTGACAAGGTGTTTCTCCAAAGACCCCGGCCGTCCAGTTCGTAATTTGCCTACTTCACTGGACGCCGGGGATTCCTACTGCCCCCAGATCAAGTTAGATCAACTTACTAGTGTCGGTGAGACGATATGATTCAGGTTCCTAGTCTACAACCACGCTTTGTCCCTGGGGAGCATCGAAGAGAGGATATGCGGGCTGTTCAGTGCAAACCTGGAAGTAAGATCCCCAAAACGATAAACTGATTTGATCCGCAGGATCGTTCGCTGAGACGCCATTATCCCGGACCTTTGTACTAACCTGTACACCAGCCATATTCCAATCCTCCCCCGATTCCGGATCATGGAAAACCCCTTGGGTAACCACACCACTTACCCAGGCATCGTTGCCTTCAATAGCGAGGCAGTCGATCTCAGCGTGAAAGCCGCCATATCCACCCCCCCATTGATCGGTCCATTGGCCCGACACGCGCCCATCAGCGTACTTAATGGCCACCAGAGAGAAATTCTTATCACATCCGGGCGATTCGCCGAACGCAGCGCATACATCTGGCCCGCCAACGATCACGCGTTTCGTTACAGGTTCTCCAGCCGATGCTACTGTTGTGAGTAGCAGCGAAATGAGTAGAACGCTGCATACAATAAAAAACAATCGTGTTTTCATCCTTAATCTCCTTAATTTGATGAATGACTTGTTCAACGACCTGGCCGTCTCCAGGAGAGGAGAGCAGCATACCTGGCAATCATCTCGATTTATCCTGAAAATATTTTCTTTGCATAGCACCTCCGTGTCTGTTAGGGTTATGCCACGGTTAAGACGCGCCTGGCATACTCTTCCACCGTTGTGGGCTGTATAGCATAGTCTCGGAGCGTGGCCGACATATCAATCGGATCGCCCAAAGCATAGCACCGCATCAATGCACTGAACGATTGTTGCATTGGATCTGTGGCTGCAGCCTGCTGCGCCTGCAAAGCTTCTTCTGGCACGAATTGCACCTCAAAGGAACGACCACCAGCCTGTTCAAAGAGCTTGACAACACCCAGGGGGCTGACTGCCTGCGGGCCGCCTAGTTCGAGCGTAGCATTTTTCGCCGCAGGATGATCCAAACTGGCAACAGCGAACTGGGCCACGTCTTGCAGTGAAATCCAACTGATCGGGTTCTGACCACTCCCATAAATCGCTGCTTTCGCGTTGGTTGGGTCAAAACCAACCGCCGGGCTGAGCCAGGCCTCCATAAAATAACTGGGACGTAGAATGGTGTATACGAGCCCGCTTTCTTTCAATCTCCGCTCCACCTCGCGCTTGGCATTTCGGAGTGGGAAGTCCAGATCAACGTTCCCCGAGATCGAAGTGTAAATGAACTGAGATACGTGATTGGCCTTTGCCGCCTCGATCAGGTTGGTGACGCCTTCCAGGTCCGTGGTTTGAATATTATTCACGCCCGGCTGGTATGAGAATGGCATCGATGACACCGTCGAAACCACGGCTGTAACACCCTGGCAAGCCTGATCCAGTGAGGCGCGGTCGCGCACATCTCCCTGGATGGTTTCCACACCGAGAGATTTGAGCTTGCTCACTTTGGCTGGGTCAGACGATGCCCTGAACAACGCCCGCACTGACTTGCCCGCAGCGGTGAGTCGCTGGCAGATGTCACTTCCCAGCATACCGGTTGCCCCTACAACAAGAATCGTTGACATCTTAACCTCCTTGTCCTTTATATCTAAACCAAGGGCCATTCAGTTTTTCCAGGCTAGATGGCCTTTTGAGTCCGTGGGATGTTTATAGTATGGGCTGGACTCTCTCCTGGTCCCATCAGTCCCCACCTTCCGGGCTCGGGATGAAGCCGAGTTGCTGCATGAAGGCCAAAGTATCAATCACCAGCCAATGGTCAACGATCTTCCCCGCTTCAATCCGATATGTGATGTGCATTGGAACATCGAAGGATTTCCCCGTCGTGGGCATACCCATGAATGGACCTTTTTGTGTTCCTCGTGCTCGGGCAATGACGGAGACCAAATCGTCCTCCGCGATCATCTGTTCGACATCCATTACATACTCTGGGAAAGCTTGTTCATTTGTGGCAATGTGGTCCTTCAGCGGCTGCTCGGCAACGAACTGGTCCACCAACTCCGGCGGCTTGGGGTTCCCGCTGAGAGCTTTGAAGTACTTCCGAATGAAATTCTTGTTTTCTTGTGCGCTCATGTTACTTAATCCTTTCATTTACAAGATAGAAAAAGTTGCGACCACAACGAGATTGATAGCTACATTGTAGGAACATTAACGTGGCTAAACTAGCTAGGATTAATCCCAGTTTCCGCTTGCAGACCATGCTGTATCGCCCAAATCCCTACCATCAGGCGCGTTCGTATGCCAATCTTTGAGTAGATGTTGTCCAGGTGAAACTCGACAGTTTTTTTGCTGATGAAAACTTCATGAGCAATTTCTTTGTTGGTTTTGCCCGCGATCACCAGTTGCAGGATTTCTACTTCGCGAGGGGTAAGATCAGATAGATTAGCCATTTTCAACTTCCATGTGTGGTGTAGTTCAATTTGCACTATCATGACACCCCCGCGTTTGTTCAGCGTTTATTTTTATGAGAGTTGTACAAATTGCAATAGCAACATTTGGATAAATAATAGTGGTGGAGTGGTTAGCGAATGATTATTCTCCGCGCAGCGCTTCCGCGGCCTGCATCCGGCTTAATCGCCAGGCGGGGTAAAGGCCGGAAAGCAGGGCGGCGCTGACCGCCAGCAGGAAGGCCTGTACGAAGGGCGCCGGGTCGGCCTGCATTTGTAATGTCCAGCCAAAGGAACGTTGGTTGATGACGAAAATCAGGATCCAGGCCAAGATGTAACCGGTGGGGAGTGCGGACAGCCCAGCCGACGCGCCCAACAGTCCCGTCTCCCAAAGGGTCAGGCGGCGCATTTCGGCAAGATTCAGCCCCAGGGCGCGCAGGATGCCCATTTCACGTGCTTTTTCCAATTGCAAGGCAAGCAAGGAACTCAGTACACCGATGAACGCCACCAGTGTTGTAACCAATTGCATGGCCGTCGTGATGGCGAAGGTGCGGTCGAACACGACCATCGCGCCCTCGCGCAGCGCGTCATTGGGATTGACATGTATATTGGGAAAGTCGGTCAACTGGGCGCGCAAATCGGCGGTGACCGCATCTACATCCGCATCCGGGGCCAGGAAAAGCGCCAGGCCGTTTAGGCGGTCATCGTTCCATAAGTCGCGATAAACGTCCAGGCTCATGCGAATGGTCCCTCGCGTGGAGGCATAATCCGCGTAGATTCCGGCGATAGGGAACGACTGCCAGCCCCGGGGGGTAAGCAGCGCGAGCGAGCCACCGGGAACGGAAATCCCCAGGCGGTTGGCGAGCGGCTCCGAGAGAAGGATCGCTCCATCCTTCAACATTTGCCAGGTTTGTTGAGGGCTATCCTGCACAGACAGAAACAGGCGGGTATCCATCGGCCGCTCCGTGCTGGCAGCGAGCAGTTCTACCGGCCCGTGCTCCGATTCAACGGTGACAACGCGTATGCCGATGCTGGATTGCGTCTGAGGGTGGCCCTGCGCCAGGTCGATGACCTGAGGGTCGAGCGGTGTATCGAGGCGCGTTGCGCTCAAACCCTGTGCAGCAACGTATAGATCACCCCGCATGGTTTGCTCCAGCCAGATCGTCACCGTGGTACGGAAACTGGCAATCATCACCTGCACTCCAATCGTGACAGAGACAGCGATCATCAGTGCTGCAACAGCCACAGCGGTGCGGCTTTGTGAGCGAATGACATTGCGCGGGGCAAGGCGACCAAGCAATCCAAATCCTTTACCGAGTGGTTCACCCAGCAGGCGCATCAGTGTGACGGTCACCAATGGGGTGAGCAGCGCCAGCCCGATCATCACGGCGAATGTGCCACTAAAACTGATGACCAGATTGCGGGTGGGGATGGCGAGAATCACAGCGCCAATGAGCGCGGCAAAAATCCCCAGGCCTGCCACCAGGCTAACCGCTGATCCGGCTTTGCTCTCCAGCCCGGCACGGGAAAGCGCCTGGCGCGGCGGGACGGAGGCAGCTTCCCAGGCGGGCGGGGCGGCGGCGAACAGACTGGCAAAGAAACCCACCAGTCCGCCTTTGAGCAGGCTGGAAAGGGGAATTTGAATGCCACGCACATTGAGCACAAAAAAAAGATCGTTGATGGTTTGGGTAACCATCTGTACCGCGCCCTGACCAAGAAGAACACCCAACCCCAGGCCCAATCCGGCACCCAGCGCGCCGATCAGTGCAGCTTCGCCCAACACCATACCAAAGACCTGCTCCCGCGTGTACCCGATGCTGCGCAAAGTGCCAAACAGGGCACGGCGCTGGACAACTGAAAATGTCATGGCGTTGTAAATGAGAAAGACACCCACGACCAGCGCCAACAGACTGAGGGCAGTCAGATTAATCCGGAAAGCGGCGGTCATCTCAGAGACCTGGCTGTTGCGCGTTTCGGAGGTGACCAGCAGCGTGCCAGCTGGGAGAGCCGCAGAAAGCGCAGTTGAGTCAAACTCCTCGGGCAGGACCAGGTCAATTTGAGTCAGTTTGCCGCCAGTGCCGGTCAGGCTTTGGGCGGTAGCAATGTCGGTCAAGATGATGCTGTCTAGAGAGCGGCGGGCGAAGTCATCGGAGGGTTCGAGCAGACCGGTCAGGTAGGCGTATTTTGTCTCGCCGTTAATAGAAAGTGTCAGGCGGCATGAATCATCCAGTGCAATAGGACGCTGCGCGCAGGGTTGCAGTCCGTAGCGAGCGGCGGTTGGGGCGGAGAGAAGAACCGATCCGGGCACCGTCAACAGCGAGGCTACCCCTTCCAGGCGCGTTTGCTCCTGCGCGCCCAGATAACTGCTAAAAGGTGCTTCTGCAAACGGATCAATCCCGAGCAGGGTGAATGGTACTTCGCCCAGTTGCGGACTCACAGCGTACGCAATGACCAGCGGTGCGCTCTCCAATCTGCTGCGCCATTGAGGGTCTGTCCGCAGGCGGACGTAAATGGATTCGTCCACACCCTGGGCGCTACCAACGATGGCATGGGTCGCGCGCCCGGTCACGGCGCTGGCGCTCAGGTCGAAGGCGCGTGCCGCGCTGGCATTGGCAATATCAATGCCGACCATGACTGCCACGCCCAGCGCGATACCCAACGTCATGATGGCGAACTGGAGGGGATGCCGGAGCAGGGATCGCAGGGAGAGCACCATGGTCAGCGCTCCTCAAGGAGTTGACCGTGCGAAAGTCGCAAGACGCGGGCCGCAGGCGAGGCGGCTTCCAGGCTGTGTGTGACGAGCAAGAGCGTGCGGTTTTGTTCACGAGCCAGGCGGGCGAGCAGGGACATCACCTGGGCACCCGTTTCTTCATCCAAATTTCCGGTAGGCTCATCTGCCAGGATCAGGAGTGGGTCATGTACCAGGGCGCGCGCCAGCGCCACGCGTTGTTGCTCGCCGCCGGAGAGTTTTTCGGGGAAGGTTTCCCAACGGTCGAGCAGGCCGATATCTTCGAGCAGGTCTTGCGCCTTTTTGTAGGCCTGTGGGCGCGGGATACGGTTGAGTTCCAGCGGCAGGCTGACATTTTCGCCAACGGTCAGGGTGGGAATCAGGTTGAAGAATTGGAAGATGAAGCCAATGTGGGCACGGCGGAAGAGAGTGCGATCGCGTTCGGACAGGGCAGTCAGGTCTTGACCATCCACCCAGATTTGGCCGCCGTCAGGCACGTCAATGCCGCTGATCAGGTTGAGCAGGGTGCTTTTGCCGCTGCCGCTCTTGCCTAAAATGGCGGTCATCTCACCAGGCTGGAATTCGGCATGGGCATTTTGCAGGACAACCCGGCGCACATCGCCCTCGTAATAGGATTTGGTCAGGTCATGGAAACGGAGAAATGCACTCATGGCTATGATTGTATTCTGCCTATATTAGAAGATTATCAGTTTGGATCACTTG
>Ga0105104_10001745_pt1 | contig 16231 bp, 8 predicted proteins | sample PPLLaktember2015_3_FD_87034 | JGI IMG/M metagenome (GOLD analysis project Ga0105104, IMG submission 87034) | Freshwater sediment microbial communities from Prairie Pothole Lake near Jamestown, North Dakota, USA - PPLs Lake P7 Core (6) Depth... | ecosystem: Environmental > Aquatic > Freshwater >... | reverse complement strand
TCCTTCCAGTCAACCTCCCTGGCATCGATGAGGCGCAGATAGGCTTCATTGACCAGCGCGGTGGTCTGAAGCGTCACGCCGCGTTCGCGGGCCATGTAGCAGTGGGCCAGGCGGTGCAGCTCGCGCTCGATGAGGGGAATGAGCCTGTCGAGCGCGCTCTGGTCGCCGCGCCGCCAGTCCTTGAGAAGGAGCGTTACTTCATGAGGAGAAAAGTTGCTCACCGGCTTTTCTGCCGATCCGGCAGTGGCGCGATTATACACCGGCTCGCACCCAAACAAGACACGCAACCCCGCCGGTAGGCTACTCGATCGAAAAGGCCTGGCGGTCAAAGTCGAAGTGGATACGCTTTAGGCCGAGCGAGGCGGTTCCCAGGAATCCGTCGATCTTCGAGGCGGGGTTATCCGTTTCGAGAATGGCGACGGCGGGGCGGCTGATCTTGGCAGCGCCGATTTCGAGGCTGGGGACAGTGATCTCCCGAGCTTCGATGACTCCGCCGCTATGAGCGACTTTCACCCGCTTTTCGCCGATAGCCCTTTTGCCCCAGCCCTGGACTGACTTCCGGTAGACGGCGATCAAGTGAGCTCCGGTATCTACGGCCAGGCGAAGCGTCTGTCCGTTCATGACTACCGGGACCACCACCAAACCTTCCTGGCTTTCAAAGGCCGTGGCCGCCTCGCCGGCACCTGGGCCGCCGAACACCAGCTTAGAGTTCTCGTAGTCGATCGTAAGCGAGCTGCCGCGCAGGATGTCCAGGCCGATGACAATGTCGATATCCTTCCACGGAAGGTCGGCAGCCAAGCAGGAGCGGGTGATCACGCGGCGCGCGAGCCCCAGCTCGCGCACGAGCACTCGTTCGACCTTCATGCCCGAGCCGAACGCGGCCAGCTTGATTCCCATATCGGGGAGGGCCCGAAGTCCGACCTGCCTGGCCAGCTTTCGGTTGACGACGGTGGCGGCGGCTCCGGTGTCGACGAGCAGGTTGGCCTTGCGGTCGAGTCCCGCGAGCGAGCCCTTCACCACGATCAGGTGACCATTCCGAAGCTCGAAGGGAACTTCATCTTCAGCCTGCTGGCCAAAAAGCCTTGCCGGCTGGGCCAAGGTGAGTAAGCTCAGAACTAGTGCCGCTGTCCATCCGTTTGACTTGTTCGCCATGGGGCCGCTCCTGGGGAAGGCGTTGATTGCCTCCCACGGCCCCTAATGCGAAAACTCGGGGTGAAAACTCCCACGCGATGACCTATAATCTGCTGGAAATTGCCCCTTGTGGTCCGACGGCGCCTGATCAGCTCAGACACCCCGGTAGGCTCACTTTCTGCTGCGAGGTGGCGTCCCCGTGAACTCTCCGCGCTGGCGACAAATAAAACAGATCTACGGGTCGGTCTTGGAGCGTGAGCCCGAACAGCGGGAAGCGTTTCTGGATGAGGCTTGTGCCGGCGACCAGTCCCTGCGCAATGAAGTAGCCTCGCTGCTTGCCAGGGAGGGCGGATCTGAAGACCTCTTCGACTCGCCCGCACTCGATGTCGCTGCCCAAGCGCTCGCCAGAGACCAGGCGCAAGAGCCGCGGCCCGACCTCACCGGCCAGACGCTGTCGCACTATCGATTTCTCGAGAAAATCGGCGAAGGCGGCATGGGGGTGGTTTACCGCGCCGAAGACACCCGTCTGAAGCGTTCGGTCGCACTGAAGCTGCTGCCGGCGGACCGCCTCTCGGATCCCGAGCGAAAACGGCGCTTCGTCCAGGAAGCCCGGGCGGCCTCGGCCTTGAACCACCCGAACATTGTCACCATTCACGATATCGACCAAGCCGAAGCCCTCGACTTCATCGCGATGGAGTACGTGGCCGGCAAGACTCTGGATCGCCAGATCCCGCGCAAAGGAATGGCGCTCGACAAGGTCCTCGGATTAGGTATCCAGTTAGCCGACGCGCTTGCGGCCGCCCATGCGGCCGGCATCATTCACCGCGATCTAAAGCCATCCAACATCATGGTGAAAGACAGCGGCCAGGTGAAGATCCTCGACTTCGGACTCGCCAAGCTGACCGAGAGAGAAACCTCGGAAGCGGACGGGACATCCGCGCTCCCTGCCACGGACGACGGAATGATCCTGGGGACGGTGACCTACATGTCTCCCGAGCAGGCCCAGGGAAAGAAGGTCGATGCCCGTTCCGACATCTTTTCTTTTGGAGCGGTGCTCTACGAGATGATTTCAGGCCGGCGCGCGTTCGAGGGCGACTCGATCACAGCGACCCTGGCGGCGATCATCCGTGACGAGCCGAAACCCTTGAGCCAGGTTCGAAATGACATGCCCGACGAGCTCGGGAGGACCATACATCGCTGCCTGAGAAAAGAGCCCGATCGGCGTTTTCATTCGATCTCGGATGTCAAGGTTGAATTGCAGGAGGTACGGGAAGAGCTCGAGTCTCAGCTCAAGACGGGACAAGCGCCGCGGCCGGCTCGACGCCTTCGGTGGGTTGTTCCTATCCTCGTCCTCGTCATCGCTCTTGCTCTCGTTACGAGCTGGTGGCTGTTGCGTCCAGCTCAAGAACTGAAGCATGCTCTGACCCCCGTTCCCCTTACCACCTACGCCGGGTATGAAATCAATCCCGCTTTTTCGCCGGATGGCAACCAGCTGGTATTTCAATGGAATGGGGAAAAGGCAGATAACTGGGATATCTACGTCAAAACCATTGGCTCAGGAGAGGCCCTGCGCCTCACTTCTCACCCTGGCCCTGACAGCAACCCTGCCTGGTCTCCCGATGGCAGCCTGATCCTCTTTGGCAGAATTGCTGCAATGGACTACAAAGGGGCGTCGTTCTACACGATTCCCCCCACTGGCGGAGTGGAGCGGAAAGTCTACGAGACCAAGTTTTCGGGGAGAGGTGAATTGCCAGGACGGAAGGTCACCTGGACTCCTGACAGCAAAGGGATCGTGATTTCGGAGCGAGAGGCGGATTCCGACCCGAATGCCTTATTCCTCGTCCTTCTTGACACTGGAGAAAAACGAAGGCTGACGGCACCACCCAGCCGATTCAACGGCGACACCAACCCGGCATTCTCCCCGGATGGCAGGATTCTATCGTTTTCCCGGATGCGGGACTTGGACGCGATGGATCTGTATCTGCTTCACATGACGCCGCAGTATCAGCCGGTCGGCGAGCCTCAAGTGCTGACGGACCGGGTGCCGATTAAGCTGCGCAACATTAAGGGACAGGCTTGGGGAATCGCTGGTAAGGAGATCGTCGTTTCCATCCAAAGCGGGAGCACATTCGCACGCCTCTGGCGGGTTCCAGTGGATGACCCGGCGTCAAGCACGAGGCTCGACGCTGCCGGCTTCGCCGCCGTATTTCCCGCCTTTTCACAAGCCAGCCGTCGGCTGGCGTTTTCCGTCACCGATGTGGCCGTCAGCTCGTGGATTTTGAAGGACCCCGGCGACAAGAAGACCCGGACTGTCGCCCAGAAGTTCATCCCCTCGACAAGGGGTGAAGAGCAGTGCCAGGTTTCGCCCGACGGAGAAAAGATAGCCTTCATGTCGCTCCGCTCCGGGGCTGCGAATGTATGGGTCGGTAACAGCAACGGGTCTGGTCTCCTGATGGTCACAAATTTCGATGGGACTCTGTGCGGCTCACCGGCCTGGTCGCCGGATGGTCGCTCGATTGCTTTCGACGCACGACCAGCGGGTCAAAGCGATATCTACGCGGTTTCCCCCGAGGGAGGCCCAATACGACAGATCACCAAACATGCGTCCGAAGACGTCATGCCGAGCTTTTCTCGGGACGGAAGATGGATGTACTTCACATCCAACAGAACCGGCCGCTGGCAGGTCTGGAAGATGCCGTCTTCAAGGGGCGAGGCGGTTCAGGTCACCCAAGACGGCGGATTCTACCAACAAGAATCTGTCGACGGGACGACTCTCTTTTTCGCGAAAGACCGGTACGCCAGCGGTGTTTACCGAATGCCGGTCGAAGGTGGAAAAGAAGCGATGTTTCTCCCCGATGCCCGAATTGACCGATTTGCTCCAAGTGCTCGTGGGTACTACTTCTGGAGAGTCCCGAGTACGAGTCGCGAATTGATATTCCTTGAATCATCCACTGGCGCCAGGCGGGTTGTGACGGTTATAGAAAAGGACCCCATCTGGTTCCCTTCCCCGTTTCCCGACGGTCAGCACGTTATCTATTCGCAGGTTGACCGGGCATCATCCGATCTGTATCTGATCGAGAACTTCCGGTGAGATGACCATGAATCCCGAGCGCTGGCAACAAATAAGGCAAATCTACAACTCGGCTCTCGAGCGCGAACCCGAACAGCGGGCTGCGTTTTTGGATCAAGCGTGCGCCGGCGACCGGTCGTTGCGCAGCGAGTTAACCTCGCTGCTCGCCCAGGAGGGAAGACCGGAAGGCCTCTTCGATTCGCCCGCGCTCGATGCCGCTGCCAAGGCGCTCGCCAGTGACCAGTCTCAAGAGCCGCGGCCCGACCTCACCGGCCAAACCCTGTCGCACTATCGGATTCTCGACAAGATTGGCGAAGGCGGCATGGGGGTGGTTTACCGAGCGGAAGACACCCGTTTGAAGCGCGCGGTCGCACTGAAGCTGCTCCCCCCAGGCCGCCTCTCCGATCCCGAGCGAAAGCGACGCTTCGTGCAGGAAGCCCGGGCCGCTTCAACGTTGAACCACCCGAACATCGTAACAATTCATGATATCGACCAAGCCGAAGGCTTCGACTTCATCGCCATGGAGTACGTGGCCGGCAAGACCCTCGATCGCCTGATCCCACGCAGGGGAATGGCGCTCGACAAGGTCCTTGGATTGGGTATCCAGATAGCGGACGCGCTGGCGGCCGCGCACGCGGCGGGAATCATTCACCGTGATCTGAAGCCGTCCAACATCATGGTGACTGACAGCGGCCAGGTGAAGATCCTCGACTTCGGACTCGCCAAGTTGACCGAGAGGTCGGAGCCGGACACGGAGGAGGACGGGACCACTGGGAGCAGTGTCCTCACAGAGGACGGCATGATCTTCGGCACCGTAACCTACATGTCTCCTGAGCAGGCCCAGGGGAAGAAGGTCGATGCCCGTTCGGACATCTTCTCCTTTGGAGCGGTGGTCTACGAGATGATTGCAGGCCGGCGCGCGTTTGACGGCGAGTCGGCTACGGAGGCGCTGGCGGCGATCATCCGCGATGAGCCGAAACCCCTGGGCCAGGTTCGAAGTGACGTGCCGGACGAGCTCGCGAAGATCATCCATCGCTGCCTGAGAAAAGAGCCGGATCGACGCTTCCATTCGATATCGGACGTCAGGGTCGAGATCCAGGAGATCCAGGAGGCGCTGGTGTCCCATCCAGTAGCATCACAACCGCCGGCGCGAGCGCGAAAGCTGTTCTGGATTGTTACGATCCTCCTCCTCATCATCGGTGTCGCTCTCGTTACGGGTTGGTGGCTTTTGCGCCCAGCTCAAGAATCACTTTTTGCTCTTACTGCCGTTCCCTTTACCACGTACCCCGGCCTTGAATACAGGCCAGCCTTGTCGCCGGATGGCAATCATCTAGCATTTCAGTGGTATGGCGAAAATACAGACAATTGGGACATTTACGTCAAAACCGTCGGCCCCGGAGAGCCGCTTCGCCTCACTTCCCACCCGGGGAACGACAGCACCCCTGCCTGGTCTCCCGACGGCAGCCTGATCCTCTTTCTGAGAAGCAATTCCAACGTCCAAGGAACAGCGGTCTACACGATTCCTCCTCTTGGCGGAGTGGAGCGCCAAGTCTACGAAAGCAAGTTTGTGGTGAAAGCTCAACTGTCAGGACACAAGGTCGCCTGGACTCCCGACGGCAAAGGAATCGTGATTTCGGAGCGAGAGGCGGATTCCGACCCGAATGCCTTGTTCCTCGTCGTTCTTGCCAGTGGAGAGAAACGGAGGCTGACAACTCCACCGACCGGATTCAACGGCGACGCGGACCCCGCCTTCTCCCCGGATGGGAGGATTCTCTCATTCTCACGCATGCGGGACATCGATGCGATGGATCTATATCTGCTACAGATGACACCGGAGTTTGAGCCGGTCGACGAACCCAAAGTGCTGACGGACCGGGTGCCGATTGACAGGCGGAATATCTCCGGGCAGGCCTGGGGAGCCGGGGGTAAAGAGATCATCGTCTCGCTGGCAAGCGGAGGGAGCACTTCCCGGCATCTCTGGCGAGTTCCCGTGGACGCCCCCGGGTCGAGCACCAGGCTAGACGCTGCCGGGTCCGGCGCAGGCTTTCCAGCCTTTTCCCAAGCTAGCCGTCGCCTGGCGTTTTCCGTCAGCGATCGGGTGACGAGCGTGTGGACTTTGAAGGACCCCGGCGACGGGAAGACCCGGCCCATCGCGCAGAAAGTCATTTCCTCGACAAGAGAGGAAGCGCAGTGTCAGGTTTCGCCCGACGGAGAAAAGATAGTCTTTCAATCGACTCGCTCTGGCGCCTTTAACATCTGGCTCTGTAATAGCGACGGGTCAGGTCTTTTGATGGTCACCAACTGCGAAGGTGAATGCGGATCCCCCGCTTGGTCGCCAGATAGCCGTTCGATTGTCTTCGACGCTCGGCCAGCGGGGCAAAGCGAAATCTATGCGGTCTCCTCCGAGGGAGGCCCAGTCCGGCAGTTCACCAACCATCCGTCCGAAGACGTCATGCCGAGCTTTTCAAGGGACGGACGATGGATATACTTCACCTCCAATCGAACTGGGCAGTGGCAGGTCTGGAAGATGCCGTCCTCGGGCGGCCAACCGGTTCAGGTCACCCACCACGGCGGATGCTACCAGCAGGAGTCTGTCGACGGGAGGACTCTGTTTTTCGGGAAAGACCGTTACTCCACTGGTGTTTACCGAATGCCGGTCGAAGGTGGAGAAGAAGCGATGTTTCTCCACGATGCCCAAATCATATTGTTTGCTCCAACTGCTCGTGGGTACTACTTCTGGAAAATCCCGACTCGCGAATTAGTATTTCTTGATTCATCCACCGGTGCGAGGCGGGTTGTGACGGCCATAGAAAGAACGCCGTTTTGGTTCCTTTCCGCTTCTCCCGACGGCAAGCTCCTTGTCTATTCGCAGGTTGACCGTAACTCATCCGACCTCTATCTGATTGAGAACTTCCGGTAAGACGAGCATGAATCCCGAGCGCTGGCGACAAATAAGGCAGATCTACAATTCGGCTCTCGAGTGTAAGCCCGAGCTACGGGGAGCGCTTCTAAAGGAGGCGTGCGCCGGCGACGAGACTTTGCGCAAGGAAGTGGCCTCGCTGCTCGACCAGGAGGGAAGATCCCAAGGCTTCTTCGATTCCCCTGCAGTCGACGTCGCCGCTCAAGCGCTGGCCAAAGACCAGGCGCAAGAGCCGCCGCCCGACCTCACCGGCCAGACGCTGTCGCACTATCGGATTCTCGAGAAGATCGGCGAAGGCGGCATGGGGGTGGTTTACCGCGCCGAAGACACGCGTCTGAAGCGCTCGGTCGCCCTCAAGCTGCTGCCGGCAGACCGCCTCTCCGATCCTGAGCGAAAGCGGCGCTTTGTCAGGGAAGCCCGGGCGGCTTCAGCGCTGAACCACCCGCATATCGTTACGATTCATGATATCGACCAAGATGACGGCCTCGACTTCATTGCCATGGAGTACGTAGCCGGCAAGACTCTTGATCGCCAGATCCCACGCAAAGGAATGGGGCTCGACAAAGCCCTGGGATTGGGTATCCAGATAGCGGACGCGCTAGCGGCAGCGCATGCGGCCGGCATAATTCATCGTGATCTGAAACCGTCGAACATCATGGTGACTGACAGCGGCCAGGTGAAGATCCTCGACTTCGGACTGGCCAAGCTGACCGAGAGATCGGAACCGGACGCCGAGGAGGACCGGTCAACTGGGAGCAGCGCTCGCACCGAGGCTGGCATGATCCTTGGCACCGTGACATACATGTCTCCGGAGCAGGCCCAGGGAAAGAAGGTCGATGCCCGTTCCGACATTTTCTCTTTTGGAGCGGTGCTCTACGAGATGATTTCAGGCCGGCGCGCGTTCGAGGGCGAGTCTGTGGGCGAGTCCCTGGCGGCGATCATCCGTGATGAGCCGAAACCCCTGAGCCAGGTTCGACATGCCGTACCCGACGAGTTCGCCAGGATCATCCATCGTTGCCTGCGAAAAGAGCCTGATCGCCGTTTCTATTCCATGTCGGATGTGAGGGTCGAATTGCAGGAGGTGCAGGAAGCGGTCAAGTCCCATCCGGAGGCAGGACAATCGCTAGCTGCACGGCGAAGACTGCGCTGGGTAGTTCCGGTCCTGGTCATAGTCATCGCTCTTGCTCTCGTTACCGGTTGGTGGTTCTCGCGCCCAGCTCAAGAACTGCCGCCTGTCCTGACTGCCGTTCCGCTTACCACGTACACCGGAGTAGAGCACTTCGCCGCTTTTTCGCCGGATGGCAACCAGTTGGCGTTTTCATGGAATGGTCCTAAGGAAGACAATTTCGATATTTACGTCAAAACCATCGGCCCGGGAGAGCCGCTTCGCCTGACTTCTGACCCAGGGATTGACAGCAACCCTAACTGGTCTCCCGACGGCAGCCTGATCCTCTTTCTAAGAAGAAATCCCAATGCCAAAGGCGTATCGGTCTACACGATTCCCCCTCAAGGGGGAGTAGAGCGAAAAGTCTACGAAAGCAGTTTTTGGGCCCAACCTGAATTGTCAGGACGAGGAATGACCTGGACTCCCGATAGCAAAGGGATCGTGATTTCCGAGCGAGAGGCGGATTCCGACCCGAATGCCTTGTTCCTCGTCCTTCTTGCTAGTGGACAGAAACGGAGGCTGACAGCGCCGCCGAGGGGATTTAACGGTGACAGCAACCCGGCATTCTCCCCGGATGGCAGGATTCTCTCTTTTTCCCGGATGCGGGACCTGGATTCTACGGATCTGTTTCTGCTTCATATGACTCCCGAGTACGAGCCGGTGGGCGAACCTCGAGTGCTGACCGACCGGGCGCCGATTAAGAGGCGCAATGTCGGGGGACAGGCTTGGGGAATCGGCGGCAAAGAGATCCTGGTTTCCATCGAAAGCGGCAGCACATCCCCGCGTCTTTGGCGGGTACCGGTGGACGACCCTCAGTTAAGCACGAGGCTCGACGCTGCCGGGTCCGGCGCCGCACATCCAGCCTTTTCCCAAGCTAGCCGCCGCCTGGCGTTTTCCATCAGCTATGTGGAGATCAGCGCGTGGCTTTTGACGGACGCTGGCGACGAGAAGACGCGGCCTATCCCGCAGAAACTCATCTCCTCGACAAGGCGGGAATCGCAGTGTCAGGTTTCACCCGACGGAGACAAGATAGCCTTCAGATCGGACCGCTCTGGCGCGGCCAATATCTGGGTCTGCAACAGTGACGGGGCTCGTCTCTTGATGGTCACCAATTTCGACGGACCCTGGTGCGGATCGCCAGCCTGGTCGCCGGATGGCCGTTCGATTGTCTTCGACGCTCGGCCAAACGGTCAAAGCGACATCTACGCGGGTTCCCCGGAGGGAGGCCCACTGCGGCAAATCACCGACCATCCGTCCGAAGACGTCATGCCGAGCCTTTCGCGTGACGGACGATGGATGTACTTCACCTCAAACCGAACCGGGCGGTGGCAGGTCTGGAAGATGCCGTTCTCGGGCGGCCAGCCGGTTCAGGTGACACAGAACGGCGGATTCTACCAGCAGGAGTCTGTCGACGGGAGGACTCTGTTTTTCGGGAAAGACCGGCTCGTCACGGGTGTCTACCGAATGCCGGTCGAAGGTGGAGAAGAAGCGCTGTTTCTCCCCGATGCCGGAATTGCCGGGTTTGCTCCAACCGCTCGCGGGTACTACTTCTGGAAAGGTCGCGAATTGATATTCCTTGACTCATCTACGAACGCCAGGCGGGCTGTGACGGTCATAGAAAGAAGACCGTACTGGTTCCTTTCCGCGTTTCCCGACGGCAAGAGCATTGTCTATTCGCAGATCGACCGGCAATCATCCGACCTGTATCTGATCGAGAACTTCCGGTGACAGGACTATGGATCCAAAGCGCTGGCGACAACTCCGCGACATCTACAACTCGGCTCTCGAGCGCGAACCCTCGCAGCGGGACGCGTTTTTGGATCAAGCCTGTAGCGGCGACTTGTCCCTGCGCAAGGAAGTCGCTTCGCTGCTCGCCCAGGAGGGAAAATCCCAAGTCCTCTTCGATTCCCCCGCGCTCGACGCCGCGGCCAAAGCGCTCGCGAAGGACGAGGCACAAGCGCCGGCTCCCGACCTCACGGGCCAAACCCTGTCGCACTATCGGATTCTCGAGAAAATCGGCGAAGGCGGCATGGGGGTGGTTTACCGCGCCGAAGACACCCGCCTGATGCGCCCGGTCGCGCTCAAACTGCTGCCGCCCGACTGCCTCTCCGATCCTGAACGAAAGCGACGCTTTGTCCAGGAAGCCCGAGCGGCGTCGGCTTTGAATCACCCCAACATCGTCACAATTCACGATATTGATCAAACCGACGGGTTGGACTTCATTGCGATGGAGTATGTGGCTGGCAAGACTCTTGATCGCCAGATCCCGCGCAAGGGAATGGAGCTCCACCAAGCCCTGGGATTGGGCATCCAGATTGCCGACGCGCTCGCGGCCGCGCATGCGGCCGGCATCATTCACCGTGATCTTAAACCATCCAACATCATGGTGACTGACAGCGGCCAGGTGAAGATCCTCGATTTCGGGCTGGCTAAGCTGACCGAGAGAGCCGAACCGGACGCGGAGGAGGACGAGGCAACTGGGAGTATTGTTCGCACCCAGGCCGGCATGATCCTGGGGACGGTGACTTACATGTCTCCCGAGCAGGCCCAAGGAAAGAAAATCGATGCCCGTTCCGACATCTTCTCCTTCGGGGTGGTGCTCTACGAGATGATTTCAGGCCGCCGTGCGTTCGAGGGAAAGTCCGCGGCAGAGACTATGGCGGCGATCATCCGTGACGAGCCGAAACCCCTGGGCCAGATTCAAAATGACGTGCCGGACGAGCTCGCGAGGATCATCCACCGCTGCCTGAGAAAAGAGCCGGCCCGGCGTTTTCAGTCGAGTTCGGATGTCAGCGTCGAATTACAGGAGGTACGCGAAACGCTCCACTCGAAGTTGGAAGCAGGACATCCACCGGCGCGAGCGCGAAAACTCCGCTGGATTGTTCCGGTCCTCGTCCTCGTCATCGCTCTCACTCTCGTTGCCGGTTGGTGGCTTTTGCGCCCGGCTCAAGAATCGCAGCCTGTCATGACTGCCGTTCCGCTTACCACGTACTCCGGATGGGAACGCGGGCCGACTTTTTCGCCGGATGGCAACCAGCTGGCGTTTAGCTGGAATGGCGAAAAGGAAGACAATTATGATATTTACGTCAAAACCATCGGCCCCGAAAAGGCGCTTCGCCTGACTTCTGACCCCGCAGTTGACAGCAATCCTGCCTGGTCTCCTGACGGCAAACAAATCGTGTTTCTAAGAAGCAAAGGCGGAGGAGCATCGATTTACACGATTCCTCCGCTAGGAGGCGTGGAGCGAAAACTCGGTGAGACCAGGTATGTATTCAAAGGACAACTGTTCGGACGCAAGCTCGCTTGGACTCCCGACAGCAAAGGAATAGTGGTTTCGGAACGAGAGGCGGATTCCGACGCGAATGCGTTGTTCCTGGTGCTGCTTGGTACCGGAAAGAAACTAAGACTGACGTCTCCGCCGAGCGGATTCAACGGCGACTCGGACCCCGCATTCTCACCGGATGGGCGGGTTCTCTCGTTTTGCCGAATGCGGGACTTTGACTCGATGGACTTGTATCTTCTTGAGATGACACCAAGGTTCGAGCCGGCGGGCGAAGCTCAGATTTTGACGGACCGGGTACCGATCAAGTGGCGCAATATTTACGGGCAGGCCTGGGGAGCCGGCGGTAAAGAGATCATACTTTCGATTGGAAGCGGTGCGAGCACCCAACGTCTTTGGCGGGTCCCCGTGGACGACCCCGGGTTGAGCACAAGGCTCGATTCTGTCGGCTTTGACACAGGGTTTCCAGCCTTCTCACAAGCCGCCCGTCGCCTGGCGTTTTCAGTTCAGGAGGAGGTTAGCAGCGCCTGGATTTTGGTAGATCCCGGCGACGAAAGCACCCAGCCCACCGCGCAGAAAGTCATTTCCTCGACAAGGCGCGAAGAGCAGTGTCAGGTTTCGCCCGACGGAGAGAAGATAGCCTTCAGATCCACTCGCTCTGGGGCCGCGAACATCTGGCTCTGTAACAAAGACGGGTCTGGACTCTTCATGGTCACCAATTTCGACGGAACCTGGTGCGGATCCCCCGCCTGGTCGCCAGATGGCCGCACGATACTCTTCGACGCGCGCGACAAGGGTCAAAGCGAAGTCTATGCAATCGCTTCCGAAGGAGGCCCGCTTCGGCAGTTGACCGATCACCCGGCCGACGATGTCACGCCGAGCTTTTCACGGGACGGGCAATCGATCTACTTCACTTCCAACCGAACCGGTCGGTGGGAGGTCTGGAAAATGCGATCATCGGGTGGTGAGCCCGTTCAGGTCACGCACAAGGGCGGATTCTACCAGCAGGAGTCTGTTGACGGGAGGACTCTTTTTTTCGGGAAAGACCGGCTCACCACTGGTGTTTACCGAATGGCGGTTGAGGGTGGAGAAGAAGCGATGTTTCTCCCCGACGCTCTAATCGAGCTGTTTGCTCCGACTGTGCGCGGGTATTACTTTTGGAAAATCCCGGCTCGCGAATTAATATTCCTAGACTCATCAACGGGCACCAGGCGGGTTGTGACGGTCATTGATAGAAACCCGCGCTGGTTCCTCTCCGCGTTTCCCGACGGCAAGCGTCTTGTCTATTCGCAAATGGACCGAAGCTCGTCCGACCTGTATCTGATCGAGAACTTCCGGTGATGGCTGCTACCAGTCCGGAACCACTGCCCAGCCCATGAATCGGCCGATTTCAATCTTCCAGTCGTGGGGAAGGAGGGATTGCGCGTCGCGAAAGTTCATGACGTCGCGCTCACGCTTCTCACCTGCGCGGTCCTGTGATATTTTGCCCCCAATGACTGAGATAGCACCGGTCAAGACTCGCGAAGAGGTGCTCGCCTTACTAAGACAGAATCGCGCTTTGGTCGAACAACTGGGCGTAAGACGCCTTGGTTTGTTCGGTTCTTTCCGCCGGGGCGAACCCCGTGCAGACAGCGACGTGGACCTCCTCATCGAATTTGCTCCCGAGAGAAAGTCCTTTCGCAACTTCATGCGCCTTGCATTCATGCTGGAAGATCTGTTTCGGAGACGAGTCGAACTCGTGACTCCGGAAGGCTTAAGCCCGCACCTCCGGGAAACAATCCTCCGAGATGTCGAGTATGTCCTCGCGTGAATACCTCCTTCATATCCTCGACGAAATTCAGTTCGTCCGCGTCCACATCTCCGGCCTCACACTCGAGAGCTTCGAGAAAGACGAGGTGATCAAGCGGGCGTTCGTAAGAAGTCTTGAGGTCATCGGGGAGGCAGTTCGGAAACTCCCGGCCGAATTCCGAGCAAGGCACGACGAAGTTGAGTGGCGGCTTATAGCCGGTACCCGAGACAAGTTAATTCACGATTACTTCGGAGTCGACTTTTCCCTCGTCTGGGACATTGCGGTTAACGAACTCCCGCTGCTTGAGAAGCAAGTGAAGGGTATTCTGGCGAGTGAGACGGGATCTGAGTGAATCGGGGGAGCAACGCTGCCAAAAGTCTCGCCCGACTGGGCGGTTGATCCGGCCCAACATTCAGGACTGGTTTGCTCGTCCATCCTGCGTTGCCCGCCATAGCCAGAGCTTGGGGCAATTCCAGTCCCGCAGCACTGTGTCGGAGGAAATTCCCAGCGCTCCCGCCACTTCCTCTGTCGTCATCCCCCAAAGAGACGGAGCTCAACGACCTTGGCTTTCCGAGGTTCGATCTCCTCGAGCGCCTGAAGCGCCTCGTTCACGGCGAGCAGATCGGAGTTCGGCTCGGATACCTGGACGGCGGCCTCGTCGAACGTCTCCTGGAGGGCGCCCGCTCCCCGTTTCTTCGCGCCGCGCTTACGTCCGATGTGAACCAAGATCTGGCGCATCTGTTTGGCGGAGGTCGCGAAGAAGTGGGTCCTATCCTGCCAGTTCACCTTTTTGACCTCGAGAAGACGCAGGTAGGCCTCGTTGACGAGGGCACTGTCTGAAGGACGTGACCCGCCCGCGCGTTGGTGCTACATGTAGCGGTGGGCCAGGCGGTGCAGCTCCTGATGACCACAGGCATCAGTCGGTCAAGCGCGGCAGCGTCTCCGCCGCGGGCCACGCCTAGAGCAGCAAGTGACATCGTGATGGTCCAGGCATACCCCGCCGCCAAACTGAGCCAACACCAACCAAGTTAGACGGTGGAACTGGCACAAAAACTGACACAGCGGAATGGGGTGAACCCCTCTGGTGAGACACTCTAACCTGGCACAGTTGGTTAAATGCTGTGATAGCGGTGAGTTAGCTATCGGTGTTCAGGGTCGGTAAAACGCTCGTTCGGACAAGGATAGGCACAGGCACCTGTCTTCGAGGCAGGTTTGCTCCCACGAGAGTAAGTACTTGATATATCGGTGTTTTCTGGTCGGGGCAGAGGGATTTGAACCCCCGACTCCCTGCTCCCAAAGCAGGTGCGCTACCAGGCTGCGCTATGCCCCGACCCTTCGTGTAATGGGCGTAGTGTAGCATGAGCGCAGCCGGACGATAAAGGTGATGGTCCCCCGGTTTCGTCCCGCCGAGAGAACCGCAGTCAACTGCGAGCCTCGAGTTTCGAGTTTAAATACCCGCGGTTGTCTTCCCCAGCCGCACGGTTTCGGGGTACAACTTACGGTTGATGCCGATACTCCTCCATGACTTCCTTCCCTGGGACGGCGATCTCTCGAGCGACAACCTGCTCGGGCGCTTCCTGGAATACGTCGATTACAAGGACTTAACCCTCTACAAAGCCCAGGAAGAGGCCATCCTCGAGCTCCTTGACGAGAAAAACGTCATCCTCAACACTCCCACCGGCTCAGGTAAGTCGCTGGTGGCCTCGGCCCTCCTCTACGTCTCGCTGGCACGCGGCCGCCGGTCGGTCTATACCTGTCCGATCAAGGCCCTGGTCAATGAGAAGTGGATGAACCTGTGCCGCGAGCTGGGTCCCAAGAATGTCGGCCTGTCGACAGGGGACGCAAGTGTCAATCGCGACGCCCCGATCCTTTGCTGCACGGCGGAAGTGCTGGCGAATATCGCCCTGCGCGAAGGCCCCGACGCACGCATCGATGACGTCGTAATGGACGAGTTCCATTGGTACGCAGACCGCGACCGCGGAGTGGCCTGGCAGACGCCGCTCCTCACCCTGCCTCAGACCCGCTTTCTGCTGATGTCTGCGACTCTTGGAGATACGAGGTTCTTTGAAGAGGCGATCACCAAACTGAACGGCCGGCCCACCGTCACCATATTCTCCGGAGACCGCCCGGTGCCGCTCGAGTTCGCCTGGTCGGAGATCCCCCTGTCGCACATGCTCGAAAAGCTGTCCGCAGAGGGCAAGACGCCGGCCTACGTCGTGCACTTCACTCAGGCCGATGCCGCTGCAAGCGCTCAGGATTTCACGAGCCTGAAGATCTGCACGCGCGAGGAGAAGAGTGCGATCGCGGACGAAATCGCCGCATTCAAGTTTACGAGCCCTTACGGCGCCGAGATCCGGAAGTGGCTGAAGCACGGCATCGGACTCCACCATGCCGGCCTGCTGCCCAAGTACCGGGTTCTGGTCGAGCAACTGGCTCAGCGGGGCCTGCTGAAGGTTATCTGCGGGACTGACACGCTGGGCGTCGGCATTAATGTGCCCATTCGAACGGTGCTCTTCACCCGTCTCTGCAAGTTCGACGGAAAGAAGACGATTCTCCTGAGCGCCCGCGATTTTCACCAGGTTTCGGGACGTGCCGGTCGCAAGGGGTTTGACGACAAGGGCTTCGTGGTCGTCCAGGCACCCGAGCACGTCATCGAGAACATCAAGCTGAGCGAAAAGGCCGCGCGCGAAGGAAAGAAGGTGACCAGGCGCAAGCCGCCGACACACAACTTCGTCAACTGGGACTTTGCCACTTTCAAGCGCTTGATCGCGGCAGCGCCAGAGCGCCTGAACTCGCGCTTCCACGTGTCTCACGGCATGCTGCTCAACGTGCTGAGCCGAAAAGGCGACGGCTGTGGGGCGATGCGGCAGATCCTC
>Ga0105104_10001744_pt1 | contig 16231 bp, 7 predicted proteins | sample PPLLaktember2015_3_FD_87034 | JGI IMG/M metagenome (GOLD analysis project Ga0105104, IMG submission 87034) | Freshwater sediment microbial communities from Prairie Pothole Lake near Jamestown, North Dakota, USA - PPLs Lake P7 Core (6) Depth... | ecosystem: Environmental > Aquatic > Freshwater >... | reverse complement strand
CTTTGAGGTTCCGAATATGTGGGGCAGCATTGCAAGGAACAGGAAAGCGATCACAATCCACGCGAAGCCATTGATAAACTTCGCGCGGAAGTTCTTTTCCTCTTCTTTGAAAACAGGCGGGTAAAAGATCTTTCTGATCATTCGGTGTCCTTGTTGAATTGGACGGCGATTTCCGCACCGGGCAGGGCACGTCCCAGTTCCTGGGCGGCGGTCTTGAGCAATTCATTGATGTTGGTCTGCATGCTGATCTTCGATGAGATCTCTCCGATGACGCGTTCCTTGGCCGCACGTTTCTGACTTTCCGCGAGCAGACGGGCATTCTCCATCGCGACCGCCGCGCGCTCGATAATGGCTGTGACCACATCTTTTTCATCATCATCCCAGGGACGGTTATCCGGTGTGCGGATGTCCACGGTGCCGATTACTTCACCGCGCAGCTTGATGGGCAGGGACAGGAACGAGCCTCGATTTCTCGGCCGGATTTGATCCTGATCCGAGTGGCTTTCGGTCTTCTCGCGGCCGTTCTTCCTGTAAATCAGGGATGCCCTGGCACCGGTATGGCGGACGCCGATGACGTTTCCGGTTTTTGTAAATTGCCGCCAGCCTGTTTGAACAAACTGTCGTGCAAGCACCTCCGACTCACCCAGGGCCTGGCGCGTCTGTTCGAACTGCCGTGCATTCTGGATCGCGACGCTGACCTGATCGGCAAGCGTCGATAGAATGCTGATGTCCTCCTGGGAGAAGGCAGCCGGTTGGGTGCTTTGCACATCGAGTGCACCGATGATTTCTTCGCCGGAGAGCAGTGGCAGGGCAATCTCCGAATGGGTATCCGGCAAATCCGGGTTGTTGAAGAATGTGGCATCGGCTCCAACATCCAGCGCGACGCGCGGCTTGCCAGTCCCGGTTACGTAGCCAACCAGGCCGATCTCCCCAACCCGCAGCCTGTGGCCGCGTTTCAGCATCGCCTGTCCACCTTCACTGTTGGCCGCGCTGAGAACCGCATACTCCTTGGCCCTGTCGAGCAGGAAAATGCCTACGTGATAGAAATTGAATTCACGACTGATCACATTCGTAATCTGTGTCAGAAGCACGTCGAGATCACGCGTCGAACTGATCGTACGCGCGACCTGGGCGATGGACTCAAACTGCCTGGCGCGCCGCTCGTTCCTTTCGTTCGCGGACAAGAGTGCGGCCGTGCGCTCCTCAACCCTTTGCTCCAGCCCATCCAGAGTCTCCCGCAGGCGGGCCGTCATGGTATTGAATGACTGGGCCAGTGTGCCAATTTCATCCCTGCTTGTGGCGCTTACCTGCACCGACAGGTCCCCGCCGGCAACCTGAGTCGAAACCTGGGTGAGGTGCTGGATCGGAGCGGCAATGACCTGACCAAGCCCGAGACTCACGGCGATGGCTACCATAAACAGCAGAATCAAGATGATGACCGCTGTCTGCAAAGTGGACCGCGTTTGCTGGTCTGTCTGATTGCGTGCGGCAATGAGGGTCTCCTGCAGTTCTGCAACCGGGACGACCAGGGCTACGCTATATCCATTGGCGTCTATGGGTGCATAGGAAATGTAGGTTTCGACCCCGTTCACATCCACCACTCTCAGGCCGTTCCCGCCGGACGTCATCAGCTTGGTAACCGCTTGCAGTTCGACCGTGCCCAGGCCCAGAAGGCTTAGCTCCTCCAGATTAACCTGCTCCTGATCGAGCCCAAACATTCGATATCCAGCATCAGGCATGGACAGAATATGACCGGAGTCATCGATCATATACGCGTAGCCGGTTTTTTCGATCTCGACCTCGTTGATCTGTTCTGTGATCCCGACCAATTGCATATCGGCTGCCACGATACCTCTGAACTGATCCCCATTGTAGACGGGCGCAGCAACCGTTACGACCAGTCCGCCGCCGGCCGCATCTTCGTAGGGGATGGCCCAGCGAGGCAGGCGCTCCGGGTTATATAGCGGTGTGGTAATTCTATAGTATGCCCTTTGGGTTGCGGGATTAAAGGTCGCTGGCACCAGCGATGCCAAATTGACATTTGGGTAGTAGCGGAGCGCTCCTCTTGTGTCAATTGCATAGATGGCAAGCAGGGATGGGTGTGCTCTGAGAACTTCTGGGGCATAAAAGTCCAGATATGCCATGACGTTCAGATCCCGGATCATGGTTTCGTCCATGAGTGTCCCCGTGGGAACAAATACGGAAGCCGGATCGCCGGCTGAGTTGCCATACTGCCCCTGTTCCATTTGTATCAGCTTTGTGCTTGCGTCCCAGTAGGGGGCTTCGTTGAGCGCTGCCTTCTGATCCTGGAGTGAAGACCAGCTCTGAGCTAGGTCGCTGACCTGCTCCATGGAAGTTCTAAATGATTCGTTCGCCCGGTCGGCTTGTGTAAAGGCCGTATTTATCAGCTGTTCCTCTGCCAGTTCCTTGACGCTTTCTTCAAGTCTGTCCGAGAGGGCGTCCGTCAGTTGCCCGGTCTGATTCAGCGCAAAAAAGATAAAGATACCCAGTGCGAGTGCGCCGGTACCCAGAATGCCGGTGACGATCTTTGTCCGAATATCCAGGGAGAAAAGCTGTCTTGCCAGGAACACCCCTGCAAGGACCAGCATTATGCCTGCAAATATCCAACGTCCCTCAATCAACACTGCCGCAGTCCGGTCGGCATTTCCAAATGCATCCAGGAGAATTGATGCAAGGGCAAATAGCACACCGGCCAGCAGGAGGCGCGGCATATGTCTGCGCGGCAAAGTTCCCAACCCCATAGCCATGATCAGTGTCAACGCTATGATGGCGTTTGGCACCCCTGATCCTTTTTGTATGATGGAAACGAGAATCGCCTGAAGTCCAATGGCGATTATGAATATGAGGTTCCCTGAAGTTGGCCGTCCTGTCTTAACCAGCCAATAGGACACGAGAATGGCGATAAAAACCGGCAGAATGATCCAGAGTTGGTTGTTGCCGCCAAGCCAGAGCGCGATAAGTTCCGACGCCGTAAACAGCAGAGCCGGAAGCACACCGGCCAGCCAGCTAAATCTGGATGTTGGTGGTTCTGCATCCGGGACGGGGAGATTTTGCTTCGAGTTCACGATTGCTCCTTGCCCTCGAACTGGATAGATATCTCGGAGCCGCCCAGCACGCGTTCCAGTTCTTCTGCCGTGGTCTGCAAAATGTTCTCAATGTTGAATGCACCGCTGATCCGGGCGGTCGCCTCCGAGATCAGACGTTCCTTGGCGGCCCGCCGGCGGGCTTCCTGGAATAAACGTGCGTTTTCCATTGCGAAAGCCGCACGCTCAGCGACTGCCTGTACCAGACTGATTTCGTCATCCTGCCACTGCTTGAACGGGTCGTTGGCTTCGACATGCAGGATGCCGATGACTTCGCCTCTGAGCTTGACAGGGACAGCTACAGTGGCACGCCTGTCTCTCGATCCGTTCGTCTGGTTGGTTGCCACTTCGCCGCTCTGCGCCGCTGACATGACTTCGGGAGTCTCGATCTCGTTTTCGAGCATTTCGATGCGACCGGTTTGATAGCGGAAACCTGGCTGTTCTGTCTTTGCGATCGTGCGGCTCCATTCTGCATGGGTGAAGGCGTTGTACACTTCCTGCACCTGTGTGAGGGCCGCGCGGGTTTCGGTCAACAGCCGGGCGTTTTCCAATGCAATGGATACCTGGTTGGCAAGCGCCGTCAGGGTTTGCAGATCCTCCGTCGAGAAGGCATTCGCCTGGAGGCTCTGAATGTCGAGAACGCCGATTGTCTCATTGCGCGCTTTCATCGGGAGGGCCGTCTCGGAGCGGGTTTCGGGCAGGTCCGGGTTGTTGAAGTAAACGGCATCCGCCCCAACATCCAGCGCGATGCGCGGCTGTCCGGTCTGCGCACAAAAGCCGACTACGCCGGTTCCAAGCCTGAATTTGTGGTTGCGTCTGAGCATCCGTTCTCCGCCCTCACTGTTGGCGGCCTGCAAGATCGCGTATTCATGGTGCTGATCGATAAGGAAGATGCCAACATGATAGAAGCCAAAACGTTCGCTGATGAGTCTCGTGGTAGCCGGGAGAATTTCGTTGAGATTTTGCAGTTCAGCGATGGCTTCCGACATTTCAGTGATCGTCTGCAGCTGGGCGGCCCGGCCTGAAACCTGCTGGTTGGCCGTTTCGAGCTCGGCCGTCCGCTCTTCCACACGTTTTTCCAGTGTGCCTGTGAGATTTTCCAGTTCACGATTGATATCGTTGACATCTTCGAGGCGTGCCCTTTCGATCCAGGCCCGAAAAATATTAGCTCCAATCAAAATGAGTCCAATGAACATGAAGACGCCTGACGTTCTGGCAAAACCATCTGAAGGCATGGGGACCTGTGAATAGAGACCGGCGGTCCACGTTGCGGTTGCTGACAGGAGGACTAATACAACAAGCCCTCTCACGGGCAACAGAATACTTGCTACCACAATAGCAACATGTGCGATTGTGGTGATATCTTCCTCAAATCCACTTGCTTGCCCAAAGTACAGTCTCAGGTAGGCAAGGGATGTAAGCCCATAGGCAAAAAAGTAAGAACCTGCGTTGTAATATTGTGTCCGACTCAGTGCATAGGAGATCAATGAAATGACCAATAAAATCGTAAAGGCTGAAAAGGAGCCTCCAAAAGCGAGTCCCAGGATAAATGCTAGGGTAAGGATTAGCGACATCGTTGCCAGAAGCTGAGCGCGCCTTTTTTCGCCGATATCGGTCACGGACGGGGGGGGACTGACCAGCGACGCTAAGAATCGCAGAAGCGGTTTGGTAGCTTTTGTGGTTGCCTGAGAGGACTCATTCTGTGCCATGACTTACTCCACTAAATTCTCGTCTATTGAGGCACCATTGGACTTCCCCGCGGCGGAGCCGGGAGGTGCAGATGGGTTGACCAGCTGGAAAGAAACCGTCGCGTTTTTGAGGGTTCGCCCCAGTTCCTCGACCGTATCGCGCACGATGGAATCCAGCTGGAATGTTGCACCGAGTTTGGCCGTCACATCGGAGAGGAAGGACTCACGGGTTGCCCGCTTTTGAGCTGCGTCGAGCAGGCGTGCGCTTTCGAGAGCCAGGGCGACGCGTTCTGCCGTGGCTCTCACCATGACCAGTTCGTCATCTGTCCACTGGCGGGAGGCATCGGCGGTGTTCAGCTTTAGGCGGCCAATGGTCTGGTCGCGCAGCTGGACCGGGATCGACAGGGAATCGCTTTCCCGGGCGGCCTGTTTGGACTCCTTCAATGGCTCCGACTTGATCCCATCATAGCGATAGCCTCTGGTCTGAATTGTTTTTTCGTATTCACCCCAGGCCTGGCTGACCGTCTGATGCGATACAACGCCGGCCTCGCGCAGCGCGATCTGTGACCGTTCATATAACAGCGCGTTCTTAATCGCGATCGTAACTTGATCTGACATGATGGATAAGGTTGACAGGTCATCCACACTGAAGGCATTGACTTCACGTGATTGAATATCAATCACTCCAATGACCTCATCACCTGATCCAAGCGGCAGCACGATCTGGGACCGGCTTTCGGGAAGATCGAGATTGTTGAGGTACTTTGAATCCTCGTCCATGGTACGGGTCACGCGCGGCTGGCCGGTCTGAGCGATGTAGCCGATCGGGCTTATGCTCCCGACTGCCACACGGTATCCCCGGTTGAGCAGTCTCAACCCCTCGGGGGTGTTGGCAGCCCGCAGAATGGCATATTGTTTCTCCTCATCCAGCAAAAAGAGACCAACATGATAGTATCCCAGCTGTTCGCTGATCGAGCTGGTGATGGCCGGCAGGAGGTGATCGACATCGCGGATGGCTGTCGTGACGCGGGCCACCTGGGCAATGGCGTGAAGTTTCTGGCTGCGATCCTGCAGCTGCTTGTTCGCGTTGACCAGTTCGGAGCTGCGATCTTCCAGTTCTTGTTGTGTGTAATTGAGATTGACGTTCGCCGAGGCCAGTTCTTCCACGCTCGTCCTGGATCGTTTGAGGGATTTTTCCAGACCATCGATCAGGAAATAGATGACGAGCCAGTTTATCCCCAGGGTAATGGCAATGTCTCTGGCAAATGATCGAATCGGGTATTCACCATACGAACTGGCACCAATCTGTCCAATATCTTCAAGATACGCCAGGGCAAATCCTGAAAAAACGCTAAGTAATGTGATAATAAAAGAGGCGCCCCAGCCCAGCAATAAGCCGGCCATTAATGCAATCGCAAAGTTTAGAATAAAAGAAGCGTCTTTTGCTCCATATTCCTGTGCGGCGATCCCGTTTGAGGCGATCCAGACGAGAACGACAAGCATCACGGATGCGGATCGGACATGCCCTCGTCTTATAAGGATCAGGCTGGCGATGCCGATACCGGCAATCGCAATCAAAAACAGGTCCATCACGCTGAAGCCGGTATAGTGTTGGGCAGTCCTTGCCCATGTTTCAAATGCGATCACCGCAACTGAAAGAGCCAGGGCAATCCAATGCGCGTACATGGCTTTGCGCGTTTTGTCCTCATCTTCAGGGAAGACCGGAGGAGCCGGGAGAATTTTGGGTACCTGTTTGAATATCTGGTTCAGCATAGCTTTACCTGTTCATAAACACATTAATGGTTATCCTGGCCATCAGCGCTGCTGATTTCAAGAATGACTTCGGTCGCGCCGCCGATCTTGCGCCCGAGTTCCTCCACCGCAGTTTGAAGGATCGACTCCAGGTTGCTGACTGCGCCAATGCGGGTGGAAATATCACCGATGGCCCGTTCGCGGGCAGCCCGTCGCTGAGCGCTTTCCACGAGCCGGGCATTTTCCAGTGCCAGGGCTGCACGTTCCGCTGCTGCTTCCAGCATGGCGATCTCGTCCGGTTTCCAGTGGCGCTGACCCTTCTTCGCGCGTACATCCAGTACGCCGATGGTCTTGCCGCGCAGCTTGATGGGAACTGCAATGGTGGCGGAGGCCTTTTCGAGGGAGAGACTGCCCGTTTGGAGGGCTGCCCGGCTCTGCTCACGCCTGACGTTGTTATCCAGCGGAATCACCTGTTTTCCATCGAATACGAATCCGCTTTGTCTCACCTGACGGGCAAAATTGCTCCATTCCTGCTGGGTATACTTCTCGAACATGGCCTGGGACTGATCCAAGGCATTCTTGGCTTCGCTAAACAAGCGTGCGTTTTCGATGGCAATGGCCACCTGGTCTGCCAGGGTTGCCAGCACACCGATATCTTCCTGTGAAAACGCGTTCGTCTCGGTGCTTTGGATGTCGAGCGAGCCGATCACGCGTCCTGCCAGGCGAAGAGGCAGAGCCATTTCCGAGCGGGTTTTCGGCAGATTCGGATTGTTGAAATATACGGAATCGGTTCCCACATCCAGGACAACCCGGGGTTCCCCGGACAGGGCTGAGTAGCCGACGATGCTGTGGTAATCCAGGCGCAGGCTGTGCTGGGCCTCCAGCATTCGCTGGCCGCCTTCGCTGTTGGCTGCGCGCAGGATTGCCTTTTCACCCTGTTCGTCAAGAAGGAAAATCCCAACATGGTAACAGTCGAACTGATTGCTGATCAATTTGGTTATGGTCGGAAGCAGTGTGTCGATATCCTGCACGGAAGCGATCGTGCGGGCCACGCTCGAAACCGCCTCCAGCTGCGAAGCGCGCCTGCCCAGCTCTGAGGTCCGTTCTTCGACGCGCTTCTCGAGGTCATCCCGCAGGTGGGACAATTCCTTGTTCGAAATGGACAGCTCGTGTGTAGTCAAACGTGATTGGTTGAGCGCGTTTTGCAGGTTCGTGATCATCACAACGATGAGCACATCTGCAATGACCAGGATACCGGTTGTGTACACCGCGTAATGCATGGGGGAGTCAGATTCAGGAGTGAACCATCCGGATGCCTGGCCATAAACAAGCAACCAGCCTGAAAGAACACTCGCAACTGTAAAGCCGACCGCTCCCTTCCATCCGAGAAGCAGGCTGGCCATTAAAATTGGTATGAAGTATCCAAAAAACGCCGCGTCCTGAATGCCCTCTGCCGACCAGGCCAGGTAGGATAATCCCAGCCAGCCTAATGTAATCAGGATGAAACCGGCGGCTTGCACATAACCCAGGCGAGAAAGATATAGCGTCAGTATGGTGGTCAGAAGAATCCCCAGCAGGCTCAGGGTGACGGTGCTGCCAATGGGTGCCTGAAAAAAGAGGATTCGAAGGAGAAGGAAGATTCCCAGCACCGCGATCAAGATCCAGCCTGTGACATTCAGGATGGCTGCTGAACGCGATTTATCCTCATTGTCGGGAAAATAGGGTGGAGCGATAAGTTTCCGGAATGCGTTTTGCATCTCACCGACCTCCCTGCTCGGCCCGCGGGCCCGATTGCGGCTCTGCCAGGATCTGAATCGCAACCTCGGTGTCGCTCAATATATTGCCGATTTCCCTGACGGTGGTCTGCAGGATCTGCTCATATTCGGTCGAGGCGCTGATCGCGCTTGTCACGCGCGAGATCGACTGTTCGCGGTCTGCACGCAGGCGGGCTTCCTCATAGAGGCGGGCGCTTTCCATGGCTGCGGCCAGACGTTCCGCGGCCGATTCAACAATGGCGATTGTGTTGGTATCATAGCCTTCCTTGAGCACGAAGCTGACCACACCAATGGACTGTCCGCGCAATTTGATCGGTACGGCCACCTTGTGTTCCTTTTCCTTTTCGCCATTGCTGCCATTGGAATTGACAGTCGTTCCGGTTTTGAGCGCCTCACCGGCCAGCTCGGGCAGCTCTGTGATTGGCTCAAGGCGGATGTTATTGAATCGATAACCGATGTTGCTCGCCGAGCGGTTTTCCGACATTCTCTTCCAGTTATCCACGGTAAACCTGCCATAGGCGGCTTCCAGCTCGCTCAGGTTTCTTTCCACCTCCTGCAACAGGCGAGTGCGTTGAATGGCTGTGGCAAGCTGATCGGCCAGGATTTGCATGATTGCCACATCATCCTCGTTGAAGGCCTCCGGCTGATCGCTCTGCACGTCAAGCACACCGATGATGTCGGTTTCCACTTTTAGCGGCAGTGCCATTTCTGAATGTGTATTTGGCAGATATGGATTATTGAAATAAACGGCGTCCGTGCCCGTATCCAATGTCACGCGTGGTTCCCCGGTTGCCGAAACGCGTCCGACAATTCCCATTTCGCCCACTCGCAGCTTGTGGTTGTTCTCCATCATCTGTCGGCCGGCCTCTGTCGGAGAGGCAACGAGAACCGCAAATTCCTTGTCGTTATCCAGCAGGAAAATACCTGTGTGGTAAAAGCTGAAGCGGTTGCAGATCAGTTCGGCGGCCCGGGTGAGCAATTCCCGCAGATCGCGCGCAGAGGCCGCATCTCGTGCGATCTCGGCAGCGACACGCAGGCGCAGGCCTTGATCCTCCAGGTCCCGCGTGCGGGCGGCCACGCGCTTCTCCAGATTGCCAATGACTTCCTGGAGTTGGGCTGCCATCTGGTTGTAGTCTTTTGCCAGGGCACCAATCTCATCTTCCCGATCCACGGCAGCCCGAACGGATAAATCTCCAGCCGCAAAACTTTCGGTGGTCTGCGCGAGAGCCTTGATCGGTTCTGCGATGGCACGGGCGGAGATGGCTACCGCTGCAATTGCAATTGCGATCACAAACAATGCCAGCAGGGAACTGCCTCCCAGAGCCTGCAGTGAATTGGCAACAACAAAACTTACCGGCACCTCGGCGACCGCAACCAGTTCCATCGGCTGGAACCATTCGTAATATCCCAGCACCGTTTGATTGGCATAGTTCTGATAGGTGCTCCTGCCGATCGAAACATTTTTTGTTACGACATCCACGGTCGGTTTGGTGCGCACCAGGGCAGCAGCCTCATGGGTTTTGGTAACCGGGTGATAGTTCAGGTCGACCAGATAGGTATCGGCTTCGTTGAATCCGGCTGTGCTCTCCATGATGGACTTGATGGCAGCGCCATTCGAGCGCAGCACGAGAACACCGCGCATGTCCCGTCCGTTCGTATCAAAGATTGGGGTCGAAACGATCATGTTCTCATAGCGGAAGGATGGCTCATTTACAAACGCAGCATAAAACCTGACGAACCCCAGCCGGAAAAAGGACTGGTTCTGAAAGTTTTTTCCCTCTCTGCTCGGAATGGTGGAGATGACCACGTTGCCGTGAGTGTCGAAGACCATGATTTCATTGTAGGCCTCCTCCTGTGCACCCAAAACGGCGACCATCCGTGCGCGCGCTTCCCGCTTGAGGTTTTCCTGCACCAGGGGAGCAAGCTCGTTGGAACTCAAAATATCCAGCGCGCTTGATGCAAACCGGGTGTCGTCCAAAAGGGCCTTCGCATCCTTTTGGGAGTCGGTCAATAAGGTGCCAATCTGGTTCGTTTTCAGGCTGGTGATGGCCTCAAGTGAATCGAGAGTCTGGGCCTGACTGTTAGTATAGGCGCCTAATGCTGACAGCACCGCCGTCATCAAAGTTGGGATGGTCACAATAATGATGAAGGATGTCAGCAGCAATCCCTGCAGGCTTCGGAACCTTCTATTCTGTGAGATGATCGTAATGGTGATGATCAACAGGCTGGTGGCAATCAGAAAAACGATACTGGCAATCGCCCCGGTACTGGTGCTCTGGAGGCGCTCGATCGACGAATTGGCGTCAATGTATATGATGCTGCCAACGACCCCCGCGATCAGCAGGACGAGCAGGGGAATATATTTGCGGGGCAGCCCGTTGCGCAGCGCCATAATGGGCGCGATGGCTGCCAGCAGGACGGCGATGAGACCAATTCCCTGCCAGTAAACAGTCAAAAAGACGACGAACACCGCGTTGGTCAGCGAACCGTACAAGTTGGCCGCGATCCCTTTATTGCGCCGGGCTAGAGCCAGAATGACGAGCTCCGCGCCTGCATACAGCAGGGTGATCAGGCCGATGTTCAATAGTTGGGGGGCCGGTTCTCCCAGGATGCCAATTTGGGTGAACAGGAAAATCGCAATGAAGCCCAGCCCTGCCACTCCGAGGAAGAGCGGGTTGTGACGCACGCTTGCCTGAAACGTCTGTGCGAGATGTTTGTCTATCGTCTGAATGTCACTTTGCGGTTTGCTTGTCTTCATTGTTGGCTCTGATTGCGCTGTGAGCGTTTCCTGGGCGGAGAGGTTTGTTCGGTCTGCTGGCCGATGGCCACTGAGACTTCAGAAACATCGGGCAGCTGCCCCAGTTCGCGCGCCGCGGATTGGAGAAGTGTATCCAGGTCCAGCGACTGGCTGAAGCGATTCGCCAGTTTGCCCACGGCCTGTTCCTGCCTGGCGTGCTGAGTTGCTTCCTCAAGGAGGCGAATATTATCCACTGCCAGGGCCACCTGATTGGCTACATCCTGGATCAGGTTCTCATCCAGCTTGCTCCAGGTGACATCACCCTTTCTGGCGATCGAGATGTTTCCGATTTTTTGCCCGCGCAAAAGGATGGGGATGCGGACAGCTTCACCCTCGTGCTGAGGCAGCTTTTCAGCACGCAGGCCAAGCGGAGTGTAGGTAAAGATACGGCTTCTTTCACGAAGTTTTCTGCTCCACGCCTCGCGCGTGCGGACGGCGGTCAGCGCCTCGAGTTGAATGATCGCAGCCTGGGTTTCATCCAGCAAATGGGCATTCTCAATGGCAATAGCCACCTGATCTGCGAGGGTCTGCAGCACCTCGATGTCGTCAGCATTGAAGGCCTGCGGCTTGTCGGACTGAATGTCCAGCACGCCGAGCATCTTGTTTCGAACCAGCATGGGCAGTGCCACCTCGGAACGGGTCATCGGCAGATCGGGGTTGTTGAAGAAAACGGCATCGATTCCGACGTCCAGCGCAATGCGGGGCTTCTTCTGGGCGGCCACATAACCGACGATGCCCTGCGTCCCCACGGATAGTGAATGTCCTTTTTCGATCATCCGTTGGCCGCCCTCGGAGGAGGCCGCCTGCAGGACAGCATGATCCCCGGTCTCATTGATCAGGAAGATGCCTGTGTGGTAAAAACCAAACTGATCTGTTACCAGCCTGGCCACCGTATTGAGCAGGGAAGCCAGGTCCTGCAGCTCGGCCGTTTTGCGGGCGATCGCCGATGCGGCCCGGAACTGCTCGGTCTTTTTCGTCAATCCGGCTGTTCGCTCTTCCACTCTTTGTTCCAGTGCGACATGCTCTTCCTCAAGCGTTTTCAGCATGAAAATGGTTGATTCCTGAGCTTTGACAAACTCAGCCTGAAAGAGGCGCAGCCCGTAGATCAAGACAACGGCCAGCAGAAGCAAACTGGTACTCATATCTACCCAGACCAACAGAGAACCTGGGGTGGTCATATCTGCGTTGCCCATCTGAACCGCGCCGGTCGTAAGCAGCGAGCCCGCGATTGTAATGGTCAATAGGCTGAGACCCAGGGCCGCGTAGCCGACCTCGTGCCGGAATAGCAGGAGCGAAATACAGATGAATGTCAGGTAGAACAGTCGTGCATCGCCCCAGAGGGCATCCTTGAAGACGGCGCTTGTCCCGATCCCGTAAATGATGAACAGGAACACACCTGCACGAATGTTGTAGTGCAGGCGCAGGAAGGTCGTTACAAGCAGGGCTGCATAAGCCACGACATACAGGGTAATGAACAGCCCGCTGGACGTGGTCAAATTCACGCCAAGGGCGAGAAACCCAAACACGAGAGCTGCATATTGGAGATTGCGCAGGAAGCGTTCACGCCACTCTGTAATGGAAAAGAGCTTGCTGTTGGCTGTCATGGCTTTTCATCCATTTCGAGTTCGATCATGACCTGCGAGGCATCCAGCCGCCGGCCCAGTTCTTTTACAACAGTCTGCAAAACGCCATCGATGGTTGCCGAGGCCCAGATCTTCGAGTTGATCTCGGCCACCATGCGTTCGCGCAGCGCGATGTGGCGGCTTTCGCTTACCAGACGTGCATTCTCCAGGGCGATGGCAGCCTGTGTTGCAACGGCATCCACGAGACTTTGTTGATCCGCCGTCCAGCCTTCGCGGCCTTCGAGCGTGATCTGGCCCAGAACCTGGTCGCGCAGGCTGATGGGTACCTCCAGCCTTCTGGAATTCTCGTCGGACTCCTCGCCGATACGATATTCCAGTTTTTCATTTTCTTCCGCAAATCCCCTCCAGCCTTCGAGCAGATACTGCTGCTGGATGGCACGCATTTCCTTAATGATCTGCTGCGCTTCCTGGAAGAGACGGGCATTTTCGAGGGCAATCGAAACCTGGCCTGCCATGTTCTTGAGCGTCTCGATCACGTGCGGGCTGAAATCCGCTTCCCGCGTGGACTGGACGTCCAGGGCGCCGAAGACCCGATCGCCAACCATCAGGGGCAGCGCAATTTCGGAGCGCGTATATGGCAGGAGCGGGTTTTCAAAGCGCTGCTTTTCCTCCGACGCAACTTGTGCAATCCGAGGGGAGCGTTCGCGGATGGCGCCGCCCACCATGCTCTTTCCGGACAGGTCGAGGCGGTGGCGATTTTGCTTGAGCACCCGCCCGGCTTCACCCGAGGCCTCCTTCAATTCGGCCCATTTGCCGCTGGCATCCAGCAGATAGGCTGCTGCAAAGTAGTATCCGAATTGTTCGGGGAAAAGAGGAATGATGCGGGCCAGCAGCGTTTCCGGATCCATGCTGGTAGCCGCCACTCTGCCGACCTCGTTTGTGGCCGCCAGTTGCCTGGTGCGCTCAACCACCTGCTGCTCGAGTGTGCTCTGCAGCGTTTCGAGGCGGGAGACCATGCGGTTGAACTGCACGGTCACAATACCCAATTCATCAGTGGCACTGACCGTGACACGCTGGGTCAGATCGCCCTGTTCGATCTTGTTGAATGTTTCGATCAAATCGTTGACAGGATCCGAAATCGATTTGGAGACATAGTATGAGAAGCCTGCTCCAATTGCCATGGCGAGGATACTGAAGAGAACCGACTGGAGCTGTAAATTCTGAAAGATCTCGGTCTCATTGACTTCCGTGTAAAGGGCCCGGAGGGTATGCTGGTAGCCGATGGGGCCGATCAGCAGGATCGCGATCCCCACCAATGTAAAAATCAAGCCGAGGAATTTGCTGACCAGCAGCAGCCCGGAGCGCCCCTGCAATTGCATCTCAAAATCCTTTGGGAGCAGGAGCAATCGGATAGGGAGGGTGAAGTGCTCAAGCAGCAGGATTGAAAGGATCACCGTGCCAAGCAAAGCCACCATTCCGCCGAGCAGCACATAAATGGGTTCGGAGGCGGTCACGGACCCAAGCTGAAAGGCCGAAATAATGGTATCGCCTTCGGAGCGCGCAATGGAAAATGCCGGCAGGATCACAACGATGAAGATGACGATTCCAGCGGCAATCGCATAGCGCCAGCTCAGAGCCGTAATATCGCGCCAGGCCGCCAGATCGTCGTCGGGCTTCAACCGGATCGTATCGTCCCACCAGACATCGAGTTTTTTGCGAGCGCCCGGTGTAATTTTCGTGCTGATATAGAGGAGGATCAGGATGGCCAGGATGGTCAGGATCGGAATATAGATTGAAAAAGCGCGCAGTCTCTGCTCATCAAATTCAGTGTTGGCCCGGATGGAGAGCATTCCAGGAACTGCTCCCACCAGGGCGACGATTTGCACTACCGCGATCAGGAGGGTCAGGTACCATCCGCCGAGTTGGTGCAAAAGGCGATCGAGAGAATAGCGTTTAAGCATTGTCTGTCCTGCTCTTCCGGCTTGTGCTGGAGGGAATCACTCCCACTTTGATCTGTGCGCCGCTGGCGCCGACCGCGCGCGTCAATTCACTGACGGTGGTCGTCAGGATCGTTTCCATATCGGTGGTACGCCGGATCTTGTCGGAGATTTCAAACAAAATACGTTCGCGTTCAGCCTGCGCCCGAATCTGTTCCAGAAGTCTGGCATTGGCAATGATCGCCGCCAGGCTGCCGCCCAGAGTCCCGAGCAGTTCCTCGTCGTTTTCTGCGTATGCGGCCACCTGTTCGCTCTCCACGTTGAGGACTCCCAGAAGCTCACTGCGATACAAAAGAGGAATGGCCATCTCGGAGCGGGTGTTTGGACTTCCTTCAATATAGCGGGTATCCTGCAGAACATTGCTGACACGCAGGGCGCGCCGGTGTGCGGCAGCCCAGCCGGTAATGCCTGTCCCGATCGGGATGCGCATCTCGAACACATCCTCGGCATAGCCGACAGCTGCTTTGATCTCCAGCGCTTTCTTTTCGCGATCAGCCAATAAAATGGAAACCCGGTCGCCGCCCAGCGTGACCTGCAAACCATTGACTGCGGACTGGAGGGCCTCATCAAGGGTGGTTCCGGAAGCAGCAGTAGTCGTGATGTGATGAAGCAGCCGGTGCTGTGCCAGATGCTCCTGAGTCTCAGCGAACAGTTCCGTGTTCACTACGGCAATCGCCAGCTGATCCGCCAGGATTTGCAGAGTGCGCAAATTCTCTTCGGTAAAGGCGTAGGCATGCGTGCTTTGCACGTCCAGAACGCCCACGATTCGGTCACCGACTTTCAGTGGGATGGCAGCTTCCGAGCGTGTGTCCGGCAGCGCTGGATTTTGATAGTAGGTGGTGTCGCGGGCTGTGTCATTGACCACCAGCGCTTCGCCCTCGCCGGCCACAAAACCGACGACGGATTTCGAGCCGACCCCCAGCTTATGCCCGGAGCGCTTCAACTGCGCGCCTGCCTCGCCGGTGGCTTCACGCACGACGACGAATTCACCCGGCAGATCCTTGAGGAAGATGGCCGCGTGGTAAAAGGCAAAGCGCGATCTGATCAGTTCCACTGCCTTCTGCAGGAGCTCATCGAGATTGAGTGAACTGCTGATGTCACGCGCGATCTCCGCCGCGGTCTCAAACTGGAGGGCGGCCTGCCTGCTTTCGTTGATCAGGCGCACGTTGTAGATGGCGCCGGAAACCTGGTTCGCCACTGACAGCATGAAGCGCAGATCATCCTCATTGAAGCTCTTTTCATGTTCGAGATCCTGGACGATCAGCGCACCAATCGCTTCGCCGCGGGCCAGCAGCGGCACGCCCAGCCACGACAGGGCCGGCTTGCCGGTGATCTTTGCGCCCATGGCAATCGCACGTTTTTCCGTATCCTCGACCAGCATGAGCGGCTCACGGGTGCGGATCAATATGGAAGTCAGACCCTCTCCCAGCGGGAAGGTGTCGATCGAAGAATAATCATTGTCCTCGTAAAGATAGGGAATGTTGATGGAATTGGTTTTCTGATCGTAGAGGGCGATCACAAAACCGTGATTCCCG
>Ga0105104_10001743_pt1 | contig 16232 bp, 14 predicted proteins | sample PPLLaktember2015_3_FD_87034 | JGI IMG/M metagenome (GOLD analysis project Ga0105104, IMG submission 87034) | Freshwater sediment microbial communities from Prairie Pothole Lake near Jamestown, North Dakota, USA - PPLs Lake P7 Core (6) Depth... | ecosystem: Environmental > Aquatic > Freshwater >... | reverse complement strand
GTAAGGACAAACCGTTCTGCGACGGCACCCATCGCGAATGCCAGTTTCTCTCTGAAGTGAAGGCGCATACGTTGCCTCCGATGACACCGAAAGTATAGTTGACGCATGAATCGATCCATGGCTATTTTCATAGCGTGTGTGAATCGAAAATAGTCCACCCCCCCTTGAATCGCAGCGCAATTTAGATTGTGCGAGTTCGCTGCCGCATGACTTCATAAAGAAACACGGCGCTTGCACTGGCCACATTGAGTGAATCGACACCGTGCTGCATCGGGATGGCCACCGGCATATCGCAGGCGGACAGGACCTCCGGTGAAACCCCATGGCCTTCGCTCCCGAACACGAGACAGCAATTGCCTGAAAAATCGATGTGATGAATGTGATGCTCCTCGGTATGCGGATGTGCCGCAACAACGCTGCACTGGTGCGATTGTTGAAGCGTCTTCAGTGTTTCGACAAGATTGGTACAATGGACCACGGGCATCTTGAACACCGTTCCCATGGAATTTCTCACCGCACGCCGCAGGTACGGGCTGCTGGAGGTCTCGCCAACGAGTATGGCGTGCACGCCGAAGGCGGTGCAATTTCGAACTAGAACACCGATGTTCTCGGCATTCGCCAATCCCTCGATCGCGACAAATAAGTGCGGCGGCAACGACTGATTCAGAACCGATGCAAGCGTCTCCTGCGCAGGAATTTTTCCCAGCGCCATAATACTTTGATGCAAATTGTATCCGACAATGGTATTGAGCAATTCTTTTTTCCCGACAAAAACCGTTATGTGTTCCCGGCGGGAGCCGATACGGTCGCGGTATTCTTCCAGCCATTCCGGTGTGATGAGGACGGAGACGATGGTGTGTGTACTCTCCAGCAGTCTCTCAACCACCATGGTCCCTTCGGCGATAAACTTCCCATTGCGGAATTGTTCCACCGACTGGCGCAAGGTCCGGTACGGAGTTAAATCCGGATGATTGAGCGATGTAATGGCAACGGTCGTAAACATGGATTCAGCTCTTGGGTGGTGAATGAAAATAATCCTCGCGAATAAAATACAAAGAAGTCGCCACCAAAACTAATTTGTTCCCGGCCATTTTAGATGAACTGAATTATTGATATTATTCAATAAGTATGTTTTGGCAGGAATTATTCAGGGTTATATGATGTCCCTCTTCGATAAAAAAAATATTTCTGCTCTTCCCGCTGCTCCGGGTGTCTATCTGTTTTTGGGCCCCGAAGATTTACTGCTGTATGTGGGCAAGAGTAAAGCCATCCGGGCTCGTGTTCGCTCGCATTTTACGACGAGAGAAGAGCGCTGGCTGACCAAGCGCATTCAACGCATCGAAACTCGTGAGACGGCTGGAGAACTTGGAGCGCTCCTGCTGGAATCCAGGCTCATTAAGGAATTGAAGCCGATGTACAATGTTCGCTCACGGCAGCCGCGGCGGATTATCATTGCACGGCGGCGGGAGAACGAATCAGGATACGCAACGGTGAAACTGGAAGCGGTCGATTATCTTGACCTGCAGCCGGAGTCGCCGATCCTCGGAATTTTCAAGCACAAAAAACAGGCAAAAGAATTTCTCGATACGGTTGCAAAAACGCACCGGCTATGCCCGAAACTGCTGCGGCTGGAAAATTCGACAGGGTATTGTTTCTCCTACCATCTCGAACAATGCGGTGGTGCGTGTATGGGAGAGGAAGATGTCAAGGCGTACAATGAGCGTGTGGATGCGGCATTTGAAGCACGGCGGATTATCGCGTGGCCGTTTGACGGTGCGGTAACCATTGAGGAAATGTCGAATGATAAAAAACTGCGGGAATTGTTTGTGATCGATAACTGGTGTCTTATCGCCGGCCATCACGAAGATCGCCGCCCGGGGAAGAAGCGTTCAATACAAAATAGTTCTCCTCACCGATTCGATTACGACAGCTACAAAATTCTTTACAGTTATGTGATGGAAGAGGGAAATAAAGTCAGGATACAAAAAGCGGATAAATCCATTCCTCAGACTCTTTTAAAATAAGACACAACTGGGGGGTCACAGTCCCACGTAAGAAACACTGAGCAGGCATACCGACAGGCTACTCTCGCATTTATACAGAGATTCTTCAAAGTCCATGTTACAGTCACGGAATGATCCGTGACTGCCAAGATAATATTGTTTTGAACTTGGGTGTCATGATTCGTGATTACCCAGAGCATTATCTGCATTTTCCTGGGTGTCACGGTCTCCGCAAACAGCGCGGGACAGGCATACCGTGACACTGCTATGACGTCCACGCACGAATCAGAAACACTTGCAAATTCATGTTACAGTCACGGAATGGTCCGTGACTGCCGGGGTTATTTTAGAGTGGCAGTGCCTGAGAATTCTGAAAAAGTTGTGACGCCCTGAGTGATTTACTTCACCCTGTTGGAGTCATAATGCGCACCAATGCAAATTTCGTGCGGTCAGAACTTTCCTGAAGAACTGATTCCATGTAAAATGTGTTCAACTCATATGGATACCAACGTTGTTTTACCTCATCCCGAGAGCGAACGATTATACAAAATTGCTTTAGGGCTTGCAATCTTCACCATCCTCTATAACATGGCAGAAGGTATTATTTCGGTTTACTTCGGGTACCGGGATGAGAGTCTGACATTATTTGGATTCGGTGCCGATAGTTTTATTGAGGTTCTCTCGGGGCTGGGTATTGCGCATATGGTTCTGCGGATTCGACGGCAGCCGGACATGAACCACGATGCATTTGAACGGACCGCATTGATCATAACGGGGATTGCATTCTATGTATTAGTCGCCGGTCTTACGATGACCAGCGTGTACAACCTCTGGATAGGGAAGAAGCCCGAGACGACACTCTGGGGGGTGGTTATTTCAATTGTTTCTATTGCGGTGATGGCCGCATTGGTATATTACAAAATGAAGGTCGGGAGCCTTCTTCAGTCCGATGCCATACGTGCAGATGCCCAGTGTACCAAAATCTGTATTTCAATGTCTATCGTTTTACTGGCCGCCAGCGGCGTTTATGAATTAACGAGGTTTGCTTTTATCGACACCATCGGAACTCTCGGGCTCGCCTTCCTGTCCTTCAGGGAAGGACGGGAATGTTTTGAAAAAGCGGAAAAAAATATCCATTGCTCGTGTTGATGGGCAACCGGGAAATTCGAAGGATCAGGTTTTTGATATTTCACCACGCTACCAGATCCAATCAACGGTCGCAGAAAGTCCTGCATTGAAGTACGGCAGACTCCGGCTTCCGTCAATTATATTCATGGGGACAACAGCGGTCAGCGAAGGAACCAGCAGGACTCTTCCCAGCTTTAGAGAGACCGGAAGAATGACTTCATAGCTCATTATCGAAAATACATTTTTGGGTATTGAAATCAGAGTCACCGTTTGTTGTTGTGTTCCGCTGTTATTTCCTTTTCCGATCCCTTTCCCCGACCCATGGGCCTTTGCCGAGTTCGCTTTCTCAATACGTGTCACAGCGAGTTGGCCGTTTTGCTCTCCCCATGAAATCGTCACCATGGGGTCGACGGAGATATTACCGAAGGAAAGTGAGCGGGAAAAACTCGCGTTCAGCGCATACTCCGATTCTTTCCCGATGGAAATACCTATTCCCGCTCCAAAATTGATAATGGAAGTCTCCAGCGAGAGCGAACCGTCGATGCTGTGATGAAATACGGACTGGTCCTGCGTGCTGCTGTCTGTAAACCAGAGATAGGAATAACCGAGAGATGCGCTGAGAATCGGCAGAATGGTAAAATCATATCCCATCCCGGCACTGGCGCCATCCCGGTGGAATTCCGGTTCATCCGTCCATCCTGCACTGAGCGAGAACCGTAATCCTGACGAGAGGCGAATTGCGACTGCCGGACTGAGTGAAGATTGCGAGACGCCGCCGTCACGTCCGCGATATGACGCGTGGGATCGCCCGTCAACAGAAACGATAAATTTATTGGAATGGAGTTCTACTGAATCCAATTGCGCAGATCTGCGTTCCGTGAGCGATTCGACGTACGACGTGATGGCGTCCCGGGAAAGATCTGTAGAATCGGTAAGCGCAGACGCATCATTATCAAATTGTTCTGTCAGGGAATCAAGAAAAGGTTCTGTCTTCTGTTCCGTTTCTTCCATGAACTGTTGCAACGACTGATGAAAATCTGCTGCGGTCGTACAATGGGTACAGGGTTTATAGCGGACAGCAAGAACCGATACCGTCTGCTGATATTTTGCGAATCGATCTTTCAATAATTTCTGTTGATGTTGAACCTGGGTGTTCATCTTGCTGGAACAGCGGTGGTGAAGCTGAACGATGGAAATGACATGCTCCGAAGTAAGCACCTCTTTGTTTGATGAGAGTAATGAGTCGGTCAGACTCTTGAGCGAAAGCGACTGCCGGCGAAGCAGTTCGTCAAGCTGATGCGAAAGTGAATCAACGGTACGCCGCTGTTTTAAAACGATAGAGTTTTCCGATGCAAGGAAGGTTTTATTAAATTGAAAACGAAGTGCATGCTCACGATCCGAGGAAGGTTGCTGCGCGTACGTGAACAACGGGAGCAGCAAAAAGAGCAAAACGAAGCAAAACAAATTATGTTGTCGGACCATAGATCATCCATCCTCTGTTCACCAAACCGATCTCTGCAAACAGTTTCGTGCCTTGCATCGTGACCGTCACTCTTCATGCTTATCACCGATAGTGACGGTCACGGGCTAGATAAGTTCCTGAGAGAAATCTATGAAGATATTCAGCGGATGTAAAGGAGGAAGAGAGAGGACCGGCATCGAAAAATGATGTCGGTCACAACCATGGCTTCAATGATCAGAAAGGCCTGTTAAACCGCAGGATAAACGTTGCCGGTGAAGGATGATCGGTCCGCCATGCCACACCGATACGAAATGATCCGCTTCGGTTTGAGAACCCGACACCCACGTCGTGCTTGAAATCGTTAAACGATACCGGTTCAACTCCCTGCAGCGCCCCGACCGATGGAAGAGCCATCCGTGTGAAGCCCGCATCGGAGAGAATGAGAAAATTAATGCTGCGGAATAACCAGGTCGGCCAGAAATCCAGGTCATCCAGAAAACTTCCGTTGATGATAAGTTCTGCATTGACGAGGAGCATCCGGTTGCCGGTCTCAGATTTGAAGGGGAAGGAATTCATCGTTCCCAGTCCGCCTAGTTCGAACATTTTTTGAGGCACCAGTTCACCAACCAATGAGCCGGCGCGCACACGAATATTTAAATTATCATACCGGCCGAGCGGCTGAAAACGGCGCAAGTCCACAATGTACTGATCGAATTCGAATGCACTGCCCCAGTTTTTCTTCGCAAATTCTGCCGATGCAGATAGGCTCCAGCCTTCGGGGCCGTAGCTCGTATTCGAAATCGTGCTGACACCGGCGCTGGCGATCATGCTGCGCATTTTTCCGGGATCGATGGCGGGGTTGAGGCGATACCGTTTCCCGCCGCCAAATAACGCCCAATCCACTTTGTTGGACAGCGAGTCGTACGAATCTGCCAGATACTCAAATTTGAGTTCGTTCTTCAGATAATCGCGTTTGGAATAATAGGCCACATGGACGGTGTACCCGTTCCGCTGAAAGTAATTTCGGAAATCTTCATGGATGAGCAGCGCCGCCGCAGTATTTTCGTGCAGCGAGATGATCCATTTATCTTTCGTATCGGTGAAACTGTATCCTTCCGCTCCCAGTTCAATGAGGGCGTTCCCCTCATTGGTGAGAATGGCAAACTGCCGCGTTAATCCGAGGTTGCCGCGCCACGTATGCGATTTGAATCCCCATCCTGCGGAACCGTACACATTCCATTCCCGCTCGCCATCCCAATAATATTTCTTTTCCGATCCCACGCCGAGAAATAATCCTTCCACCCGGTTATACCGGAATATAAAATTATCCAGGTTCATCTGTTCATCGGACCAGGGCACATCAAATGTGCGGACCGTCCGTGAAAATTTACTGCGTGACGGCCGAAAACTGGGCTTTTCTTTTCTCGTATACTTTTCGAATCCTTCGATCACGGCGCCGTCTTCCTTCAGGATGCTCCCATTCACGACACGGGCACTGCCCGTTACCTTGCCCGACCGTTTCATGTGCAGATCACCGCCAATGACAAGCACATCACCGTTCACCGTCCCGAAGATGGTCAGGTCGCCGCCTTTCACTTCAATATTACCGTGGATGATTTCAGATTCTCCGATCACCTTGTCCCCGGAATATGTTTCTGCGGTGCTGTCGGTATCGTCCGAGGCGGGCGCCGGCGATTCCGGAAATGAAGTTTCAATCGTGTCCTCTTCGATTTCATAGGTTTTCTCGAAGGGGGAAGACCAGCGGTCGACCATGGTGTTCACCATCTTATCGATTTTATTTCCAACCTTATCGACGGCCGTTCCGAATTTATCGGCCTCATTTCCGATATGATCGCCGAGAGCATCGATATTTGATTTCTTCTGTTTTGATTGGGCGTCTGCCGTGAGCGATGGAATCGTCAGTCCGATGACAAATAAAAGTATGATCAAGTTTTTCATGGATGCACCTTGGTGTTGTAGAAAAATACCCCCTAAAATATTACGGGTTCTGAAAGGATAAAGTTACAGAACCCCCGCCGTAAGATAGTTTGACATCAGGTGATATTCAATTCTTTTACGAAATTGAGTATATTAGACTGGACGTCTATATATAGAGGATGAAGCACTATGAGAGTAGCAATCAATATCGACCATATTGCAACATTGCGCAATGCACGGGGAGGAAACGAGCCGGATCCCGTTTCGGCGGCACTTCTGTGCGAGCAGGCCGGTGCTGTTGGTATCGTTTGCCATCTTCGTGAGGATCGAAGGCATATCAACGATGAGGATGTACGGCGACTCCGGTTGACCATCAAAAAAAAATTGGATCTTGAGATGGCAGCCGTCCCGGAAATTATCGGCATTGCCGTCACGACCAAACCTGACCTTGTCACCCTGGTACCGGAAAAGCGCCTCGAACTGACGACCGAAGGCGGATTGGACGTCGTTGGACAGAAAAAATACCTCGCGGGAGTCGTTGAGCAATTCAGACAGAATAATATTCCGGTAAGTTTGTTCATTGATCCCACTGAAGCACAGGTGCGTGCATCCGCTGACATCGGAACGGATATGATAGAAATCCATACCGGAGAGTATGCAGATGCAAAAACGGACAGCGAGCGAAACGAACAATTCATGCGAATTCAGGAAGCTGCCAGGCTTGGAAAATCGCTCAACCTAGGCGTGAATGCCGGCCACGGGCTGGATTATGAGAACACGTCAGCAATTGCCGCTATTCGCGATATCGATGAAATGAGTATCGGCCATGCGGTGATCGTGAGAGCATTATTTGTCGGGATTGAACAGGCAGTAAAGGAAATGATAAAGATTGTAGAAGCAAGCTGATGAGCCATTGAGCAGTTGAGCAGTTGAGCCAATGAGCCAATGAGCCATTGAGTAGTTGAGCAGATGAGTTGATGAGTGACTGACGAATCTATCCTTTCATCGCTTCATCCAGAACAAGTTGGTTTTTCAATCCCTCTTCTCCGGGGACAGGCAGGGGAGTATTGTTCAGAATCGATTCGGAGAAGAGTGATACCTCGGATTCATACAGATTGGGAACAACAATATCCTCCACTCTCGTTTCTGCCGGCGCCCCATTTTTTCCCAGCACGACCTTCAATGGAATGGTCACGTCGCTAAACGGAAAGTTTTCTGCTGAGAGCGTTCCTTCCTGGCCGATCACTTCAATCAACGCCCTGCGATAGGATGAAATAAAGGAACAAAAAATACTTGCAGGGATCCCCTGAGCAAACTTCAGCGACAGGAGGCAGGTTTGTTCGGTTTCTGTTTCCGTCGGGGGCGGTGCAAGCTGGCTTTTTACAGACACCACCTCATCGTCTAATAAGTACCGTATGGTGTCCAGACAATGTACCCCGATATCAAATGCCACACCGCCGCCCGCAATTTTTCTATTCTTCAGCCACTGCCGTTTTGAGAGGCGGGCATCATAGACATATTCTGTCTTAACAAATGTGGGCGTTCCGATCTCACCGGAACGAATGAGTTCTCTCATCCGGACGATGAGTGGAGAAAGGCGCACCATTTGCCCGATCATAAGCTTCACGTTCCTGCTTCGGCAAGCTTCGATCATCTCCCCGGCTTCTGCAGCATTCATCGCCATCGGTTTTTCCACGAGGATATGCTTGCCGGCCATTGCGGCGGTGAAGGTATCCTGTGCATGCCGGACGACGGCCGAAGTGATAAAGACTGCCTCCACCTCCGGATGATTCGCCAGTTTCTCCGCACTATCAAACGCCAGGGGGACATGAAACAGACGTGCTTTTTCCCCGGCCGCGGCGAGTGAACGCTTTTGAAGCGCGACAAACTCCGAATTGGGCGATGCCTGGATTGCGGGTGCAATACTGCGTTCTGCAAAGCCGCCGAACCCGATAATACCGTAACGAATTTTTCGCGCCATTTTCTCTCCAACGGTTGTATACGTTGGTAGAAAATACTCAACAATCTCTCTTGATACAATCTTAAAGAACATGTTGAATCTCTTTTCTATAAAAAGTAGATTACAGTTTAGGGATGGCGCTTGAAAGAATCGAGGATTTATAAAGAGCACCGAACAGGAATCATGGTCGGTTAAAAAGGGTCTGGTAGAATGGCAATCGAATACCTTCTTCTTATCGGATCATTTCTCATCATCCTCAGCATTATCATTTCGAAGTTTTCCGATAACCTTGGAGTGCCGGCTCTTCTCCTGTTCCTTGCCATTGGCATGTTCGCAGGGTCCGAAGGACCGGGAGGCATCTATTTTGATGACGCACCGCTGGCACAATCCATCGGTGTTGTTGCGCTTATCTTTATTCTGTTTTCCGGCGGACTCGGAACCGACTGGATAGAAGTGCGGCCCATCCTGTGGCAGGCGGCAAGTTTATCGGTTCTCGGTGTATTCGTTACGGCAATCACTGTCGGTTTTTTTGTTTCCACCGTCTTCCATATACCGTTTTTACATGGCTTGCTTCTCGGATCGATCGTGTCTTCCACTGATGCTTCAGCAGTATTCTCTGTTCTACGTTCAAGGCATGTCAGTCTTCGTGCTCATCTCAGACCGCTTCTCGAACTGGAATCGGGCAGTAATGATCCCATGGCTGTTTTCCTTACCCTCGGCGTTATTCAATTAATTTTAATAAAAGATCAGTCTGTCATTTCTCTCGTATCGCTTTTCTTTTTCCAGATGATCATTGGCGGATTGTTCGGATTGGGATTTGGGAAGGCGATGGTTTTTCTTCTCAATCGGCTCCGGCTTTCTTATGAAGGACTATATCCCGTGTTCTCTCTGGCATTCGTGGCTCTCACGTACAGTGTAACGGCGACGATCGGCGGCAGCGGTTTTCTTGCCGTCTACATTGCGGGACTCATGATCGGAAACAGCGAATTCATACAAAAGAAAAGTCAGATGCGGTTTTTCGATGGGCTGGCGTGGTTGAGTCAAATAACGATGTTTCTTACTCTCGGATTACTAGTCTTTCCTTCGCACATCCTTCAAGTACTCGGTGTCGGTTTGCTCGTATCGGGATTTCTCATGGTTGTTGCGCGCCCGATAAGTGTTTTCCTCTCCCTGATGAATGCAAATATTCGTGGGAAAGAGAAGCTGTTTGTTTCATGGGTCGGACTGCGCGGCGCAGTCCCTATCGTGCTTGCAACATTTCCGCTCATCGCAAACCTGCCGGATGCGGAATGGATATTCAATGTCGTATTTTTTATTGTACTCACTTCCGCATTGCTCCAGGGCTGGTCGATTCCGTTTTCCGCTCGATTGCTGGGCGTCGCCGCCCCTCTTATACCCAAGCGCCAGTACCCGATCGAGTTTGCTCCTGTTCCGGGGGTAGACACAGAACTGGTAGATTTGATTGTGCCGTATCAATCCGCCGCCGCTGGAAAATCTATCGTGGAGCTCGGTATGCCGGATGATAGTCTTATTGTTCTTATCAGCAGGAACGAGAATTTCATTGTACCGAGCGGAGGTACTTTTTTGCAGGAAGGCGACACGGTTCTTGTGCTTGTCAATAAAACCAATTTACCCGTGGTCCGTTCAATACTATCTGAACTGAAACCTGCCAATGACCGGGAAGCATCGGCATCTTCTTCAGCACCTGGATCGTAACCCTGTTTTTCCACCAGTTCGTTTGACATTCTCAGAGTTATTGTTTAATTACACATTAAGGGATTTTAATGTTTCAAATATTCAAACATATTGCGTCCGTATTCTTGATCGCAGCGTACTTCTGCGGTAGTACTATTGCACCGGCCATTGAAAAAACATCGCATCAGCCGCAAACGAAGAATACTATATCATTTAAGGTTGGATGGTCCAACGCTCAACCCCTGGCAACATCCTCCACGGCAAAAGCACCTCAGCGTATTGTCAAGACAAAAGAGAGGCTGTTCTTTTCTCCTGTTTTGGCAGAGCGGCTCTGTACGCATCAAGCACTGGATAGCGGCTTCCGGATACCCCACTCCGATTCAAAATGTGCCTGTCTCTTCATGGCATGTTCTTCGCTCTCTGAAAGAGCGCCGCCTGCATTCTCATAGTTCTTCTTCAGTGTAAAAACCAACCGTCTTTCTCTGTGCCATGATGGTTGTTGTTTGTTCTCTCTCTTTGAAGCGAACTTCGTTCAAAATAGCTTATGGAAGACGGGAAAATTTCTTGGAAAAGGATGTTCTTTCCTCGTCTCGCATGCAGATTTTAACCATCATGTAATTTTCTGATAAGAGAATTCTTCATCTAAAGAAAAGAGGCTCCCAATGACGACCACACAAGAATTTTTGAAATATTTAGTTGATAATGATGTTGAGCATAGTGTCTTGACCCATGGTCCGGCGTTATCAGCGCATGAAATTGCTCAAGCGACTCATATTCCGGAACGCTTTGTCGTTCAAACAAAACTGATGAAAATCGATGGATATTGCTGGATGATAGTTCTTTCGGCAGATCGGAACATCAACCATCAAGCCGTTTCCAGGGCATTACACGCGAAGAATATAAAAGAAGGACTTGAAAATGACTGGTCTTTCTTTTTTCCAAATTGTCATACCAGCACGATACCCCCTTTTGGCAATCTCTATGGATTTCGAGTTCTTGCCGACGCATCGCTCCAGGAGGGGAAGCGGATAGTCTTCAGTGCCTGTTCTTCCACGCAATCAGTGTTTATGCGATGGGAAGACTATGCACATTTAGTACAACCGCTCATTGGAGAGATTTCTCAGGTTTTACCCATGTCCGAAACTCAGAGAAAACAACAGGACATCGCACCATTCCCCCGATCGTCCGACCATGCCTTTTTTTCTCAAAGACAATTTGAATTGGACGGTTTTTTTCAAAATCTGTGGAAGAAATCATGAAAACGACACAACGACAAATCTATATTACAGATTCCGATCATAAACGATTGACGGCGTTACTCGGTTCTCAGAATATGCAGAACGGGACGCACAAAGAATTTTTAAACAATCTACGGAGAGAACTGGATCGTGCACGGGTGGTCCCTTCCGAGGATATTCCCGAGGATGTGGTGACCATGCACTCTCAGGCCATCCTGACCGATCTGAACACCGGCGAAAAGGTGGAATGCACATTGGTGTTTCCAGGAAACGCGGACTTCGATAAGAACAAGATTTCCATACTTGCTCCCGTGGGAACCGCCATTATCGGCTGCAGAGTGAAAGATATTATCGATTTCGAAGTTCCAGCGGGACGGACACGGCTTCGAATAGAGCGAATACTCTACCAGCCGGAAGCCGCAGGAGATCTTCATTTATAATCTGTTCTGTGAGATCATATTTCAGGCAGGCGTTGTATTGAATGGGGGGGCATGGTTTCTCAAACCGCAACTCTGCCGATCTATCGTTTTTGTTGATGAACTATGCCCTATGGGGAGGTCTTCATCATCTTGAAGTATGAACGGTGCTCAGTGATGGAGCCAAACTGCAACCGGCATAACGGGTCTTTTTTGATAAGCGTCCATTCACTCCTCTCTCTTTTTTTCGTATATTATTGTTATTGCAAATAGATTTAATTAAAAGGACATCGTTCACGTGTTTAGAAAAATAGTTGCCAGAATAAAAAACGTATTCAATCCATCTGCAAAATCGTTCTCACCGCCGCTGGCAGTAACGGTCAAAGAACCCAAATCATCACCCGGTGAGCGAAAAGCGTATCCGCACACCAAGCCGCAAGGCACACACCATCCGCGTGACATCAGGAAACGGGAAACCCGTGCAGAGTATGCCGCACGGAGAGCGAAACTGACACAGCGCATAACGCCCGCTCCCGCGCCGGTTATCCCGGCTGAACCATGGGATCGATCGCTCTTCAAGGTGTCAGTGGTCGACGGGAAAACACGGTTTCATGATTTCGAACTTCCCGGTGAAATCATGCATGCGTTGCACGACCTCAATTTTCAATATTGTACTCCCGTGCAGGCAGAAACCCTGGTCCAGTCTCTCCTGGGCGAAGATATCACGGCTCAGGCGCAAACGGGAACGGGCAAAACCGCTGCCTACCTGATCACCATATTTTCACACATGCTGAAACATCCCATCGAAGGAAAGCGCCACCACGGTACACCGCGCGCGCTGATCCTTGCACCGACACGCGAACTGGTCATGCAGATTGAACGCGATGCACGCGGACTGGGCAGCTATATCAACTGCAGTATCCTCGCGATACTGGGCGGGATGGATTATCAGAAACAAGCGGAAGTGCTGAAAAGCGAATCCTGCGATATCCTCATGTGCACTCCGGGCCGCCTCATTGATTTTATGAAAAAGAGCCTTGTGGACCTGGGCAAAGTGGAAATACTCGTTCTCGATGAAGCCGACCGCATGTTGAATATGGGATTTATCGATGCGGTGCGCGCCATTGTTTTAAGCACGCCGCCGAAGGCAAAACGGCAGACGATGTTCTTTTCGGCGACCATGTCGTCCGATGTCCAGCGGCTGGCCGAGAGCTGGACGAGGCAGGCGTTCGATGTTAAAATTACGCCGGAGATGGTTGCGGTCGATAGCGTCGAACAAATCACGTATATCACCACCTTCAACCAGAAAGCAACGCTGGTGTACAATCTCATCATGCAAAAACATCTGGACCGTGTGCTCATGTTCGTCAATCGAAAAGATGAAGCACGCCGGGTCAAAGAATTACTCGAGACGTACGGAGTCAGCTGCGCCCTTCTCTCGGGCGATGTCGAACAGCATCAGCGGATCAGAAGGTTGGAGCGGTTCCGTGAGGGAAAAATTCGCGTCCTGGTAGCGACGGATGTCGCTTCGCGCGGGCTTCACGTGGAGGGAATATCGCATGTCATCAACTATAATATGCCCCAGGACGTGGAGGAATACGTGCACCGCATCGGACGTACGGGACGGGCCGGCGCAAACGGCACCTCCATCAGTTTCGCCGATGAGGATGACGCCTATGAACTGGTCAAACTCGAGGAATTTTTGGGAAAAAAAATTAAATGCACGTATCCGGATGAAAAGTTAATGACTCCCATTCCCGAACTTCCGCCGCGGCAGGCGCATGAACATGAGGACCGGCCGCGATCTCACCGCCGGCCGAACTCGAGGCAGGGAAGAAGAACCTGACCAAGCACGGTAAACGAGCGCCGTCCCGGTTGTCCGGTTCCATGGGGCGGGAATTATGCACCGTCAGGGTGGAATAAACCGCACTGTATCATAAATTCCTGGCAGTCACGGACCATTCCGTGACTGTACCATGTTCTTACGATTATATCGGATTATTTGCGGATACGTATGGATGTGTCACGGTACGGACCGTGACACCCAAGGTATTTGACCGCTCTATACTGTGACAATACAATTCAGTTCATCTAAAATGGCCGGAAACAATTTAACGCCTTTTTGTATAAGCATTTTAAATCACCATAAGTTTACTTTTTAGAGGTAGCACTAGTTTTAGAGGGCGGGTTCCGTCCCCAATCACAGGGCTGAATGAATACACACTGTATCATGCAAAAGCAGGTTTGCATTCTTTCACATTTTCGAGTATGTTTAAAGAGAACGTTCGGTACGGCAACGCCACTCCGTTATCGGTCGTAACCATGATTATTCTCTTCCGAGATCAAGAGAACTCTCACGTCTTCAATGGTGTTATTCATAATGTGGCTGAACACAGCATAACGGAAAATCATTATGACAAGTTATAAAGAATTAGGATTGGTGAATTCGAAAGAATTATTTCAGAAGGCCGTGAAGGGCGGTTACGCTATCCCGGCTTTTAATTTCAACAACCTGGAACAATTACAGGCGATCATCGGCGCTTGCGTTGAAACAAAATCGCCGGTCATTCTTCAAGTATCGAGCGGAGCCCGAAAATATGCAAATCAAACCTTGCTGCGGTATCTCGCGCAGGGTGCGGTGGAATATGCCAAAGAACTGGGCTATCCCATACCGATCGTTGTCCATTTGGACCATGGCGATACGTTCGAACTGTGCAAATCATGCATTGAGACCGGGTTCTCTTCGGTGATGATTGACGGTTCGCATCATCCCTATGACAAGAATGTGGAGCTCACCCGCCAGGTGGTTGAATATGCGCACAAGTTCGACGTTACGGTCGAAGGTGAACTGGGCGTCCTCGCAGGCATCGAAGATGAGGTTTCCAGCGCCGTGACGCATTACACCAAGCCGGCAGAAGTAGAAGATTTTGTAAAGAAGACCGGTGTCGATTCTCTGGCGATATCGATCGGCACATCGCACGGGGCCAACAAATTCAAACCGGAGCAATGCACCAGGTCTGCAGACGGTGTGCTGCTGCCTCCTCCGCTTCGTTTCGATATCCTGGAAGAAGTAGAAAAACGTATTCCGGGATTTCCCATCGTTCTGCACGGTGCGTCTTCCGTACCGGTTGATCTCGTGAAGATGATCAATGCCAATGGCGGCAAGCTGAAAGATGCAGTCGGAATTCCTGAGGACCAGCTTCGTAAAGCGGCTGCTTCAGCGGTATGCAAAGTAAACATCGATTCCGATGGACGCCTGGCGATGACGGCGGCAATCCGTAAAACATTAGCGGACAATCCTGCGGAATTTGATCCGCGCAAGTATCTTGGACCCGCCCGCGATGCTCTGAAAGCGCTCTATAAACATAAAGTCATCGATGTTTTGGGCAGCGCCGGCAAAGCGTAAGAGAGGAACAGATCGGCAGAAAAATGATAAATCCCGCCTCCGGCGGGATTTTTTTTATCAGGGCGTATTATTATAGTATTCGGTACTTTCATCTTTACTCTATTATAATGATCTGTCATTGAAATTTGAAAAGAATGTGACGAGGAACCTTGAATCCTAGTTGGCAGTTACATACATTGATTTTGATTTTTTTCTTGTGCGTTTACATCGTCCCTCAATGACTGGAGGAAGTATGAGGTCCACCCTTGCCTGGTTCATCTGTTTGTTCGCTCTCGTTCTGACTGGATGTTCAACGTTGGTGCTTCAGCCCGCCGATTTTTCATGGCCTGTAGAACTCGTCCTCAAACCGGATGGGCAGGGGACTGTTCATGATTCACGGTATCAGGTCAGCTTCAATGTGAAAGCACTTTTATTTGAAGAACGGCAGGATTCCATAGAGGTCACGAAATATCCGATTCATGTGCTGTGCGATCGCGCCGGATTCTACTTCATCACCGGCAAAGGATTTAAACATGTGTATGTCTTTTGCCAGGCCGATGGTGCACTTAAACTCGAAAAGAAGATATTTATTACAGAACAGGGGCTCGAAGCACCGGCGCTCAACCAGAATAAACCTTATATCCGCCTGATCAACGAGAAGAAAGAAAACGAAGCACCGTTGATCCTGTCGAACGATGGAATTATTGAAGGAGGAAAGCAATGAGAACCGCACAGAATATTGTCATTTTGCTCCTGGTGACTGCAGTCTCATTATATGCGCGTCAGAGGTCGGATCGGGCAATCGTTGATAATTTTGAAAAAACAATAAAGACACTGATGCTTGCTGCGGATTCAGCAAAAACGATTCAGGATTGTGCCGATCTAAGTACGGCGATTGACGCGCTCGAGAAGGATTTTACGGTCCATAAACCCCTCCTCGATCGCGCGCTGTATCCGGACGATTATACCAAAACCATCGGCAATCTTAAGGGGCGCCTGCTGGTGCG
>Ga0105104_10001742_pt1 | contig 16233 bp, 8 predicted proteins | sample PPLLaktember2015_3_FD_87034 | JGI IMG/M metagenome (GOLD analysis project Ga0105104, IMG submission 87034) | Freshwater sediment microbial communities from Prairie Pothole Lake near Jamestown, North Dakota, USA - PPLs Lake P7 Core (6) Depth... | ecosystem: Environmental > Aquatic > Freshwater >... | reverse complement strand
CGGGCATTATCCAGGGCAATGGCCGCCTGGTTTGCCATGGATTGCAGAATATCTAAATCATCACCACTGTAAACATATTCTCGTTCTGGGTGATAGGTTGCGATGACACCGATCGCCTTATCCCCAATAACCATGGGCACACCAATCCAGGAGGGTAAAGGATTGCCAATATATTCCTTACGCCCAGGCTTTCTATACCATTTCTTGGCTTCGGCTTTGGTAGTGTTGAGAATCGGCCGTTTAGTTCGAATTATTTCCTCAGTTCGGCCTTGTCCAGCCTTGCGCGGTTGCCAGCCAGGTTCAGTTTCGATATTAATTTTCTTCCCGTTTACATAGGCCAAGCCGAAACGAACAATATCTGTATACTCATCATAAAAAGCAATGTACATATTGTCAGTATCCATCAAACCACTGGCTTCGCGATATATCAAATCTAAAATCCCTTGTTCCTGTAATCGTATTGTATTGGTAAGCGCTCTACCGACATCATCAAGAGTATCCAGCTTTCTAACAATTCGTGAATTCTGAATCGCAATCGCTGCCTGGGCTGCCAATGTTTTTAGCAACTTAACATGATCGTCTGTGAAATTGTTACTAGCAGTGCTCTCAACATCCAACGTGCCAATTGCATGGTTTTCGTATAACAGAGGCACTGCTAACTCTGAACGTGCATCTTTGTACCAGCTTCTATAGTGTGCATCGTTTTTAATATTATTACTTAAATAAGGTTTACCAGTATGCATCACCCAACCATTAATGCTGTTCTTGTCGAGAGGAAGTTTTGGCAGCCTGCTGGCAGGACGAGTATCCCCCGCAACGCCCCTGCATGTTAATCGAGTACCATCTCTGTCAGCTAACCAGAGGATGCCATATTTTGCATTTGTTAATCCTGCCGCCTTTTCAGCAATTAAAGACATTAATTCTTCTTGATTGGCACCATATATCTTCTCGTAAATTTGCTGGAATGCGCTGATATCTGTTAAGCGCTCATCCAACCGTTTTTGTACACTCATAAATAATCGAGCGTTCCAAATAGCTATTGCAGCCTGATGGGCAAATAATTCAATTATTTTTCTTTGTTCTGATGAAAATGATTGGATGGTACGGTAATTTGCAAAAAGTACACCTACTACTTCGGCTCCCGCAATCAAGGGAATTGCCGCGGTAGATTTTAAGTTCTCCCGAAATACGAAACGCTTTTTAGGGGAGTCTGCTCTCTTTACTGTAAAGGGAGTAATAAGAGTTTTACTTTTCTGAGCATCCACAATGTACTCAGGTTCTCTCTTCTTAACGATCTTATAAATGACATCATCTTTGTGGATGACGGTTTTAGGGACAGTCTCATCGTAACGATTGCCAACCTGTACAGGTGGTAAATCGTATCGATCTTGGGTTTGAAAGTATTGATATAAATCTACCAGATCGGCCCCCAGCACATTCTGTGCGCTTTGAGCAATGCGAGTCAAAATATTTCTCAGTCCTTCTGGAGTGTTCTGTACGGATGTCAGGGTTGCGCCAACTTCATGTAGTCTTTCCAAGGCACTGATCTGGGAAGCCGCCTTTTGGTATAGCCTTGCATTATGTAAAGCGATGGAAGCTCGATGAGAAAAAAGTCTGATGGTGCTCTTTTCTTTCTTTGTGAAGACATGAGGTGTTCTAAAATTTACATACAAAATACCCAGAGTACTATCGGCTGTCTTAAGCGCAATTCCCATAAATGCCCTGATTTTTTCGCGCTTGATAAAAGAACTTGTCTTTAGCATATCAGGATATTGTTCTCCGATATTGGTAAGAACAATTTCACCCTTTTGCTTAACAAAGGAAGCCATACCGCCTTCGGAGCGAGGCTTCTCTGTAAGTTTCAGGCCTTTCAGGAGTCCGTAGAAGGCCACATTTTCAATGTCATAAAATTCATCATGCTCTATATCAAAAGGATAAGCGACGGCGCAGCTGGCACCGGTCAGATCACAGGCGGCTTTCACGATCGAATTAAGCACATTTTTAGGGCTTTCCGTCATTGACTGTAGCTTTGCGTCGATGTCAAGTAATTTTTCAAGGACTTCTTTTTGTCTGGCAACCTCAAGTGTTATCGCAATTTGCTCTGCAAAGTCAGGAAGTATGTTTACCAACTCTGGGATAGAACGTCGTGTATACGCGTAAACACTGATTACGCCGATTACCACATCATCTGCTTCAATCGGGACACATATCGCCGACTTCCAATTCATCTCGCGCGCCTGCTCTTTATATTTCCATCGACGGTCGGAGCTAATGTCCATTACCTGCCGAATCTTGTTATTTAAGAAGGCCTCCCCAGTCACGCTAGGTTTCTTTAGGTCCAAAAAAGCTGTCTTAATGTAGCTTTCTGGCAACCCTACAGCTGTCACAATCATTAATCCTTTTCCACCCTTCTCAGGAGCCCAAATACTAACTGGCAGGCTTGTGACCCGATGAATTGCATTTGCGATGTATTCGAAAATTTCAGTTCGGTTTCCCGATGTTAATTTTGTTGATCTGCTTGACATCTTATCCGCCTCCAGTACTTAAATGACCTGCGCATCAGTTGTGTTCAAGGTGGTTTTCATACTCGGGTTTGGCGAAAACTAAGCCTTGTTTCCACAGCAACAATCTTGTCAAAAGCGACGGTAACCCACACTTCTTCTCTAAATATACAATCTGCTGACCGGTTAATGTATTCCCATTATTTTCCTTCAACAGTTGTATGAGCTGACGTTGTCCTCGTGCGATAGTTTCGTTGAAACGCTGAAATTCTGACAGGAAATATTCAATGAGCAAAACACTTACTTGACGATCTTCATTAATGTTGGGAATGGAATTGGATATCGAAGCTACAAGAATTGGAATCGATTTCTCTATATCAACATTCAAGACAATCAGCCTAGTTATCACACGGCGAATAAGCATTTTAATGATGCGTTCTCTTCCATTTTTACCCGGAGGGGGTGCTCCGCTCGCTATCAAATAAAAAAGACCTCTAAGATGATCGGCAATTACTCGTTTACTTTCTACAATCAAAGACTTTGGTAAGGCATCGGTGTCTGCAAGGCTTTGTATAGTATCCAAAATAGGGATAAATTCCTTTATTTCGAACACTGACGCGGTTTTCTGGCGAATCATACTAACGCGTTCGGCGCCAATTACGGTTTCTGTGAACGGGTTTTTTAATGGCTCAATCTGTCCGTTTTTTTCTTTAATTTCCGAGCAGATAAACAGGGAATTGGAAAACTCTACAAACCGCCCACACCTGCAACTAGGTTTACAATTCGAGCTGCAGGCTTTCTCTTCACCACGATCATAAAAAAGCTCTGTATTTGGGCCGCACTTTTGTGAGATGTTTGTGCTTTCTATCCCTTTTCGTTGTATCCAATAGTTATTGTCCGTTCCCAGTCCTATTATATGATTTTCAGGAATACCTACGTCCACCCATGCTTGACGCGTAATTTTATCTTCTGCAAGATAATTCCCCATCACTTCACCTCCCCTAAAATAGGAAGCCCAAATATGCTCTTTCTCAATGTCGAGAACTTCAGTTGCAAGTTTCCACATTCTCTGAACAGTTCCATTCTTTCCGTCTGGCCCGAATACAAATGCTCCAGGCATCTCAAACAGACTTAAATGGATATCATCGGTTCCTACTTTTTCGAGATCGAAATGTCGAAAACAATCTTGCACTAAAACATACTGATTCCCCACTCTATGGGCAGCTTTCGCTATGGAATTCTCAACCTGAACCAGCCCCGCACTCATTACGAAGGACATGGGTATCGAGGGATCAATCATGGGCGCACTTGGCAATAACTGATATCCCATGTTTTCATAGTATCCTACAAATCGTTGACGGATTCCTGCAGTATTCATGTAGGTGCCCCGCGGTTGGGATGTATTCTTCTTCTAACAATTAGTGTATAACAATTTTTACCACTGTGCAACACTCAGTTTCGATAATTTTGATAAAAAGAGTCGGAATTTGGCTCTGACCTTTAGACAGTGTTATGAAAACTTCCACCCCAATCGGAGCGAGAGTTTTTGTTTACTAAAACCCATTCTTCCTGACTACACGTTTATACCACTTCGCGCTGTCTTTCAGGGTACGTTTTTGGGTTTCGTAATCGACCCAGATGATGCCGAAGCGCTGGGAATAGCCATGCGACCACTCGAAATTGTCCATCAGTGACCAGAGGAAGTATCCTGCCAAAGGTATGCCAATCTGAATGGCGCGGTGCATCGCGACGAAATGCGTCCTCAAATAGTTTGTGCGGTGTTCGTCATGAACATCCCCTTTTTCATCCGGCGCAGTGGAATAACTCGCACCGTTTTCAGTGACATAGAGTTTGCACGGCTGGTAATTGAAATACACACGCCCCAATACTCCAAGGAGTCCGTCAGGGTAGTTCTCCCAGCCCATCTCCGTCCAGTGTTCGGGGGACTTGGGTTGTGAGAAAACAGTCTGCGGGTCGTTATCCGCATCATGGGTACGGAAGAGATGCCGGGAGTAGTAATTCAGTCCCATGAAATCGGTTGGCGTGGCGATCAGATCCATGTCACCCGGCTGGACGAAGTCCAGACCATTCGGCAGCGCACCCATCTTTGTGAAATCTTCGATCTTGTCAGAGGGATAGCCACGTCCATAGACGGGATCTGCAAACCAGCGGAACCATTCGCCTTCGTTCGCGCGGACCGCGTCCCGGTCGGCGCGACTGTTGGAGGCCGCCACCCCCCAGGCGATGTTGAGCGTGATGCCCACTTCTGCATTGGGACTGTTGCGCCGGATGACTGGCACAGCCTGTCCGTGCGAAAGCAGCAAGTGGTGCGCCGCACGGACACCGAGCTTGTAATCTGTCAAACCTGGCGCATGGACTCCCGTCCCATATCCCATCCAGGCAACGACGGCGGGTTCGTTGTGCGTGATCCAGTTCTTGACGCGGTCGCCAAGGGCGCGGCTGAGCACGTCAGTATATTCGACGAACGCCTCAGCCGTTGAGCGTACGGGCCAGCCACCTTCGTCCTCCAATTTTTGTGGAATGTCCCAGTGATTGAGCGTGATGAACGGAACGATGTCGGCTTTCAGCAGGCCGTCCACCAGTTTGCTGTAGAAATCGAGGCCCTTCTGATTGACCTTGCCGCGCCCGCTGGGCAGGACGCGCGGCCACGAAGTGGAGAAACGATATGCCTGCAAACCGATCTTCTTCATCAAGCCAATGTCTTTTTTCCACAGGCGGTAATGGTCGTCTGCTACGTCGCCCGTGTCATTGTTCCTTATTTTTCCGGGGGTGTGCGTAAAGCGGTCCCAGGTGGATTCGCCCTTGCCGTGCTTGTCCCAGGCACCTTCGATTTGATACGAGGCTGTTGCCGCGCCCCACAGAAAATTTTCAGGAAAAGTAACCTTGTTTGCCATTGAATATTGCATCCTTTTATTTTAAAGAGTATTGCCTGCTGATTATACGTGCATCTTCCAGCGTGCAGGAATGATCCACCACGCTGACTTCCCAGGTTTCTTCGTGGGTCACTGACTCTTTGGGCTGCAAAAGGGTCAGAGGTCCAAGCGTTTCGAGTTCAAGACATACATCTTTGACATAGGCTTCCACGTTGCAGCCCATGTCGGGATAGCGGCAGGTGCGCTCCACAGAAAACCGTTTGACGAACAAAACATTATCCCAGAGACAGGCAGCCCATCCATGCGAGTTGGTATTCCCGATCTTGCAGGCCTGCTCCGCCGCGCGTCCATGGAGCAGGAGTAAATCATCATGCAACTCAAGGCGATCGTCGTGCACTTGCGAATATGGCCAGAGGACCAGGTTGCGGTTTGGCTGCAAGCCCGCGGTGGCTGACAGCGGCAGGATCGCCATCCCACCCAGGCGCAGTTGCGTGATCCCCCAGGGCGCCAGCTCGATCGGTTCCTTTCCATGCCATGTGACACGATGCATGAGCAAGACACGGTTTTGATCCAGGTGAAAGGATATTTCCTTTTCCAATCCTGAAGCATCGACATCACTTCGTAAAGTAACCTTATCTTTTGCGGTGATTACCTTCAGGTTACCTTCCGGACAAATATAAAAAGCGTCCTCAGGCGCAGTCCATAAGCGATGACCACCGCGCAAATAGAATTCGCCGTGCGGTGTGGGCCAATGTACATCGGGTGTCTCGGCAAGCAGATTGCCTTCCAGGCCCTTGGCATACAAGCCGATCAGTCGCGGACCCGTGGTCGTCAGGTAATCGACTCGCAGGAAATCGTTTTCAATGGATGCGAAAGGGAGCGGGGATGCGTAAGCAGACATGCTCATCCCAGCGTGACTTTCACCTGCACCAGGCTTGCGCCTTTATCTGCCCGGATCAGACTCCCCTCGGCCTGCCCGCCGTTCACTGTGACCTTTTCCACGCCTTTGCAGACATGCTTTGGGTTGTTCACCGTTATAAGATAGGTGACGCCGCGATATTTGCGCGTAGCTCTGAACCCATTCCATTTCGACGGGATACACGGATCGACGCGCAGCCCGTCATATTCAGCACGGATGCCAAGGATCCATTGTGTGCCGGCCTGGTACATCCAGGAGGCGGTGCCGGAGAGCCACGAGTTGCGCGCCAGTCCGAACTGCGGGTGTTCATCGGCCAATATGTTTTGCGGATAGACATACGGCTCGCTCTCATACAGATCGATCATGTCATTCCTGCCGGCCGGGTTGATCTGTGAGTAATACTCATAAGCGCGGTCGCCGTTGCCGAGCAGGGTCTCTGCGATCATTGCCCAGGGATTGGGGTGCAGGAAGATCCCGCAATTCTCCTTCGCACCGGGGGGATAGGTGGTGATGCCGCCATAGCGTGGATCAAAGCCATTGTAGCCCGGTGTTGAAAGCTTGATGCCATATTTCGTGTCGAGGTGCTGGTACACGGAATCCATTGCCTGGCGGGCGCGCTCCGGGGAGGCAAAGCCCGAAAGCACGGACCAGGACTGTCCATTGAGGTGGATCTTGCCATACTGATTCTTGTGCGAGCCGACCGGCGTGCCGTCATGGTCGAAGTACATCACATACCATTCTCCGTCCCAGGCATGCTCCTCGACACGCGCTTTCATTTCAGCATGTGCCTTGCGCCACTCGTCTGCTGCCTCTTTCCTGTCAAGATAATCCAGAAGGGCGATGAACTCGTTTAGCGCGCGTCCATACAGATGGGCAGAGAAGAGTGACTCGGCGCCGGTTGCCAGGTTGATGGTGTCGTTCCAGTCCGCGAAGCCGAGCAGGGGCAGGCCGTGCTGGCCAATGTCGGTGCGGGTGAATGCCAGGGCGCGTTTAACGTGCTCAAGCACGGAGTCCGTCTGAAGCGGGCTCCCCTGCTTGTCCTTTTCATAGAATGGGACCGTCTCCTCCAGAAAGGCAACGTCGCCGGTTTCCTTGATGTATGCCGTCACGCCCAGGATGCTCCATAGATGGTCGTCGCTGTAATAGTGCGGACGATCCTCCCGTTCGATCGCGTCGCCGACGCTACCTTCCAGCGTGAGTGGATTGAAGGCATGCAGCGCCGAGCCGTTTTGCTTTTGGAAGGAAAGCAGGGTCTTCAGGAAACCTTTTGCGTTGTCAGGAATGTTCGCCAGCACGCCGAGAATATCCTGGGATGAATCACGGATGCCAATACCGCGCGCCCCAAGCCCGAGTTGATAATACGAAAGATAACGCGACCACTGGCGCGTGATGAAACACTGATGCGGGTTATGAATGTTGAGAATGGCATTCATCGCCGCGTCGGGTGTTTCGACCTGCAGTGTGGAGAGATACTTATCCCAGAAACTTTTTATCTCCACGAGGGCATCCTCCACGGACTTTGGATCGCGGTATGTTTCGATGCTCGGCTTGGCAGCTTCAAGATTTGCTTCCTGCCCCAGTTGCGTAACGAGACGTTTTGTCTCGCCGGGCTGAAGCGTGCCAAGATGATGCATGAGCGCCGCGAGCTTATCTCCGCGCATGGCTTCGGTATTGGAAAGTTCTGCGTTCTGCAGGCTTGCCGGGTTCGCCCACGTGCCATATTCATTCCGCCCGAGAAATTTTTTGCGGTCCGTTTCAAAGGATGCGACGGGTAAGTTTGACGTGAAGTAATTGACCTGGGTATCGCGGTTCATGAACGGATACTGGATGAGCACCATGCAATCGCCGTTCTTCACGGCTTTCGAGGTCATGGTCTGTGGGATCCAGTCGGCGTTGGTAAATTGTTTGAGCGCGTCGGGATGGGTGTATTCCAGCACAGGGATGGCATCGACTTCAAGCGGTACCCCGCTGAGGTTGGTGATCTTGATATCGCGCACTTCCACGGAAGCATTGGTCGGGACGAAGATCGTCACTTCGGTGCGGATCCCATGAAATTCACTGAGGATGCGCGTGTAGTTGAGACCTACACGGCACTCGTATTTATCGTAATGATCGAGTGTGGGTACAAAGAAGGGCGAAAAAACTTTGTAGCCCGCTTCGCCTCCGCTGTCACTCCGCTCACTATAGTCCCGATGCTTTTCGGGAGCGCGATTGCGGATTCTGAGGTAAAGCGTTTCTCCTTTGAAATCAGAGGCTGGCATTTGCTGGATGTATTTTGTGATGCGGTTGAAGGTTGGGTCGTTCTTGCAGATCAAGGCGCCGCCGGTGTGGTCCACGAATCCGCCGAATTGCAATGTGCCAATGTAGTTGATCCACTTGGTGGGCGTGTGTGGATCGGTGATGACGTATTCACGGTTTGGATCGTCGAAGTAGCCGTAGTTCATTGTTACTCCTATTAAGGAATGCATTCCAGGATTTCAGGCGACGGCTCACCGTAAGCCAGACCATATCCAAATGGAAAGAGGGGCGCCTCGCAGCCAATTTTATCCCCGATGTTGTTAATGTTGATGGGAAGTTGGTCATTCGAGCGGGGCCAGGAATAGGACAATTTTCCTGTAAATGGAAAATCGCCAAACAGCACGTCTGCGATCCCCCCGCCTTCTGTGCCGGGCAGCCAGGCCGCCACCCAGGCATCGGCGAGCGGCAATTGCTCCGTGATGACGCGCGGGCGGCCGGAGAGCAGGATGACAATTACGGTCTCACTTTGTTTTTTCACTTCGGCGATCAGTTCGCTCTCTTCCGGGCTTAACGAGAGGTCTGCACTGTCTCCAGCGCCCTCTGCATACGGCTGCTCGGCAAGGACAACAATGCCCGCATTCGCCACAAGCGGATTGCCTTGCGAATCTCTAAACTCGCTGAAGTCACCCTCGCGGTTGAATTCGACGCGTGTATCTGTACCCGCCGCGGCTTTGATACCGCTGAAGATGGTCGTGCCTTCATTGTCATTGCCGGGTTGGCCGAGCCATTGCAGGGTCCAGCCGCCGGACTGAAGTCCGATATCGTTTGCACCTTCGCCGGCAATAAAAATTGTCGATGTATCCTTGCCCAATGGAAGAACTTCATTCTCGTTCTTGAGCAGAACCAGCGACTCACGCACGGCCTGGCGCGCAAGCTCCAAATGTTCGCGGGAACGGACCGTCGCCTGATGTTTTTTATCGGGCATGGGGTGTTCGAAGAGTCCGAGCGCAAATTTCACGCGCAGGATCCGGCGAACCGCCTCATCGACGCGCGATTCGGGAATATCGCCGTTGTTGACAGCATCCTTCATCGTCTGAATAAAAGAGAAGTAGTCGTAGGGGACCATGTTCATATCCACGCCCGCGTTGACGGATGTGACGATGGAGGCGTAATAGTCATCCGGGTAGATCTGATCCATCCCCTGCCAATCGGAAACGATGAAACCATCGAACCCGAGCTCGTCTTTCAGTACTTTTGTCAACAAATATTGTTGACCATGCATCTTGGTGCCTTTCCAACTGCTGAAGGACACCATCACGTTCATGGCACCCGCCTCGATCGCGCTCTGGTAGGGAGGCAGGTACAACTTGCGAATGACCTCTTCAGGCACCTGCATATTTCCCTGATCCAATTCGTAGTCACCAGTTCGTGAGGAGCCCCAAATTGTCGCGCCGTCGCCAAGGAAATGCTTGGGGCTTGCCAGCACGAAAATGGATTGACCGGGCACCGGGTGATCTTCATCTGTGAGCGTCTGCAAGCCTTTGATGTAGGCTGTGCCAAGCGATGTGACCAGCTCTGTCTCTTCGCCATACCCTTCGTAGGTACGACCCCAGCGCACGTCCTGCACCACCGCGATGACCGGCGCAAAGTTCCACGGGATGCCCGTTGCCAGCATCTCCTCCGCCGTTACACGCCCGATTTTTTCCATCAGTTCAGGATTATTTGCAGCGCCAAGCCCAATCTGATGTGGGAAGATCGTTGCATTGAGCAGATTGCCATGACCATGCACGGCATCCACGCCGTAAATGATCGGGATTTGCAGCCGGGTCTCCAGCGCTTCGTTTTGAAAGCCTTCGACCATCGCGTACCAGGCTTGCGGCGTGTTCTCGCTCGGAGAACCGCCGCCGCCGCTCAGGATGGAGCCGATGTAATATTTGGTGATATCACCCGCGGCAATGCTGTTCTTTTCCACCTGGGTCATCTGCCCGATCTTTTCGTCGAGCGTCATGCGTGCCAGCAGATCTTCGAGGCGCGCTTCGATGGGCTGGGATGGATCGCTGTAGATCCCCTCGCCCGAAGGCAATGTCTGGGTCGCGGCAACGGGTGCATCTGTGGGGGCAGCAGTCGTAGCAACCTCCGCGCCGCAGGCAGCGAGTAACAAAGAGAGAAGGAAGAGGAAAGTGAGGAAGCGTTTCATTTTTACAGGCTTCTTGCCACGGATTACACCGATTTTCACAGATTGTTTTTTACCAATTCGTGCCAATCCGTGAAATCTGTGGCTAAGATCTAAATAACAACACCGTCTTTCAAGGTCAATACCTGATGCACATGCTGATCCACCAGCGGATCATGCGAGACCATCAACATCGTGATGTGCCGCTGTTCTACAAGTTCGCGGAAGAAGGTCAGCAACTCACGCGTGGTTTTGCTGTCCAGTTCGCCGGTGGGTTCGTCAGCCAGGATCAATTCAGCATGATTGGCCAGGGCGCGCGCGATCGCGACACGTTGTTGCTGTCCGCCGGACATTTCAAAAGGCCGATGATCGCGCCAGCGGCTCAACCCGACGATCTCCAGACACTCCAACGCACGTTTGTGGCGCGCATCGTATTCATCGCCTTTGATCCGCAGCAGCAACTCGATATTCTCATACGCCGAAAGTGTAGGGAGCAGACCGAACGATTGGAACACCAATCCGATTTGCTCGCGCCGCCAGACAGTCAGATCCTGATCGCTCATTTTCATCAGATCATGCCCGAGGACGCTCACCTCGCCCGAAGTTGGACGGTCGAGCCCTGCCAGACAATTCAACAGTGTCGTCTTGCCGCTGCCCGAGCGGCCTTTCAAGGCAACGAACATCCCCGGCTGAATATTGAGGTTCGCACCGCGCAACGCCGGGATGCCCTCCGCATTGGTCTTCGACGGATAGACGCGCCACAGGTCCTTGGTTTCGATGATGGGACTCATCCTTCGTCTCCGTTTGATTTCTTCGAAAAACGCGCAAATCTTGATTTGAGACTTTGCCATACTTTCAATAAACTGGATGAAACCTCCATCAGATCAGACTCAGCCGGTTCCTGTTCGCCGGACGAAACGACGTGATCGTGGCTGTGATGTTCCTTGGCCGGCGGGCGGATGAGGATGCCTTCGTCTGTGAGTTCCACTTGCACGCGCCGGCGGATGTTGAACTGCTCCAGATATTCGCGCGGGATTTGCAAGCGCCCCGCGGCATCGACCACTGCCAGTTCCACGAGATGGTGCTCTTCACTATCCGCCTTTTGGACGCGTAATGTCTCGCTCGCCAGTTTGCCATCGCGCACCGCCACCACGCGGTCTACGTGACGCGCAATGCCTGGGTCATGGCTGACGATGATCATGGTCAGTCCCAGTTGCTTGTTCAACTGGCGCAACAGATCGTAAATGGTCTGCGCGGTAGCGGTGTCCAGTTCGCCGGTCGGTTCGTCAGCCAGCAACAGCTTTGGATGATTTGCCAGTGCGATGGCAACTGCCACACGTTGTTGTTCGCCGCCGGAGAGTTCCTCCAGACGATGATCCATGCGCTCGCGCAAGCCGACCAGATCAAGGAGTTCCAGGGCGCGTTCCCGCGTGAATTTGCCAACTTGTCCCGAAAGGGTGAGCGGCAATTCGATATTTTCCAGCGCGGTCAAATAGGGGATGAGATTGCGCGCGCCCTGCTGCCAGACGAACCCGACCGTATGACGGCGGTATTCATCCAGCGCATTTGGACTCAACTGACCCAGATCCTGTTTGCCGACGAGGGCGCGTCCGCCGGTGGGTCGGTCCAGGCCGCCGAGCACGTTGAGCAGCGTTGACTTGCCGCTCCCGCTCGCGCCGACGATGCCAAGCATCTCTCCCTCGGCAACGAGGATATCCATGCCCTGCAAAGCCTGCACTTCGACAGAACCGCCGCCCTCCTGGCTCAGGCGATAGATCTTCACAAGGTTTTCGCAAACGATCAAAGGTTCGGAGTTCATCAGGTGGTCTCTCCGAGTTTGATCGCCTGGAAGATCTTCATCCTCACAAGCAACGCCGAAAGAGCGCTCAGTGCCGCCACGAAGAGCAGGGCAAACAAGACGTAGATCTCAGCGATCGACAGCCAGGCGATCTCGATCTGGAACGGCGGGTATTGCGATTGTGTGCTGGCTCCGATCTGCAGGAACGGGACGAATAACCGGCTGGCAAACACGCCCAGCAGAGTCCCAACGCCAATGCCAAGCAAAACCAAAAAAGCGAGTTCCGCGGCGAGCAGGGAGGTCATTTGCTGGATGGATAGTCCAATGGCGCGCAGCATACCCATCTCGATGAAGCGGCGGCGGAAGGAGAATAACGCATACAGCAGGAAGCCCAGAACGGTGAGCAATGCCGACGAGACAAAGCCAACCGAAAGCAATCCGAACAGACCCTGTCTTTCAGGCCTGCGCTGTTCAGTCTCGATGTTCATTTCAGCCGAAGTCCAATCTTTGACGATGGTGTTCAATCCGTTTTGCACCAGCTTCGATTGGTCAGCTTGCCGGTCGAGCAGAATGCTAAAGCCGCGCACAGCGTAGGCGATGAAGTCCGGGTCGGCATTGCGCCTTGTTCCCAGCCAAACCTCATGCGGATACTCCGCGCCTGAGCGCAGAGTGAGTTCTTCGAGATTGCCGACGATCAGCGTGTCCTGTTCAGGATACCAGGTGGGGAACAGGTCAAAGGCCCCAACGATCTGTGCCTCCATGGGAATGGACTGCCCCGCAACACCGGTCGTGACGCCAAGCTTGAGAGTGTCTCCAATTTTTAGTTTCTGCCTGGTTAATACGTCGTTGGGAACAAGCACGCCCGTTGGGTTCGCCGCAAGCTGATTCATCAGCTCACCCAGTGAGGTGGAGGCAAAGTCTCTTTGCCAGTAGGCTACGGAGGGAAAGGTCAGCCGGTCGATGGCGAGGAACGTCCCTTCGATCGAGCCACTCTGTGCAATGGCTGAAAACTTGTAGCGCCCTACTCGTGTAGCCGACTGCACACCTTCAATACTCAAGTGGTCTTCCACGGGACCGAAGGTGTACACGGGTTCAGGATTATCCTCGTTGAACGTCGTGCCAAGTTCAAAGATATTCATATCTGAGCCGACTCGATAATGGATCTGCTTGTCGAGTTGAACGTCGAGTGTACGCGCCAGGGAGGCGGTAAACGCCGATAAGCCAAGCGTCAGCACCAGCAGGACGAGCGGCGCGCTGTACAGAGCGGGGGTCCGCGCCAGATAACGGGCAGCCATCAACATGCCGACGCTCTTTGAGGGTTTCAACACTCGGGAGACAAAGTCCATTAAACGGGGGACAAGCCGCAGCGTGAAAAGAGCGACCGAAAAAATTCCCAGGGCGGGGACGAGCAGCAGAAGCGGATTCTGCAACGGGTCCGGGATCGCCTCCGATCCCTCCAATGCCTCTTTGGATTGCTGCGTGAGTTGCCAGAGTCCATAGCCCGCCGGGATCAGCAGCAGGACGTCGAGCCAGTAGACCTGCCACCATGGAGTGCGAAAGGAACGCGCCCGCTCCTGTTTGTAGGTCACGATCGTGTTTTCCGCGGCGCTCAACGTAGGAATGAGCACCTGAATGATGAGAATGATCGCGATCCCCAATAAACCATAACTAAGCACCTGGGGTGTCATGCTGACGCGCAAGCCGCCCGCTGCACTGAAATCGAGAAAGCTGCGCGCCTTGCCAATGGAATGTGTAATTAAGTACGCGAGACCTATGCCGCCGGCCAGTGCAACCGCGCCAAGCAGGATGCCTTGCAGGAGTGATATCCCGACGACCTGCAGGGTGCTGGCGCCACGACTGCGCAGGATCGCCATCTCGCCGCGCTGTTGATTGACGAATAAACCTGCTACCAGCCCGATGAATGCCAGGATCAAGCTCAAAATCGGAACGCTGAATGCAAACAAGAGATAGGTGAGGGTCGGGGCATTCTCCTGGTAGCGTGCCAGTGCTTCCAGCGGCGAAGCAGCCAGCGTTGTTTGTGGAAGAAGTGTCGTGGCTCGAGCTTCAATCGCCCGGATGCGCTCCTGCAACGCGGCGACATCGTTTGCATGGAGTGACGAACCATCGGCAGTGATGTTCCATATCCCGTTACGCAGCTCATCACCAACCCTGTCACTGATGATACTCTTGTAGCTTTCTTCATGCACAAGCAGCATGCTCGCATCTTTTACATCCCAATAGGGTGCGCTGGGGTCCACTGCTCGCCACAGACCGACAATCGTTACCGGGATCTGACCCTTATCGGTACGCAGGGAATAGCTATCGCCGACCTGCACCCCGAACTCGTTCGCCAGGCTTTCACTTGCCATTGCTTCAATGGCATCGCCTGCGCTCAGCAGGGAAACGAACGGTTGCGGAGCGGTTCCGTTCACAACAATGATCGTTTCCTCCAGCGGCGTGACGAAGGCGAAGCTGGCAGTCGTCAGTGAATATTGTGTGCCGGGATTGTTCGGGTCGCGCGGCGGATACATGAAATATCCATCCGTGCGAAAGCGCCGGACCAACTGCAGGATGGGAAGGTCGATCGTCCGCAAGGCTGTGCTGGTGAGGTAGGCGTCCACGGCCTCCACATTTTTCCACTGCGGACTATTTTTCCCGGAAGCCTTTTGTTCGAAGACGAACGAGAGCGGCGCGTAGTCAACAGGCTTTTGAACCAGGTCAAGTTCGCGCCCCACGAGAAGTTCTTCGCGTAATAAACGGAAGTAGGTGGCATCGGCATAGAGCGGTACGCTCAAAATGAACCCGGACGCGATCATCAGCCCGGCGATGGATGCCAGGCTGAGAAAGCGTTGAGTCAACAGGCGCTTAAACGCGATCCCTGCTGTTGCCCAGATTTGCAGAGCTAAGGAAACCAGCGGAGAAAAGAATCTCATGGCCCGACGACAACCTGACCTTCCTCAAGACCGGAAGCGATCTCCACCATGTCGCGGGTCTGCAAGCCGATTTCCACATCCAGGCGCTGCGGTCCACTGTCGCTGTTGATAATGACGAACGTTCGACCGCCGGCCGAGCGGATCGCATCCGGTGGCAGCCAGAGCACATTTTCCTTGCTGGCAAGCTGCACAAGGACCGTGACCTTGTCACCGCTTTGATAGGTGCTGGCTGAGGGTGGTTTGTCCAAAACAATATGGATCGTGTTCTCATCACTGGCACCTGTCCCATAGGGCGACGGCAACTGACGGATCGTGCCGGTCAACTCCACTTCCGCGTTTGCATCCGGTATGATTGTCACAGGCATGCCCTCGAACATTTCCTTCACTTCCTCAGCGCCTGTGCTGGGATTGATGTCTGCAACCACTTCCAGTTGATCCGGGTCGCCCAGCACAAAGGCCGGGGTTGTCGGGTTTACGTTGCGTCCAACGCCGACCGCCGCGATAACCGTACCGTCTGCCGGGGCAAAAGCGCGCGCTTGCGCGACTTGTGCATCCAGTTCATCGAGCACGGGAGAGTCAGGGTCAATGCCCAGGCTTTGCAGGACCTCATCGAGTTTCATCTGCGCCAGTTCCACCTGCAATTCCTGGATCTTGATCTCAGCCGCGGAGCGTCCCTGCGATTGATATTGTTCGAGAGTTAGTTCAGCAATTTCAAGGTCGATCTGGGCACGGCGAATGATGCGGCGTGTTTCATCCGACTTCGCCCGCAACTCCTGG
>Ga0105104_10001741_pt1 | contig 16235 bp, 13 predicted proteins | sample PPLLaktember2015_3_FD_87034 | JGI IMG/M metagenome (GOLD analysis project Ga0105104, IMG submission 87034) | Freshwater sediment microbial communities from Prairie Pothole Lake near Jamestown, North Dakota, USA - PPLs Lake P7 Core (6) Depth... | ecosystem: Environmental > Aquatic > Freshwater >... | reverse complement strand
CAGTTCAAGGCGGACCAGCGCAATTTGCGGTCACAGCAGGCTCTCGAGCGGATCGGCGCGGTGCGCGAAGGCGTGCTGCGCGATCATATGGTGCTGCCGGATGGCACGCTGCGCTCATCGGCTTATTTCAGCATCCTGGCCGCTGAGTGGCCGGCGGTGAAACAGCGCTTGATCGAGAAGATGGACCGCTAACTCGCGCTCCCCAAGGATTCTGACATGCCAAACAACTCTCCAGATTTCGCCATGCAGAATACGGCTTTGATCCGCTCGATCCTGGAAGAATTGGTCAATATCGAATCGCCTTCCACGGACAAGGCCGCCGTTGACCGTTTGGGGGGGCGCATCCTCCAAGAGCTGGAGGCATGCGGAGGGGAGACGCGGATTTTCCGGAAGGAGCATGCCGGAAATCACCTGCGCGCTCAATGGGGACACGGCCCAGGCGGGTGCCTGGTTGTGTGCCATATGGATACCGTCTTTGACCTGGGCACCCTGGCCCAGCGCCCGTTCCGGGAAGCACAGGGAAATCTGTACGGCCCGGGCGTCCTGGATATGAAGAGTGGGATCGCGCTGCTGCTTGGGGTTTTGCACTGGTTCAAACAAACCGGTACCTGGCCGGAGCGGCCGCTGACCGCATTGTTTACCTCGGATGAGGAAACCGGCAGCCTGACATCGCGGTCCCTGATCGAAGCTGAGGCCAGGCAGGCCGGGGTTGTTTTTTGTCTGGAACCGGCCCTGGCAAGCGGCGCCCTGAAAACCGCGCGCAAGGGCACCGGGGAGATCGACCTGCGGGTAAAGGGTGCGGCCGCCCACGCCGGGGTAGACCACGAAAAAGGCCGCAACGCGATCGAAGAACTGGCCCACCACGTGCTGTCCGCCCAGCGGCTGACGGACTACCCGCAGGGGACGACCGTGAATGTCGGGGTGATCGGCGGGGGTACGCGGACCAATGTGGTCCCCGAAGACGCGTATGCCCTGATCGATTTCCGGGTCGCATCGATCGGCGAAGTTGAGCGGCTTAAAGCCTGGGCGGAGAGCCGGGTTCCCATCCTCGAAGGAACGCGCGTGTCGGCCAACCTGGACCTCAACCGGCCTCCGATGCCGCGCGACGACACCATGCAGCGTACTTATGAGAAAGCCAGCTCGATTGCCGGAGGGATTGGCCTGCGTTTGAGCGAAGGCAGCACCGGCGGCGGCTCGGACGCTAACTTTGTAGCCGCGTTGGGCGTGCCGGTCCTGGACGGCCTGGGGGCGGTCGGGGACGGCGCGCATTCCGAGCGTGAGTATGTCAGGATCGATTCTCTTTCGGAAAGGGCAGCCCTCCTGGCTGCCTTGCTGCGGGAGTGGTAAGGGGGAAAAGAACCCCGGCAGCTGAATGTCATAATATTTCTCTCAAACACTGGCCGGTGTACGAACCAGGGGCCCGGGCGATCTGTTCGGGGGTGCCTTCTGCGATCAGTTTGCCGCCGGCAGCGCCGCCTTCCGGCCCAAGGTCGATGACCCAATCGGCTGCCTTGACCAATTCCAGGTTGTGTTCGATGACGATCACGGTGTTGCCTGCATCTACCAGGCGCTGGAGCACGCCCATCAAACGGGCGGTATCGGCCAGGTGCAGGCCGGTAGTAGGTTCATCGAGTAAATACAGCGTGCGACCGGTGACCCGGCGGCCCAGCTCCTTCGCCAGCTTGATGCGCTGAGCTTCGCCGCCTGAAAGCGTGGTGGCGGGCTGCCCGAGCTGGAGATAGCCCAGGCCGACGTCAGACAGCACCTGGAGGCGGGAAACAGCGGCGGGAACATCCTTGAACAGCGCCAGGGCTTCTTCGATGGTCAGATCGAGCACCTGGGATATATCATGCTCGCGGTAACGCACTGCGAGTGTCTCGCGGGTGAAGCGGCGCCCGTGACAGACCGGGCAGCGCACTTCCACTTCGGGCAGAACATGCATTTTGACGGTCAGGACGCCTGCGCCTTCGCAGCGCTCGCAGCGCCCACCCGGGACGTTGAACGAGAAGTGCCGGGCGGATAACCTATGGCGGCGAGCTTCAGGGGTGGCGGCGAAGGCTTCGCGGATCGGGGTAAACGTATCCGAATAGGTTGCGGCATTCGAGCGCGGGATACGCCCGATGTGGTCCTGGTCGATGGTGATAATCTTGTCGAGATTTTCGCAGCCTTCGATGGCGTCGTGTTCGCCGGGAGCATCCCCACCGGCGCCAAACAGGCGCTGGCGGACGGCGCGGTCGAGGATATCGAATACCAGCGAGGATTTACCGGACCCGGACACACCCGTCACAGCGACCAGTAAGCCCAGCGGAAAGCGGACGGTGATGTCCTGGAGGTTGTGCTGGCGAGCGCCGTGGACGGTAACGGCTTTGTCGTTGGGCGTGCGGCGGTGATCCGGGACAGGGATGGAGGTCCGCCTGGCCAGGTAATCACCGGTGAGCGAACCGGGCTGCCCTGTGATTTCAGCCGGTGTACCGACTGCGACCACCTGCCCGCCGTGCTTGCCAGCGCCCGGGCCGAAGTCGACCACGTAATCCGCAGCGCCGATCATTTCCAGGTCGTGTTCGATGACGAGGACGGTGTTGTCCAGGTCGCGCAGGCGGCGCAAGACCTCGATCAGGCGGCGGGTGTCGCGCGGGTGCAGCCCGATGGTTGGCTCGTCGAAAACGTAAAGCACGCCGCTCAACTCCGAGCCGAGCAAAGAAGCCAGGCGCAGACGCTGGGATTCCCCGGCAGAGAGGGACGGCGAAGAGCGTTCCATGGTCAGGTAACCGGCGCCGACTTCGACCAGCCGGGCGATGCGCTCGCCCAGATCGGACAGAATCGGGCCGGCTACGATCATTTCATCAGGGCTGAAAACGGCGGGGAGACCGGCCAACCAGGCGCCGAGATCGCTGAGCGGCAGGCGCGAGGCAGCGATGATGGTCTGCCCGCTGACGGTCACGACGCGGCTTTCTGGACGCAGGCGGGTGCCGGCGCAGTCGGGGCAGGTTTGGGTGACCAGGTATTCGTCCAGCTTTTCGCGGTAATCGGCGTCCTGGATCCGTTCGGCATAGCGGCGCAGGAGATTGGTGGCGATGCCTTCGAAGCGGCCCCGGTGGACGGTGGTTGGCGGCTCGATGTTTGGGAAGTGGCGGCGAAAGAGAGGACTGTCCACGCCGTAGAACAGCAGATCGCGCTGCGGCTGGGTGTAATCTTTGACCGGAAGCGACAGGTCGAACTCGAACCCATAATGGGCAGCGGCTGCCTGCAGGATGGAGCTGTAGTAGCTGATGTACCGGACATCCCGGCCGGTGATGGCGCCTTCCGGGAGGCTCTTCTGCTCGTCGACCAGGAGCTTGATGTTGGCCTGGTGCACGCTGCCCATCCCGGTGCAGGTTGGACAGGCCCCGTCGGGTTTATTAAAGGAGAAGTAAGCCATGCCGATCTCTGGGATGGGCGCGCCGCAGTGCGGGCAGGGAAAAGTTTCTTCCGGAGCGGGAGCGTCGTCGTCCATGCCGGATTCACCGGCCCACTCTGTGTTGCCCGTGGAGCGGGGGTCAGAGAAAGGCGGGACGTCTTTTCCGCAGGCCGGGCAGGGACGGTGTCCCAGGCGAGCATACAGGATCCGTAGATAGGTATACACGTCTGTGGCCGTGCCCACCGTGGAGCGCGGGCTGTGGTTGGTGAGATGCTGGTCCACGCTGATGGATGGGGAAAGCCCGGTGATCGAGTCGACCGGCGGTTTCGATAGTCCAAAGGAGACAAATCCGAGCGATTCCAGGAATTGGCGCTGGCTTTCTTTGAACAGGATATCGAACCCGAGGGTGGATTTGCCCGAGCCAGACAGACCAGTCAGGACGACGAGCTGGTTTTTGGGGATCGCGAGAGTGAGGTTTTTCAGGTTATGCAGCCGCGCGCCGCGAATCGTGATTTGAGAAGTCATCTATCCTCCAAAGTTTATCAATCAGAGACGGAGTAAGCGCCGCCTCCATATTGATTATATAACCCTGGTGTTGCAAGGGAGGGTTTAGAGGGCGGTGGATCGGATTGCCACGCGACGGGGGCAGGTTTTTTGGTTCGCGGACACAGGAGCCCGCATGTGCACACCTTCGGCTGCCCCTACAAACGATGAAGGTGGCCTGCCAGGCGATGTAGGGAGATGGAAGGCTACATCCTTCTTGATCGTCTGGTTGATTGTCCAGGCCCTTCCGCTGCGTTTCCTGGCCCGCTTTCCTCGGGCAGAGAATGTCCGCCAGCCCAAGGAATCGCCCGTTGTTTCATGACCGTCGTTATCGGAATCACCCGCTTCTCATCACCCAGACATGACCGCACGCGTGAGCCTTTATTTGGGCCGAGAGAGTATCATCCACCGTCTCCATCCAACCACGAAGCTGGCCCTGGCCGGTTTGTTATTGGTTGGATGCCTGGTCCTACCGGCCGGCTGGCTTAGTTATGCCCTGCTGGTGATCGTTTTGGCGTCCCTGGCCGCCTGGCGAATCAGCCTGCCTTTTGCGATCTCCGTTTTTTTCTCATCCAGGGCTTTCTGTGGCGGACAGGTGGAACCCCCGCAGCTGATCTGCCTGGCCCAGGCTTTGCAGTTAGATTTTTCTCCATTAACCGTCCAGGAATTCCTGGATAGCCTGGGAAAATAACTCCTGTGGCAAAAAAGCAATCCGCGAATTAGTATCCCGTTCGGGTCCTGAGCCCGCCGGCAATGGTCCAGCCAGAGCTTTACGGTAAGGAATCCTCCCTCCCCGTTTGTGGGTCGCAGATCCTGGTGTTCTGTCCAGGGGAAGGGCCGGGGTGGGGTCGGCGTTAGCTGCGAGCGCACATACGCTAAGCATATACCCTTCTAGCCGGCGTCTACCCCCTCCTAATGGGTGACAAATTGAGTGATTTATTCCTCTTCAATGATCCAGGCAACCAGTTTTTGCGGGCCGTGGACGCCGAGGGTGAGGGTCAGCTCGATATCGGAGGTGCGGCTGGGACCGGTGATGAGCACCAGGTAGGGTTGGCGCCTGGCTTCGGCGAAGACCTGGTGCAGGTCGGGGCGGAAAGCCTGGGGGCGGACGATCGCCAGGTGGATGCGCGGCAAGAGCGAGACGGCGCGCGGTTTTTCGGGAGACGAGAATAACCCCAGGCTGCCCGTCTCCGGGAGGGCAAAATCGGCTTCGGTGATCCCCAGGTCGCATTCAGCCAGGCTAGAGGGTGCGGCGCCGGCCGGGACAAGGGTCACGCCGGTTTCTTCGAGGATTTCCGGGATGTGCAGCTCGAGAAGCCCCGGGGTTCGCCAGAGGACTGCCTTGTGGATGGCTTCTGTGCCGACCAGCATCCTCAAGGCTTCGGATACGCCTCCGGCAGGCAGGCATTGCGCAGCTCCGCCGATTTTGCGGAGCTCTTCCATAAAAAGACCGGTTTCGGCGTCAAACTCACCTGCCTGGCGGGCGGGTAAAACGGTGGGAAGCGGGATTGACCCGCTTTGCCCGGAGCGCTCCAGGGAACGGCGGATATTTTCAAGGATGGGGTTGGGCATGAGATCTATCCATTTTCTGACCGGACGCGAGCTTTCCACCACTGGCGGAAGCGCGCGCCGAAAGCGGGTAGGGGGCGAACGGATGTCCAGCGGCTGAGCGGATAAGGCAGCGTTTTGAGCCAGCCGTCTCGCCGCAGCAGAGCGGTTGCGAAGGGCAGCAGGCGGGTTCCCAGGCGATAGATCCACGAGCGGCTGAGGGCCAGCGAAGTCATCCTGGCGGCCGCGCCGACCGGTGCGGGGAGGGCCGGGCTGCCAAACTCATCTCCCTGGGCCATGCGGTGGCGCAGGTGGCGCAGGATGGTGGGGATCGGAATTTTTACGGGGCAGACCTCCGCGCAGGCGCCGCACAGGGTGGAAGCATACGGCAGCTCGCGAGCGACCTGGGTGTCCAGCATCTGTGGGGAGAGGATGGCGCCGATCGGGCCAGAAATGAACCATCCGTAGGCATAGCCTCCCACGTTTTTATACACCGGGCAAACATTTGCGCAGGCTCCGCAGCGGATGCATTTGAAAACCTGCCTGCCTACCGGATCGGCCAGGATGCGCGAGCGCCCATTATCGAGCAGGACGAGATGGAATTCCTTTGGCCCAGATTCACCCTCCGCCCGGCGCGGACCGGTGATGAACTGCGTATAGGTAGTGATCTTTTGCCCCGTGGCGGAACGGGAAAGCAGCTTCAACAGGACGGTCAGCGACTCCCAATCCGGGACGACTTTGTCGATCCCAACCACGGCCACGTGCAGGTCCGGCAGGGTGGTGCACATCCGCCCGTTGCCTTCATTGGTTACCATGACGAGCGTCCCGGTCTCGGCAACCAGGAAATTAGCGCCGGAGATGCCCATATCGGCGGTCAAGAACTCATGGCGCAGGCGCTCGCGGGCGATGCGGGTCAGCTCAACCGGATCCGCGGGTGCATCAACCCCCAGCTTTTCGCGGAACAGCGCGGCAATCTCCTCTTTCTTAAGGTGAACAGCCGGGACAATAATATGCGAAGGACCCATCCCGGCCAGCTGGATGATGTATTCACCCAGGTCGGTTTCCAGGGTGCGGATGCCGGCCGCTTCCAGGGCATGGTTCAGCCCGATCTCTTCGGTGGCCATCGACTTGGCCTTGACTACCGACCTGACCTGGCGGTCGCGGGCGATTTGCAGGACCGCCTGGCGCGCGTCTTCCGCGCTGCTGGCCCAGTGAACCTGGCCGCCTGCTTCAGTAACCCGGGCTTCCAGGGTCTCGAGATAGCGATCCAGATTTTCCAGGGTATGCTGGCGGATATCCGAACCGATCTGGCGCAGCTCTTCCCACTGGTCGATCTCGGCCACGCGAGCCGCGCGCGTCCCGACAAAGCGATCGGTGGCCTGTTTGACCGCGGAGGGGATGCTGTGCGGGACGTGCTGGCTGTATTCGCCAAAGCCAATGTAGCCGGGGGTTTCGCCGCTCATGCCGTTTCTCCCGTTGAGGCCAGCAGGTCGATGATATGCGCGGCGCGCACGTTGGAACCGGCTTTGCGCAGCCCACCCGCAATATTCATGAGACAGCCTGGCTCGCAGGTGACCACCGTATCGGCGCCTGAGGCGATGATATTTTGAACTTTATTCTCCATCATAACCCGGCTGACATCTGGAAAGGTGACGCTGAATGCCCCCCCGAAGCCGCAGCAGGTATCCTCCTCCTGAAGAGGGATATATTCCAACCCCTGGATGGCATTCAGCAGGAGCCTGGCCTCTTCGCGCAGCCCTAGCTCGCGCAGATAATGGCAGGCGGAGTGATACGTAACCCGGTGCGGATAGCACGCACCTAAATCCGTCACCCCGAGCTCGCGGACCAGGTATTCGGTAAACTCAAAGGAGCGCGCCGCCAGATCGCTGGCCAGGTGATGCTCGGGAGAACCGGGCGGGAACAGCTCGGGATAGTGGTGCTTGACCATGCTGATGCACGAGCCGGAAGGGCCCACCACCGGCGCGCTGCTCTGGCTGAAAGCATGCAGCCAGGCGCGGGCGACCGGGCGAGCCTGGTCGTCGAAACCGTTGTTAAAAAGGGGCTGCCCGCAGCAGGTTTGCTCAGCCGGGAAGGTCACCTCTACACCCAGGCGCTCCAGGATCCGCACCATATTCTGGAGAGTGCCCGTATAGAACTGGTCGCCCAGACAGGTGATAAAGAGTTGTACGGTTGGCATCGGGTCCTACCCTCACGTTTCTGGTGGAAATTTTTGCACCCGACGGTCTGCTCCCGCCTGGATTGAGAGGGGCATCAACGCAAAAAGGCTTCTTGCAAACCGCCATCCACCGTGATAATTTGACCGGTTGTCTTGCTGAATTTCCGGCTGATCAACAGATAGGCGATCTCCGCCTGGTCCGCCAGGCTGACCGGGGATTTCGTCAGTGTGCGCTGAGCGTAGAATTTGGCCAGCCTCTCGCGCAAGCGGTCGGTATCCTCATCCTCCTCAAAAGGGACAGCATATTTGTGGAGAGAGCTGATCACGCGTTCGCGTGGAAACATACTGCTGCCTTCCACCACCGTGGCGGGGGAAAGCCCGTTGACACGCACCAGGGGAGCCAATCCGACCGCCAGCTCGCGTACCAGGTGGTTGGCGGCTGCCTTACTGGTATCGTAGGCCAGGGAGCCCGGCTTGGCGACCACCGCGTTTACCGAGGTGGTCAGGACCAGGCTGCCCTCCAGGCCCTGGCTCTCCCAGACCTTTCTGGCTTCGTCGGCCAGGATAAAGGGGCCGGCCACATTGATCGCATAGGTGAGGTTCCACTTCTCATCCGGGATCATCCCATCCAGGTCGGGCGGGACAAAAATTCCCGCGGTGATAATGATGTGGTCGATCCCTCCATAGGCCAGGATTACCTGCTCGAGCATGGCCCGGACGCTGTCGCGTTGGGTGATGTCGACCCCCAAACCAAGCGCGGGCCCGCTGCCCGAGATCCCGCTGCCGGCTACGCCGATCCCCACGCCGTAAAGGTCTAAAAGCTCCTGGGCAGTTTTCTGGGCCGCCTCGAAGGACAGGTCCGCGCAAACCACGTGCGCGCCTTCCCTGGCGACGCGCTGGGCGGCCGCTTTGCCGATCCCGCTGCCGGCTCCCACCACCACGACAATTTCCCGGGCGAGCTCTTTTTCGGCCGGCATGCGGCGCAGCTTGGCTTCCTCCAGGGCCCAATATTCGATATCGAAGGCTTCCTGGCGCGGCAGTCCTTGATATGCGCTGATCGCCTCCGAAGCACGCATGACATCGATCGCCAGAGAGTAGAACTCGGCCGTTACCCGGCTCTCGCTTTTGTTTTTCCCCCAGGCAATCAAGCCGATGCCCGGGATCAGGATTACGGTGGGGTTGGGATCGCGCATGCCGGGCGAGCCGGGGTGCTTGCAGGCTTCATAGTACGCAGTGTAGTCGGCGCGGTACCGTGCGAGACCCGTTTCCAGCTTCTCCAGCAAAGTCTCGAAAGAATCCTGTTGGGGATCCCAGTCCACGTATAAAGGCTTGATCTTGGTGCGCAAAAAATGATCCGGGCAGGAGGTGCCGATCTCAGCCAGGCGCGGCGCGTCCAGGCTGTTTACAAATTCAAGCACAGGTGGGCTGTCCTGCCAGGTGGCGATCAGCTTGTTTTTCGCGGAAAGGATCCCGCGCAGCCTGGGCAGCAGCCGGACCAGGATCTGCTGGCGTCCAACTGGATCCAGGGGCGCCACTTTTTGCCCGCCAAAGGTCCGTTCAGCCTTGTCGCGGCTTTCGATAAAACGGGCGGCCTTTTCAATCAGGCTGAGGGTCAGCTCATAGCAGGCTTTATCATCGTCTGCCCAGTCGATCAGGCCGTGCTGGCCCATCACCAGCCCTTTCAGGTTGGGATTGCGCTGCACCTGGTCCTGCATCACCAGCCCGAGATCGAACCCAGGCCGCTGCCAGGGGACCCAGCCGACCTCATCCCCAAACACCTCGTGGGTCAATCGTTCCTGATCCCGGCTGGCCGCGATCGCGATCACCGAGACGGGGTGCATGTGGTCTACGTGCCGGGCGGGGATCAGGCCGTGGAGGGGTGTGTCGATCGAGCTGACGGTGGGGTTGAGGTTGAAGACCGTGTGCCGGTACATTTCCACCATCGCGTCTTCGACCTCGGTTTTGGCGCCCTTGACATCCGCCCGGTTATAGATCTCTTGCAAGGTTTGAAATTTATCCAGGTAGAGAGAGGCAAAGCTTTCTCGCCTGGCAGTGCGCAGGTCGCCGCCCGACCCCTTGACCCACAGCACGTCCACTTCTTTCCCGGTCAAGGGGTCAACCATGATCAGCTTCGAGGAAGTATTGCCCCCACCGGTATTGGATATCCGCTGGTCCGCTCCGAGGATATTGCTGCGGTAGCGCAGGCGCTCAACAGGATCCAGCGGTCCGGCGACAGAATCATCCCACAGGTAACACACATGGCGGAATTCATCTGGTTTATTCATCACTGCATGCAGACCTTTCTTGCTAGAACTTATTATACGATTCGCTCATCTTACGGTATTCGATGAAAGGCTCGTTGATGATTTTTGTGGCCAGCTCGATCTGGCAAGATTCTTCCAGGGTAGACGACCAGTGGAAGGCTTCGTCAAGGGTCTGCCCGGTCGCGAAACTGCCGTGGCCGCGCAGCATGATGATCTTGTAATTTTTCAACGCGTTGGCGACTTTATTGGCCATCTCGGGCGTGCCGGAGGCAAATTCTTCGGTGACTACCGGGACTTTTTTGAGCAGGTAAGAAGCCTCGTTGTCGATCGGCACGAGCTCATCGCGTGAGAGCGAGAAGGCGATCGCCGTACGGGGGTGGCAGTGGACCACGGCCAGGGCGGGTGTGTTCAGGTAGATGGTGCGGTGGACGAGCAGCTCGGTCGACGCCAGGGCGACACCGCTGTCATTTTTATCCAGGCGGGTATCTACCAGGTCGTGGATCTTGAGGTTGCCGAGCATGGCGCCGCGCCGTTTGATGATGACCCGGTCTCCGAGGCGGATGCTCAGGTTGCCGCCATGCGAGCTGATCATGTCAGATGTAAACAGGTCGCGGCCAATCTCGCGGAACATTTCGTAAATACGCTGGTCAATCATAGAACCTCCAGGATCATATCAACCGGTTAAAGGTTGGCGAGCTCGAGCTCGGCCAGTTTCTGCGGCCTGGGTACCCCATTTTCATCCCAGCCGCGACCGCGGTAGTATTCTTTGAGCATGGGCTCCAGCTGGACCACCCAACCCTGGGAAGGGCCCTCGGTGAGGGCTTCATTCAACAAGCGCGGGGGAAGGGTATCGTCCGCGCGGGTAAAGCCTTCGCGCAGGTTGTAGAGCCGCTCCAGGTTCCAGACGCGCTCGCCGACCCGGATCATATCCCCGGTGGCGTACTGGATGCCGGTAACCGCTGAGAGCATGCGGGCAAAGTATTCATCGGCGACGCCCATGTTGGTAAACTTGCACAATACCAGTGAGTCGATGGATGCCGAGGAATTCTGGTGCAGGATGACGAAACTGGACTTTCCCTGCACCTGGAAGCGGTCGATTAGCTTGGGCAGACCCAGGACCTCCAGACCCAGCATATTGCCGCGCATGTGACAGGCGCCGCGGTTTGAAGTGGCGTATAAGAGACCCTGACCCTGCATCCCGCGCGGATCGTAGGCCGGCATTTCCATGCCCTTGGCAGACATGGAAAGCTCGGGGTGGCCGTATTTGGTCGCCATACGCAGGCTGCCATCGGCCATATCGGCCCCAAAATCGCGACGGTAAGCCATATCTTCCACCGAACGGGCCAGCAGGTCGGCGCGTCCAAAGCAGAGATCGGAATCGATATACCCTCTCTCGCTGAGCTCCATGGCGCAGGCGATGGTGGATCCCGCCGAAATGGTGTCTATCCCCAAATCATTGCAGAGGGCATTGGCTTCGATGATGGCTTCCAGGTCATCGATCCCGCAGGCGGCTCCAAAGGCCCAGGTGGTTTCGAATTCCGGGCCTTCCCCTTCGACTTTCTCGGTCCGGCTGACGCGCGTGCAGCCGATCGGGCAGGCCCAACAGGACGCATTCTTGACCAGGTATTTCTCGGTCAGGGTTTCCCCGGAGATGGCTTCCGCGCCCTCGAACTGGGACTGCTGGTGGTTGCGCGTAGGCAGTGCGCCCACGTTGTTGACGATGTTCATCATCACCACCGTACCGAACTCAGGCAGGGCCTGGCTGGTGAGCGGGCTGGCCGCCAGCAGTTTGCGGGTCTCGTACAGCAGGAATTTGAAGCGCTCCTGGTCGACGATCTCGGGGCGATCTTTGCCTTCCACCACGATGGCTTTCAGGTTTTTAGAACCCATCACGGCGCCAGGCCCCCCGCGGGCCAGCGAGCGCTCTCCATCGTTCATGATGGCCGCGATGCGGCTCAGGTTTTCCCCCGCCGGGCCGATGCACAACACATTCCGGCGGTTGTTGTTCTGCCCCAATTTTGCGGTGACGGCCCGCACGCGCATGCCCCACAGGTCATCTGCGTCGTGAAAGCTGACCTCGCCTGGCTTGATTTCGATCCAGACCGGCTTTTCGGACCGCCCGCGCACGATCATTACATCGTACCCGGCCTTTTTGAACTGCATGCCCCAGAACCCGCCCGAGTTGGCATCCAGGATGGTCCCGGTCAGCGGGCTTTTGGTGCTGACCGAAAAGCGGTTGCTCGTCTGGTAGCCCGTGGCGGTCAGAGGCCCGTTGGCGAAGATGAGCACATTCTCAGGGGAGAGCGGGTCTACTTCAGGGCCGACCAGTTCCCAGAGCAAACGCGCGCCCAAACCGCGCCCACCAATAAATGAGCGGGCCATTTCCATATCCAAAGGATAGGTCTTGTAAGTTTTCGTATTCAGATCGATATCCAGTATTTTTTCAGCCCAACCTGCCATGATTTTCTCCTAGTTTAGCCGCCCGCGATGGGCGGAAAGATTGCGATGTGGTCATTGGCATCCAATGGTATTTCCAGCCCTCGTTCGGGATCCACGTTCTGCCCATTGATCGTGATGATGATATGTGGGCGCAGGTGGTCCCCATCCAGGATGGCCGCTACCAGAGAGGGGTAGCGTTCTCCAATGCCGCGAATAATGCCCGCCAGGTTTTCGCCTTCCAGGGTCAGGTCCCTGGTTCCGGCGATTTTTCTCAATCCCGCATAAAGGGAAATAACTGGCATTCTTAGATCCGTTTCGAGAGCTCGCGCTTCTCGTAATTCTGGATGACATCCATATATCCCATCCCAGTGGGTACTCCTTGCTTCATACAGTAATAATCCCAGACAGCTCCGGCAGGCATGCCCTTCAATTCTTCCTGGAGCGCCAGGCGGCTCGTATAATCACCCTTATTTTCGAATTGTTTGAGCAGGTCCAGAGGGCCGAGCAGGGCGACGAGCAAGGCGCGTAAGGTGTTGCGCGAGCCAATCGTCCAGGCAGCCACTCGGTTGATACTGGCGTCGAAATAATCCAGGCCGATGTGGACCCGCTCAAGCGCCTGGCTGTAGACGACCTCATTGGCAATCGCCTGTAAGGTGTCATCGTAGATCACCACGTGATCGCTGTCCCAACGCACACCCCGGCTGACGTGCAGAAACAGCCGGTCGAGGAAGAGCAGCAGGGCGGTAATTTTATCCGCGATCGTTTCGGTGGGGTGGAAGTGACCCGAATCGAGGGTCAGCAAGATCCCGCGGCTGAGCGCATAGGCCGAGTAGAACTCCATCGATCCAACCACGTAGCTCTCGGAGCCGATCCCGAACAGTTTCGATTCAACCGCATCCAGGTTGAAACGCGGGTCGATTTTTTCAGCCAGGACCGCGTCGAGCGACCCACACAGCAGGCTGCGTGGGGTGCGGCGGTCTACCGGGGTATCTTTGAAACCGTCTGGGATCCAGATGTTGGTTACCGCGGGGGTGCCCAGCTCGCGTCCAAAATACTCACCGATCTTGCGGCTGGCAATGCAGTGCTCGATCCAGAACTGGCGGATCCCCGGATCGCGGTGCGAGAGGGTGAACCCCTCGGCTGCCTTGGGATGCGAGAAGCAGGTGGGGTTAAAATCCACGCCGTGCTCATTGGCTTTGGCCCAATCCTTCCAGGCCGAAAAATGTTCGGGGCGCAGCTCATTTCGCTCGACTTTTTTCCCGCCCGTTTCGGCATAGATCGCGTGCAGGTTCAGGCGGTGGCGACCCGGCAGCAGGCTGTAGACCAGGTCGAGGTCCTGGCGCAGCTCGTCCGCGCTGCGAGCTTTCCCGGGATAGTTACCCGTGGCTGCCAGGCCACCGCCCAGCTCCCCGCCAGGATTTTCAAAGCCGCCGACATCGTCTCCCTGCCAGCAGTGCAGGCTGATAGAGATTCCCGCGAGCTGCGCGATCGCCTGGTCCGGGTCTACTCCCAGGGCAGCGTAGCGCTCTTTCGCGATGGTATAAGCCTGTTCGATTTGGGATTGGTTGGGTTCATTCATATCGATGACCTTTTCAATAAAATTTTGGGCGAAACTGCTCCTGGGGTCGGAGACCCCAGGGGAGCACCAAGAACCAGCTTTGTTCTCAAGAACCTTTCACTCTTCCAGAATTGCCGACAGCCGGGCGTAGGCCGCTTCCCAACCCGCACTCTGGCCAGGCTGATAGACCTGTGTGCTGAAGGATTGGCGGACCACGCTGCGTGCTTCGTCGAGCGAAGCCAGGTGACCCAACGCGATGGCCTGCATGAGGATGTTCCCCATCGTGGTGGCCTCGACGGGCCCGGTGATCACGACCCGCCCGGTTGCATCCGCAGTGAACTGGTTGAGCAAACAGTTCTTTGTCCCTCCGCCGATGATATGGACCGGCTCCAGCCGTTTCCCGGTCAAATCTTCGAGCCGTTCCAGGACCCAACGGTATTTGAGCGCGATCCCTTCCAGCGCCACGCGCGCAATCTCGCCCGGGGTTTGCGGGACTGCCTGGCCCGTCTTCTCGCAGAAAGCGCGGATGCGCTCGGGCATATCCCCGGGGTGCAGGAAGGATGGATCGTCTGGGTCGATCACCGCCAGAAAAGGCCGGGCCTCGCCGGCCAGGCGAGTGATCGCATCGTAATCCAATTTTTTACCCTGGTGCGCCCAGGTGCGCTTGCATTCCTGTACCAACCACAGCCCCAGAATATTCTTGGAGAGCCGCCAGGACCCAAACACACCGCCTTCGTTGGTGAAATTGAAGCTCAAGCTGTGGGGGGTAATGGACGGCTGAGCGGTCACGGCGCCCATGATCGACCAGGTTCCCGAGCTGATCCAGGCGAAATCCTGGTTCTCAGCCGGTACCGCGGCCACCGCCGATCCTGTATCGTGGCAGGCGGGGGCAATGACCGGGATGGCCGGAGCGCCGGTCTCTGCCTGGATCCCCGGCAGCAGGCTGCCAAGCACCGTGCCGGGTTCGATCACGGGTTGGAAAAGATAGCGCGGGATCTCAAAGGCGTCGATGACCGGCCAGGCCCAATCGCATTTGCGCGGATCGAAACATTGGGTGGTTGTCGCAATACTGAATTCACTGGTGATGCGCCCGCTCAGCCAATAGTTGAAGAGATCGGGGATGGTTACCAGGGTCCGCGCGGCTTCCAACAAAGGGGAATGGTTGATCACCAGGGAGAGCAGCTGGTAAGCCGTATTGATCTGCATGAACTGGATGCCGGTGTGCTCGAAAATATCCTCGCGCGGCATGCGCTGAAAAGCCTCTTCGAGCATGCCGTCCGTGCGGGTATCGCGGTAATGGATGGGGTTAGCCAGCAAGATCCCATCGCGGTCGAGGAGGGCAAAGTCCACCCCCCAGGTATCCAGGCCAATCCCGGATATAGGGATGGCCGATTTGGCCGCACTGGTTATACTGGCCGAGATCCCGGCTTTGATGTGCGCCCACATGCCCAATATGTTCCAGTACAGGGCATCCTCAAGGCGGACCGGCAGGTTGTCGAAGCGGTGCGTTTCGGTCAGCGTCAGGGTTTTTCCGTCCAACGCGCCGAGGATGGCGCGTCCACTCTCCGCGCCCAGGTCTATTGCGAGGTAACTATGTACAGGCGGCATGTCGGAATTTATCCTTCAATCCAGGTGAAACACTTCGTTGAGCTCGAGGAACATTTCATCCGGGCGGGATTGGTTTGGAGATTCAAAATAGGGCGCCATGAACTCCTGCCAACGGGTGTTGATTTCGAGAGCAGCCATCTTTTTTTGGGCTTCAGCAAGGCTGTGCTCGGTTTCAAAGTAACCAAACAGCAGGCCGTCCTCGCGGATAAACAATGAATAATTATGCCAACCGGTCTCGCGCAGTGCCTGGAGCATCTCCGGCCAGACATTCTCATGGTGGCGGATATATTCGGTCATTTTATCTGGCCTGACCTTTAGCTGGAAACCAACCCGTTTCATGGCGCGCTTCCCTCCGGAGGGGCACGGGGTTTTCATCAGGTACAAATGCCCATGGATCCAACCCCGTGCCCCTGCACCGGAAGCCAGTGTTCTACAGGCTGACCACCGGAGTGACAGTTTGCTTACTGACCGCTCAAGCAGAGCCTGAGCTTAGAAATCGAAGTCATCGATGTTGTTCTCATCAAACACGGTCGGCGGTCCCAACAAGACAGAGGTGTCTTCGAGGACCGTGTATTCGCCGAGCTTGCCGGCTGTGAACGTATCACCCGGCTGGCCGGTGATCGTCCCGTTGGCGAGGGCATCCAGGGCATAGATCGCCAGGTAGCCAAGATCGGCGGGGTTCCACAATGCGAACTGCGGGCT
>Ga0105104_10001740_pt1 | contig 16238 bp, 12 predicted proteins | sample PPLLaktember2015_3_FD_87034 | JGI IMG/M metagenome (GOLD analysis project Ga0105104, IMG submission 87034) | Freshwater sediment microbial communities from Prairie Pothole Lake near Jamestown, North Dakota, USA - PPLs Lake P7 Core (6) Depth... | ecosystem: Environmental > Aquatic > Freshwater >... | reverse complement strand
TCGGAACCACTGCGAGACCAGTTACGCCAACACAACTTTCAGCCACATATTCGCTACCGGGCTTTCCCTCCTCCTCCGCCACCACCGCTTGAACCTCACCGACATCCTGCCCGCCGCTGGGTGGTGGAACGAACTTTATCCTGGCAAAACGATTTTCGTTCCTTACGGGTCCGCTGGGCGAAAAAGTCCAGCAATTGGTTAGCACTCATTTATTTCGCTTCGGCTCTTATTCTTTGGCGAATGTGCTCTCATGCTTAATTTACGGATAGGCTCTTAGCAAATCATGCGGTGTTGCGAGGAGGGCGCAGCCCGACGAAGCAATCTCATATGCGGTTTACAATCAACGAACTCTATATGGGATTGCTTCGCGGAGTTTACGCTGAGCCTGTCGAAGTGCTCGCAATGACGGGACCAGAGGTGTTTATTGATACACCCGAACGTAATCAATATACATCCGCTGCGGGAAGACAGTTGTGCCATCAGGGTTGCCGGGCCAGGCTCCACCGACTGCCAGGTTCAAGATGATGAAATGAGGATGGTCAAAAACCCATTGACCTCTGCTCTCCACGGTAGACCTGTTCAACGTGAAATAGAGATTACCATCCACATACCAGCGGAAGACGTTGTTTTCCCATTCCACAGCAAAGACATGGTAGGCATCGGAGAATTTTCCGCTCGGCAGGGTGTACGGGCCGCCAATACCGGCTGCGCCCGAGTAGCCTGGACCGTGAACGGTGCCGTGAACAATGTTCGGTTCACGCCCGATGTTCTCCATAATGTCGATCTCACCACAGCTGGGCCAGCCGGCCGTGCCAATATCGTTTCCAAGCATCCAAAACGCAGGCCAAATCCCTTGCCCGTACGGCACCCGAATGCGCGCCTCGATCCTGCCATAGGTGAATTGGCGTTTGCCCTGGGTATTGATACGACCAGAGGTATAAGTGCAGGTTCCATACCAACACTGGTAGTTGGCCGGGTTTTCCTGGCGGGCTGTGATCACCAACGCACCATTTTCAAAGCTTAGGTTTTGCCCGTTGGTGTAATATTCCAATTCGTTGTTACCCATACCACTGCCGTTGACTTCACTGGTCCAGTTGGAACCGTCCAGGGATGCACCATTGAATTCATCGCTCCACACTAACGTCCAATTCGAGCCATGAGGCGTAGCAGTCGGTGGAGTGATTGGAGTTGGATTGGGCGCGCCGCCCGTTCCGTAAATTTCAAACTCCCAGAGTGACCAGCCCCAGGCCGTGCCGCGTGCTGTTCCGTTCATGCGGACATAACGACCACTTGCATTCAGACCGGTGATGTCGTCAATGCCTCCATCGCCGGTGCTCGTTGTGTAGATTGTCGCCCAGCTGGTCGCATTGCTGGAGACCTGGATCTGATATCCTCTACCGTATGCGGCTTCCCACCGTAAGATGACGCGTGTAACGGTCGCACTCGCTCCCAGATCCACGTAGATCCACTGGTTATCGTCCCAGGCGTCACTTGCCCAGCGCGTGGAGTTGAGCAGGTCGACTGCCTTATCCGTTGTACAGCCCGAACAATTTGCATTGTTTTGGGATGTCGAAGCAACAGACGGTTTGTTGTAGGAGAGGAGCACGCTCCCGGAGGGCGGAGTGTTTGTTCGTGTGGGCGTGGGTGTTCGAGTGGGAGTAGCGGTCGGACCAGGAGGCGGAGTAGTGGCTGTTGGGCCGCCGCTGCCTCCATAGACTTCAAATTCAAATAAGGAATATCCATAGGGAGTGGCGCGCGCCGTGCCATACATGCGGATATAACGTCCCGAGCCGGACACGGTCAAATCATCGCTGCCGCCATCCCCGGTCGTTGTCGAATAGACTGTGGTCCAACTGGTTCCGTTACCGGAAGTTTGGATTTGATACGACCTTCCATAGGCGGCTTCCCATCTGAGGACTACGCGGCCAATTGTTTGGGTCGAGCCCAGGTCAATTTGGATCCACTGCGGATCGCTGAAGCCGCTTGACCAACGGGACGTCAGATTGCCGTCCACAGCCAGATTTGGGGTCGTCCCCGCCGCCTCGTTGGAGGAGGAAGTTGCTGGACGGCCCAACGCCAGGTTTGTTGAGCTTGCAAATGTGCCATACACCTGGAATTCCCATAAGGAATAACCATATTGGGTCGCGCGGGCAGTGCCATTCATGCGTACGTAGCGCCCGGAACCGGTGATCGCCAGATCGTCGGTTCCGCCATTGCCGGTCGTCGTGGAGTAGATTGTGGTCCAGGTTGAGCCATTGGTAGATATCTGTATCTGATAGGACCTCCCATAGGCAGCTTCCCAATTCAGGACGACCCGGTCGATGCTGGCAGTTGCCCCCAGATCGATCTGGATCCACTGGGGATCGCTAAAGGCACTCGCCCAGCGCGTGCCTGTATTTCCATCTACCGCATTCACGGCTGGAAAGGCTGCGTTCTCCGTCGATGAGGCGGTGACGGGTTTCCCCTGAGAGATCAAGACACCAGCTGCCGAGGCATTCCCACCCGGAAGACTCAGTGTCAGTAGAAGAAAGATCAGAAGGGAAATATGAATCAAGCGCGATCGATGCAGATTGAATTGTTTTCTCATTGGAATCTCCTGTTGACTAGTTTGGGTCTGATCTGATTTTCAACGCTATTTTCAGCATGGGTACCTTACTTCTTTGAATCATGGACAAAAGCGGGTCGCCCTGGGACGTTTCCGAAATGCAACACCGGTACCGTCATTGCGAGCCTCGGAGAGGCGAAGCAATCTCATGCAAAATTGTCTGTTGTAAATCGTATATGAGATTGCTTCCCGCAGGCTCGCAATGACGGAAAAGACAAGCTCTACGGATAATTCACAACCGTACTCGGCGTGGAGTTCGTTGGAGTCTGTGCACCCGTATTGTTGATCACATGCACGATGATGCCATTATTACCCAGCGATACCGTTGACAGGTTATGGAACCTTACACCGGCAGTATCAGGTACCTCGAATGAGCGATCGTTCACGATGCTGGGGTCAACATTGAAGTAGCAGTAACTGCCGAGCCCCCAGGCTTCATGGGTTGTGACGGAGTTCGCAACCTTGTATGCTGCGTAGCCGCGTGTCGAGCCGTTCATGTAAGCGGCCTGGTTCGGTGGGTCATAAGGCAGTTCATTCTGGAAGAAGTAAGTGCGGCCGCCATTGCCGTTCCAGAGGACGTTGTACTTCTGGAAGTGCTCGACGAACAAACCGTAGATCGTGACATTGCTCCCATTGACGATCAGCCCGGTATCGGACGTATTGACTGTCCAGCCAATGCCAGCGCCATGGTCGCCGCGCCAAATCCAGGTGTGATCGACGATCACGTGATTGCTATTGATCGTCAGCGTGACGGTTGCCTTGCCTGCAATCGCTCCGCCCACGCGGATAAACACATCGTGCAGAGAGGTTGGGTTGGCTGCATGACTGGCGGAGGACCCGGCTGGACCGACTTCCAGCAGGACCGAGGCATTGGTCGTACCGGCATCAAATAAAAGTCCTGCGATCTTCACCCCGTCAACATCCGCGACCCGCATGGGGACAACGCCATTATCGTTGATGAACGTGGCGAGTCCCAGCCCCAAAATGACGGTGTTAGGGCGCGTGATATTGATGGTCTGATTAAGGTGATAAACACCTGGAGTAACGATCAGGTCTTTCCCCGCCGCGAGCGCATTATTGATATCCGTGGCAGTCGCGCCCGACCGGACAATAAAGAACTGGCTGATCGGCAAAGATGTACCGGCAGGCGTCTGACCGGACCAGGTTGTTCCACTCGCGTTCGTCCGGAGGGCAGGGACGAATACAAAGTAATTGCCTCCCGAGAAGTACAGGAATGGCTTCTCTCGAATGAGAGGGGCTTGACCGATGATCGTATACGGCGGGTTCGGGAAGGTCTGCGCAGGCGCGCCGCTCACCCCCACGAACACCTGGTTCCACACTCCGTTGGACCAGCTACCGATTTGGGAATTCCGTGTCATGTACTGCTGTTGTGAGCCGGAGAATACCTGACCGGTCACCAGGCTGTCGGCAAGATAACCGCCGCTCGACCATCCGTGGTTGCGTGGGTCAAGCTGCAGCTGGCCTTGAACATACATACGACGGAAAGGCGCAGCCTGCGAAACAGCCCAACGGTTATTTCCGTCAGGCGGATTGACTCTCATGTTCTCCGCGATCCGCCAGAAGTTTTGGGTTGCGTTATCCCCGAACCAGTCTGCCTCCGCGCGTACATAACCATTGATCACGACATCCGTCGGCAAGAAACCCAGTCCGGAGATCTGTGTGTTGAACCCAATGTTCGCGTCCACCGAGTACGTGCCTGGCTTAAAGAGGAATGCATAGCGTTCATTGCCAAACTGATTGCTCTCCTGGATACTGAAGGCAGAGTTTAGCTGGCTCTGGATCGTCGAGCTGGGCATGGACGGATCGAAAATGATCACGTTCGGACCAAAGTCAACCGGCCCGGATGGTTGAGTTGAGGTAGTCGTTGGACTTAACATGGTAGGAGTCCGTGTAGGTGTACGAGTAAACGTGCTGGTTGGTCCGGGTGTATTGGTACGGGTAGGAGTTGAAGTGGGGCCGCTTGCGCCTGCATAGACTTCGAATTCCCATAGCGAGTAACCATAGCCTGTGGCGCGTGCCGTGCCATACATCCGCACATAACGCCCGGAGCCGGAGAGACCCGTCAGATCATCGGTGCCGCCATTGCCTGCGGTTGTGGAATAGATCGTCGTCCAGCTTGTGGCATTGTTCGATACCTGGACCTGGTAACTTGTGCCATACGCGGCTTCCCAGATCAACCGCACACGGCAAATGCTCAGGGTGGAGCCCAGATCGACTTGTATCCACTGTGGGTCGCTAAACGTGCTTGACCAGCGCGTGCCCGTGTTGCCATCGACCGCCAGATTGGGTCCCAGCCCTGCACCCTCATTGGAGGAGGATGTAGACGATCGATTGAAGGCGGTGTTTGTACTTCCGCAACCTGCCGGCGTTGCTGTGCGGGTGGGCGTGGACGTTGGAACAACGGGTGTGTTCGTCCGTGTTGATGTAGCCGTTGAGCCGCCGGGATCGTTATACACGTCAAGCTCCCACAGTGAATAACCATATGGAGTTGCCCGTGTGGTGCCATACATCCGAATATAGCGGCCTGAACCTGAAACGTTTAGATCATCCACGCCTCCATTCCCTGTTGTCGTGGAATAGATCGTTGTCCAGCTCGTGCCGTTATTCGAAACCTGAATCTGATACGCGGTCGCATAAGCTGTTTCCCATCTCAACACGACCCGGCAAACCGTGTAGGTGGCTCCCAGGTCAATTTGGATCCACTGCGGGTCGCTGAAGCCGCTCGACCAGCGTGAGTTGAGATTCCCATCTACCGCGAGATTGGGTGTTGTCCCCGGAGCCTCATTGGAAGACGATATGGTTGGCTTATTTAGCGCAATGTTCGTTGTTCCACAGGCTGCGAAAGCCGGGGTGACATGGCCGAATGCCAGTGGAAGAACAATTATGACGATCAGTGACAGCTTACTCAAGAGGGAAAGGGATCTCTTCATACATTTCTCCTTTGCTGCAGGGCTGTAGCGGAACGATTGCCGGGCACAGCCCCTGCTGTTGCGACAAGGATCACACCTGTGCAGGAATTCCCCATTTATGATGTGACCTGGCATTCAGCAAACGTCCACGCGGACTCCGCGCTCCATAGACATACCTCTCCATTCATCATAGAGATTTCGTTACAACAAAGCATGGACAAAAACGGGGATTACTGGGACATTTCCGAAAAGATTATTGAAATACGCATGCCATTGTGCTATGCTGATTTTTAACTACGTGATTACCGCGCGTGGTTTGTAAACTTCTCGAAAGGATGAATTCGTTGATCCATTTCCGTCGACAGCCATAAGTCACAGACCCTTCGCAAGAAGTTGCATATCCCAAACACTCAAAGGAGGAACGTGATGTCCCAGATGAAATGTACCAGCAAGTGGTTCCTGACGGCCGGCAGAAGCCTTCTGGCGGTGCTGCTCGTTGCGCTGTCGATCAGCTCTCCTGCAGCCGCCATGACAACCGCTCCCAGTCACGGGCAACCTGACTTCGGCCCGAATGTGCTGATCTTCGATCCCGGCATGCCAACGAGCGAGATCCAGGCAACGGTTGACGCCATCGCCAGCCAGCAGGTCGACAACGAGATGGGTACAGAGCGCTATACATTGTTGTTCAAGCCTGGAACCTACGGCAGCATTGACAGCCCGCTCACGTTCCAGGTTGGCTATTACACAGAGGTAGCCGGTCTCGGCGCCTCGCCCACCGACGTCACCATCAACGGTCACGTCGACGTCTACAATCGCTGCCTGACTCCCGATAACTGTATCGCGCTCGTCAACTTTTGGCGTTCGCTGTCGAACCTGACCATCAATGTGATGGGTCTGGCAGACTGCCGATCCTCGGGCAACTTCTGGGCCGTGTCCCAGGCGGCGCCCATGCGGCGGGTCAACATCACCGGCGGCAACCTCACCCTCATGGATTACTGCACTGGCGGTCCGCAATACGCGAGCGGCGGCTTCATCGCCGATTCCCAGACCGGCTTCATCGTCAACGGGTCGCAGCAGCAGTTCCTCGTTCGGAACAGCAGCATCGGCGGCTGGTCTAACGGCGTCTGGAACCAGGTCTTCTCCGGGGTGGAGGGTGCACCGCCCCAATCGTTCTCAACGACCCCCTACGATCCGCCGCCCTACACTACGCTCGACACGAGCCCGATCACACGGGAAAAACCATTCCTGTACACCGACGCGTCCGGCAAGTATTTCGTGTTCGTCCCGGCACTGCGCCATGACTCGGCGGGCACAAGCTGGGGTGACGGACCAGCCGCGGGCAGATCCATTCCCATCCGCGAGTTCTTCATCGCCAAACCGTCCGACTCAGTGAGCAAGATCAATGCTGCCCTCGCGCGTGGTCAGAACCTGATCCTCACCCCCGGCATTTATCACCTGAACAAGACGATCAAGGTCAAGCGCTTTGATACCATCGTGCTCGGTCTTGGTTATCCGACCCTCGTGCCGGAGAATGGGATCGTCGCGCTGTCGGTCGCCGATGTGAAGGGTGTGATCCTCGCCGGCCTGCTGATCGATGCCGGACCGGTGAACTCGCCGGTGCTGCTGCAGGTGGGCACGCAAAAGGGACATCACGGCCGCGGACACAACCACTGGAGCGATCCGGATAACCCAACGTCGCTGCACGATGTGTTCTTCCGTATTGGAGGCGCAGCCGCCGGTAAAGCCACGCTCAGCCTCGTCGTGAACAGTGACGACGTTATCCTCGATCACATCTGGGCCTGGCGCGCCGATCACGGTGAGGGTGTGGGCTGGGACGTCAACACTGCCGACACCGGAGTGGTCGTGAACGGTGACGACGTCATGGCGTACGGTCTGTTCGTCGAACACTATCAGAAGTACCAGCTCATCTGGAATGGCGAGAATGGCAGGACGATCTTTTTCCAAAACGAGATGCCGTATGACCCGCCAAGCCAGGAAGCCTGGATGCATGACGGCGTCAATGGTTTCGCTGCCTACAAGGTAGGCGACTCGGTTGAAACCCATGAAGCCTGGGGGATGGGAAGCTATTGCTACTTTAACGTCGGTCCGGATATCCATGCGACAAGTGCATTCGAAGTCCCGGTGAATTCCGGGGTGAGGCTGCACGACATCCTGACTGTCTACCTCAACGCTTTCGGTGGGATCGATCACGTGGTCAACGATACCGGTGCCGCAGTGAATTCCACCAACCAGGTAACAAATATAGTCAGCTATCCGTAAGCCGCCTTCGTGCCGGGGCTGATCTGAAAGTGATCCCTGGCGAGTGGGATGTGAGCAGGACAGACGCAGTCAAAACCTGCTCACATCTCACCCGGAGGAATGAAAACAACGAGGCTCTACACACCTGTGAATTAGGTTGCCCCGTCGCCTGTTCGAGGAGTTTTTTGGAGAGTGGCTAATTCGGTGGGTTCGCCACAGAGACCACAGAGTTCATTGAGAAAAATCTCTACGGTCTCTGTGGCAAGCATAAATGTAGCCCATCCATTTGGACACTCCCGTTTCTTGCCATAAATACTGACTTTTTCGCCGGGAGGTATAATTTCGGCAGGGAATGTCAGTTTTTTGCTATTTGGGTGGACGAGATCAGTTTTTTGTCGGAAATCTGACAAACTCCGGATGTAAGCTGTTATATTGAGGAAGTCCATCGAGTACCTGGTTAGGTTTTGCCACCTTGCAGGATTTATTGCGTAAATTACAAAATAGACAAATTAACGCTGGAGGTAACCTATGAAAGCAATTGTTTATACAGAATACGGACCACCGGAAGTTCTTCAACTCACAGAGGTGGAAAACCCTGCGCCGAAGGACAATGAAGTCCTGATAAGAGTTCATGCCGCATCCGCAAATCCAGCTGACTGGCATCTTATGAGAGCAGAGCCGTTCCTGGCACGCTTAGAGAACGGACTTCTCAAACCCAAAAACCCCAGGCTCGGCGCTGATCTAGCGGGACGCGTGGAAGCAGTTGGAAGAAACGTAACGCAGTTTCAAGTAGGTGATGATGTATTTGGGAGTATGCCATTAAATGAGTTGGGTGCTTTTGCCGAGTATGTCTGTGCTAATGAAGAGACAGTGGCGTTGAAACCTGCCAGGCTGACATTCGAGCAGGCAGCAGCCGTTCCTTTAGCGGCATTTACTGCTTTGCAGGGTCTGCGCGATAAAGGACAGATTCAGCAAGGTCAAAAGGTCCTGATTAACGGTGCATCCGGTGGTGTGGGCACGTTTGCAGTACAGATTGCCAAATCGTACGGGACTGAAGTCACTGGCGTGTGTAGTACGCGAAATTTGGATACGGTACGCTCGATTGGCGCGGACCATGTCATTGATTACACCCGGGAAGATTTCACCAAAAACGGTCAGCAGTATGATTTGATTTTCGATGCTGTGGGAAATCGTTCGGTTTCAGATTATCAGCGTGCATTAAGCCCCAATGGAATTTGTTCTGTTGCGGGGTTTACAAGCCTGTCTCGTTTGTTCCAGGTTATGTTACTGGGAGGTAAGAAGATCGGTCTGATGGAGACGGCGAAAGCAAACAAAAAAGATCTGGTGATTATCAAGGAGCTTCTTGAAACGGGCAAAGTAGTCCCAGTGATCGATAGAGCTTACCCGTTAAGCGAGGTCCCTGAAGCAATCCGCTATCTTGAAGAAGGACATGCGCGCGGAAAAGTAGTCATCACTGTTGAACATAACAACAAAACCTAACACAGCCCCGCTGCGTGGCGTGGAACAGCCGGGGCAAGGTGCAGGCAGCTTCCTGGGCTCAAGCCAGTTCCGTCAACGCGGCTTGCCTTCGGGTCGAGCCGCTTCTTTTTGCCTTTCCCTGCCCCATTCGGACATCCTACCCGAGAATTCCGGGAACCTACCGTAGAGTTTCGAAATCCTATGCATAGAGTTTTGATGGTCTATGCGCAAAAGACTCCGAAGTCTGGATGCAGGTGGAGCACCGTATCGACTGGCGAAGCCGTGTCGAGATGCAGCCCGAGCGGCGCACTGACTCCCGACAGGGCGTGTTGCAAAACGCACTCAACACAGCGTTAGCTGCTTGTCTTTCAATCGTCAAATTAAAAATCAACTTTAGAGGCAACGACCATGACTATCCTGATCCGCCCCGGAACACGAGAAGACTTATTTGGCATTTTTATTGTCTTCCAGTTTGCTCTTCACGGTCTCTATCAAAGTGTGGGAGAGGCTTCGCCGGAAGATAAGCCAGATCCTGAAGAGCTTTCGTCAGCCTTTGAGTATTTTCGAACGTTTACAGAATACTTCACGCAAACCGCCGAACATTTCTGGGTCGCAGAAGATGAAGGAGAGATTATCGGTTTCTCCCGTTCGATGGTACGCGATCGCATACGGCAATTATCAGAACTCTTTGTACACCCTGATAAGCAGGCGCAAGGAGTCGGAAAACGCCTGCTGGAGGCGGCATTTTCATCAGATGGCGTGCATAATCGAGTTGTCATTGGGACTTCAGATGTCCGTGCTATTACCCGCTATCTGAAATCGGGTGTGAAATTCCGCTTCACGATCTATGACTGGTCGCGCAAACCGGAGATCGTTCCCTTTGAAACGGATCTATCCATTGAGCCGTTCACTCCTACGCCCGAGAATTTAGCAATTCTGAACTCCATTGACCACATCATCTTAGGGTATACACGGGAAGTTGACCATATGTGTTTGAGCAAAAACCGGCATGGTCATTTTTATCGCCGCAATGGACAAGTCGTTGGATACAGTTACCTGAGCCATCGAACGGGTCCCATCGCCATGCTCTATAATCATGACTTCCACACTGCCCTGGCGCATGTGGAAAGCGAGATGACAAAATATGTTGACGATGTGTGGGAAAATATGTATCTACCCGTCCCAATGACCAACATAGCCGCTGTAGAATATGTGCTACAGCGTGGGTTCCAAACATCTCCATTGTTGGAGCATTTCATGAGTGATGAAGCGCTGGGTCAATATGAAAATTACATCTTCATGGATCCTCCATTCATCACATAAGTCGTTGCTGTTCATAAACGCACCTGACACAGCCCCGCCGGGTCGCGACCACCAGCCCCCTGCGGGGACTGCCGCTCGCGGCGTCCGCGACGGGTAACACACGGTTGGGGCGCCGTTAATGCTCCCACCTCCGAGAGTGGCTACTTCGGTGGGCTCGCCACGGAGACCACAGAGAACGCAGAGATTTTTCTCAATGAACTCTGTGCGCCCCCCGGGTGTGGCAAGGATAAATGTAGCCCATCCATTTGGACACTCCCCACTCTCCTTGTTTTATCTACCTGTATTTGTCTGTGCTATAATCGCTGCGAAAGTGCTCATTCATTCTTTGTTTCGTTAGGGATGTAGCAATGAGCGATACACCTGTAACACTTACCCCTCCCCCATCTTCCCAACTTAAAGATTCCATAACCTCCTTCACTTGGCCAACCTTGCTGCTGTTGTATCTGGGCCCTGGTGTATTACTAACCAGCTTCTATATTGTTGTCGCGCCCCTCTTACTTGCTGGTGGGCTTCCTCCTGTTTGGGGCTTACTCATCGGTGCACTTGTTGTGATTGTTCCCATCGAACTAGCTATCGTGCTACTGTATAGCCGACAGATTACTGGACGTGCGCAACTCCGTCCAGGCGTAGTTTACCTCGACCGGCTTTCATCTCACCAGTATCTATGGCTTGTTCCGATTACCATCCTTAGCGCTTTTGTGATGCCTGGTCTTGTTGTGCTGCTCGAACCGTGGTTGCGCTCTACCTTCTTTGCGTGGCTCCCATCCTGGTTTTCCGCCGGTCTCAGCGATTTCGCGCGCTACTCGCCCAGCATTCAAGTGGCAACCGTTATTCTGTGGGTCGTATCCGTGGTGATTATCGGTCCGCTCGTCGAGGAACTGTACTTTCGTGGCTTTCTCCTGCCACGTACAGCCCAAGGCCATTGGTACGCGCCATTGCTCAATGCGCTCTTATTTGCGCTCTATCATTTCTGGCAACCCTACGCAATACTTACCATTGCCTTATTCGCACTTCCTCTCGCCTATGTCGTATGGTGGAAACGAAATATTGCTGTTTCAATACTTGCCCATTGCAGTATTAACCTGCTTGCCTTTCTCTCATTGTTCGCTGGTATCGTACAGCGTTAGCATACACTACACCTGGACCACACCCCAATACAAGCCAGATTAGATTAAGCGATCGATCCTGGGTTCAGAATTATTTTGAAATACACAGTAGCCACCTATAATCAGCATTCAACCTGCTGCAGGCCATCCGCCAGGTGAACCATTTCAGCGCTGACATCCCATAATTTCCCGGCAACCACCCTATCGGTGGCTTGTGGAGCTGCCGGGATCACATGTGAGTCGTAGAAATACTTCCCCGTAACGCCCTCCACGCTGGGTGAAGAGGCAAGATAGATCGACGTTTCCGCGCCTTTTGCCGGTGAACGCGCCACAAGCGGCGCAAATATACTGACGAGGGCGGCGATGACCTTGCCGTTGTTCTTCGCGAAGCCCGTTGCCACAAAGCCCGGATGCAGCGCATTGACGGTTACTCGGGTCCCTTCCAGGCGGCGGGCCAATTCCATCGTAAATAGGATATTGGCGAGTTTTGAATTTTCATATACTCTGGGAGTATAGCCCCGTTCGCCTTGAAGGTTGTCGAACTCAATTTTGCCGGAGGTATGCGCACCCGATGACACATTAATGATCCGAGCCGGGGCACTGGCTTTGAGGGTATCCAGAAGCAAATTCGTCAGCAGGAAATAGACCAGATGATTGAGTGCAAAAGTCATTTCGATCCCATCAACGCTGAGTTGACGCTGCATGAAGACCGCACCTGCATTGTTGAGCAGGACGTGCAGGTGCGAATATTTGCTCTTGAACTCGGCTGCTAACCGCCGAACTTCCTGCTGCGACGACAAATCCGCCAGCAGTGCATCCACGTTTTTGTTACCACTGGCGGCGCGGATTTCTTCGACAAGCTGAGCCGTCTTGGACGCGTTGCGTCCTACAATCACGACCGTTGCACCCATCTGGGCCAGCGCCTGCGCTGTTGCTTTGCCAATGCCGTTGGTCCCGCCTGTCACGAGACAGATTTTGCCGTTCATGTTATCTTTCAACGTTTCACTCCTTCACTGCCGCTTGTTTCTATCATCTCCGCCATGCTCTCTTCCCCGCGCATTGCCTCCGGCACAATCCGGATTTTTCCTCATCGCTGTGAGTCAGGTCCTGGAAATGGCAGCCTAACGACCAGGCTCACTCGACCGCTATGAAACGTACTGGGATAACGGCAGGTGCAGCGATTTATCGGGTTCCGCCTCGTGCACGGTGATCACAACTTTTCCTTGAGCGTGTCCTTCTTCAACATACCGGAGAGCTTCAGGAACCTTATTCAACGGGTAACGCCTGTCGATGACAGGTACCACTTTGCCAGCTTCAAGCAGCTCTTTCATAAAAACCAGATCATGCTTGTTTGGTTTTACAAGCATGTTCCCCATTGTTTTGCTTCCGGTCATTGAAATCCATGGTCCCCGGAGCATGGCTTCGAAAGTTTGAGCCATGGAACCCCCGCTTCCAACATAAATACCCTTGGGGCTTAATGCACGCCTGTAATCTGCAAGTGGATGATATCCGTTCGCAGCAAGGATCAGGTCATATTGCTGCCCATTTTGAGTAAAATCTTCCTGAGTGTAATCAATGACATGGTCTGCTCCAAGCGAGCGCGCCATGTCCAAATTCCGCGTGCTGCACACTGCTGTGACTTCCGCCCCGAACGATTTGGCGATCTGTACTGCAAACGACCCGACACCACCGGATGCGCCATTGATCAAAACCTTTTGCCCTGGCTGAATCTTTCCTTTATCGCGAAGACCCTGCAGGGCGACGACGGACGATTCGGGTACCGCCGCTGCTTCCTCGAATGTCAAATTGGCAGGTTTCAGCACGATCGCATTCTCAGGAACAGATACATATTCGGCAAAAGCGCCCAAGCCACAGACAGAAAGGTCCCCGAACACTTCATCGCCGGGCTGAAACTGCTTTACGTTTCCGCCAACTTCTTCAACCTGCCCCGCCATTTCTTTTCCGGGTATCTTGTGTTTTGGTTTCAAAAGTCCGGACCAGAAGCGTACTGGAAACGGCTCGCCTGTCACGAGAATTAGATCACCAATCGTTGCGGCTGCTGCATGAACTTTTACGAGTACTTCCTTGTCCCCGGGCGCAGGTTTTTCCACTTCCTTGAACTGAAGAACATCCGGTGCTCCGTATTTTGTGTACACAATTGCTTTCATAAGTATTTCTCCTTTGTTTAACGATATTGATTAAAGTTATCTCAAAATTGGCATCCTGAGCGAAGGATCTCGTCTTACAGGAATATCCGTTTGCCGAGCCCGCATCGAGACCAACTGCAGCGTGGTGGTCTCGATACCGCATGATTTCGAATTGCTTAAGCAATTCGTGAGCAAATCACGTTCGGTGCAAGTGTACGCTCCTCGAAGAGCACTCATCGCTACTCGACCACCGAACCGGAAAGCAACAAAGCAATTCCGAAGGCAATCAGCCACACGGACCACAAGATATAACTGATCGCGTTGATCGCACCTGCGGCTTTAAAGCCTGTCTCCTCGAACACTCCCATCAAAACACCGAGAGCGGGAACAATTCCCAGCCAGCCAAAAAGTGGATTGACCAGATCCGTTGCAACAATGGCGATGCACAGCAGGATCGTCCATGTGCTGGTGAAGAGGTAGCCCAGGTGTTCGCCGATCGCCACTCCGGCATAGCGATGAAAAGCCTGAAAGACAACGACCACACTATCACGCGTAGCCTGTGTGGCATCAGGCTGGGTGTACATGTCGGCCAGACTGGGAACAAGAAAAGGCCATCGTATTAATCCAAGAAATTGAACGGCACCCGCCAGGACGCCGATTGCTGTGCCAACTACGAGATACCACGGTGCGTCTGGCTGGAATACCTGTCCCACCATAACTGGAACAGGTGTAAACAGTACTGCCGAAAACGCAAAGGCATACCATAGCTGACGTAACGGCGCACCACCTTCCTTGAAGCGCCGCAGGACATAATCGGTTGGTTTGCGGAGGATGTCCGGATATTCAAATGCTCTTTGCAGGAGGAAGAAGGTTACATTGAAAGCAATCGGAACAATAATCAGTAGCAGGCCGGTCCATGTTATCAGCCTCATCTTATCAGTCCTTTGGGTAGCCGCAACAAGAAATACAGCGCCAGCCCGGTGAGAAGTTGAAAAGTTAAAGCGCCGCTGATGCCAAACACGGACCATTTGGGGCTGAGGTCAATACCTGCGCTGCGTGTTATATACCATCCCAGCGCCCAGCCAACAGCTACAACTCCAATCCAGATGACCGATTGAGGCAAGGGCAGGACTTGCCGAAGGACAATGTATTGCGCAATGCCGATGCACAAACCCGTAATGGCGCCTCGCCACAGTAATTCATTGCCCCCGGTCTCGCTTCCAAGCAGCACGGTACTGATCGCAAGCCCCGCAGCCATCCCGACGCTCATGCTGACAGCCCACCCAATGGGCAGCAATGGCAACCGTGACTTAAGAACAAGCCACTGAATGAGTCCAAGAGTAGCGCCGGCAATTGCGCCGGCGAGGCTGGCACGCACAGGAGTGGTGACAGAGCCGACGAGGTTCGCCAGCAGTCCGGCAATCGGGAAACTGAGAAAGGCTAAAACCCAGAATGACCAGAAACGCCAATATGTAGAAAGTTCATTCATCAATGACTCCTTATTCCAAGTGCATCAAACTGGAATGGGATAGATGGTAGTGAAAGCCCAAAGGATGGGTTCAGCTGCACAAAAGATCGCCTGACTCCAAAGTCGGAAGAAATGAATATCAAAATCACCACACTAATGTGATTTTGCCACGCATAAAACCTACTTCGTTACCGTCTCACGGACCTGACGGACCATCTGGAGGATTGCCGCGACTGCAGCGTTCGGCTCTTCAACTTGAATATTATGACCGCTGTTTTCTGCAAACAACTGCTGGCTATTGGATGATAACTGGAGCAATTCAGTCTGCCGCTCCTGCCAGGCTGGAGTGTTATTCAGTTTGGCGGTCAGAACGATCAATGGCAGATCAGCAAAGCTCTTCACAGCAGCTGCTTGCGCTCCAGCGGCTGGCATCCCTTGAGATTCGTTAGTAGTAGTTTGGAAGGATTGTGGGCGAATATATAGCGGATAATAGGCTTCCTCATTGGCTGGTACACTGGGAGCAATTCCAGGCAGCTTCACAAGCAAGCGAATGACTCCGAAACGAGCCAATGCGGCTTGAAGGGAAAATGGCTGCGATCGCGATTCCGACTGAGACTGCGCCTCTGTCGGCGATTGGGTGAATTGTCTGGGATTCATCGATTCGATCAAGACAACCCCGGCAATTTCTGATGCATACTCGTGCACAAATACATGTACGGGAAGGCCGCCGAGCGAATGTCCTACCATTACATACGGTCCCGGAATATTGGCATTTTGTAGCAGCGTGTGCAGTTCTTTGGCGAATTGCTCTGCATCGCGTGGAAGTGGACCTTCCTCGCTCCATCCCATGCCGGCCCGATCATATGTGCAAACCCGTGTCGTCTTCGCCACTTCTGGTTGTACATATCCTCCCCACGATGT
>Ga0105104_10001739_pt1 | contig 16248 bp, 16 predicted proteins | sample PPLLaktember2015_3_FD_87034 | JGI IMG/M metagenome (GOLD analysis project Ga0105104, IMG submission 87034) | Freshwater sediment microbial communities from Prairie Pothole Lake near Jamestown, North Dakota, USA - PPLs Lake P7 Core (6) Depth... | ecosystem: Environmental > Aquatic > Freshwater >... | reverse complement strand
TGAGCCCGACGAGCTGCCACTGCTCCACCCCGCATCGCTTAGTTGAGCCCGGCGATGTTACCATACCTGCAAAGCGAAGTCAAGCGCAAAGTGTTAATTTTATGTAATAGCTCATTGGTATAGTCTTTATGATTTTCACCTTGATAATATTTTGAGTTTGTAGTTTAATCGGCGCTACCTTAAAAATTTCAATCTCCTTACAAACAAACTTTTGTTAAGATTTAAGGTATAATGATTTTGCAGCGGCAAGACCAACACAGCCACAGCCAAATAACCTGGACTTATTTTTACAACAATGAAAAAAGCCACGCTTTTGTTAATTGAAGGACGACATGCAGAAATCCCTTCTTTTGCATCTGATTTGCAGAAGAAGGGATTTGATGTTGTTTCCACGCAGAATGGCGGCGAGGCGGTTTCGAAATTAAAGCAGGCCAATCCAAGTCTTGTGATTGTGAATGCCCCCTCCCTGCGAAGCACTGGCATTCGCATTTGCCTTTCCCTGCGCAAAAAAGATGCAAAGATCCCGATCATACTGATCGTAGAGAACGAAAAAACCATTGATAAGGATCTGGTCGACTCCATTTTGGTATTGCCTTTCACCGTCCAAAAGCTTGTAAATCGCACCAAAGCGCTCATGCCGGGGGATGGCAACAATGTCCTCAGCGTGGGTCCCATTCGCCTGGACCTTGAGAATCGGCGGGTGCGCACCCTGGGTAAGAACGCCAAGCTCACTCCCAGATTAATTACACTGTTGCAAATCTTAATGGACAAACATGGGGAAGTGGTGGAACGGGAAGCCTTGTTTAAAAAAGCCTGGGACACAAATTACACGGGCGATACCCGCACCCTGGACGTTCACATTTCCTGGTTGCGACGCGCCATCGAACTTGACCCCGATAACCCCAAGTTCCTGAAAACCATTCGCGGCGTCGGCTATCGCCTAGACGTGTAGCTGATACTGTTTTCCTTTGGCGTCGACCAGCCGGATGCAGACATTGCTCCCGGCTCTTATTTTTAATTCACAGGGAATATTTCCGCTGCGTGCGGGACGTTTAGCCTGCGCCGCGCTCCTGAATGTGCCCCCATCCCAATTGGGATCCACTTCCCAGTAATCGAGATCGAGATTCGTCGCAAGAGAAATTGAATCTTTTACGAGATGAACTTTTGTCGTTTTAGGAGCCGGCGAAATCGGAATCGTGACATCGGAATCCCGCTCCAGCGAGAAAGGCGCCTGGGAAACGGCCAGCCGCCCACGGGTAGTGTGAAGCGCGCGGAACGTCTCATCACAGGCAATAAAGCTGCGTCCATGTTGAGCGGCGACAGAGGCTGTGGTTCCCGATCCACAGAAAAAATCTGCAACAATATCCCCGGGATTCGATGAAGCCAAAATCATACGCTCAAGCAAAGCAACCGGCTTTTGCGTTGGATACCCTGTGCGTTCATTGTGCAGCCGGGCAATGACAGGGAAATACCACCAATCCTCGGGCACTTTGCCGCGTTCCAGATCGGGTATCTTGCCAAAACCTGCTTTTCGAGACGAATGGAAGGTCTTGACTGTATTCTGATTATAAGGCTCGCGCACAGCATCGACGTTGAACGTGTAACCTTCACTTTTGACATATGCCAGGATCGTGTCGTGCTTGCGGTTGAATGCACTCCGGATCGGCGAGGGTCCATGATACGTCCAGATAATTTCGTTGAGCAAACGGTCGGCGCCAAAAATTTCATCGAGCAGGAGACGGGCGTAGGCATCTGCATGCCAGTCAAGATGGAGATAGAGCGTGCCGTTTGGGGCAAGCAGGCGATGCATCATGCTAAGGCGCTGGTACAGGAAATCCAGATAGGAATCGAGATCATCCCAGTGATCGTGATAGCCTTCCGCCAGCTGCCAATTGCCAGGCTTACGGGAGTCCTCTCCACGCCCAATGCGGGCGGAGTATTTGCGGTTTGTAAAAAACGGCGGATCGGCATAAATTAAATTGATACGCCCCTCATATTCAGGCAACAGGGCTGCCATCACGGACAAATTATCCCCCAAGATCAAGCGGCTCGCTGGAGCTATGTCAGGATATCCACATCCACCCGGGTAAATAACCGAATCTTTAATGAGTGAAGCCGGCGTGGTCTGCTTGAGGCTTTTTCCGGGCCAGGTTAAGTTGGGCATGTTTAATAATGGATCTGCACAAGCGTGCCATAACCACGATTGGTAGCCTTGCCAATTTCATGCTTGGGGAGTGCCCAGCGGAACAACCATTTGGCTTCCTCAGTACGCATGTTGATGCAGCCATGGCTCATCGGCACCCCGAAGTTCTCATGCCAGTACGTGCCATGGAAAGCATGCCCCTCGGTCGTAAAGAAACACGTCCATGGCACGCCGGGGAGTTCATAATCATCCGCCTCTGCAAAGAGATTTCCATTGCCCATGTGTTTGGCGGGATCCTTTTCGAGGATGTGGAAATCCCCCTGCGGTGTTTTGGTATCGCCATTCGGGATCCCCGAGGAAATGGTCGTTTTGAGCACCTGCTTGTCATACTCATAAGCCGTCAGGGTCTGCATGGTCAAATTGACTTCGATGCGTTTCTTTTCCGGAGGGATCTCCGGGCTAAGCGGGCCCAGTTCGTCGAGTGGAATGGGCCGCACATGCAGCGGATTGACGTAGTAGTAAGGCGGACCCGTCAAATCATCGTAGACATGGTACCAGGGCTCACCGGTGGGACCCTCTTCAATGGCATTCACCAGATGAACCGACCCGTAATATAAACGCCAATCCAGCTTTTGCCAGCCATAGGCTTTACTCGTTTTCCAGGGCTCGCTGAACGGCACGGTCACTTCGACAGCCAGCCGCATGCCCTCCTCCAGTTTCAGAAATGGCAGCACCTGGTTGTGGAGGATTTTTACCCGCTGCAGGCGCGCCCGATGGATATACCCGCCCCAGACGCGATACCAGACCGGGTTATGAGCAGGTTCGTCAACAGTGACTTCATCATATACATGCAGCAGCTCATCGCGATACCACGTCGATTTGATGGAGCTTTTATCGGATGGCCTGTTGTACACGCTGACAGAGTTTGTCGCTACACGCACAATAAAGCTGTCATCAAAACCATTGAAACTTTGCAGGGAGGGAGAGAACGCCAGAGTCCCAAGACTCAAGCCTCCAAGCTTTAAAAAATCACGCCGGGACAAAGTGGACATAGTGGGAAAATTGTAATCGAAAACAGTCCTTTTTAGCGCCTGTCTCATTCAGTTCTTATTAATCAACAGAGAAAAAGTAGCCTCGCGCTGAGCGGAGGGCTGAGCGTTAGTTGCGAAGCCCGCAGACGAAGCGTCGCCCAACCACCCAAAATGGATGGAAATTTAAAAGTAACTCAAGTTGCTACCATGTCATGCTGAGCCCTTCGGCTTCGCTCAGGATAAACTCCGCGAAGCATCCCTCCTCACGGGGAAAGAGACCCTTCGGTCGCGGAAGAACGCTCCCTCAGGGTGACATATCCTTTCTTCTTGTAAAGGTGGCAACTTGAGTTAAAAGTATCAGTTAGCTGGAAGAAAATGAGCTCTTCTCTGTGCTCTCTGTGGCTCTGTGGCTGAACAAAGGTACACGTATGCACAAGGTTCATTCGAAAATCCGTGCCAAAAGCAGGCAGGTAACTTGAGTGAATTAACACAACTGCCCTCCAGCGTGGGAGGGCAGTCGGTAACGAAATCAATTGTCGGTGTAGGGTTAGACCGTTTCGGGAACCATCCCCTGGAACCTGATCTCGAGCGCCATGGTGTGGGCGCAGCGTTGGTGGGTCATAAAGAATTCACAGTCGCAATTAAATACGCCGTTATCAAAAGTCACATGGTGATTATTGTTATCGCCATGGAAAGTCACATCAAATTTGTTGAAGAGGAAACGACTTGGCTCTTCAGCATAGCGTTTCGCTTTTTCCCGTTTTCCGATCATTCCATAGTCCATTGTTTAATCTCCTTTCAGGATAGGAAAATAAAAAGCACGCGAAGACACGCGTGCTTGCTGGCTAAGTGATGACTTCCATGTAGGTATCTGCTCGCATAGGATCATGTACCTCAATGGTTTTAGTATATGCCCAATCAAAGTGCAAGTCAACACCCAAATGGGTGCTGTCACGAAATCGTACACGAATCGTAAGGTACCTAAGCTGGCATTAATCTGCCGGAGCAGCTGCAGGAAGATGCTCATCTCCGTTATATGTCAATAATAGTGGCCATGTACGGACAATTAGCCCCATTCCGACAATGCAACCGATCCCACCGGTAATAATGGCAAGCGGCGCGCCGAAGAAATGCGCCAGCACTCCCGCCTCCACCTCCCCCAGTTGGGGTCCGCCCTGGAAGAAAATCTGGTTTACGCTCGTCATCCGCCCACGGATATGATCGGGAGTTTGCAGCTGGCGGATCGTGTTGCGGATAATCGTACTGACCGAATCGGCAGCCCCGATGACAGCCAGAGCGAACCACGCCAGGATCAAAGAGCTGCTCACGCCAAAAACGATCGTCGCGGCGCCGAAAACGACCACTGACCCGAGAAAGAGCTGGCCCTGTTTCCTGAGCCCGGGAAGCTGTGAAATGACCAGTGCCGCGACAGCTGCCCCTGCCGATTGCGCCGCGGAGAGCCATCCATACTCTATTTCACCGACATACAGGATATCACGCGCAATGATGGGCATCAGCGTATTTGCGGATGCAAAGAAGGTTGCCACAAAATCCAAAAGCATGGTGGAAAGAATGATCGGTTTGTTGACGATAAACTGGATCCCTTCTCGAATTGAATTCAGGCTTAACCCGGCGATGCGATCCGTCTTCGTCTGGGCGACAGGACCGATCAGCACCAGGGCAATGATCACCGCCAGGTAGGAAATCGCATTGATGTAATAGACAGTTTCCTGCCCGCCGAAAGCGATGACAAAACCAAACAACGCAGGACCAAGGATCGCGCCTGTTTGCCAGGCAATGGACGTCATGCTGAAGGCGTTGGGCAGGTCTTTTGCCGGGACCAGATTGGGGATGAGTGCCTGACGCGCAGGACCGTCAAAAGCAACGGCAATCGCCTGAAATGCGGTCAACGCATAGATCAGCCAGATCGTAATTTGTCCGGACTGGGTCAGCCATCCCAGTGCGAGTGCCAGCAGTGCAGCTGCAGATTGGGTAATGAACATGATCTTCCGACGGTCGAACGAATCGGCGATCACGCCGCCTACTAATGAAAAAATGATAATCGGCAAAATACGCGCCAGCCCCACCCCACCAAGCGCCAGAGGCTGAGGTTCACCCGTCAGGGTACGGATATGCCAGAGCAACGCTGCGATCTGCATCTGTGTCCCTGCGATGGAAAGCAGTTGCCCGAGCCAGAGGTAGAAGAAACGTCGATGTTTTAAAGAAGGTGGAACATGAATCATGTAAGATCCTTACAACAAACCCTAACCTGGTTTCTGGTGCAAAAGTGCTCCCTGCGCCGTCGAGGACGGCGGCGTGAGCCGGTTTTGCACCAAGAACTAACCTAAGGATCCAGCCACAGATTACACGGATGGGCACGGATTCTTGCTTTAATTACCTGGACGATGCCCATGGCGCCAAAAGGGTTACCCGCCCCAGAGATAACAAGGGCGGGTAATTCTGTGTAGATCGGTGAAATCCGTGGCTGACTTCCGGGAACATTAAATTCGGAATATCTTGTTGAATAGCTGGCTAGGTTCCCCAGTCTCTCAGGTAAAGGAAATCATATCCGATCGTGCGGTTGCTCAATTTCGCAATGGGCGGCAGCACACGCTTGAATTGATTGCGGCGAATACGCGTCATTACGTCATTGACAAACTTCTCAGCGAACCCTTCTTCGATACATTCCCGCGCACTGTAACGCTGGTCCACAATCAAAAACAGGAGTTTGTCCACTTCCTCGTAGGTGAAACCCAATTCTCCTTCATCGGTTTGACCGATCCACAAGTCAGCAGAAGGAGGCTTGTTGATAATGACGTCCGGGATCTCAAGTGCACATGCCAGCTGGCGAAGCTGCGTTTTATAGAGATCGCCGATGGGATTCACAGCCGCAGCCATGTCACCCCACAGGGTGGTGTAGCCCAGGAGAATTTCAGTTTTGTTGCTGGTACCAATGGGTAAACCTCTGAATACTTCTGAGCGGTCATACAAGGCGATCATGCGTGCGCGCGCCATAATGTTACCCTTACGCTTGTCCGACATGTTTGGATCATGATGGACAAGCGGCTCGACCATGCCGGTGATCTCGATCGTCTCGCTTTGCACCTGGAATTTGTCGATCATCAGCTGGGCATGTTCAAGTGAATCGGGCGAAGATGTGCGATATGGCAGGCGCAAAGCCAGCACGTTTTCAGGACCCAGGGCTTCGGCAGCAAGTACACAGGAAAGAGCCGAATCCAGACCACCCGACAGGTTAATGATCGCGCGCGTAAAGCCCGTGCGGCTTACTTCGCTTTTAACAAAACCTGTGAGGATTTGACGAGCAACATCCGTGTTGATCGTAAGATCTATCATGCTTGTTTCTGCAATATCCTTTGTAATTCTGACATCGTCAGATGGGTGCGTTCGTCGCGCAGGAGCGGGAGTCGTGCGCGTGTACGGCGCAGCTGGTTCAAATCCAGCTGGACAACCGTCAGTGCCTCTTCAAAGTAGGGACCCTGCCCCAGCAATTCTCCATTCGGGTCATTGACCGTCGCCCCGCCCCAGAAGAGCAGGCCATCCTCGTAACCCACACGGTTGCAGTGCGCCACAAACGAAGTGAACATGCTGGCATAGGCTTTGCTGACCCGCTCCACCCAGCGCGCCGATTCGAGTTTTTCACGGTCGGTCAGTCCGCGCCCCGGGGAAGCGGAGGAGAACAACATGATATCCGCCCCGTCCAGCCAGAGCAAATACGGAGGCGAGGCATGCCAGAAGTCTTCGCAGATCAGCAAGCCAATCCGCCCAAAGCGCGTATCGAACGCGCGGACACTGTCGCCCCAGGCAAAGAAACGCCCCTCATCGAATAAACCGTAGGTTGGCAGGTAGACTTTATGGTGTACATGCAGCACGCGTCCGCCGGAGAGATAGGCGGAGGCAATAAAGAAGCGGTGACGAGTATCCTCGTCAACGAAGCCCACTACAATATCCAGGTTTTTGCTCTCTTCGAGAAGATATTTGAAAATGGGATCGTCCTCCCTTGGCCGGTGCGCGACCGTGGCGACCAGATCCTGCACGACGTATCCGGTTAGGGAAAGTTCGGGGAAAATGATAAGGTCGGCTTTTTGTTTCCTGGCTTGTTTTATGTAGTCCAGATGTTTTTCGAGGTTGGCTTCGACATCCCCAAGTTTTGTGACAATCTGTGCGAGGGCAAGATTTAGTTTCATTACCCAAATCTTACCACTAAATAATAGACCCTAAAGATTCGTAAACCTTCAGGGAGTGTCTAATCCCGGGGGAGCTCACCGAGCTTTTGAGTTTTTTTCTCAGAGAACTCAGTGATCTTTATTATCCCCTTGAGGGGACGGTGGCTAAGAAAGCTTTCGCCCATTCTTTTGGACACTCTCAACCTTCAGAAACTGTCTGCCTGCACCTTGCCCCGGCTGTTCCATGCCGGGGTTGCCGCAGGCACAGGTGAAAACGCGGTGGCTCCCACCCCGGCCGCCGGGTCAGTCATCCTCCAGTCATCCTTCGCTCATCCTATAGTCATCCTATACCGCCCCCGATTACGTCCAAAACGACCTGTCACTGCGTAGAGTGCTACGCTTCGACCCTTGTGCATCCTTCAGGTCGGTTGGCTAAATTTGTTGTGACTTGGTCATCCGACAACTTTGCCGGATCACTCCTATCTTGAGACGTTTTCAGACACTCTCTAAAGGTCCGTAACCCTTCAGGGTCGAATGGATTGGCGCTTCATTATTAACCTTCAAGCAATTTTTTCATGCCATCCAGGACTGTCTTCCAGTTCTGCTCGGAATGTTCCTTCTCTTCTTCGGTAGAGTTATTATCCTGGGTAATGGTCACTTCGGTACTGTCACCTCTGGGTGAGAGAGTGTAGGTCACCGTGTGGTAATTTTCAGGGGTATCAGGGACACCCGAGAGTGGCGACCAGTGAGTGCTCATCAGCAACTTTTCGGGTTCGATCTGGAGAATTTCACCTTTGTCTTCGAAGGCTTTCCCCTCCCATTCGCCTTTGTAGATGATGGGACTCCCTGCTTTCCAATCACTGATCACTTCCGTGTTGAAAAGGTATTGCTTGATGATCTCAGGGTTGATCAAAGCCTGCCAGACTTTCGATCGCGGGGCATGGATTGTGGTGGTTGCCTTGGCGGTGAATTTACTGTTCATCTTCTTCCTTTCGGGCAAATTCCATTTGGAGGTCAGATTGAAATTCAACGATTATGAACGCGCATCGCCTCCAGCAATTCATCATCCCGCTCCGCCGTTTGCTCCAACAGTGCCAGTAACTCCTGCTTACGCTGTACAAGCTTTTCGAAAGCAGCGCGCACCCTGGGATGAGTCATAGCTTTTTCATCATGCCTCCCCATTGGGAGGTCTCGATACCCGGCCATCCGAGCGGCGAGCGACTGCAATTGAACAGCGATCTGATGGTGTTCCTTTGCGAGCCGATCATAGGCGTCGTATTCGGTGCGGGAGTTCGGGTCTGTGAGATCGAGCGCCTTCATGTGTGTCTCGAGGTTTTCGACCATGGCAGCGATCAGTTCACTGAGCTTTGCAGGGAGGACCGAATTTTCGGCTAAGCCTTTACCACAAGTTGGTTGACCTGGTGTACTCATCTATTCCATCCTCAGTTTATTTTCTGCCGTTTCTTTTACTGCGAGAAGCGCAGCCTCCCTGGTATCGAACATCATCACCACTGAGTCTCCGACTTCCAATCGTGCCATCCTCATGAACGACCCGGGCAATCTCCTCGGCGCCGGACGCCGCCTTCACGTAATCAATCAACTGCACCGCGCCCTTCACGATGATCCACGCTGTGACCGTGCGGTAGCCCTCAGCAATCGGGCGAGCTGCCTTTGTATTTGTCTTTTCAGTTTTTGTCACCATGCTTATTTTCCTTGCTGTAAATCCGTAAGTATGAAATACACGGCAGCCGCGTATTTCTAATAGCAATAGCTCATCAGCTTCGAGCTTATTTTGAGTAAGCTTGTTTTACTGACAGGACCTTCTGAAATTTATGTAAGGCTTATATTTTCAACGCTGGGTATCGATCGTGCTTCTCACTATAACGAATTTCCCACTTCAGTTGTTATATCTGGATCTCTAGCAATTCAATTATTTAGCGGGGAGGGAGGGATTCGAACCCTCGGTGGACCGGAGCCCACAACGGTTTTCGAGACCGTCCCATTCAACCACTCTGGCACCTCCCCAGGAAGGTGTCACGTGTCAGGTGTCACGTGAAGTCGATGGCGGCGAGATTATAACTTAAATTTCCATACTTGAATGCAGTTCCGGGTAATATACCTCACGCATCTTCTTTTCGACCAATTTTTCGGTAAGTGCTGCCGCAGGCCTTTCTTCGCCATGCACAAGGAATACCTTCTTCGCGGTCTTCTGCACACCTTTGGCATAGTTTATAAGCAAATCCTGGCCGGCGTGACCCGACAAGCCGCCGATCGTTGCAATCTCCGCCTTGACGGTGTAGGGCTCACCGAAAATCTTGATATGTTTCTCACGATCCGCCAGGCGCCGGCCCAGCGTGTAGGGAGCCTGCCAGGAAACAATGCAAACCGTATTCAACGGATTTTCAATGTTGTTTTTCAGGTGGTGCAAAATCCTTCCCACTTCCGCCATGCCCGAAGCCGAGATAATGATCATCGGGTCCTTGCGCAGGTTTAATGCTTTGGATTCCTCAACAGATTGCACATAGGTCAGCATCTTGAAGTCCAGCGCAGGATGGCGCGCCTGCTGAACGAACCAGCGCGTCTCGGCATCAAAACACTCGGGATGCCTTGAGAAGACATTCGAGGCATTGACCGCCAGCGGGCTGTCCACAAAGACCGGCACGGGGGAAACATGACCCGCATACATCATCATATTGAGGTGATAGACCAGTTCCTGCGTTCGCCCCACAGCAAAAGCCGGGATGATTACCTTGCCGCCGCGCTTGATCGTGCGTTCGACGATCTCGCGAAACTCTCTAAACGCCATACCTGGATCATTGTGCGGTTTATCCCCATATGTGCATTCCATCAAAAGATAATCGACATCCTCTGGCATGACAGGGTCCCGCAGCAGGGGCAATTTATACCGACCGATATCTCCGGAGAACCATAGTCGTATCTTTCGACCCTTTTCTTCGATCTCCAGCGAGATGGCAGCAGAACCGAGAATGTGACCCGCTTCGACGAAACGGGCTGTCACACCCGGGACCGGCTCGAAAGGCTGATCATAATCCACGCCGCAGAACAGGTCAGCGGCGCGCGCCGCATCGGCTTCGGTATACAGCGGTTCGATCGGCTCTTCGCCGCGCGCCAGGCGCTTCTTGTTCACGAAGATTGCATCTGATTCCTGGATGCGGCCCGAATCAGCCAGCATGATCGTCGCCAGATCCACAGTCGCGGGCACAGCGTAAATGGATCCCTCGAATCCGTCCTGGACAAGGTTGGGCAGGTTGCCGCAATGATCGATATGGGCGTGCGAAAGGATGACGGCGTCCACCTTGCGCGGGTCGTAGGCAAAGTTCAGGTTCCGGATGTATGTCTCGCCGCGTCGACCCTGGTACAGCCCGCAGTCCAGCAGGAGGCGGTGCCCGTTGATCTCAAGCAGATGCTGGCTGCCTGTCACCGTCTGTGCTGCGCCGTGAAAATGGATCCGCATCCTAACCTCCTAAAAGACGATAAATCTGCTCGCCGTATTTGTTGAAGCGCGTTGGCGATTCGTCCATAACCGTCTCCAGCTCGCGGAGACTCTTTGGCGGATGTTCTGCCAGTCTGTTCAAATACGTTTTGGGCAGGATAATATCTGACTCGACTTTTAATTCCTCTGCGATTCGCTTTCTCCAATTCTTGAGCTTTTGCAGGCGCTTGAGCATCGCATCATTCGGCCGTTTCGCCTGTTCCCGTTCCACGAACGGAGCCACCGTCCCGCGCTTGACCGCCTCCAGAATTTCGTCCCCCCACAAACGGATCTGCTTCGGGCTGAGGCCCAGGCCCGCGAGGTCCACATCCTTCTCGGGCAGGTTGCGGGCAATATCGATCAACAGCGCATCGGCGATGACTTTAAAGACAGGCCGATTCATCCGTTCAGCGATCTGATCCCGGGAGATGCAAAGTTCACTTAAAATGGTCAGCTCGCGGGGAGTAATGTCTTTGCGCGTGCTGAAACGCTTCCAGGACGCCCCGTTGACCTTTTCCTTCGGGAGGTCCACGCGGCAGGCGCGGACAAAGTCTTCACGTGCGACTTGCAGGCGGTCCTTCTCCTTCAGCTCCGCTTCCAGCACAGCGCGCAGGTCGAACAGGAAGTGGGTATCGAGGCGCGCATAATCAAGCTGCGCCGGGGTCAACGGCCGCATTGCCCAGTCTGCTTTTTGATAGCGCTTATCCATATCGAACTGAAATTTCTCTGCCAGCAGATTATCCAATCCCACAAACTGGTACCCGAGCACACGCGCGGCGTGCATCGTATCGAACAGGTTCGAAAACTCAAAAGCAAAATCGCGCCGCAAACAGATCAGGTCATATTCGGCGGCATGGAAGACCTTTTCGATATCGGGGTTGCTGAAAATCGGTCCCAGGGAACTGAGATCGTCAAATGCCAGCGGATCGATGACATAGTCCGTCTCCCGTGTGGAGAATTGGATCAGGCATACCTGTTCACGATAAGCATGCAAGCTGTTTGATTCAGTATCCACTGCCAGGCGGCTCTGCCCCTCTAAATCCGCGATCATTTTTTGGAATAGGTTTTGTTTGTCCACCCAGATGGGTGGTGGAAGGACTTGATTCGTCATTGGCTTGGATTATATCCCACCTCAAAGAGGAGGGTACTTTACACCTGGCGTAAGGTTTTCTCCATGACCAGGCCATCCTCCCCGTCGTTATAGTATTTTCTCCAAATATCAGTGGAACGATATCCCTCTTTTTCGTACAAAGCGATCGCGCCCAGGTTCGACATCCGCACGGTCAGCTTGACACGCGGCAGCTTCAGCCTCTCCTCGCAGGCGCGCAGCAGTGCCCGTCCGACGCCGCGGCGCTGGTAGCGTGGATCGACGCCGATCGTGGCGATCCAGCTTGCGCCTTCGGAGGAGCGCGGGTCGCCCGCCACAAAGCCGATCATCTCACCCTCCTCCACAGCCTTCAATTTGATCACATCGGGCCACGTCAGCACGGCGATCAAATCCAATAGGGGCCAGGCATCTTTTTCGAAGCAGACATGTTCGAGTCGGCGCAGGGCGGCGAGATCACGAAGACTGGCAATTTGAATTTCCATTTGCAGGCGATTGTATCAACAAAAAAGTAGAAAGTGGAGTTCACCACTTTCTACTTTTTACTTGTTACTTCTTATTTTCTACTTTTTGTCGCCACCCAGGAAGTTGCTCAGCATGCTCGTGAACTCCATCGGGAAGATGTACTTTGTGGATGGGCTTGCACCAATGGTCTTGAGCGTCTCGAAGTATTGCAGGGTCATCGTCCTTTGGTCGATACCCTTGGCAGCATTGAAGATCGCCTCCAGTGCCTGGGCAAAACCTTCCGCGCGCAACAATTGAGATTGCCGTTCGCCCTCGGCTTGAAGAATTGCAGATTGCTTTTGACCTTCCGCACGCAAAATATTGGACTGCTTCTCGCCTTCCGCCACGTTGATCGCGGCTTCACGCGTACCCGTGGATTCAGTCACCACGGCACGGCGGATGCGCTCGGCAGACATCTGGCGGTTCATGGCATCCTGAACTTCGCGCGGCGGGATGATCTCGCGGATTTCGACGTTGGTCACCTTGACACCCCAGCGCTCCGTGACTTCATCCAGGCGGGTGCGAAGCATGTTGTTGATATGCTCGCGTTCCGAAAGCACGTCGTCCAGCGGGATACCGCCGATGACGGCGCGCAACGTAGTGGCAGCAATACCGGCGGCCGCCGATTCGAAGTTGCCGACCTGCAGCACCGATTCAGCCGGGTCCAAAACTTTATAGTACCAGAGGAAGTCGATCGAGATCGGCGCGTTATCCTTGGTGATCGAAGTCTGGTGCGGAACCTCGCGCACCTGCTCGCGCAGATCCACTTTCACAGCTCGGTCAATAACGGGGAAAAGCAGAACGAGACCGGGCCCTTTCGCTCCAACACTCCGTCCGAGTCGAAATACGACGAGGCGTTGATACTCGGGAACGATACGGATGGCATTGACTAAAACGATCAAGCCAATGACCAGGATCGCGCCCACAAAACAGGCAATGCCACCACCAAAAATATCCATAGCAATCTCCTTTTTACGAAGTGATGTCAGTCATTTTTCTCGACGACCAAAACGAATCCCTCGCGCCGAACAACACGGATGGAGCTGCCCGCAGGAATGTTTTTCTCACTGCGAGCCGACCATAACTCTCCATTGATCTGCACACTGCCCTCATCGTTGATCTTTGTCCGGGCTTCCCCGACTTGACCCACCAGCCCTGCCAGGTCGTGCGATGGGCGTATGCTCATGGCTTCAACGGATTTTCGGACGGCAAACCACAAAAAAACTGCCAGGGAGCCCGAGCCCACAATCGCCACCAGGGGATTGACCACAGGCTGCCCTTCGGTACGCGGAAATACAAACACCGATCCAACAACGAACAATAGGATGGATAGTGCCAGATAAATCTCGCGCTTCGGTTTTTGTAGAGCATAAACGAAGGGAACAATGCCGAGTCCCAAAAGGACCAGCGCCCACCAATTGAAAGACAATCTATAGATCGCGTATCCCGCCAGCGCAATACAGAACAATGCACCGATTTCGAATAACCCGGTTCCCGGGCTGGCAATCGACATCATTGCCAGCAGGACAGCCCCGAGCAGGATGAGATATGCAACGTTGGGGTTGAGTAGGAAGTCCATAATGCCTCCATTTCATTATACAACAAGACAACCTGTTTTGATTCCATTTCTATCTACGATATTCACCTTGCCAGGTTGTGAAAACAGTTTCGTCCCAAGGCTTTATAATAGGCACCGCATTGCCCCCTCCCAGCCTCCCCCAAATTCGACGCCAAAATCCTGGTTGGCATCGAACTTCTCGATGTCGAATTTGGGGGAGGTGCCGAAGGCGGTGGGGGCCAGGAGCATCCATGAACTTTCAAAAAATTTGCATTCTTGGGCTGGGATACATCGGACTCCCCACAGCCTCCACCTTTGCCACGCACGGATTGAACGTCGTCGGCGTGGATATCAACCCACATGTCATCGAAACATTACGAGGCGGGAACATTCACATTCACGAGCCAGGCTTGCGAAGCGTGGTCGAAACCGCGCTGACTTCCGGCAAGCTGACCGTTTCTTCCCAGCCTGAAGAGGCGGATGCGTTTTTGATCGCCGTTCCCACCCCCTTTTACGAAGACAAGCTTGGCGAATATGACGGCAAAAAGTATAAACTGGCTGATATGCGTGCCGTGATCTCTGCCACCGAAGCCATCCTGCCCTGTCTGCGCAAAGGAAACCTTGTTGTCCTGGAATCAACCTCGCCTCCACGCACAACGATCGATTTGGTCAAGCCGATCCTTGAGAGATCAGGCTTGAAAGCCGGGTTGGACTTTTATCTCTGCTATTCCCCGGAACGCGTCCTGCCGGGACAGATCCTGCGTGAATTGATCGAGAACGCGCGCGTCGTTGGCGGCGTCACACCGGAATCCGCCAGAGCCGGGCGTGATCTTTATGCGACGTTTGTCAAAGGGGAGATCGTCGAAACCGATGCCACGACAGCCGAAATGGTCAAGTTAATGGAGAACACCACCCGCGACGTGAACATTGCCATCGCGAACGAATTTGCGCGTCTCACCGAAAAGTTCGGCGTGGACGTTTGGGAAGCGATCCGGCTTGCCAACCTGCACCCGCGCATCAACATCCTCAGCCCGGGACCCGGAGTCGGCGGTCATTGCATCAGCGTGGACCCGTGGTTCTTTGTAGAAACGGCTCCGGAGCTATCGTCGCTCATCTATCAGGCGCGGCAAGTCAACGATGGGCAGCCGCATTTTGTCGTGGCGAAGGCTAAGCAGGCGCTCGGCTCTCTGAAAGGGAAAAAGATCGCCGCACTTGGGTTGGCATACAAGCCTGATGTCGATGACCTGCGCGAAAGCCCGGCGACCGAAGTCGTCCACTTGCTGCAAGAGGAAGGGGCGCAGGTAAAGGTTTGGGAACCGTTCAAGCCGGATGCAAAGATCAAAGACGTTGACATGGTAGCAAGTTTGGAAGCCGCGCTCAAAGAAGCAGATGCCATTCTGCTGCTCGTCAAGCACACAGATTTTGTCAACTTCAAACCCGCTGAGCTGGCCTCAAAGACGAAAGCACGCATCATCATTGACTGCGTGAACGCCTGGGATGCCGATCAGTGGAACAAAGCTGGTTTCAAAGTATTTCGATTAGGCGTGAATAAGTAAACATGTACGCAAGTAAACATGTACACACTTGTTTACTTGTTTACTTGTATACCTGTCTACTTTATACTGAGACACAACATGACCCTCAAAATCCTCTCTGTCTTCGGCACGCGTCCCGAAGCCGTGAAAATGGCTCCAGTCGTCCGGATGCTGAATCAAACTGCCGGGATCGAATCGCGCGTCTGCGTCACTGCCCAGCACCGGCAGATGCTCGATCAGGTTCTGGAGCTTTTCCAGATCAAACCTGACTATGACCTGGACCTGATGCGCGAAGACCAATCGCTTGCTCAGATCAGCGCCTCGATCTTCACCGATCTCGATCCCGTTTTAATGGATTTCCAACCCGACTGGGTGCTGGTGGTCGGCGATACCACAACGGTCGTTACGACGTCGTTGCTCACGTACTTCCGCCGGATCAAGCTGGGTCACGTGGAAGCCGGTTTGCGCACGCACAACAAGTGGCATCCGGTCCCCGAAGAGATCAATCGCCGCATCGCAACCGTCATTGCCGACTTGCACTTTGCCCCCACCGAATGGTCAAAGGGAAATTTGCTGCGCGAGGGCGTCGAGGAAAAGAATATTCTCGTCACAGGCAATTCCGTGATCGACGCGCTGCGTTTCGTGGCAGAAAAGGCAGAGCCGCAGGAAATTACGGCGCTCCTCGAGAGACTGGA
>Ga0105104_10001737_pt1 | contig 16251 bp, 11 predicted proteins | sample PPLLaktember2015_3_FD_87034 | JGI IMG/M metagenome (GOLD analysis project Ga0105104, IMG submission 87034) | Freshwater sediment microbial communities from Prairie Pothole Lake near Jamestown, North Dakota, USA - PPLs Lake P7 Core (6) Depth... | ecosystem: Environmental > Aquatic > Freshwater >... | reverse complement strand
GGGAGTCTCCACTTCCAGGAATCCGTGATCGTCGAGGAAGGTGCGTAACGCTCGGATGATCGCGGCGCGCTTGCGGAAAACCTCGCGCACTTCAGGGTTGACTGCCAGGTCCGCGTAACGCTGACGGGCGCGCAGTTCCGGATCCTCCAGGGCTGCGTGGCGGACGACGGTCCCATCCTCGAGCGTCTCGTCCTTTGCGGCGGGGAGGGGGCTGACGGATTTGGCGAGCAGCTTGAAGTCGCGGACATGCAGCGTAGCTTCCCCGGTCTTGGTGCGGAACATTAAACCTTCCGCCTGGATAAAATCACCAATGTCAAACATCTTGGTAAAAAATTCCAGACGTTCCTTGCCAACCTCATTCAAGCGGAAGAACAGCTGGATCTTGCCTGCACCGTCTTCAATATGTGCAAAAGAGAGCTTTCCCATGGGGCGCATTGCGCGGATACGTCCGGCCAAAGTGAGGCGGAGTTCCCGGCCCTCTTTTTCAGCGGCTTCAAATTCTGAGACGGCTTCCACGCTGGTATGCGTGCGCTGGGCACGCGTCGGATAGGGTTCGATCCCTTCGGCATGCAACTCTTCCAGTTTCTGCAGGCGGATCTTTTCGAGTGAGGTGTATTCTGTCATGATTCCTTCCAGCCCCCACCCCGGGGCTCCCCAAAGCGCACGATAAGGGAGGCTGCACGCCTCCTTTGGAGGCAGGGTGGGAGGGGTCAAAATAAAACCCCGCGCACTGTCACAGGCGCGGGGCATAAAAGTGCGTTCCTGTGGCTAATTGATTTTTAGGATTTTAACATTATATGTGCCGCCCGGCGTCTCGACTTTTACGGTATCGCCAACTTTGTGGTTCAAAATTGCCTTCCCAATGGGCGACTCGTTTGAAATCTTGCCTTCACGCGGGTTGGCTTCGGCAGCACCGACAATAATAAAAGTCTCAGGGTCAAAGTTGCCCTCTTTAATGCTCACTTTGGAGCCAATCTGGACAGAATCACTTTTCTTCCTGCCGTTCTCATCAATAATCTTGGCGGTCGCAAGAAGCATCTCCAATTCCTGGATACGCCCTTCCACAAAAGCCTGCTCGTTCTTGGCGGCTTCATATTCAGCATTTTCGATGAGCTCCCCACCTTCCATGGCTTCGTGCAGGCGGTTGGCAACTTCCTGGCGCTTGGCGGTGCGCAGATAGTCCAGCTCGTCCTGAAGCTTCTGGTAACCCTCTTTTGTCAAAAAATTGTTAGGCATGCTTGTTGTCCTACTATAAGAATTTTGCATCTCTGAAAAGAGATGCAAATAATAAGGGAAGTAAAGCGATAATGGAACCCGGTGTCCTCTCCCGAAGAGGTGCATAATATATCACGATTTTAGAGTCAATACAAGAGACGCCGGACGTTTCTACTCTATTTGCAATAAACGGATGCCGCCCTGCTCGGACCAGTAGGCTTGGATGGAGGTCTGCACCTTTTCCGGGGTGTTAAACATCTCGCGCAGGGTACTGATCTGGGATTTATAGGCCAGCGCCGCTTCCTTCCAACGGTTCAGGCCTGTTTCCGTTATAGAATGCACGGATTCCCTCATCCCGGCGGATTCTGCCCTGTATTCCTCAGGGTGATAGAGAACATAGGGGACGTCAATAGCGTAGCGCAGGGGTCGCCGTAGCAGTTCCGCACCCTGTCGGACGAGAACATGATCAACGTGAGACCCGAGCGCCAATTGGCAGACCAGCACATCGTCTGGCTCGAGGCGGGCAGAGATGGTTTGCGCGATTTGTGAGGGAATCCAGGCATCCTCCGCCCGAGGAGGCACGAACACCTCCGAATACAGCCATTCGCCATTTGCCCCGCGGCGATAAATACAATCCAGAAAATCAAAGTGGACCGTGTCAGCCCCGAGGATCGCGGCAGCACGTTTGTCCTCCTCGCGCCGCATACGCATCGCCTCCCCGGCAGAGGAAAATCCCCATTGTGCATGAAGCAATTGTGCGAACGGTGACACATCACCTTCTGGTCCCGATGGATAACCGCACATAAACGTCCAGATTTCGACAGGCAGACCCGTCTGGGCCTGTTCGTAGATCAGCCCACCGGCAGAGAACACCGCGTCATCAAGATGAGGGGAAAGATAGATCCAGCGCATGGCGCTGATTTAACCACAGCTGGGTCCGGATGAGAACGATTTTAAAACGTCCGTGCAATTGATTTAAGTCGTCAAGTCAAGTACACTATGGGCTGAGGTGAGATGCAGGAACGACGCAAACTCCCACGTAAGGATTTAATGTCCTACTCACAGGTTTTCGATCTATACGGGGGTAAATTGATCGGTTATCTTGGAGATCTTAATCTCATTGGCGCAATGGTCATTGGCGATGAGCCGCTGAAGGTGGACACAAAGTTAACCATATCCATCCAGTTGCCAGAGTTGCCCAAGGTTACCGCCACACGTCTCGCCCTGCCAGTACACGTTGTACGGTGCCAGCAGGATCTCAGTCCCGAATATTTCAACATCGGGATGGAGTTTGAGCTTGTGACAGATGAGCAAAAAAGGATCATAGAAGCAGTCCTGGAAAACTACGAGTTTCGTAGGCAACCTCCCAACTACCCTCCCCGCCCTTCGGAGCTTGAATAAGACAGAGCATCGAACCTTACAACCTTCAGACGAATAAGCCTGAAGGTTTTTATATACCTAATCCTTTTTTGTCCTATAATGAGTGAAGCCAACCAGGAATGAGGCAATCATGGTGAATACATCTTCTTCCCACTTCTTTATGAGTTATAGCCGGGAAGATGCCAACCTGCAACGAAGGATCATTGCAGAATTGCGCGGGCGTGGCATCAACGTCTGGGTGGATGTTGAGAACTTGATCCCGGGTTCTCCGGCATGGGAAAGGGAGATCGAACGCTCCATCCGTGCTGCTGCAGGCATCATTGTCCTGCTTTCTCCAGATTCCAATGATTCAGAGTGGGTGCGGAGGGAGATCAGTTTTGCTGAACAAAATGAAAAGCGCATCTTCCCCGTTTTGATCGGGGGTGAGGCAGACGATTCGATCCCTTTGCGGCTTTCCAATCATCAGCACGTGGACCTGCGCAGAAACTTTAGCAGCGGGCTGGACGAGCTTGCCAGTGCGCTCAGAGATCATATCGGTGCTACGATGATCCACAAGCAGATAAAACCGGAGACAAGGAAACCGTTCCAGATTAATCCAGCGAACTTTAAGAAATTCATCCTGCCTGGCTCGCTCGCGTTCCTTGGATTGGCGTGTATCACAGCCATAATATTTGCGGCACGTTTGATCGTCACATATGCCAATACTTCACCTACCCAGACAGTCACCACTCCTCCTCTGGATGTTAATCCCGTAACTCCCGATACTGCCACTGCCGCTCCCATCGTTATTGATACAAACCTGGACGAACCGACTGGGAAGATCGTTTATACCTGCCAGATCAAGGGCGATGAAGTTTGCATCATCAACGCAGATGGTTCAGGCTGGCGCCAGCTCACCAATTCACCCTCCGCCAGTTATTATGCATCGCTTTCTCCGGATGGAGAATCGGTTGTTTTTATTGGGAAGGAAACAGGAAATACTGAGATTTACGAACTGAACTTAAGCAGCGTAACAGCCAAACGCCTGACCCAGTTTGAAGTTGATTTAGGTGCTCCTGAAATCTCACCGGATAACAAGCTGATTGCTTTTACCTACCGCGCCAGCAATAATATTGCTCAAGTATGGGTCATGAACAGGGATGGAAGTAACCCACATGTATTTTACAGCTCAGCAAGCCAGGAGACACACGACCCAACGTGGTCACCGGATGGAACACAGATCCTGCTCGCCATGGGGCGGGGAGAAAACAATAAGCTTTATATCATTGGTTTCGATGGGCATGATCCGCAGGTTGTCAACACTTCCATTGATACACGTGGCCGAAGCGATTGGTCGTTGGATGGTTTACTTAGCTTCGACATGGGTGGTCCATTCCAGCATGACGTCTACCTGATGAACGTGGACGGAAGCAATTTAAACAAGTTCTCCGATGGGAACAATTCACAAGGAGCCAGCTTTTCGCCGGACGGCAAATGGATTGCATTCACTGCCTATACCGATGTAGCAAATAAGGATCAATCGAGTTGTGAAATCTACATCATCCGCATCGATGGAACGGACCTGCGCCGGCTCACAGAGAATGGCTATTGTGATTACCAGCCCAGATGGGGAAGGTAGTCATCTGGTTCCATCCAAAATCACACCTGCAGGAATCTACACTTCTGCAAACTGTAGGGGAAAAGTAGACTTAACGTATTTCGTAATCTATGGTGTTTGTCTAAATTATAGGTATACTCCGACCGAATTTGGATGTTTAACACTGTTCATTATTACGGATTCATTTCCATCGGAGCATAATCACCAATGACAAAATATCGTCCCGTCCTGGCCGCCGCCCTGGCACTCACTTTCTATACCTTCGCCGATATCCTTATCTGGCAAAGAATTTTTGAGACCAATCAAATGGTCCAATACGCGGATATTTACCATACAGGCTGGTTTGTTTCTCTGGCAGGTTATGCCATCCTGGGTGTTGTCCTCATGTGGGGCGCCTGGAAGGATGTCGTATACTTTCTCATCTCCCTTTTTGTGGGTGCATTCAGTGGTCTCGAAGATGTACTCTATTACATATTGGATGGAAAACCTATGCCAGATGTGCTGCCATGGCTGGAAGGCAATCCCATGATCCTCCACGTTTCTCGTGAGGGAGTGATAGGGTCTGTGCTCTTCTGGCTCATGGGTCTTGTGCTTCTTTATATTGTGCTCTATCAATGGCGGACCAAAACAGAGCAAAAAACGTCCGGCTGACAGGTCGCCCCTCAACGTTGAGAACAGGGTACGGGTGGTTTTCACCCTATATTCTCAGTTGTATTCATAAATAATCAACTCCACCTCCTGGCATCCATAAAGCAGGAGGTGGAACTTTATTCGTACGGTCCGGGTTTACTCTGATTTCTGTCGCAAGCTCGGCGTTTGAGTGTGACCCCTTTAGCAAACTCTCATTTCCCCCTAAGATAACTCTCACGAAAGAAGTAATAAGATCATTTTTTCATCGTTCTTACTAATACAGTCACAGACGCCGTGATTGTATTCTGTGATGCAAACAGGAGGATCCTACTTTGCAAATTCTTATAAGTTTAATAGGAGTTTTCTACCTTATCGTAACCGCTGTCCTGGCGCTCTATGGACTTCATAATCTGATTACAACCATCATGTACTTGCGCATGAAAACGCCTGCAAAACGCCAGGGAGAATTTCCGCCGCTCAAGGAATGGCCGCCCGTGACGGTCCAACTCCCTATTTTCAATGAAAAATACACGGTGGAACGCTTGTTACAGGCTGTGACACGGCTTGACTACCCGGCTGATCGCCTTCAAATCCAGGTACTGGATGACTCCACCGACGACACTGTCGATCTGGTTGGCAAGCTGGTTGAAGAGTACAAGCGCTGCGGCGTAAACATTGAATTGATCCATCGGGTCGACCGTAAAGGGTATAAAGCTGGCGCATTGGAAAACGGGCTTCGGACGGCCGCCGGTGAGTTGATCGCCATCTTCGATGCAGACTTTGTTCCCAAACCGGATTGGTTGAAGCGCACCGTTCCATCCTTTCAAACCCCAGAGCTTGGATGCCTGCAAACGCGCTGGGGACATACCAACCAGCAATATAACTCGCTTACACGTGCCGAGGCCATGGGGATTGACGGTCATTTCATTATCGAACAGACCGTCCGTTCCAAGAACGGCTTCTTCCTCAATTTCAACGGTACTGCGGGCTTATGGCGACGTGCCTGCATTGAAGATGCTGGTGGCTGGCAATGGGATACCTTAACCGAAGATCTCGACTTGAGTTACCGTGCCCAAATGCGCGGCTGGAAATTTGACTATCTGCCCGATGTAGTTGTGCCGGCCGAGCTGCCTCCACAAGTGGAAGCTTATAAAAAACAACAGTTCCGTTGGGCAAAAGGCAGCTTTCAAGTAGTTCGTAAGATCCTGCCAAACGTGTTAAAAGCAAAGCTGCCGTTGAAAGTACGCTTTATGGCTCTTCTGCATCTGACGGGTTATTTTGTTCATCCACTTATGCTTTCTCTGCTATTGTTAACCCTCCCGGTTGGACTTTTAGTCCCTGGCGCATTTAAAATATTTCCAATCTCCGTCTTTGCCGGTTTAGGCCCCCCACTGCTTTACCTCACAGCTACTGCCACTCAGCATCGCTCCGTATTAAAGCGGTTAAGATCATTTCCCTTGCTCGTCATCGTGGGATTTGGTTTATCTCTCAGCACGACCATTGCTGTGTTGGAAGGATTATTCAGCGAAGGTGGAGCATTTATCCGCACTCCCAAATTGAATGTGGGCAATAAACGAAAGGGAAAGCAAAAAGTTGACCGCGCCTATGTAGCTCCCCTCAGTTCGATGGTCTGGATAGAGATCGTGCTGGGTATCTACGCCCTGGCGACCGGCATCATACTTGCACCTTATACCGGCTGGGGCATCGTCCCCTGGATGGTAATCTACATGCTCGGCTTCTTCTATATTGCAGGACTGAATCTGATCCAACACAGTATCGAACCAAACTGATAAATAAATGCTGTTAGCATGCATCCGATGTCGATCAGGCATCGGATGTTTTTTCATTATTACCCAGCCCGAGCGAGTCAAATCGAATGAAAAATGATTCGTAAAGAGTGGTTTCGCATCAGTTTACTTTCCAATAATCAAATAAGCAATTCAGTCTTCCAGCAGAGGGATTTTAGCCTATAATCAACCTAATCCTATCTTGAAAGGAGAATATGTCCCCAACATCTGGTCATATATTAATCAGTTACAGCCGCAGAGATGATGCCACGATGCGCAGAATTGCATTCTTTTTGCGCGACCGAAAGTTTAAAGTATGGGTGGACAACGAAAAGTTGATTCCAGGGACATCGATTTGGGAGGAGGAAATCGAGAAAGCAATTAAGGATGCATTTGCTGTTATTGTGATTCTCTCGCCTGAGGCTAAGAAATCTGAGTGGGTACGGCGCGAAATTACTTATGCAGATCAATATCAAAAGCGCATTTTTCCTGTGCTCGTCGGAGGAGATGAGGACGAGGCAATTCCCATCCGCTTGATCACCCGTCAATTCATTGATTTTCGCGAGGATGAGAACGCAGGGTTAAGTGCATTAAGCGCGGCACTCACATTTTATATCGAGGAAAAACAGACCCTTGAAATGAAACGCCCACAGGCCAGGCTCGAAGTTGCCGCCAGATCGCATCCAACATCTCTCTCCTCTCAAAAACCAAAATCACCTAAATGGATTCTGCCTGCAGGCCTTTCAAGCGTAATATGCATAATGGCATTGTTTGCATTATGGATGGGTTATAGAATCTTTTCATCATCAATACCATCCACCGGATCAGATTTTACTATCTCAGAATCAACAGCTTTCGTACCCACAGCTACACTAACTCATGTGTCCGGAAACACACCTATCCCTCTGGCGGCAACGGTCACGGCGCCAGATAAATCTGTAGAATACCTGGATGGTGTACAAGTATCCTACACTGACCCTTTTGACGGTACACTTGCAGAAGGATGGGACATTGACGCCGGAAAAATTGAGGATGGCGTTTTGGAGATCATCGGGAACGAAAACTGGGATGGAGCCGGGCGCAGCAGGGAATTTGTGGCAGGTGAGGGTGTCATTGTAGATTTTAGTTTTACAGAGAACTCCACATTTTCAATTTACTTGAATTTTGGAGAATATAACACCGCCTCATATAGGCGATTCGGAATTTTTTTCGAAAACGATTTCCCCGTAGTAGATATATATGAAGGCGAAAATTACATTTGGGAAGAATTCCTGGGAGATTTGGTATTCAAGTCAAATAGAACCTATACAATATTGATTGCCCTGCTGCCAGATGAAGAATTTCTGGAAGTTGTCTGGGATGCATCGAATCCGTCAGACGCGCTTGCCTATCGAAAGAATTTTGATGAAATACAAACGGGGTCGGCCTGGACCTTCTGGATACAAGCCAATAAAGGCACAATACTTTTTGATAACTTTAGAGAAATCAAATTCAGCAATGCGAAATAATCCAATATAGCTTCTTAAAGGGGGGTTTGTAGAGGCTTCTTGACTTTCCTCTCTTCCACTATCTCACCCATCTTTTTTCATCTCACTTCGCCTGTAAAGATCTCCGGGCAATAAAATAAATAAGGCGGTCTTACGACCGCCTTGGAGCGAATGTTACTTGCCCTTCTTGGTAACTTTTTTGCTCGCAGGTTTCTTGATCGGTACTTCCTTTTTCGGAGTTGATTTTTTCGTCACTTTGATAACCGGCTTCGATTTTGGCGGGACCTTTTTCTTTGCAGCAGGTTTCTTTCCCTTTGAGGAGGATGTCGCAATGTCTTTCTTCTTGACAGCCAGCTTTTTCCCACCCTTCAGTCGCAGGGCACGGCTTTCCGTTTTCTTGCGCGGCTTCTTCACAACTTTTTTCTTTTCACTTTGTACTTCTTCCCCCCCTCCAAACATCTCCTCCCACTTCCCCTTCATCGACTCGACCCCCGCGCCGTTCAAGGCAACATAAATCTCGTACCACTGTTCGTCATCCACAAATTGCCAATCCATGAACACGTGGTGCTGGTATGCTTGCAGATCAAGATACATTCCTTTTTGCCAAAGTTCTTCACACGAGCGGATATATTCGAGATGAGTGGTGTAATCTTTGAAAATGACATATCCTTCAAACGGCAGGCTAAGCCCTTCGGCAAGGGACTTCTGCCTCAAGTCGCCTGTGCCTTTATCGAGATACGCGGCAGAGGTCTTGATCCAGCCGCGCGTATCGGCAAAGCGGTTGTGATAGATGACGAGTCCGCGCTCGTCGCTGTGGACGTTTGAGTAGGCGAAAACGTTCTCGTCCACGCCGCCATCGGAGTGATAAAGGTCATAGAGGTAGAACTGCTCCACTCCGGCGAACAGGTGCCGGCGGTGCAGGACCGGGAAGATCTTCCAGGCATGTCCGCCGATGAGTCCTTCATCGGGCGTCTCATCCAACTTCGGCTTACGAAACTCCATCCCATATTTTTCGCGGAAACCTTCGACCTGTCCGTGACCGAACATCGGCAGACCGGGCAACGTGGCCAGCACGGTCGCGACCCCAAAGTATTTATCGCCATTGCCAAACTGCTCGATGGAAGTTTTTTCATCCGGATTGCTCATGAAGTTAACATAACGTTTGAGGATTTGCGGATCGAACTCGAGCGTGTTCTTGATCGCCATGCGGTATTTGGCGTTGTCTTCGTCGCGCAGCATGTGCATGAACGCTGAGTTATAGACGCGGTGCATTCCCAGCGTGCGGACAAAATAGCCTTCGAGCAGCCAGAACGCTTCGGCGAGCAGTAACGTATCCGGGACTTCCGCGGCAACACGGTCCACAACTTCACGCCAGAACTCATTCGGGATCGCGGCGTCAAAATCAGCGCGCGTCATGCCATGTTCCGCCCGCGAAGGGATCGCGCCGCCCGCGCCGGGTTCAGGGAACCATAAGCGCTGGATATGCTTTTTGGCGAGGGTCATCGCCGCGTCGAAACGGATAACCGGGAAATTGCGCGCCACATGCAGGATCGTTTGAATGACCGCCTCGCGCACTTCAGCTTTCAAATAATCGAGCTGGGCCGTGTCATTCCAGGGGAAGGACGTGCCATCGTTTCCGTGATAGATATAACGGATATCGCCCGTGTAATGGTCACGACGCTGAAAGACAACTGCCGCATCGGTCTTATCGTAGTAATGGTCTTCGAGATAGATCCCAACGCGAATATCGTCTGATAAATTCTCAGAACGGAATGAATAAGAAGGATAAGGAGAATAGGGCAGCGACAGGAACCAGTCGGGATGTTCGATGACCCATTTTGAGTCTATGCCCATGTGGTTCGGGACCATATCGGCCGAGAGGCGGACGCCACGTTGCCAGGCCCGGTGACGCAGGTTCTCCAGTGCGCTCCAGCCGCCCAGGTCCTCGGCAATATCGTAGGAGTAAAGCGAATACGCCGAAGCAACTGCCTCCGCGTCGCCCATGCGTTGCTTGATCTTCTGGCTGGCGCGTGAGCGCTCCCATAGACCGATCAGCCACAGACCCGTAAAGCCACCGTCCCGCAGGATGTCAAGTTCCTCGTCAGGGATCTGGTCCAACGTTTTGATCCAGCGTTGATATTTTCTCGAAAGCTGCTCCAGCCAGACATAAGAGTTTTTGGCGATCAGGACCAGGCGCGGCATCCATTCCTTGTCGGGGCTGTAGCGTTCATATTCCTGGTATTCGCCGCCGCCAAAGGTCTGCAGTGGAACATCAGGCTCGCCGCCATGTCCGTGCTGGCGGATAACCTCCTCACGCAAAAAGTCCATGCCGCGCAGGATGCGTGCAACGAATTTCTCGTCCAGCAAGTGGCCCCATTTATCGAGAATAAATTTCAATTGGCCTTCAAGCGAGTACGGAGAGGCTTCCGCTGGTGCGCGCAGGATTTCAAACAAGGATTCGGAGGAACCTGGGATGGCTGGATTGTCTTTTGCCAGTTGACTAAAAAACGAATCAAGCACCGCGATGAGATTCTTATATGCGGTTGGTTCCAACGGTTCATCGTCCACCAGTTCCACCAAAGGACTGACGGCCGGGTTAGCGTTGTGCAAATAAGTAAATAATAATTCCTCAACGGTTGCTGCATGCCCGCTCTTACCAAGGGCAGTTAAGAGTTTTTCAAGATATTCTTCGGGTTTGATTTCCCCTCGATAGACTTTATCAGGCGGAAATTCAGACACGAATTTTTTCCGGGTCACTTCAACAGACTCTGCACCCACGTTCTCATCCACGAAAGAAACGGCAGCGTTCATCACCGGCGGTGGGGCATAATGCCCGACGAGCACACGCAGAGCCTCGTCGATGAGCTGCATGGCGTAAATATCGGAGGCCGGTACCGGCTGAGTCCGACGCGCTGACATTTGGGAAGCAAACCTGCGGGCGGAGGCATAATCTGCAAAGCTGACGCCTCCATCCGGACGGAAGAAGTCCGGGCTGAATCCATAGGTATCGCGGGAAGTTTTCGTGATGAGCATAAGGCAATGATAACCTATTACCGCTTTTCCTCATAAATTATTAAACTTTTAGTTATGAATTAAAGGCAAGGCCCGACTGCGAGTTTCGATACGCTTGAAAAGCGTGCGGTATTCCGTAAATGATTTCGAGTATACTTTGCGACGATGTCAGCACAAGACCTCACTCTGATATTGCACCTGATCCTGGCAGTCCTTTACCTGCCCTTGCTTTTAAGCTTAATCCAAAGACACGCCGGACACGAAACCGCCGCGCTGTTGCTCAGCGGATACCTGTTGATCGGTTCGTTATTGGATGTGGCGGAAGGTTTGTGGCGGGGCGGGCAGCTTCCGATTGCTTCGCAGCACGTCGCGAATGACTTCCAGGCCTATGGAGCACTGGCGCTTGCATTCCTACTTACGCTGGCGGTTGTCTCTTTTGCACGACGTGACCTGGGCGCCTGGCTGGGGGTTGGCCTATTCTGGGTCCTGGGTTTTATCCTGATCATGTTAAACGTTTTCCGTTTTGGGGCTGTGATTTGGACAAACGGAAACTTTTCTCTCACCTTTGAACGGCTTCTGCCCGGCTGGGCGGCGCTCGGATGGCTGGTATTTATGCTGGGCTCCATCTTCAATGTGCGCTCGGCTTATGCGCATTCACGCCAGCCATTACTGCGTAACCGGCTGAATTATTGGACTCCTGTCTTTCTTCTGGTGGCTCTTAACGATGTATTGATATTTGGCGGGATCCCATTGCCAGGCAACCCAATACGCCTGGTTGCCACAGCGCTGGCAACGTTCATTGTCGTCACACACGACCCGCCTGACCTGGTCGAGGTGTCGCGGCGCGTGGTGACGTATATCATTACGACCCTGGTGATCGTGATATTTTATGTGGCCGGCTTCACCGCCTCGCAGACTGTGTTCAAGGCGCTGCCGAGTTATAGTCCATTGCTGGTAGGCGCCGGAATCGCGTTGCTGTTATCCCTCATCTTTACGCCATTGCTTTCACTGGTTCGCCGTTGGGTGAATCGCTGGCTGAACATCCGGGAATTCCATCCGAGCCGCACTCTCCACGCCTATAGCGAACAGATCAGCAATATCCTGGATATGCAAAGGCTGGCAAATGTCGCGGTCGGCCTCATCATCGAGGCAATGGATATTTCACGCGGCTTTCTATTCCTGGTTGATACCGAGCTTACCAGCGACGCGCAAAAAACATATCGGCTACGCGCGGTACGCAATCAGGGAGAACGCCAGATCAAGATCATTACGCTTGGAAGCGATCACCCGATCGTCAAACAGTTAACGCAGGAGGGTCGTCCGCTTCTTCAATATGACCTCGACCTGCTCCCGGCATTTCGGTCTGTTTCTTCAGCCGAGCGCGAGTGGTTCAATTATCTCGAAGCCGAAGTGTATCTTCCCATCTTTTCCAAGCGTGAATGGATTGGCATGCTCGCCCTGGGGGCAAAGATCAGCGGCAACCGTTATTCAGAGGACGATCTTGTTACTCTCTCGGCGCTCGCGGGTCAGACGGCGGTCGCGCTCGAAAACGCGCGTCTCGTCGAGAACCTGGTCCAGCTCAACACCGAACTGCGGCAAGCCTACCGCGCCCTGGATAAAGCCAATCGCGATCTTGAACGCCTCGACCAGACCAAATCCGATTTCATCAGCATTGCCTCGCATGAACTCCGCACTCCCCTAACGACGATCATCGGTTATACCGAAATGTTGATTGAGGATGAGGCATTGCCTTCCACGGCCCACCAAATGCTCAAAGGCATTTCGAAAGGAACGAGCCGCCTGCACGAGATCATGGACTCGATGTTCGATATCGCCCAGATTGACACACGCACGTTGCAACTGCATTTAACGCCTGTCGATACTGCCAGCCTGGTCAAAGAAGTGAGCGATGGCCTGGAAAACTCATTCATTGAACGCAAACAAATCCTGATCATTGATATCCCTGCTCTCCCGCTGGCAAAGGCCGATCCAAACCTGTTAAAAAAACTATTCCAGCATTTATTAACCAATGCAATTAAGTTTACGCCGAACAATGGCAAAGTCATCATCACCGCAAGAGCTTTGCCTACACGCAGCGCAGAGTTGCCTTATGGTGGCGTCGAGATCATTATCAGCGATACGGGCGTCGGCATAGACCCCGCTTCACAGGACATCATCTTTAGCAAGTTCTATCAGCCAGGTGAACTCTCCAAACATTCCACGAGCAAGACGCGCTTCAAAGGCAGCGGCGCAGGTTTGGGGCTGGCTCTCTCCAAAGGGATTGTTGAGGCGCATGGCGGGCGCATCTGGGTGGAAAGCAAAGGCTATGACGAGGTAAATTTCCCGGGCAGCAAATTCCATGTGGTCCTGCCGTTGAATAATTCAAAAAATGGGGAACAACTCAAAATGGGGACAGAAATAAAAGTTCAATTGGTCTAGGGAAAACAGGCAGACCGATCAACAAGTGATCAATAGTGTCTGCTTGCATAATGCTTATCCAATGAACTTCCGATATACGCGATGATTTTTATATTCCACGCCGTTTAGATTCTTCAAATCCGCGCGCATCTGACGCGTGGTCTCAGCTACCTGGGTCATTTCCACATGCGTGAACTTGTTGAAACCAAAAACGGTCTTCCCCATTTCATAGTACAACAAAGCATTCCCGCCTTTCCCCTGAAATTCCGGCAGAATGCCCATTCCATTTCCTGACACCGTTTGGGTCCGTTTCATCTCCAGCAGTATGTCAATCAACCCGAATGGAAAGAGATGGCCCTTCGCACGCTGAAGCGCCGCCGAGGCGTCGGGAAATGCAAACAGGAATCCGACAATATCATTTTCATGCATGATGAGCTTGATCAGACGTGGATTAGCAATCATAAAGACATTATCCACTGCATACTTCACATCGCCTTCTGTAAACGGATAATATTCCCAGTTATGGATGAATGCCCTGTTGTAGGCATAGCCGATCCGTGGCGCCCATTTGACCAGCTCGCGCTTGCTCGTAAATTTCTTAACCCAAAGATCACCGCGCTCGATCACATGTTTGGCAATCCGCTCCACCCGCTCTGGAATTTTGAAAGAATCGGCCGGCAGATAACAGGAAACGAAATCCACCTCCTTTTCGAAGCCAAGCGCCTCCATCAGTTTGGGGTAATAATCGTAGTTATAGTTCATCATCGTCATCATCTGGCGATGTTCAAAACCTTCCACCAGGATCCCATAACCATCAAACGGAGAAAGCCCCTTCGGGCCGATGACTGTATCCAGCCCGCGTTCCTTTGACCACTCACAGACCGCCTCGAAGAGTGCCCGCGCCACGTCCAGGTCGTTGATCGTTTCGAGTGCGTAAAAATGAGCCTTTTTCGTTTTATGATACTCGTTGAAAAGCTTGTTATTTGCAGCACAAATACGACCCACCACCTCCCCGTCGCGCACCGCCAGGAAAAAATCGGCTTCCGAGTGCTCGAAGAACGGGTGCTTCTTTCGATTGAGCGGCAGGTACGCGTCAATATACAGCGGTGGGACCCATTGCGGACAATCCTTGTAGAGCCTGTAGGGCAGATCTACAAAACGTTTTACCTGCGATTTGTCAGTGGTGTCAATTTTTTCAACGGTGAGCATAAGATCTCCTGGGAAAGCGGCTAGGATGCGTGGGTTATAACACCGATCGGTCGCATGAGGTTCATGCTATACTAGTCAAATTCCCATTAAAAAAGGACCTTTCAATGCCGTCGAAAAAGCAACACCAGGAGTTGCTTCGGAAGTATGCCGAAGCGGTTGTGAAAGTCGGTTTGAACTTGCGGGCCGGTCAACGTCTCATCATCACAAATGCCGTTGCGCGCGGTGTCCCCCCCGCCGCGCGTCCGTTTGTCCATGAGATCGCCAAAGCGGCCTACGCCGCCGGTGCGCGTTTCGTGGATGTGATCTGGGGTGACGAAGAGCTGCTCCGCATCCGCTTGCAGAATGCCCCCGGCGATTCATTCAGCGAATATCCCAAGTGGCATGTCAAAGGCATCATGGACATGATCAAGAACGGCGACGCGCTGCTTTCGATTTACGCCAATGACCCTGATGTTTATGCAGGTCTGGACCCGGAGCGCCTGGGCGCGATGCAAAAATCCCACCTGGAAAACTGGCAGGAAATCGGCATCAACGTCACCCGCAACGCGATCAACTGGTGTGTGGTTGCTGCGGCGGCGCCTGCCTGGGCGGCAAAATTGTTCCCCGATCTAAAGCCCAAAGAAGCAGAAGAGAAATTGTGGCAAGCCATTTTCGAGACCACCCGCGCGGTCGAGCCTGACCCGGTCGCCGCCTGGGAGGAGCATGTTAAGAATTTGCGCAAACGTGCAGATTATTTGCAGGCGAAAAAATACACTGCATTTCACTACAAATCAGAAAATACAGATTTCACCCTCGGCTTGCCGCGTGGACATAAATGGATCAGCGCGCAGTCCCTGGCTGAGAACGGCGTGCTCTTTACCGCCAACATGCCGACCGAGGAGGTTTTTACACTGCCCGATCGCCAGCGTGCCGATGGCATTGTCCATTCGACATTCCCGCTCAATTACGGCGGCAGTTTGATCGAAGATTTTCAGGTAACCTTTGAGAATGGGAGGATCGTCAAAGCCAGCGCGAAAAAAAATGAAGCGATCCTTCAAAAACTGGTCGATACCGACGAGGGCTCGACCCGCCTGGGCGAAGTGGCGCTGGTCCCGGTCAGCTCGCCGATTGCCCGACGCGGGCACCTCTTTTACAACACTCTCTTCGATGAGAACGCCTCCTGCCATATCGCGATCGGGCGCGCCTACCGCTTCACCCTCACCGGCGGCGAAGAGTTAACGGATGAAGAGTTCAATGCAGCCGGTGGGAACACCAGCATCACCCATGTCGACTTTATGATCGGCTCCCCACAAATGGACATTGACGGCCTCCAGGAGGATGGCACACGTGAGCCTGTCATGCGCTCCGGCGAATGGGCGTTTGACGTTGGATAGCTCAGAACTAATGGTGCAAATAACATGACCCACCCCGAAATTAATATTTCGAGGTGGGTCAACAGTTTGAAGCCAAAAGGACGCTGATTCACGCTGACCAACGCAGATTTTTCTTTTGAATCAGCGTAAATCAGCGTTTGTCT
>Ga0105104_10001736_pt1 | contig 16266 bp, 13 predicted proteins | sample PPLLaktember2015_3_FD_87034 | JGI IMG/M metagenome (GOLD analysis project Ga0105104, IMG submission 87034) | Freshwater sediment microbial communities from Prairie Pothole Lake near Jamestown, North Dakota, USA - PPLs Lake P7 Core (6) Depth... | ecosystem: Environmental > Aquatic > Freshwater >... | reverse complement strand
TCACCGACGGATTCGCCGGACCGCGCATTGCCGTTACCCCATGGGAGAGCAAATATTCTTTTGCCTTATCGAAGAGGGCATTGGCGACTGATTGGTCATTAATGCATTCAAAAAAACCGAAGAAGCCGATATTCTCGCCATGCTCCTTATTGTGGTTATGGTTGACAATCGCAGCAATTCTGCCGACGACTTCTCCTTCATGTTCTGCAAGAAAGAATTCCGCATCGCTGTGTGTATAAAATGGATTTTTTTTACGGTCCATGAGCTTCTTCCGATCCATCATCAGCGGAGGAACCCAGGCAGGATAATTTTTATAAATTTTCCACAGAAATCGGATAAACGTATTCACGTCGTGTTTTGATGAAATTGGCCTGATCCATAATCCATCCATAGAGCCCTCAAATTCCGATAAGACAAAATAAAACCGCAGCTGGGTCACAACCGCGGCCTGCGCATCATCACATAATAAAAGCGTGCAACATCTTAGTTAATGACACCAAATTTTTTACCGACGGAAGCAAACACCTCCAATATTTTATCAAGGTGTTTTTTCTCATGGGTTGCCATATAACTCGTGCGAAGCATTTCCATCCCGGGCGGCACGCCCGGCCGGATAAATGCATTCACGAACACCCCTTCCTCAAAAAGCGATTTCCACATCATCAGTACTTTTTCCGTATCGCCGATGATCACCGAGACGACCGCTGAATCGTGTTCACTGACGCGATACCCTAACGCCTTGAGTCCGGACCGCATGGTCCTGGCATTGCAAATGAGCTTGTTGACCCGATCAGGTTCAGATTCGAGGATTTCAAGAGCGGCCATGGCAGAAGCAACAGAGGCCGGCGTCGGGCTTGCACTGAAGATCAGCGCCGGAGCGCTGTGCTTGAGATAATCAATGACCTTATGCTCCCCGACGACAAATCCCCCCAGCGAGGCAAATGTTTTGCTGAATGTGCCCATGGTCAGATCGGTTTCCTTCACGAGGCCGTAATGACTTGCCGTGCCTCTTCCCCCCTGCCCGATTACGCCGACGGCATGGGCATCGTCGATCATCACCCGGGCGTTGTGCTTATGCGCGACTTTTACCATATCCGGAAGATTCACTATCTCGCCCGAGGTGCTGAAGACACCGTCGCTCACAATGAGCTTCGCCGATTCTTCCGGCAGCTGTGAAAGCACATGTTCCAGGTGTGCCATATCGTTGTGCTTGTATCTGACGATGGAATTTCCTTCTTTCGAATCGTAGGAGGCCATACCGGCGGCAATGAGAGTTCCGGCAACAATACTCGCATGGTTGTCCTTATCCGAGACCACGTAATCCCCGCGTCCCACCAATGTCGGAATAATTCCCTGCCCCGTCTGATATCCCGTACTGAAGAGCAGGCAGCTTTCCTTCCCCATGAACTTGGCCAGCCGCTGTTCGAGTTCCACATGCAAATCGAGAGTACCCGTCAGGTAACGAGAGCCGGAACAACCGGTGCCGTATTTCTTTATTGCAGCGATAGCGGCTTCTTTCACTTTTGGGTGCGCTGTTAATCCGAGGTAATTATTAGATCCGGCCATGATCACTTTACGGCCTTCAATCTGAACAACGGGACCTTCGCTCTCTTCAATCGCATGAAAATAGGGATAACAACCTTGTGCTTTTACTTCATCCGCGCGCGTAAAATTCCAGCATTTTTCAAAAAGATCCAATGAATTCTCCTAGGGAAATAGTAAAATGATTGTAAAAAGAAGCGCTTTTGCTTCTTTGCACTTTTTTGAATATAGTTTAATAAGCAAAGAAAGTCAATGAACACAGACCTTTAGGAGAAAATCGATTCCTACCATATTTGTGACCGGCGGAACAGGATTTATCGGCAGCCATACCGTTGAACAACTGATAGCCGAAGGATTTCATGTCCGTTGTCTCGTTCGTCCCTCTCAGTCCAGTCTCCGGTGGCTTCAAGGCCTCCCGGTCGATATTGTGAAGGGGGATCTTTTAAATCCTGCATCAATACCAAAATGCCTGGATGGTGCAGAGTATATTATTCATATCGCAGGGACAACAAAAGCCCGGCACAAGAGCGGATTCATTGCAGGAAACCTCACTGCAACAAATAATCTTCTTCAAGCGGCCAGCCGGTTAAAACATCTGAAGAAGTTCTGTTTCATCAGCAGTTTAACTGCGGCGGGACCGAGTTCAACCGGCATTCCCTTAACGGAAACTGCACCGTGTCGACCCATTACCACATACGGAAAATCAAAGCTCGATGCTGAACATTGTTGTAAGAATTTTTCAGATAAAGTGCCCATCGTCGTTGTTCGCCCTCCTGCAGTATTCGGACCGCGCGACACTGATATTTTAGAAATATTCAAATGGGTCAGTTTCGGATTAAAGCCCATCCTTGGTTCGTCTGCAAAAACGCTCAGTCTTGTCTATGCCCCTGACCTCGCAACAGGCATCATCCGGGCAACATTGAGCGACCGGACCACCGGTGAAACTTACAATATCGCTGATCCAACTATTTATTCATTTTCTTCCGTCATTGATTATCTGGCAACGTTTGTTCAAAAACGAACGGTCCGGATACATCTGCCGAAAGGTCTCGTTTATTCAATGGCTGGAATTATGCAGTTTGTTGCGTTATTTGGAAAAAATCCGGCTGTCCTCAACATTGAAAAAGCTCGCGATTTATTACAAAAACACTGGGTCTGTGATCCCCGAAAAATTCAGGAACACATCGGCTTCCAGACGTCGACATCAATTTTTGACGGCGTCAATAATACATATCGTTGGTACAAAGAAAACGGCTGGTTGTAAAAATGGTCTTCTTCCTGGATCGGTAAATGAAGATTCAGTTTCATGGTATAACGAATATTCCTTATACGAGCTCTCTATGATGCGCAATTATATACTGGTCTTTCTCGGAGGCGGCCTTGGCGCGTCTGCGCGATACTATCTCTCCGGAACGGTCTATCGATTCCTTCCTTCTGATTTTCCCTATGGGAATCTTATTGTCAATATTACGGGATGCTTCACCATCGGATTGCTTATGACGATGATGGAAGAACGGTTTCTCTCGGATCCATCGCTGAGGGTATTCCTGACCATAGGGATACTCGGGGGGTTCACTACTTTTTCGTCATTCAGTTATGAGACGGTCGCGCTGCTGCGGGACGCTGAATTTCTTCGTGCCTCGCTGAACATCGGCGCTTCCGTCTTCGGTTGTTTAGCAGCAACGATTCTTGGTATGTTTATCGGCCGTTTTGTATAGGAGAGAATTCCATGAACCTCACAGGAGAAGGCACACTGTTAAGAATTTTCATCGGAGAATCAGATAAATCACATCATCATTCATTGTCCGATGCGATCGTCCTGGCCGCCCGGGAACATGGTATTGCCGGAGCGACGGTACTGCGCGGTGTGGAAGGATTCGGTGCAAACAGCCGTTACATTCATTCCGCAAAGTTATTGCGCCTCTCAGAAGATCTACCGTTGATTGTCGAAATTGTAGACACGGAAGAAAAGATCCAAATGTTCCTTCCCATGATGAACGAACTGATTGAATCGTCCGGCGGCGGTGCACTGGTGACCCTTGAGAAAGTGAATGTGATTCGTTATACTCATGGCAAAACAGAGTGAACGGTCCTGTCGGCCATGCATTTTTCCGGGTACGGATTTTAACATGTGATGTGTGAGCTCTATGATTCCTGCTCGAAGCGTCTGCGCTCCTCCATCTGTAACGTCACGAGCTCCTGTCCGTTCACCGGACTATCGTATGCAGACATCCGGATACTTCATTTTGGCTTTGGTCCTGCTCGTGTGGGACCTCTCCGCTGTCGCAATTGCTCAACGATCGCTGAGTGAAATCAATGATGTTCCCGGAAGGAACGGCGTATTCCAGGAGAAGAACACTCTCCTGCCGAAACGTTCGCTCATGGAAATCCAATCGGCTGCAAGCTCTTGGTTCGATGTGCAGTATTACCGGCTTGCGCTGAACATCGCAGCACCATCGGGCTCCCTCAAAGGCACCGTTACCATTGCAGGTGCATGCCGCGATACGGTACAAACCCTGACGTTCGACCTTGTAAATCGAATGCGCATAGACTCCGTCATGGTGAACGGTCAGCGAAGACCGTTTATTCAAAAGAGTGCCTCGTTCGATATCACCCTTTCCCATCCTCCTTCGATCGGTGAAGCTCTTACCATCGATATCTCGTACGGCGGCTTTCCGATTGCAACAGGTTTCGGAAGCTTTGTATTTGATGTTCATTCGGGCATCCCATGGGTGTATTCCTTAAGCGAGCCGTACGGAGCAAAAGACTGGTGGCCGTGTAAAGACGATCCAGGCGATAAAGCCGATTCGGCGGACATCGTGATCACCTGCGAATCAGATTTAAAGGTCGGATCCCAGGGTATTCTCGTCTCCACGGTCCTTAACGGGGATGGAACAGCCACCACTCATTGGAAAGAACGATATCCCATTGCATCCTACCTTATTTCGGTTGCATTGACAAATTATGCTCAATTTTCCAATTGGTTCCATTATTCCTCCACGGATTCCATGGAAATTCTTAATTATGTCCTTCCTGAACATTATAATGACGCCCTCGAAAAACTGCCGCGCGTCGTATCCATGCTCGAGATTTTTTCACGCCTGTTTGGATTATATCCATTTATCAAGGAAAAATACGGGCATGCAGAATTCGGCAGGGGCGGTGCGATGGAGCACCAGACCATGACGTCGACAACGACATTTGAGGAGGATGTCATCTCCCATGAACTGGCTCATCAATGGTTTGGAGATATGATTACATGCCGGACGTGGGCGGATTTGTGGCTCAATGAGGGATTTGCACAGTATTCTTCTGCGCTCTATCGAGAGCAGCACTATGGGGTACCATCGTACCGGGAGTACATCAACCGGCAAATGGAACAGGCAAAATTGTCTCAAGGCGCGATAGGCGTTCCCGATACATCTAGCGTCAGAAATCTTTTTAATTCAGCCCGGATCTATTCAAAGGGGGCCGTGGTCTTGCATATGCTGCGTCATGTATTGGGCGACAGCGTCTTTTTCCATACCCTGTATGTTTACGCCAATACACCGGCGTTGAGGTATTCCACTGCCGCCATTCATGATTTTCAGCTGATCTGCGAATCAGTTTCTGGAAAAAACCTCTCATTTTTTTTCCAGGAATGGATTTCAGGAGACCGGTTCCCTGATTACAGTTATTCCTGGACATGGAATTCATCCGGCAATCCACCCTCGGTTACGCTGAGGATTACCCAGACTGCGATAGGGACAACTCCTTCCTTTTACGTTATGCCAATCGATATTCGATTAACCGCAGCCGGTTACGACACCACGATCACGGTCTTCAATGACGCGACGCAACAGACATTGAGCATTCCATTTCCCGTCAAGCCCGTCTCCGTTGCTTTCGATCCCGATGGATGGATATTGAAATTCTTATTCAATGAAAACGATGTGCCGCCCTCCGTTCCCTTCCTGGAACAGAATTATCCGAATCCATTTAATTCTCCAACCACCATTGCGTACCGGCTTTCAAAACGAGGACATGTGACGCTGAACGTGTACGATATACTCGGGAGAGAGATCGCACTCCTTGCAAATGCGACACAGTCCGCCGGGCGCTATGAGGTCCAATGGAATCCGGAAGGAATCGCGGGCGGAATATATATTTACCGGCTCACAACGGAAAGTGCACAACTGCAGAATAAGATGGTGCTGCTTAAATAACCTCGAAAGACACCAGTTTCATTGTCGTTATCCTCACAGAGTCCCTCTGTGGCATGAGACAGATATCCCGGAATTAAGGGAATTAATTTGAACTTCATCTTGTTACCCTTCTAAGAGTCGTTGAATCATTTCGAGTTCTCTTCACCACCAAGAATCATTTTGGGATGCATTATTGTACGGGATCATGGAGGCGTCACGTGAATCTGTTTGTCAAATATAGTGCACTCGCATTCATTTTTCTTTTTGGAGCTTCTTGTTCAACAATTCGTTCATCATCTGAAATCTATAATTACAAAATCGTTTATTCATCGGGAGGCGGATATACAGGGAGTGAATCCGGAATGACCATTGGAGGCAGCCGCTACGTAAAATATTGGGAACGAACGCTCATGTCTTCCCCAAGAATTACAGACAGCACCGAATTAACTTCGATGCAGCTTCATACGTTCACTGACCTCATGAAGAGCAAAGAAATATTTATCTATAAAAATGATTACAAGGGAAACTTTACTGCACGATTACTGTTTGTAAAAAACGGAATGAACAATACGATCTCGTTCAATCCTTCAGGACTTCCGAACGATATGCCCGAGGTCATTAAAACAATACTTGTTGAAATACAAAACATCCACAGACACCCGTAGAGGCGCCCATGGTTAAATCATTATACTATTCTTCCGTTTTCGTATCTCTTCTCTCTCTTGCTTCATTTGCTGCACCGCCTTCCGGAGGCAAAGTTAAAATAGCAGCTGTACCGCAAGGACAAACGAATATGCTCTCCTCACTTCAACTGCAAAATCAAGTGCTGCCGTCTCTCAGGAACAATCTCTTTCAGTTTGCCGGCAAGATGGGTGTAACGATGAACCATACCGTTGGAGCAACGGCCGGCGTGCAATCGTATGGCATGAGGCAGAGTCAATTAAACGCCTCCCTTCAGCTCCCGTCGATGGATCGTCCTGCCGCAAGCAACATCACCGTGGTATCATGGAACAGGGAAACCGGTACGCCGCGCTTCATCGAAATACAGCCGTTAAATCTTAAGAAGAGTTCTCATTTCAATGCGGCATCCATGGAGCTTGCTGCAAATAATTTTCTCGTCGACCATAAGTCTTTATTACGCATGAACAATCCTCAGGGCGAATTGCTCTTAAAATCTTCGTTGTTCGATAATCTCGGGATGAGTCATCTCAAGTATTCGCAAATGTACAACGGAATTGAAGTTTGGGGAAAGGAAGTGATCGTTCATCTTGATGCGCAAGGCAATGTTGTTTCGTTGAACGGTTCATACGAATCAACTCCGACTATACTCACCGATTTCACCGGGAAGCTGGATCAGTCGGGAGCCGTGAACCGGGCATTGAGTGATCTTCAAGCAAAAGAAGGAATCGATATGTTTTCTCCCGCAGTCCAGAAATTATTTCACTATAGCGGGCCTGTTGCCAGGAAAATCATCTGGTACGATGAAAACCATATTCCCCATCTTGCATGGAATGTAGAAGTAAGATCGGGCCTTTCAAAAGACTGGTTATATTTCATTGACGCGGGCAGCGGTGCTGTTCTTCACCGCTACAATGCGGTTTGCTTCGACGGTGCGAAAACTGCAACCGCACCTGATTTAAACGGCGTCAACAGGACATTCGGCACGTATCAAATGGGATCCACCTATTATATGATGGATGCATCGCAGCCCATGTTTGATGCAGCGAAGTCCGCCATTCCGGACAATCCGCTCGGTGCGGTCGCTGCGTTAGATCTTCGGAGTACGGACTTAACGGCAAATGCGCAAATATTTTATGTCTCATCAAGTAACAACCTGTGGAGCGACGCATCTTCTGTTTCCGCTCATTTCAACGCAATGATTACGTATCAATATTATTTAAATACATACAACAGAAAATCCATTGATGATAAAAACATGACCATCTATTCCATCGTTCATGCCACTCAAAACGGCAAGGGAATGGACAATGCATTTTGGAATGGAAATGTTATGTGCTACGGCGACGGGAATGTATCGTACAAACCGCTTGCCGGCGGGCTCGATGTTGCCGCCCATGAAATGACTCATGGCGTTACTCAATACAGCGCCAACCTGGAATACCAGAATCAATCCGGTGCTTTGAACGAATCATGGTCGGATGTGTTCGGCGCTCTTGTTGATACACTCAATTGGACGATGGGTGAAAAGATTATAAAAGATTTTTCTTCCTTCCCCACCGGTGTGCTTCGCGATCTGCAGAATCCGCATAACGGCGGAACGCCGGGAAGCTCTTCATGGCAGCCGGCAAAAATGAGTGAGTATCAGCAATTGCCCAACACCCAGGATGGAGACAATGGAGGCGTTCACATCAACAGCGGCATTCCGAATCATGCTTTTTATTTCGCCGCAGCAAATTTAGGGAGAAACAAAGCCGGGCAAATATGGTACAGAGCGCTAACGGTTTACTTAACGCGCACATCTCAGTTTATCGATGCAAGAATTGCAACTGAAAAAGCGGCAGCAGATCTTTATGGTGCGTCAAGCAATGAGCTGCAGGCCGTCAAAAGTGCATGGGATAATGTCGAGGTATTTGAAGGTGCGGGAACACCGCTGCCGCCTTCTTCCCAGCTTGCCGGAGATCAGTGGATATTATTAACGAGTGAAGATAAGTCGACTCTGTATATGGCAAAAACCACGATCACGTCGAACTCGGATATTTTTGCACTCTCCAGTACACCGGTGCTCAACCGTCCGACGGTGACGGATGCCTCTGGAATGGTTCTGTTTGTAGACAACGCGCACCGGTTGAAAGTATTGTATGCCAATCCCTCCAATCCGCAGGAACAATATCTCGATACATCCGCTGTTTGGAGAGGCGTTGCTGCAGGGCCCGGATTGAACAGTATTGCGCTCATTTCTCGATATCAGGATACAACGATTTACTATTTCGATTTTACAAACAATATTTCAAAAACCTTTAAAATCATAGCCCAGACATTTGACGGACAGAGTACGAAAACAGCATTGTATGCGGACGAAATGTCATTTGATCCTACCGGGCGTTATTTATTGTTCGATTGCTATAACGAAATAAGCAAATCCGATGGGAGCAAACTCAGCTATTGGAATATCAATTTACTGGACATTCAACAGAACAATATACAAAGCGTATTTCCACCTCCATCGGCAGGCATCAGTGTGGGCAACCCGAGTTTTTCTAAAACTTCTCAAACCCACTTTGCATTCGATTATCTCGATTCTCAAAATGATCTGGATTATGTCATGGCAGCAGATTTTAATACCGGCAATGTCGGAGTGATCGCAGGCCCCTTTGCATCGAATTCACTTACCATTCTGGGGTACCCGACATATTCCGGCAACGATAAAACGATTGCATATCATACCACTCAGATTTCAAACGGAACGACAGTGGAATCGATCCGGCAGGTTCCCTTGAAGGATAATATGTTGGAACCGAGCGGTGCATCTCAGTCCTATATACTTCATGCAACATTTCCAGGCTGGTTTGTTGTAGGAACCAGGACCGATGTCCGGACCATCCCTGGTGAAATGCCACGGGCATTTGAACTGGATCAGAATTATCCAAATCCATTTAATCCGGCAACAACGATAAGGTACGTTCTTCCGCAACGGGCGTTTATCACTCTAGAATTATTTGATGTTCTTGGCAGGACTGTGCGTATTCTTGCGAATGGAATGGAGGAAGCGGGAAGGCATGAAATTGAATTCAATGGAACAAACCTTCCGAGCGGAGTATATCTCTACCGTTTGAATACCGGGAACGTACAAATGCAAAAGAAGATGGTGCTGCTCAAATAATATTTTCACAACCGTTAAAAATAATGGGCAACAAACCAATAGCAGCCGGCTGAAATAACCGCTGTCACCGGAAGGGTAATGACCCACGCAATGACAATTTTTCCGGCGAGGCCCCATTTCACCGCTGAAACGCGTTTTGTTGCTCCTACACCCATAATTGCACCGGTGATGGTATGCGTCGTGCTCACGGCAATACCGCTGAACGCAGTAATAAGCAGTGTAAAAGCACCGGCCGTCTCCGCACAAAATCCGCCCGAAGGTTTTAACTTTGTCACTTTCTGACCCATTGTTTTTACAATTCTCCAGCCGCCGAACATGGTGCCCAATGAAATGGCGGTATAACACGGAATAATAATCCACCATTTAATCGGGAAATCATCAGGACCGGTCACTTGAATCAGTTGGGCGTTGATAAGCAGGATCGTGATAATGCCCATTGTTTTTTGTGCGTCGTTCGCGCCATGACCCAGACTATAAAACGCGGCGGATACCAGCTGTAATTTTCTAAAGACGCTGTTAATTTTGGATGACGGGTGATTATGAAACATCCACATCAGCAGCGTCATCATACCAAATCCCAATACCATTCCCAGCACCGGAGCGACAACGATAAAGATGAGAGTTTTTATCCAGCCGCTCCATATGATCGCGCTAAATCCGACACGCATAATTGCTGCGCCGCCCAACCCGCCCATCAACGCATGTGACGAACTGGAGGGTATTCCATAGTACCAGGTGATAATATTCCATGCAATCGCTCCGAGCAGTGCTGCAAGGATCACATATTCGTTTACTAAACTCGGAGTCACCAGCCCTTTGCCGATCGTTTTCGCCACATTATGGCCGGTAAAAAGAAATGCGGCGAGAAAATTAAAAAACGCCGCCCACAATACCGCTTTTCTCGGCGTCAGCACATGGGTCGAAACGATCGTTGCGATGGAATTCGCTGCATCGTGAAATCCGTTGAGAAAATCGAATACGAGTGCAATTAAAATTATAATGATAATAAATGTAATCATGTTGTCAAAGTCCGGTGAATGAAACGTATCAGAACCTGTTCATAATTTTCCCGCTGGCATCACCAGAGGCCGGGAAAATCAATTTAAGCGGGTGGCATTAATTATGCTTTATCAGGATGCCCTCAAGGACATTCGCCGCGTCTTCGCATTTGTCTGTCGCAGTTTCTAACCCAACGAATACCTCTTTAAGCTTGATAATCTGCACCGGATCTTTTTCCTTATCAAATAAATCAGCGACCGCCTGATCGAATATATCATCCGCTTCATTTTCATATTGATTTACTTTTGTGAAGGAGGCTTTAAATTTCTCAACCTCATTGAGATTCCGCAAAAGGTGAACGCCGTTTTTCAATTCGTCCATTGAAAGGACCAACACGTCGATCAGCTGAACCACTGCCTTGGGGACTCGTGTGATTTTGTAGAGGACAAACCTGTTCGCGCAGCCGTCAATATGGTCCAGGATGTCATCCAGGGCGGAGGCAAGTTCATGGATATCTTCACGATCGATGGGAGTGACGAATGTCGAATTGAGCTCGGAAAAAATCTTGTGCGTCACGTTATCACCGTCATGTTCGATGTCCTTGATCCGCTTCGCCGCTTCCACCCGTTGCGCGTGGGTCTTACACAGGGGGAGCGTCTTCAATTCCTTACCCGCTTTTATCAGATTTTGCGCTGATTCTTCCAGCAGATTATAGAAGTTTTCATCATGCGGGAGCAGCATCTTTAATATTTTATCAATTTTCATGGCCGTTCTTATTATTTTTTGTGGGAGAGGTGATCTGGTTGTTTTATATTATAAACACTTCATTCTCGTAATACTCCATATTGCTTTATTCCGCTTCTTGTTCCGGTGCGTCAATGTTGTCGATGTTCTTTAAACAGAAGACTTTAATACTTTTTCCTGCAGTTTTGTTCGGGAGGTCTCCAGTTTTCCCGCAAGCTCCGGCGATGCCAGCGCCAGTATTTCGACTGCAAGCAGTGCGGCATTCGCCGCTCCGTCAATCGCCACCGTCGCAACCGGAATTCCCGCCGGCATTTGAACGATGGAGAGTAATGAATCGAGACCGTTGAGAGATTTTGACTTAATAGGTACGCCGATGACCGGCAGCGTTGTCATCGCAGCGATGATTCCCGGCAAATGCGCAGCGCCGCCGGCTCCCGCAATGACGACCTTGGTCCCTCTTGCTTTTGCCACCTTTGCATAATTGATCGTCTGTTCCGGCGTGCGGTGCGCAGAGAGTACTTTCAGTTCGCATGGAATGTCAAACTCTTTCAGGATCTGCCTCGCCGGCTCCAGGGTCTCCGCGTCAGAGATGCTTCCCATGAGAATTGCAACAATCGGTACTTGCGGCGTTTTTTCAGTATTGAGTATTATCATTGTTCTTATCTCCGCAGAACGAATATTCTTTTTGGAGGACGTTTTAAAACATCCTCAACCGTTGTGACGTGATTTATTCTCCGACGCTTTCATCAGCCGGTCCATAATGGCCGCACCGATCCCCGTTTCCTCCACCCCTTCGACGAGTATGCAATCCACCTGGGAACGGTCTAATTCTCGAAGCGCATGGAATATTTGCTGCGCATAGCGATCGACCGAAGACGACAGAATAAGATGCGATGGGGACCGATCGACCGCATTGAGATCCTCTGAAGAGGTAATCGCTCCGACTCTCTTTCCTTCGTCTTTTAAATGTTCAAGTTGTTTCACGAACGCGTCACGATCCTGGTGAGGAACGATCACCACCTGCGCCCTGGGTGCATAGTGGCGATACCGGGTACCGGGTGACCGTTTCAGCAGATCCTTACTTCGGGTTCGATGTGTCTCTCCAATTTCCTTTTCGATATCTTCACGGCTCAATCCGCCAAGACGCAATATGACCGGTGGATTGGTGGTGACATCGATCACCGTCGATTCCAGTCCAATGATCGTCGGCCCGGAATCAAGAATGAGATCAATCTTGCCATTTAAATCCTGGACCACATGGTCCGCGGATGTGGGGCTTGGCCGTCCTGAACTATTAGCACTCGGCCCCACCAGACCGCCTCCAAATCGCGCAAGAAGCTCCAACGTGACTGCATGATTTGGAATTCTTATCGCCACCGTTTCCAGACCGGCAGTCACGAGAGAAGGAACGATTTCTTTTCGTTTCACGACCAGCGTCAGCGGACCGGGCCAGAAGCGCGATGCAAGCGTTAATCCTTTTTCTGAAATATCGGATATAAAATGCCATGCGATTTCCAGAGATGCAACATGCACAATCAGGGGATTATCGGACGGCCTTCCCTTCGCTTCAAATATTTTTCGCACCGCTGCCTGATTGAACGCATCGGCTCCCAGCCCATAGACTGTTTCCGTTGGAAAGGCGACCAATCCGCCCGCGTTCAGAACGCCGACTGCATCTGTTATCCCATCCGGATTCGGAATCCCGTCAGCACACTGTATGATTCTGGTCCGCGGCATTTCCTGCGTTCTTATTCCGCCGCTGCCAGCAGCACTTCTGCAATATCCCGTACTTTTACGGTCTCAGACGCTTCCTTCTCTTTCACTCCATCTTCCAGCATGGTCATGCAGAAAGGGCAGGCGGTGCCGATGACATCCGGCTTTAATGCCAGCGCCTCCTCGGTCCGTTCTACATTCACCCGTTTGCCTTCGTTCTCCTCCATCCACATTCTGCCGCCGCCCGCGCCGCAGCACAAGCCTTTGGATTTTGAGCGCTTCATCTCTAAAAGATTTACTCCCGGAACCGATTTCAGTATTTCTCTCGGCTGGTCGAAGATTTCGTTATATCTTCCGAGATAGCATGAATCGTGGAATGTGATCGCTGTTTTTTCCTCTTTTACCGCCTTTAACTTTCCTTCCTGAATCAATGTTCTGAGGAATTCCGAGTGGTGGACTACCTCGTAATTTCCGCCGAACTGGGGGTACTCGTTTTTCAAAGTATTAAAGCAATGCGGGCACGTGGTGACAATTTTCTTGACCTGGTATCCATTGAGCGTCGCAATGTTCTCTTTCATCAGCATCTGGGCAAGATATTCATTCCCAATTCTTCTTGCGGAATCGCCGGTACATTTTTCTTCTGTACCGAGAATCGCGAACTTCACCCCCGCTTTCTGCATCAGCGTTGCAAATGATTGTGTCACTTTCGTATAACGGGCATCAAACGCTCCGGCACATCCAACCCAAAAGAGGATGTCTGCATCTTGAGATTGCGAGAGCTTCGGAATATTCATTCCCTCCGCCCAGTCAGCGCGTGCGGATGCCGGAAATGCCCAGGGACTAAAATTCGTCTCCAAATTTTTAAACACGACCTGAACCTCCGGGGGGAAATTCGATTCCATGAGAACAAGACTCCGGCGCAGATCGACGATTGCGGGAATATGTTCATTGTTCACCGGGCATTCCTGCATGCACGCCATGCACGTGGTGCAGGCAAACAGTTCTTCCGCTGTCAGATAATTATGGAGAAGCGTATTCTCGAGCGGATTCTTTTCTCCATCCTGGACAGGAGCCGCCGTTCCACCGTCAAGCAGCATCGGCCCTTTTTCTGCAATCCGATGCCGGATATCCGTCATGATTTTCTTCGGAGAAAGCTTTTTACCGGTGATATTCGCCGGACACGATGCCGTACAACGGCCGCATTCGGTGCATGTAAAACTATCGAGCAATTGCTTCCAGGTCAGATCATCAATATCGGACGCTCCATATTTCTCCACTCCTTCCGCTTCAAGGTCGATCGGCTGCAAAGCTCCCTTTGGTTTCAGCGAGGTCAGAAAAACGTTGGGTACCGATGTGAGGATATGGGCATGTTTGGAATACGGTAAATAATTCAGGAATCCGAGGACGAGACCGATATGCAGCCACCAGTAAACTTCATACAGAGTAGCATTGACCGATGCAGATGATGACGTGAGGATCGGAGCAAGGGCCGACGAGAGGAAATGACCGCTTTGATTCATCTCCCCTTGGAGCCGTACTGCATTCTGTCCCAGCAAGCTTACCATGATCAAAAAGATAGTCAGGAGAATGGCCGTCGCATCAAATTGGGCGTGGCGATCGACCTGCAGCCTTTTAGGACGAAGGATAAACCGGCGATACAGTGCGATGCCAATGCCAAGAATAACGAGTCCGGCGAAAAGCTCCTGGCAGAAATGGAGCGGCTGATAGAACACACCGATAACGCTTAATGAAAATCCGGAATACAACCCTTCTCCGATCGCTTCCAGCACGGACGAAAGCAATACCAGGAACCCCCAGAAGATAAAGGCATGCATGAGTCCCGGAATCGGTTCGCGAAACAGTTTTGACTGGCCCAATGCAACGGCGATCATCTTTTTCAACCGTTCCCAAAGATGATCCAGTCTGTTCTCCGGTTTGCCCAGTGCGATCAGTTTGATCATCCGCCGCAGGCTCAGTCCAAAGAACCCAAAAGCGCCCAAGAGTATTACCGCAAACACTACTGATTTCGTGGTCATGAATACATTCCTTATAATCGTTACATCTTCAACGTTGAATCTAAAATGGTCACTGCTTCACCGGCAATGCTGACATCTTCCACGGTCTGTTGTTTCAAGCGCAGACGAATTTTTACCCGTCCCGGCCTTTTGATGACATCTCCCTGTTCGCCTATGAATTCCATTCCGCCATCGGACATTTCACGGCATGCCACCGGATAACCTGCCGGCAGGACATACTTATGTAAATAGAACCCGAGCGGGCCGTTCGAAGAACCGGTGACCGGGTCTTCATTAATGCCGTAATGGGGGGCAAAAAATCTTGAATGCACTGCAGAATATTTTTCTTTTGTTTCCAGGGAGAAGACACAAACCCCTTGCACCTTCAACTTCGTCAATTCCGAGGCGAGCACCGTATAATCCGGTTTAAGTTTTTCTATGATCGAAAGCCGTTTCACCGGAATATACAGGTAACTTTCTGTCACCACCGGAAGGTCTTTCATTACTTCCTGAGCGGTGATCCCCAGCGCATGAAGGGTTTTTCTTGAGAGCGGCTTTTTTATTTTGAATGCAGGCGTCGGTAATTCAAATTCGACCGTTGTATCATAAAAGTTTTTCTCCACCCGAACCGCAAGGATTCCACTCCTGGTTTGCAATCGGAAATAATGCTGTCCGTTTGTCCGCATCCCTTCCATGCCCTCTTCTGCGAGCGCATGAAAACTGGCGATGGTGGCGTGTCCGCAAAGCGCCACTTCGCCGATGGGTGTAAACCAGCGGATGCGAAGATTGGCTCCCGGTTCCGTTGCCGGCAAAATAAATGCGGTCTCCGAGAGATTTAATTCCCTGCCGATCAACTGCATTTGACTGTCCGACAATCCATTGGCATCCAGGACGACACCCGCCGGGTTGCCGGCAAACTGTTTCTTCGTGAACGCGTCGACAATTTTGATTCTATATGTTTTCATTGTTCCTCTTCACGTTCCAAGAGAACCGTATTTCTCTTTTAAGGATTTTGAAGAACCGCAGCGCTCCGTTATGGTTTCCAAGCCTCGAGTGCGGTCAATTTCGTCTGATGGTCAATGAATAACAGCAAATTATTTTTAACAAAAAAAGATCCGGGGCTGGGAGCCTGCACCTCCTGCGCAATAATTTCACGGTAAACCGGTTTGTTGCTGTTTACATTATAGACCGTGAGAATATTGTTCAACAGTACAGATTCCGAATTTTT
>Ga0105104_10001735_pt1 | contig 16283 bp, 13 predicted proteins | sample PPLLaktember2015_3_FD_87034 | JGI IMG/M metagenome (GOLD analysis project Ga0105104, IMG submission 87034) | Freshwater sediment microbial communities from Prairie Pothole Lake near Jamestown, North Dakota, USA - PPLs Lake P7 Core (6) Depth... | ecosystem: Environmental > Aquatic > Freshwater >... | reverse complement strand
TTTTCCAATGCTGTTGTCAGGCTCTCATTTCCGAATTCGCGGCATTCAGAAGCGCCCGCATGTAGGCAATCAGATAGGCCAGGCCGGCGTTTGGCCGGTACTCGTGTGAACCGGCGGCCGGCTGCAACCCGGGGGGTGGATTCCCGACGCCCGGGACATGATCAGGGATGGCTATCCCATCGAATTTTACTTCGACGAGCGCCTTCATCACCTTGAACATGTCGTAGTAACCGTCGTCGAGCAGGGTCTCAGTTGAATGAGGCAACGGGGCGGTCACATTACGGAAGTGCACTTTGAACAGCTTCTTCCGGGCCCCAAAGTACTTGATGGTCTCTACCGGATCCTTGCCCATGAGCGGCCCACCCTCCAGCCAACACCCGACGCAAAGGCACATGCCGATGTTCGGACTGTCCGCTAACTCGAGCGCTCGCTTGTATCCCTCGAAAGTGCTGAAGATGCAACGGGGAACACCGGCTATGACCGGGAGCGGCGGGTCATCCGGGTGAATACCGATGCGCACTCCCGCCTCTTCAGCGACCGGCACCACCTTCTTAATGAAGTAGCTGTAGTTGTCCCAGATCTCGTCCTCAGTAAAGACGCGGCCGTGGGACAGAGGGCCCGTGTAGGTTTTCCCCGCCCAGGTTCCTCTCCAATTTGGGCTGGCGGTGTCCATGTCTCGCGCTTCATAACCGCGAGCGCTCGTTATCCGACCGCTCGACCAAATGCCGTTCCCCATGTGAGCGTACGTGGTGTATGGAATTCCGGCTTTGCCAAGGTAACGAATGTAATTCAGATACTCTTCGATTTTCTGATCGCGGCCAGGTAGATTAAGCGTCACCTCAGGCATGTTGTGGAGGCTGCCGCTCGGGCCGACTCCGCTGCCGATGTTGTACACCTTGAACCCGTTCTCTTCCCATTCCTGCCGCATCTTGATGAACCCTTCGGCAGTGGCCGTCTCCGGCGATGCCGCCAAACTGACCCACGTCACCCCAATCTGCCTGAGGTATCGCATATTCTCGGGAGTTGCCCGGCCGCCGCCCGTGCCTATTTTGATCCCGGCGGGAATTGGGCAAAGCGTGCCGGCGTCAGGTTTTGCCAACGGTGTGAATGCGGACGCGACCGCTCCCCCCAAAGCGATTTTGCCGAAATCCCTCCGAGTCGGTTCTTCGTATTTGCTCATGTCGTCCTTTCCTTTGAACGCTACCGAGCTTAGCCGCTTTCGGGGTAAGAGTCATCTGCGAATGGGGTGAGTTTTGTTGCCCTGCAGGCGGATCTCTGTCAGCGGCCGAGGCGTATCGCGCAGGATGGACACCATTACATCAGTGTTGGTGGCTCCGCTGAATGGCCGGCGTCCCGTTGCGATCTCATAAGAAGGACACCGAGCGAGAAGTGTCTGTACGAATCAGGGATGTCGGAGCGCCAGTCCGTCAGCGGCTGAGGCAAGGCGTTTATCCAAGGTCCAGAAGTCACACTGTTCCAGCAGGGCAGAAGCCAGCAGATGAACGTCCACCCAACCAAGACCTCGCCCGGCAAGTCTTCGCGTCTCGATGAACTTGAGAACCTCTTCCTGTTCGGCTGCCTGAACCTGAGGCAACGCTTGAAGGGCCGAAAGGATCTCATCGCGGCGATCAAGATTGCCACAAGCAAGCTCTCCGACAACAAACGGATGGCTGCAAACCTCCTCCGCTTCCAGTAGCGCAATGAGCTTGGAATTGCGGCCCCGGAAATGATCCACCCAGACAGAAGTATCAACCAGGATCATCGGCCTGTTCTCCGTCTTCTGGGAGCCCTGAGTTTCTCCTCGCTGCCCCCTAACACAGCCAACCGTCGCGCGCTCTCCTTTGCAACAAGGGCTCGCAGTCCGGCGTGGATCACCTCAGTCTTGACGGTTAGACCGGTCAACTCCTGAGCTTTTTTCAGCAACTCTTCATCGAGATTAAGCGTGGTTCGCATCTGCATAAGTATGCCTGCTGCATGCAGACAAGGTCAATCACTCCTGGTTCCCTGGCACTGCTAGCCAAGAAAGCGGTTGGAGTTGTGCCAATCCAGGAAGTTCACCTCCGTTTTTAAAGACGGCACGAAACCGAAGCGAACCGATTGTCGACACCCGATTTCCGCCGTTTTCCCCGTCAGGGCGGGAATCCCCGCCGGGAGCCGGGGAGGGATTCGTAATGACTAGGTTGGAGGTTTGCAATGCTGGCGAAATCCGGTTAATACCTGCACTGGACCCCTATTCCTAATGTATTGGATTTCGCTCGCATGGTGGAGTACGATCCAGACAAACGGCGAACTTTGGAGCTACGCGGGTCACACCTTGGCCGGAGGATGATATGAACCCGGACCGCTGGCGCCAGATCCAGCAGATCTTTCACTCGGTGCTGCAGTGTGAACCGGAACGGCGGGAAGCGTTTCTGCTGGAAGCGTGCGCGGGCGATGACGACCTGCGCAAGGAAGTGGCGTCTCTGCTCTCCATTAACGCCAAGTCCGAAGATCCCTTTGATGTGCCCGCACTGCAAATTCTCGCCAACGCTCTGGCGGAAGGCCAGGAGTTCATCAAGCGGCCGAATCTGGCCGGCTGTACACTTTCGCACTATCGGGTTCTCGAAAAGATCGGCGAGGGAGGCATGGGCGTGGTATACCGTGCCCAAGACAGCCGTCTGATGCGAACTGTAGCGATCAAACTCTTGTCGACGGACCGGGTCGCGGACCCTGAGCGAAAGCGTCGGTTCGTCAGAGAGGCCAAGGCCGCGTCTGCCTTGAACCACCCGAATATCGTTACGATACACGACATCGATCACGCCGACGGTCTCGATTTCATTGTGATGGAGTATCTGGCTGGCAGGACCCTCGACAGGCATTTGCCGCGCAAAGGGATGCCGCTACACAACGTGCTGGATTTGGGCATCCAGATCGCCGACGCCTTGGCTGCCGCGCACTCTGCCGGAATTGTTCACCGCGATTTGAAGCCTTCGAACGTCATGGTGAGCGAGCACGGGCAGGTGAAAATTCTGGATTTCGGCCTGGCGAAGCTGGTCGAGAAAACGCTCCCGAACCCGGGTGGGGTCCGGACGGCCGATTTTCTGGAAAGCACGACGAGTACGGAGGAAGGAGTTGTCGTCGGGACGGTCGCTTACATGTCCCCTGAGCAAGCAGAGGGGAAGAAAGTAGATGCCCGATCCGATATCTTCTCCTTCGGCGCGCTCATTTACGAAATGGCTTGCGGGCAGAGGCCGTTTCAGGGTGGCTCGGCTGCTTCGATCCTGGCCGAGATCATCCGGGGCGAGCCGAAGCAATTTGGGGAAATCGCGCCTCACCTGCCGGTCGAGTTCGAGAAGGTAGTTCGCCGGTGCCTGCGAAAAGAACCGGAGCGGCGTTTCCAGTCCATCTCCGACGTCAGGGTTGAGTTGCAGGAGGTGAAGGAACAGCTGGCATCACAGCCCGGCACTGATCAATCTAAGCAACCTCAGGCCAAGAAGAGAAGGTGGCTTTATACCAGGCTGATTCCAGGCGTCTTGTTCGTCTTGATCATCCTCGCGGTCGCTGTTGGCTGGTGGATGCTCAGGCCCCCCGATGGGCTGCCGGAGTCAAGTCCCATTCAGGTTACGAAGACCGAGGGTTGGGAGGGTCAGCCTGCGTTATCTCCCGACGGCGGCAGGATTGCCTATACTTCGAACGAGACGGGGAACCTTGAGATCTTCGTTACCGGATCGAGCGGAGGCACTCCGCAAAACCTGACCCAGCACCCGGCTCAGGATCAGTCTCCAGCGTGGTTCCCCGACGGCAGCGCGATCCTTTTTGCCTCAGATCGAAACGGGGAGACCGGAATCTGGAAGATGAGCCAGCTCGGAAAAGATGCGATGCTGTTGATCCCAGACGCCGACCAGCCGGCCGTTTCCCCCGACGGGCGCCAAGTAGCTTTCACCGTCGCCGGACGGCAGGGATACTCACGAATCGTTGTTGCCTCGCTTGAGAACCCAGGAAAGCCCCGAATCCTGACAGATGATGACGACGGTCCATTCGGTCACTCGGATCCTGTGTGGTCTCCCGATGGGAAATCGATCTGTTACTCGACCTGGCATAATCTTTGGAGTATTCCGGTTGCCGGCGGCGCAGCCCGTCCCTTAACCGGGGACGGGGAATATGACGCGGACCCTTACTGGTCATTCAGTGGGCGGTTCATCTATTTCACCTCCTACCGAGGAGGTACGACCGCTTTGTGGCGCCAGTCGGTCACGCGAGGCGCCGCCCAGCGTTTGACGCTCGGGACTGGAACCGAGTGCCATCCCAGCCTGTCACGGGATGGTGTTCGTCTAGCCTATTCGACGGGCGGTCCACAGACGAGGCTGGTTCTCCGCACCCGCTCTTCGGGGAACGAAACCGAACTGTCGAGGGTTGCGGGCGATCAGATGGCCGCCATCGCCCCAGACAATCGCACCATTGCCATCGTGTCCCGTCGCTGGGCGCCAGATCTGCGTCTCGGCCTTCAGCCACTCCAACAGGAAGGTGAGCCGGCTCCTGTCCGCCTGCTGACCGACCAGCCCGGCTGGCCTTCGCAGCCAAGGTTCTCTCACGACGGAAAGTGGATCGCCTACTACCAGGTCCAGGGGACTGAACGTCACGTCTGGATTGCCGGCACATCAGGAGACTCGCCCGTCCAGATTACCTCCGGGCCTACGTCGGAGGGACATCCTGCCTGGTCGCCAGACGACTCCCAGCTGGCCTTTACATCTCAAAGCGACGGGGGGTTGAGCATCAGGACAATTTCGGTTCGAGATGGCAGGCCAGTTGGTTCGGCGCGTCTAGTCGAAACAACGGACGTTGAGGCTGCGTACGCCCCCGACTGGTCTCCGGATGGACGCAGCATCGCCTTCATTGGCATTCGAGATTCTTCGCCCGACGCCTGGGTCGTTTCGCTGGACCGCTCCTTTCCCACGCGTCGCATTACAAAACGGGCGGGCGTCAGTCGGGTTCGGTGGGATCCTGCTACAGGAGGCTGGTTGGTGGCCGGGGTTTGGGGTGAATCACAGTGTTCGATAAAGGGCGTGAAGTCACCGGGGGCTTTGCCCGCCGACCTAGTCCCCCCGGTGATACTCGGCTCGGCGGAAGCACCTGGCTTTTTCGATGTTTCCTACGATGCCAAATTGCTGATCTTTGTTCGGCAGGCGATGAGGGGTGACGTCTGGGTCATGGAAGCGAAAAAGGGGTTGTTCTAGAAGGGAGGGAGACAAATTATGCCAGCAAGAATCGAAGATATCTGTCATGAGCTGAGAGAGATCGAACGGGGTGCCGGCCTTCTCGCCCAGGTCCTCGAAGTGACGGTCACCGACCGAGGCCCCACGGGTGACACGCTCTTCTTCATTCCTGGTCCTTGGATAATCGGAGGGTATTGCCAGCCGGAGTCGCCGATCCCATTTACGCCGGACGAACTTCAGACGATGATGGCGCAGTTGGGGACCAAAGTGGAGACTGTTTCCGAACAAGTGCAAGGACTGACGCCCAACAGTTTTCCCCGACGACCGCCTCCGTAAACCAAAAAGGCCGGATCGAATGGCTTTGGACAACCTGTCGGGACTCAGCCTTATCCTGACCTCCCAGTGCAACATGCGCTGCAGCTACTGCTATCAGCATGCCCAGGGCGTCCGGAACATGAGCTGGCGAACGCTTCGTGCGTCTTTGGATTTTGCACTGCGGTCCTCCAATCCCCGTTTGAACCTTCTTTTCTACGGCGGGGAGCCACTCCTCCGGTTTGCGCAGATCAGGCGGGCCGTTGCTCATGCCGCCAGCCGCACGAGCGATAGAAAGCGATTTCGTTATGAGCTGGTGACCAACGGTCTGCTCCTGAGCCCGGACAAAGCCGACTTTTTGGAGGAAAACAATTTCACAGTCCTCCTGAGCTTCGACGGCCCCGGGAGCCAGGCTGCTCGAGGAGCCGGCACCTTTGAACGGCTCGAAAGTCTGGTCGAGCGTCTGAAGGTCCGGAACCCGAGGCTTTTCAACGATCTGCTGACCGTCGTCGTCACAGTGACACCGCGCACGATACAGTATCTGGCGTCTTCGGTTGATTACTTCATCGGGAATGGGATCCCACGAATCGCGGTCGCTGCGGCTATCACTCATTTCCCAGAATGGGACACTGCCGGAGAGACAGAGCTCGACATCCAGTTTCAACGGGTCTGCGGCAGCAGCCAGGTTCTCAGGAACCAATCGGGGAAACTCCGGCTCACCCTTTTGAGCCCGGTACGGAAGATCAAGGAGTGGGATCAGGCGGAATGTTCAGCGGCTCAGCTCAGCGCTCCAACGGTTGATGTCGACGGGAGCGTTTATCCCTGCCCTCTGTTCGCTCGCTCGGTTCAGGGGCGGGAGGTTGCGCCGTTTGCAGAAGTGCAGGCTCTGGGGAGAATCGACGATCCGAACCTGGAGGCTCAGCTGGCTGTTCGTCGGACGAGCCGACTGACAAGCGAGCTGTTCGCCGGGAGACGCTTCAAATACACGCGGTACCGCCGTTGCGCGGACTGCGACGAGGTGGGCCACTGTCTCGTCTGTCCTTTTTCAGCTGCCTACATCCCGGGAAACCGCGATGCCTCCCGGGTGTCCGACTTTGTCTGCGCGTTCAACCGGATCGCCCTCAAATATCGCGACCTGCTTTCACCTCACACGAGCGAGCCGACCGCTGGACTTGCCCTTCAGCAGCTGAGGGAATGGCTCAGTCGCGCGACTAGTAGTCTTCCCCATTCAGGCTGCGGATAACCGACTTCTGCCACTTTTGGAGCTTGGGCCTCATCGATCGAAGTGGCTGGACCATGAGGTTTTCCAGGGGAGAGGTTTTCCAGGGGACGGAGTTCTTTTTCTGACGGCGTTCCACTGTAGTCCCCCGTGCGGACCCCCCCCGTCCGGAAACTCCATCTTTATGATCACGCTTGCCCTTCAGGCAATCACGAAACCTCGCTGTTGACGGCCTGGATCATCGCCTTGATATAACCGTAGCAAAAAGCAAAGGCCTGAAGCGACGAGGCCCGATCAGAGTGCACAGGTACGTGGTCGGGCATCAGCATGTAGGCGTACTGGACATCTCGCAAAGCCCGTGCAACCTGGTATAAGTCCATGTCCCCGTTGTCCGGGTACACTTCCTTGAACTGGTCCCACCCCCCTTTGATGTTTCGGAAGTGGACGTTGAAGATCTGCTTCCGTTCCCCCAGGTACTTAATGATCGGGAGGATGTCGGTTCCAGGGTCCCTCAGACCTGAAGCCACCGAGCCGAGGCACAGATTAAATCCATGGGATGGGCTCCTGTACATCTGGGCGAAACGTTTGATCCCGGCAAACACCTCGGGGCTGTTCCAGCGGGTCACTCCCCGGTAACCGGGATGGGTGGGCGGGTCCGCGATATGGTTCCCCAGCTGAACCTTCCACTCTTCCGCTACCGGGAGGATCCTGTCGAGGAGATAGGCGATGCGCTCGAAGATCTGATCCGCGGAAACCTCCCCGGCGATGGTCCTGGGATCGTTTCTTTTCAGGGCCTCCTGATAGTTCCAGGTGCTGTATAAAACGTTGCCGCGGGCGGGATCAGATGTGCGCCCGGTGCGAAGGACCGGAAGTATCGTGGTGTTGTAGTTGAGAAGCCGGACCCCGGTCTTTCCCGCGACCTCGATCATCTGCTGGATAATGTCTATTTCCCGGTCACGCTCCGGACTCTTGCCCAGCATGATGTTCGGGTAGGCTTGCTTGTCTATTCCGGCCGAGGACAAGGGCAGATGGTAGGCTTCCAGACGGATGCCGTACTTTTCGCAAGCCTCTTTCTTGGCCAGCGAGTCTGCGAGGTCCCAGCCGACCCCATCGATCACCCTTGGTGAGCCGCCGTCGATGTGAAATACACCGTGGCGGGCCTTGAACTCGAGACTCTCCTGGCTGGTGTCACCCGACTGGCAGCCGACATGCATCATGGCCTTTCGGGAGGCCCCGGAAATTCCAGGCCGGCCGGGCTTCTGCGCCGGGCCAGAGGGGAGGAGCGCCACACCCGCCACGACTTTGCCAAAGTCCCTTCGCTTCATGGGCACATCATAGGTTATAAACCGGGAAAAGACACTTTGCGTTCCTCAGGGGTGCACTCCACTGCAGGTATTAACCCAATCCGCAGTTGTGGGAAATCCGGTTAATACCTGCTGTCCCCCTATTCCATTCCTATTCCATTCCGGTTGTCGCCGGCTTCAGCTTTCGGGTTTCGGATCGACAGCGGACGTCCCCCGTTCCCCCATACCAGCAACCAACCACGTCGCCGCGACGGCAAACAGAACGAAAACGATGAGCATTGTCACGGCCTCCGAACTGATCCTGGAGGGGGGCAGGAGGTAACGGAACGCCGTGCCGACGGCGGTCCAGGTGAGCAGGAGGACCGTTGCCCGCGGCCGGGGATAGCGGGCGACCAGAATAGCCACGGTCACGGTTGTGACGACCACCCAGGTCCAGGACATCCAGGCGGGCAAAAGCGCCAGATTGTCGGCCAGATCCCAGCTGAACGCGGCGTAGGTCGCCGTGACGGCGGTCTGCCAGGCAAGCGGACTCGAGAACCAGACAAGCGATGCAAGAGCCGCAGCCCCGACCGTATAGCTGAAACGAATCGGGAGGATCTCGTCCGCGACGATCGCCAGAACGACTGCAAGGAAAGCACAGGCGATCCCGACGTAAGCAGGACGGACTGGTGATGGTGGCGGGCCAGCCATCCGGAGGTCCTTGCGAAGACGCCAGGCACACAGACCGTACGAGACCCCGAGCAGAGCTCCAAATGTGAGCTCCATCCCCTTCCACCAGCCCAGGGGCATCCAGGCCCAGACGTCTCGGCCCAATGGCTGCAGCGCGGCACCTACCGCAAACCCGATTCCTCCGCCGATCGCCCCGCATAGCGCGAACAACGACGGGACACGAGACCGCAGCCAGGCGGTCAGCAGCAAGCCTCCAAGCCACAGCCCGGCCCACAGCTCTTCCCGCGGCCTGTCGATCGGATTCGAGAAGTAGACCAGCTTAGGGTCATTGATGACCTTCCACCCGGCCCACGTACCGACAACCAGGAGGCAGAGGCCGATCAGCACCCGCCTGGTGGGCAGCGGGCGCAGGGCGAGTCCGATCAACGCCCCGCCGGCCAATCCCCAGGCGGCGCCCTTGATCGCAAATCCGAGCATGGCCCATAAGAAAGTCTCCGGCTCGAGACTCAAGCCGACTGTCTGCCCGTAGGTCTCCTGACCGCCAAGGCCGACGCCCAGGGCCGCAAAGGCGGCTACGCGCCCGGCATCGGACGAACGCCCGAGCAGAATGCAGAGGACAAGCCCGATCATCGCGCCAGGAATCATGGCTCCGAGAGGCCCACCACCGATCGAACCCCGCAACCCCCAGCCAAGCGACATGGTCAGTGCGGGCAGGATGCAGAAGCTCCACAGCGGGCGGGCATCGACCCGAGAGTCAGTCGGAGCTCGGGCTTGCATGGTTTCGCGGATGTTCATCGCAACCTGCAGATATTCAGCATCTTCTCCAGACCGCTCGGTCTGATTCTCAGCTGCTTCAATACCTGGGTGGATGAGTATTCAGCCTATGGCCTTGAGTCCCCCAACGTCTGCAGCACCTGCTCGCGATAGGTGCGGCTAAGAGCGATCTTGTTGCCATCCCTGAGCACAACAACGTAGTCCCCATGGGACCACGGCTGCAGCTCGGCGATGAAATCCACGTTGACGATCTCAGAGCGGTGAACGCGGACAAACCGGCGAGGATCCAGGCGGCCGGCGAGTCCCGACAAAGGGGCACGGTACAGGTAAGTCCGCTTGGGCAGGTGCAGTCGGACGTATTTTTCCTCCGCGCTGATGCGCAGAATCTCATCGAGCTTGAGCGGAACAACTCTTTCGCCTTCCCGGACCAGCAGGCGCGTCAGGTAGCTCTCCGGGGCGTAAATGCTCTGTAGTAATTCCACCAGCTGCTCGTTTGACGTCCGACGGGAGCGGAACTCCTCGAGTGCGGCATGGAGCCTTTCCTGTGTAAAGGGCTTCAGAAGGTAATCGACGGCATGGACCTCGAAAGCCCTCAACGCGTGCTGATCATAGGCCGTCGTGAAAATGACATGGGGAAAATCGGATGCGCCAATCGTCTCGATCACCTCAAAGCCTGTGAGGCCGGGCATCTGGATGTCGAGCAGGACCAGGTCCGGACGCTGTTCCCGGATCAATTTTAGAGCTTCGAGCCCGTCTGCTGCTTCCAGGACCTGCCAATTCCCCGGCTCGTTCTCCAAAAACAGGCGCAGTTTCCGCCGAGCCGGTTTTTCATCGTCGGCAATCAGGACGCGGAAGGGCTCAGGCATGGCGGCCCTCGCTGACCACGGGCGCTATCTGTCCGGATGCTGCTTCCTCTGTTCCTTCAGAGTAAGGAACGCGAATCGTGACTGCCAGCCCGCCTTCCGGCCGGTTCTTCAGCTCGAAGCTTTGCTTGGAACCGTAAAGGTGCTCAAGACGCTTTTGGACATTGGTCAGCCCGGTGCCGGGACGAAAAGTCGAACTGAGTCCGGGGCCATTGTCCTCGATATTCAGTTCGAGCCAGGACCCTGCGATCTCCGCTCGCACCAGAACCTGTGCGATCTTTTCTCCCGTTGCCGGGTTGAACTTGATGGAATTTTCGACAAGGGGCTGAAGCAAGAACGACGGAATCTCGGCCTCCTCTGCGCCGCTGGAAACTTCGACCCGCGTTGTTAACCTGTCGCCGAAACGGGCCTTCATGATCTCCAGATAGAGCTCCAGGAGCTCAACATCTTTACGTAGCGGCACGAGCTGCTGCTCGGCCCTGTCCAGAGTCCGCCTCAGCATCTGACTGAGCAGCGAAATCATCCGGTCAGCCGCCACAACGTTTTCGTACATCACTGAGCTGATGGTGTTCAGTGTATTGAAGAGGAAGTGAGGGTTGATCTGCGTTTTCAGGAAGTCGAGTCGGGCTTGATTGAGCTCGGCCTCGAGTCGGGCGGTTCTGAGCCGGCTTTCGCGGTTCTCGACGACATACACGAACAGGCGCAGACCTCCGTAGAACAACCAGTAGACGACCAGAAAGACCTGGAACTCGTAGAGGTACCGGTAGTAGGCATTTCCGTAGCCGTAGGGACCAAGGTCAAAGTAGTGATAGATCCAGAGGCGAGCTTCGTAAAAGAGGGTGGTGTCGATTATCGAGAAGACGAGGGACGCGACAATGTGGACCATCGCACGAAGCCATCGACGCGGGCCGGCAATTGGGAAATGTCGGATGAACAGGTAAAGGAAGGGGACGAGCAGCAAGCTGAAGAAGTGCCCCGTGACCTCCCAGATAATCGGGTGCAGGAAAGAAGCGGGCGCGTTCTCGGCCCGCTGCATGGCGTACTCCTGGACCGCCTTATAGATGGTCGAACAGCCGAGGATGACGACCATCACTTTCATGACGAGGCCGAGCGGAGGGAGGTTGTCTTGCTTCATGGCTCGTCTACCTGTGGCAACGGCCGGGCCGTTCCACGTTCTACGCCTCCAGCGTTCGAGCGCCGATCGGAACCGCCTGGGATCGGCACCTGAGCTTAAGCCCGAAACAGGGCCTCACCCAGTTCCAACGCCTGATCAGCAGTTCGTACAGTGCGACCGAGGCCGCGAACGAGACGAAAAGCAGTCCAACGAACTTAACCACTGGATCGAGCGACCACGAGACCAGATGATACCCGATCACGATGATAACCGTCTGGTGCAGGATATAGAATGGGTAGATCCCCTCGTTGGCATAGGCAATGAACCTGTTCCTGAAGTTCAGATAGTGCCTGCCGTATCCGAGGATCGTCAGGATCCACGACCATGTCAGCACAGACAATAACGTGTATTCGACCGGGAACCAATACCCTCCCTCCACTCCCATAGCGTCATCAATGAGAAGCACTCCGAGAGCGGCCAGACCAAGCGCCAAAGACGGGCGGCGCAGTCTCTCGATCTGGTCCCAGATCCTGGAGTGAGATGCGATCAGGAGTCCGCACCAGAAGTGGAACAGCTGAAAACTGAAGTTGGCCCAATCGGCGACCAGGTTCTGCTGCGTTGGCCAGTACGGACGCAGGCTGACCTGGATCAGCGAAAGCGGAAGGATGAGCAGGTAGACATTCACGCCCCGGGCGAGCCAGTTCTGCAGGCGTTCCAACAACTTCTTGCCGCTCGGTCGGCGAATTGCGGCCAGCAGCGGAATGCTGAGAAGCGAAAAGACGAACAGGTACGCAACAAACCAGAGGTGATGCCAGGTCGTGTTGCCTTCCGGGTAAGGGACGCCGTAAAAGACAGTCCGGTAGAAGTCCAAGTAGGAATGGTAGCCGACCCCCGCGAACAGGCGCTCGCAGTAGACCTGGGGCGGAACGACCACGGCCATGCCGAAAATCAAGGGCCAGAGCAGACGCCGATGCCTTTCCTTCATGAAACCGGAAAGCCCGCGTGATCGCAACGCAAAGGTTGTTCCCACTCCGGATATGAAGAATAACAGCGGCATGCGCCACTGATGCATGAAGGCCATTGGCAAATCCAGCCATGTGAGCCGCTCTGGGTTCTTGATGTGCCATCCCCAGGAGTTGAAGGCCATCCCGGTGTGAAAAACCTGGAGCAGGAGAATGGCCAGGACGCGCAGCCAGTCGAGGTCATGACGGCGGTTGTCGGTTGCTGTAGTTCCCATGCAAACGATCATCGCCCATCCGACCCGGGGCAAGGCGATAACAAAGTCACGAACCGGTACTGGGCTGGAATAAGAGGGACCTGGAGAGTGTTAGAACTCAGCGGAGCCCGCTTTCATCGGACTTCTGAAACGGCTCGGGGTCGCCTCGCACAGCCATTTCTCCGGCAAAGGCCTATTCCGGCGGGGTGACCTTGAACGAGATCTTCGCGAGCTGCTCGGGCGCTTTGCCGATCTTGCGCAGGAAGGGGAGCCAGCGCGGGTCGTCGTAAAGGTTGGCGAAAAGAGGGTCCACCACGATCTCGGCGAAAGTGCCGCCACTCCGGCGCTCCTTCTCGAGCCACTCGAACGCACGGTCGGCCTCGCGGCGAAAGGCGTGGATGCCGGCAATGTTGCCGGCCGCCTCCTTCTCGTATTTTGCGATCAACGCGGCGAGCGCGGCGTCCGACTCCGCCTTCCGCCCGAGCGCGTGGTAGGCCAGCGGCAGGCCGATCATGCGGAAAACCTCGACGGACTCCCGCTCGAACTCCGCCAGGGCACCCTTCGCGTCGCCCTTGAGCAGCATCGCGACTCCCAGCTGGTAGTGCGCGACGCCGTTGCCGGGGCTCAGGCTCAGCACCGTACGGTAGGTCGCGATCGCCTCGTCAAGCCGCCCGGCGTTGATCTGGCTGGTGCCTTGATTGAAAAGCGCGTTCACGTTCACCGGGTCGCGGATGGTGATGGCTTCCCAGAGCGCGACCGCCTCGTTCTTGCGCCCGAGAAGGTTCAGCAGGGTGGCGCTGTTCCCAAGCACGCGCCCATTTGCCGGATCGAGGACAAACGCGCGTTCCAGATGCTTCGCCGCGGCGGCGAAGTCGCTCTCGCCGTACATCGCAATGAAGGCAAGCCCGGCGTACGCGGGGGCATACTTCGGATCGATCTCGAGTGCCCGCGTGTTTGCCTCGCGAGCGCGGGCATATCCCTCATCGGGGGGCACCAGGCCTGAGGCCGCCTTGTTCCCGTAGTTGGCGGCCAGTCCGCCCCACGCAGGGGCGTATTTGGGATCGATCTCCAGCACCCGACCCAACAGCGCGTCGGATTTCTCGTACCCGTCCTTGGTGTTCTTGCGCCCAAGCTGGATGCTCTGCAGGTAGAGCGCGTACGCCTCGGGGTCGGTCTTGCGCGTCGTGGGCGTCTTGCCCTGAAAGGTGACCTGGAGTTGCTTCACGACGTCGACGGCGATCTCGTCCTGGATGGCGAAAATGTCGTCGAGCTTGCGGTCATAGGTCGCGGACCAGACGTGGAATCCGTCGGCTGCCTGGATCAGTTGCGCGGTGACGCGCACGTTGTTGCCGGCCCTGCGCACTGAGCCCTCAAGCACATAAGCCACTTTCAGCCGCTTCCCAATTTCCGGGACCTCGACGTTCTTTCCTTTGAACGAGAACGAGGATGTGCGGGCTACCACCCGCAGATCTGTGATCTGGGCCAACAGGTTCAGAAGTTCCTCGGAGATACCGTCGGAGAAGTACTCCTGGTCTCGATCCGGGCTCATGTTAACGAAGGGCAGCACCGCAATGGTCTGCCTGTTAACCCTGGCGTCTCCGTCGGCGGCCTTTTGCGACGCATCGTCGCTGCGGCCCAAGAACATGACCAGAGCGGCCGCAACAACCATGATCGCAAGGACGATCCCTGTCCACAGCCCCCCGCGATGAAGGCCGGTTCTGCCCTCACCGGATGGCGGGAAAATGACGGACCCGGGCTCGCTGATCTCGCTGGCACCCGAAGCGACTTGTCTGCGCAGGCCGCGCAGCTCGTTCCGAATATCCTTTGCCGACTGATAACGCTCCTCCGGCTCCTTCTCCAGGCATTTCGCGACGATGCGGCCCAGTTGGTGCGGCAGGTCGGGATTCATCTCTGTCAGGGGCAGAGGCGTGTCGCGCAGGATGGACACCATGACATCGGTGTTGGTGGCTCCGCTGAATGGCCGGCGTCCCGTTGCGATCTCATACAGAAGGACACCGAGCGAGAAGATATCACTTCGGTGATCGACGTGCCGACCCCGGAGTTGCTCGGGTGACATGTACGGAACCGTCCCCACCACGGCGCTCTCGCTGGTGATTCGCGCGGCCTGCGTGACCGCCTGGTCCGAGGCGGATTTCTCGGCAAGCTTCGCCAGCCCGAAGTCGAGCACCTTTACCCGGCCGTCCCTGGTGAGCATAACGTTGGCCGGCTTGAGGTCGCGGTGGACGATGCCCTTTTCCTCGGCGGCGACCAAGGCGTCGGCGATGGCGATGCCGATATCGAAGACCTGCGCCAGCGGAAGGCCCTGTTCGGTGAGGAATTGGTCCAGGCCCTGGCCTTCAACCAGTTCCATCGTGAGAAAGCGCACGCCAGCCTCTTCCTCTACGGAATAGAGAGTGACGATATGCGGATGATTCAGGCTGGCGACCGTCTTCGCTTCGCGCTTGAAACGCTCGAGGAGGGCGGGATCGGCGGCTACCGCGGCCGGAAGGACCTTGAGGGCGACGTCGCGGTCGAGCTTCGTGTCGCGGGCGCGATAGACCTCACCCATGCCACCTTTGCCGAGCAGGCCGGTGATCTGGTAGTGGATAAGCGACTTGCCAATCAAGCGATGGCTCCGAGTGTTGGAGCCAGTGTAGGAAGGTGGCGGGTGGTGTGTCAAATGAGCACGGCGAGTCACGAATCGGGCCGCAGTTCGAGTAACGTCACACCGGCTGACCTTGAGGCTACGGCTGCTTCACGTTACACTCATTTGATCTCCTGAGAATCTTTCAGAAATCTCGTACCCGGAGGTTGCCACATGAGAATGACCGATTTCTTTGCGTCACAACTGGAACGGGAAGCTGCCATATCGCGGCGCGTGCTCGAGCGGGTCCCGGAGGGACGTCCGGATTGGAAACCCCACGAGAAGTCCATGCCCCTCGGATATCTGGCCACGCTGGTTGCCACCATGCCTTCCTGGATCGCCATGGCAGTTTTGCAGGATTCCCTCGACCTCAATCCGCCCGGTGGATCTCCGCAAAGGCCGCCGCAATGGACGACCACGGGTGAGTTGCTGGCCGCCTTCGAAGATTCGGTTGCCAAGGGGACAGACGCCCTTCGGAAGACGACGGACGAGCACCTCACCACACCCTGGAGGCTCCTCGTCGGCGGGCAGACGGTCATGGAACAGCCCCGACACGTCGTGATCGCCGACACCTTCACTCACCAGGCCCATCACCGTGGCCAACTGACGGTTTACTTGAGGTTGAACGGCGCTCCGGTGCCGTCAATCTATGGACCGTCTGCGGACGATCGACAGTTTTGACGACAGGGGCAGCCTGCTCCCCGGATCCCTGCTCCGCCGCAGCGCGACCTTTCAAAGACCGGCTTCACTCAACTCCAGTACGCAGGTGGTTGCCTGCCTACCGGCCCCCCGACAGCTCCAGAATCCAAAATTTCATTCCTCAGTTAAGAAACGGCTGGTCCGCGCGTCTAATCTAGGGCGATTATTATCCTGATCGAGGGGGAAAACATGAGAGATCGCAACTTCCTGACACTCGTACTAATCGGCGCTTTTTTCACCGCTGTTCTTGCCACGCCGCCCGACGAATCCCGCTCCG
>Ga0105104_10001734_pt1 | contig 16290 bp, 11 predicted proteins | sample PPLLaktember2015_3_FD_87034 | JGI IMG/M metagenome (GOLD analysis project Ga0105104, IMG submission 87034) | Freshwater sediment microbial communities from Prairie Pothole Lake near Jamestown, North Dakota, USA - PPLs Lake P7 Core (6) Depth... | ecosystem: Environmental > Aquatic > Freshwater >... | reverse complement strand
GGAAGGAAGATTCGTCCTGATGACGTTTGGTCTGCTCTCCCGCAACAAGGGCCTTGAATATGTGATCGAGGCCTTGCCGGCGGTGGTGGAGCATTATCCTGACCTAACTTACCTGGTGTTGGGAACAACCCATCCGCATGTGGTAGCCGCGGAAGGCGAAGCTTATCGTGAGAGCCTGCAGGAACGAGTCCGCCAACTTGGATTGGAAAGAAACGTTCTGTTCTATGACCAGTTTGTGGATTTGAAGGATCTGAAAGAGTTTATCGGCGCGGCGGATATATACATTACTCCATATCTCGACCCGGAACAGGTGGTCTCCGGCACGCTGGCTTATACGGTGGGCGCCGGCAAGGCCGTCATCGCGACCCCCTACCGGTATGCGAAAGAGTTGTTGGATGAAGAACGCGGCATGCTCGTTCCATTCCGGGATTCAAAAGCTATTTCCGATCAGATTTTGTATCTGCTGGAGAATGAAGCCGAGGCGGATGCCATCCGCAAACGTGCTTATCTGTACGGCAGGAATATGATCTGGCCTGTCGTTGCGGAACGTTATTATGAGAGCTTCGATCGCGCCCGGCGCCAGCATTTCACTGACCATTCTCTGGTCACGGTGAACAACTTCCCGGAGGAACAAGTAGAAGAAATGCCTGAATTGAAACTGGATCATATTGAACGTTTGACGGATAGCACTGGATTGTTCCAACACGCCGTGTTCAGCGTGCCAAATTACAATGAAGGCTATACCACCGATGATAACGCCCGGGCGCTGATCGTCTCGGTCCAACTGGAGGATATCAGCAGTCTCTCGAAGAGTGAGGCTGCCCAACCGGCGTTAGCGCGTGTTCAGGAGTTTGCTCACCGCTATCTGGCATTCCTGTGGCACGCATTCAACCCGGAGGAGAAACGTTTCCGTAACTTTATGGATTATGACAGACGCTGGCTGGAGGAAGTGGGATCAGAAGACAGCCATGGCAGAGCGCTTTGGGCACTGGGCACTGTATTGGCCCGTTCCAAGCGCGAAAGCATACAAGGGATGGCGGGCCGATTATTCGAAGCTGCCATGCCAGCAGTCCTGGATTTTATCAGCCCGCGCACCTGGGCTTTCGCACTCCTGGGCATCCACCGTTACCTCCGGCGCTACCCCGGCGATCGAGCCGTTTTAACGGCGCAAAATACGCTGGTGCAAAGGCTCATCCAGCTCTACCAGGATAATCGTACAGAAGATTGGCGCTGGTTTGAAGATAGCGCCACGTACTGCAACCCGGCTCTGCCTCAAGCGCTCCTGCGTTACGGACAATCGAATAACGATCCTGAAGCGACAGCCATCGGGTTGGAATCACTGACCTGGCTCGTGGAAATCCAACAATCGGAACAAGGCTGGATCATGCCCATCGGCAATCAGGGCTTTTATCAAAAAGGGGGTCCAGTTTCCTACTTCGACCAGCAACCTGTGGAAGTTTACTCTCTGGTATCGGCCTGCCTGGATGCTTATCGGGCAACCAAGGATCTTATATGGTACAACCGTGCGACCCAGGCATTTGAATGGTTCTTCGGACGCAATGCTCTGGGTGTGAGCGTCTATGACAAAGCGACCGGTGGTTGCCGGGACGGCTTGCATATCGACCGCTTGAATGAAAACCAGGGCGCGGAATCAACGCTCTCGTTCATTCAGTCCCTGCTTGAAATGAAACAGTTTGCAAGAGAATACCAGGTTCATATTCGGAGCAATGGGAAAAAAGCTGCCCCACTCATTTTAGCCGAGCGCCCCAAAGCGATTTAATATGCTTTTTCTCCAGACCTGTAGGCTGCGTGCGTCTCACAAGCCTTGCGCTCACAAGCAGGATCTGCATATTTTATTGGTAAACGTTGCGGCGGACCATGGTGTCCGCCGCAATTTCTATTTAACCTCGTTCCTCATGATTAAGATAGGTTGCGCGCCCATCTGCTCCTTGTCTGCGAACAACATAACGCCGCCCATGTGTATCCAGCCAATCTAAAAGCGCGCTGATCCGCGTTGTTGCCAGCGCAACACAATGATCCGCCCCACCGTAATACAGCCGGAGCGTATCTCCATCCGGCAGGACAGTATGACCGCAGGGAAAGACAACATTTCCGACATCTCCGACCAGCTCATAATCCTTTTCAGCCCCAAAGATCCATTCATCCCCCCGGATCAGGCAAACCTCGGGCGCTTCCAGGTCAAAGAGAGCCAGGCCCAAGCGATATATGGATCCGGCAGCAGTGTGGCGGACACCATGGTATATCGTCAACCAGCCGTGTGAAGTTTCGATAGGTGGGTTACACAAGCCAATTTTATTGGCATCCCACCAGGCGCCGCGGCGCGCCTCGAGCATGAGCTTGTGCGTGCCCCAATGCTTCAGGTCATTGGAAAACGAGATCCACATATGCGCGCCCATAAATCCAACGGGCCGATGGATCAGCGCCCATTCGCCATTAATACGGCGCGGCAGCAACGCGGCATCTTTGTCCTCCGGCGACATCACCACGCCCAATCGTTCAAAGGTGCGGAAATCCCGGGTCAATGCCATCGAAACACCCGGTCCGCCGCGTGAATAGGAAGTGTACAGGATCGCGTACTGTTCCAACTCGGGGACGTACGTGATGCGTGCATCTTCGACCCCCCATAGTTCCTCCGGATAATTCTGGATGTCTGGCAACAGGGTCGGCTCAGGGTCAATCTCCCAGTTGGAAATCCCATCCCTGGAGCGGGCAACCGTCAGATGAGAATGTCCGCGCATATCCTCCACACGGCATAACAGTAAAGTAGTTCCATCTTGCAGTAATGTTGCTCCGGGATTAAAGACCGTATTGACTCGATACGGCCAATTGGCTGCTGTCAGGATCGGGTTATCAGGATGGCGTTCAATCAGAGGGGGGTTTCGAGACCAAACAGAGAGTGTCATAGGGCGCTTCCTTTTTATCAATAAATTTTTTGAGATTCTTGCAAACAGGTAATTGACCGGATGGCACGCAAGCTCATATTGTACATGCAAAGCCCCCCGCCGTTTCCAGTTAATATTCGTCCATGGCTGAGCATGAATCAATGGGGAAGTTACCTCCAATCAGGTGGGGATAAGCCCTACAAAATCTGCTTAGGCATAGGCTTGATTCTAGCAAAAACGAGAGACTAACAAATCTCTCGTTTTTATGCGCGCTACCGAGGCAAAGAAGTCTAGATTGGGGGCAACTTGAAACCTGATTTCTTCAGCACATATTCACGTGACTCGATCACCGCTTTCTTGACGGCATTCCAATCCACATGCAGCAGTTTTCCGTTGCGTTTCATGGGTTTGCCGGCGACAAAGACCGAATCGACGTTACTAGTATCCATGCTCCACACCACCGCGCCGATCGGGTCGTTGACAGGGAAAACATTCGGTCTGTCGGTCCGCAGCATGACCACATCTGCTGCCTTCCCCGGCGTGAGCGAGCCCGTTTTATGCGCCAACCCATTCGCCCGCGCGCCTTCGATTGTGGCATAGGCGAGCACATCGCGGGTCGTGATCCGCTCCGGGACTCTTGCCTCACCTGCCAGTTGTTTTTCGTATGCCTGAGCATGTTGCAGGGACATGACCGAGCGCATTTGTGTGAACATATCGCCGGGCACATTCGTTTCGACGTCGACGCTCAAGCTGGGTTTCAAGCCACGGTCGAGGAATTTCTGGATGGGTGGCATGCCATGTCCCATCATCATTTCCACGGACGATGCCAGGGAGACCGTGCCTCCCGTATCCACGATCATCTGAATCTCGTCCTCATTGAGAGTGGTACAGTGGATGTAGGTCGTGTCATCACGCAATAATCCTGCCTCGCCCATCTCCTGGACTTTGCCTTCCTGCCCGTATGATCCCACCCCGACGTGGGTCGTAATGCGCGCGTCCACCTCGCGCGCCAGTTTCCAGTGATCGCGCGCGATCTCGAAATCTACGAATTCCGGTCCCGGCGCAGCCAGTGCCAGCGTCAACATTTGATCCCTGGAGGAGAAATATGTTTTCGCGGCACGCACGAACCAGCTCGGCTGGCGGTCATTCCAATCGCCCCACCAGGGAAACCCGTAGGCAAAGACCGCCCGTATGCCCGAGTCCTGGAGAGCCTTGATCACCGCGTCCGTATGTTCAGGGGAGCCCTGGATATGGGACCAGTCGAGCAGTGTGGTGATCCCGGCATCCAACGCTCCCAGGGCACTGACAAGGTTTCCCACATAAGCATCCTGCGGGCGAAAGGCAGGAGCAAATTTCCCCAGCACAAATCGGATGTAGCCTTCGCGACCCTCCAGCGGCGTATCCACGCCGACATTGCGCAGCAAGCCTTCCCAGATATGGCGGTGTGTATCGACAAAACCCGGCATGACGATCATGTTGGAAGCGTCGATGACCTCCGCCCCACCTGCAGCAGCCAGATCCGGTCCGACGGCTGCGATTTTCGTACCTTCGATCAACACATCCGCATTTCTGAAATTTCCCAACGCCAGATCAAGCGTGAGCACCGTACCCCCTTTGAGCAAAACCTGTTTCTCGGAGGCAGGGACCGCAGAAGCATCACTTATGTAAACGGTCGGCAAGCCGCGCAGCTGATTCAGTCGCGAGCCTTTCGCCAATCTTTGAACGCGTTTGAAGTTAAGTTTGACCAATTCTTTCAGGTCGTTGATTTGATAAAACGCCAATCCCAGCAATAACAGCACGCCGATGGTAATGAGCCCGACCACGTTGCTCAAACCAAGCAGCGGCAGAATGTTCACGATCAAAGTGAGGAATAGGGCTGAAACAATGGCACCGATAAACGTTCCACGCCCACCCATGAGGCTTGCGCCACCTAAGACAGCTGCGGTGAGGCTGGTCAGCGCATAGCTGGATCCGGCGCGCGGGTCTCCCACGCCCACTTGAGCCGCGAGAAAGAAGGAAGCCAGCGCCGCCATAAACCCGGACAGCACAAAGGCGCCCACGCGATGGAGCGTCGTGCGCGCCCCGATACGGCGTGCAGCCTGAGCATCATATCCTACGGCGCGCATCGTGAGTCCCACGGGCGTTGCATACAACAACACATCCCATAGGATTGCGGCGACGAACATCACAAGGAAGGCGACGGGAACAAAGCCAACGCTTGTGGTCAGGATATCCAACACATCGAAGTTGATCAAGCCTGCGGCGATGGGCCGAAGTGAAAGGGCAATCCCATCCAAAATACTCAACGTCGCCAATGTGGCGATAATAGCTGGCAATTTCACCCAGCGTACCAGGGTAGCATTGAAGAGCCCAATCAAGGCACCTGCCGCAAGGATCGCCAACCCGCCCAGCAGAATGGTACCCGGTGAGGCGTCAGCGGTCACTATAAAGGAGGCAATGATCACACCTATAGTCATGATCGAGCCAACTGAGATATCCAGGTAGCCCGCCAACAGCGCATTCATTTGTGCCATCGTCACCAGCGCCAGAGGCAGGGTCGCCAACAACAGACTATTCAAGTTGAATTCAGACAGGAAGGCATCTGATCGGGAAGCGGTATACCGGCCGACGATCAGGATCAGAACAATTTGAAGCGCAACGGATGTCCAGGCGCGGACCCTGAATAGCTTCTTGGTTTTTTGCCATAGCATGTTAGCATTTCGAACATCTCGAACGGCATTCTTTATTTTGCGGCGGACCAAAGCTAACATGCTCAATCTCCTCTTTTGTTCAAATTCGTGGCAGCCCGTGGTCCAACCGGGACAGGTCGCCGGGCTTTCAGACCGAATCCCACGCCCCCCACGATGGATTCGACAATTCGCTTTTCACTGAGATCGGCGCGCTCGATCTCATTAACAATTTGACCGCGCGACATCACCACCACCCGGTCACACAAACCGCTTAGTTCGATCGGGTCACTTGATTTGACGATTACAGCCGCCCCTTCCGCCGCTTTGGCGCGCAGCGCCTCATAAATATCGAAGCGTGCGCCTGCATCCACGCCCTGAGTTGGCTCATAAGCCAAAATGACTTTGACGGTCTCGCGCAAATGAGGTCGCATCAGCGACACCTTCTGTTGGTTGCCGCCCGAAAGAAATTGCACGGGCTGTTCTACGGAAGGCGTCCGCACCTGCAACCGATGGATCATCTCTTTGACGGTCTTGCGTTCACGGCCGCGGTTCACAAAACCCAGACTGCTGAATTTGCCCAGCACCTGAATGGTGGCATTGTTCCGCACGCCAAGCACCGGGAACAAGGACTCGTGTTTTCGATCGCCGGCCAGCAAAAGGATGCCAGCCTTCAGTGCATCGACCGGGGAGATCAGGGTCAGTTCATTGCCATCGCAGATCACCAGCCCGGCTTTGGGTGGGATCTGGCCGGACAGGCATTTAAAAAATTCACTTTGACCATTCCCTTCTGCACCGGCGATTCCTACGATCTCGCCCTTTTTGACCGTTAGATTGATCGGACCAAACAATGGACCCTGGAACCCGCTGATCATCAGCAAGCTACTCGATTTTATGGGATCCTCCAATGCCGGTGGGAAAGCCACCTGGAAAGGTCGCCCGATCATCAGTGACACAAGACTAGCCTCCGACATCTCGGAAGCAATGTAGGTGCCTTGACTGCGACCATCACGCAGAACGGTGATCCGATTTGCGACAGTGAGCACCTCGGGCAGGCGGTGGCTGACATAGACCACGCCCACCCCGCTCTCCGCGCAGGCACGAATAGTACGATGCAGGAGATCCACTTCATCGGGACCCAGCGCGGTGGTGGGCTCGTCGAGCAGGAGCACTTTGGGGTCTCCCAGCAGCGCCTTTACGACTTCGAACAATTGGCGTTGCGCAAGAGTCAGGTGACCTGTCGGCGCGTCCGGAAACAGATCCAGTTCATATGCGGCGAGGGCTTGTGTCGCCCATTTTTTCATCTGCCAATAGGGCGGGCGGTGCCTGGGTGGAGTCGCCAGATATAGATTCTCTTTGACAGATAGAGCCAGAACCTGCGAATTGTCCTGATAAGCCATCCCCAGGCCGAGGCGGCGCGCCCCGGCTGGGGAATCTTTTCGCAGGCGGCGGCCCCCGATCAGGATCACGCCCTGATCGGGTTCCACAAAACCGCTGGCAATCCCGAGGAGCGTAGACTTGCCCGAACCGTTCTCTCCAACGACCGCGTGAATCTCACCCGCCCGACAGTCAAGACCGACATCGGAGAGGGCTTGCACAGTTCCATATTGTTTGGAAATGTGTTGAAGTTCAAGAACGATTTGGCGTTCCGCTGGGGCAGGTGGGGATGGAAGTTTCATCGGATTTTCGTCAGGTACGGGTTTTACTGTCCCATGACTTTGAAGATTGGGATCGGGATCAACGATGACAGCGAGGCTTCCTGCGGCATATCCGGATTGCAGGTGTTCTCATCCACCTGACGCATCACGGTTGGAATAATGATGCCTTCCGCCGGAAGCTCGGAACCTTTGAGCTTCATCATGCCGGCTGTCAGCGCAATACGCGACTGGTAGTTGCCGCCCGAGGCATAGAAGATCTTGAAGTTTGGATTGTTGATTTTCTGCCATTCGCAGAACAGACTCACCTCATCGGTGCGCAAAGTCAACACGATGTCCAGGGGCAGGCCGGCGGCTTCATAAGCACGCACCCCCCCCATAAACGAGTCAGCTGCCTCGTAGCTATAGCCTTTGATATCCGGATTGCTACTGATGAAACCGGAGACGGCTTGCAATGTGCCTTCGCGCGTCCAATTGGTATCGGCGCGGCCGACAAGTTCCAGCTCAGCACCGAGCGCCGGCTCTTCACAGGATTGCCAGTAGGCTGACAGCGCATTCCCCGGCGTACCGCCCAAAAAGGCGACTTTGCCGCTCCCTACTTCTTCGTTCAATGTTTCCGCGAAGAGCTGGCCAAGCAGGCAGACATCTTCGGCAACAAATGAGTCGTAATCCTGGCCCGGCTCGCCGATCTTGCCATAGGAATGAGTAATGTAGATGATGCCGCGTTCGTGCGCTTCACGAATCGCAGGGAGCAAGGCATCGCCTGCATCCGGGAAGCCAACAATGATGTCCACATCCTGTGCGATCAGACTGCGGATGTCTGAGATCGCCTTTTGGGTATCGAGAGCCGCGGTGGTATAGATAATCTTACCGATCTCCGGATACGTCAACGCCTGCAGGATGAACTCCATGTGGGTCGCTTGCCGCCAAAAATTCTCACCAAAGCCATCCGCCAAAGCAACCGTGATGTCACCGCCGGTACCGGTATCGCAGACCTTGTCCCTCCAGCACTTGATCGCCAGTTCCTGGCGAGCTTCATCCACAGGCAGCCCGGCACGATAGATGGCAGCCAGGGCGATTTCGGGAACCCCTTCAGTGGTGCCAATCGACTGTGTCAACACCGCGGGATCGGCGTCATATCGTTCTCCAAACTCGTCCAGGCCCTCTATACCGGTCTCCGGGATCACCCCGGTGGCAGCCGCCTCCGTGGCTGCGGGAGCCTCCGTCATTGCCGGCGCCTCAGTTTCGGGTGCTTCGGTCATCGACGGAGCCTCTGTCGCCGGAGCGCCCCCACAAGCTGTGAGAACCAGCATGAAGACGACCATCAGATGAATTACCAGTAAACGTTTCATTATTTCTTCTCCTATTTGTTGGTCAATATGTAAAAGATTCCTTGTATGGCAGTTTTTATCTCGGCTATGATTTCTCGATCACGAAGCCTCGGAGCCTCCTTTCTTTGTGAGGACATCTGTCCTTTTGAATCTGGACATACCCATGAGTAAATTCTCGATCAATGTAACGATCCGGTCGCCCGAGATGACCATACCGCCGACAATCGCAATCCCAAAGACCACGAACTGCAATGCGGTGGGAAGGCCCAAAACCCGGAGCATCTGATTCAACAGGGTCAGGAAGAAAGCAGCTGCCCAGGTCGAAACGGCATTGGCTAAACCACCCGAGAGGGAAGCCCCACCAATGACGACGGCCGCGATCGGACCCAGCAGATACGAGGCGCCCAACGTCAGACTAGGGCTCCGCAGGAAGCCAGCCAATAGGATGCCGTTCAAACCATATAACAAGGAGGCAGCCATATAAGCAAAAATCACATACACATTGACACGCAAACCTAGAATCCAGGCGGCCGTTGGATTGGCACCCACAGATTGAAATTTGCGACCTGCTTCCGTATATCGAAACATCAAAACCAGGATGAGCGCGGCAGCAATTGCCGTCCACTCAAGATTGCTTAAGCCCAACAAGGGTCTGGTGATCCAGGCGGAAAAACTCGGTGGCACGGAAGCCTCGTTTGCCACATTTTCGGCATAAGCCAGCGTGGCTCCATAAACAATCTGACCGACAGCCAGCGTCACGATCAGCGGATTTAATTTCAACACGCCTACCAGAATGCCTGAGGTAAGCCCGACCAGCAGCGAGACTCCCAGCGCCGTCCCCAGCGCGACAGGCAATTTTTCATCCGTGCCGCCTGCCACGCCCACCGCCACCAGAGCAGATAACGTCATCACCCCGGGAATGGATAGATCGATCCCGCCGGTCATCACCACAAGCATTTGACCCAGCGCAGCCAGCGCCAGAAAAGACGTTAATGGCAGGACCGCAGTGAAGGAGGTGCGCGTGAGCGTTGCAGGGGCGATCCAGAGCGCCGCGATCACCAGCAGGCCGATCGCGATCCACACCGAAAGATAGCGCGAGGAGATCACAATCGAAGTCAGAAACGAAGACTGGGTTTGATTTTTCATCCTTTATCCTATATTTCCGGCAAGCTGAAGCCTGATTTCGCCATCACATAATCGCGCGACTCATAAGCCAGCCTGCGAAGATGATCCAAATCCACGTTCAACAACTTGCCATGGCGCTTCAAAGCCTTGCCGGCCACAAAGACCGAGTCTACATTGCTGGTATCCATACCCCACACCACGGCCCCGATCGGATCGTTGACAGGCAGGATGTTGGGGCGATCTGTGCTCAACAGGATGATGTCGGCCTCCTTGCCGGGCGTCAGCGTGCCGGTCTTATGTGCCAGGCCATTCGCCCGCGCGCCTTCGAGGGTTGCGCACTCGATCACATCGCGTGAAGTCATGAAAGACGGCAAATTGTGTTTCCCCGCCAGTTTGCGGTCGAAGATCATGGCGTGTTGCAGCGAAATCACGGAACGCATTTGCGTGAACATATCGTTGGGCATATTCGTCTCTGCGTCCACGCTGAGGCTTGGGCGGAGACCGCGGTTCAGGAAGCGCTGGATGGGCGGCATGCCATAGCCCATGGTCATTTCACTCGCCGAAGACAACGACACGGTTCCGCCTGTGTCCACGATCAGCTGGATCTCTTCATCGCTCAAGGTTGTGCAATGGATGTAGGTTGTATCCTCCCTCAGCAGGCCAGCTTTCCCCATCTCCAACAGCTTGCACAGCTTGCCGGCCGTTCCCACTCCTACATGAACGCTGATACGCGCATCCAGCTCACGCGCCAGTTGCCAGTGTGCCTTGGCCCTTTCGAGTGGAATGAATTCAGGTCCCGGTGAGGCGAGCGCGAACGTCAGCAATTGATCCTTCGCGGAGAAGTATTGCCCGGCAACATCTCTGATCCAATCCTCCTGGCGTTCATCAGGGTCTTTCCACCATGGATAACCATACGCAAAGACCGCCCGCATGCCCGACTCCTGCAGAGCTTTGATCACGGCGTCCGTGTGGTCGCGCGTGGTTTGAATATCTGACCAATCGAGGATAGTCGTAATTCCGGCGTCGAGCGCGCTATACAATCCGACAAGGTTTCCGATGTAGGCATCCTGCGGGCGATAGGCCGGCGCAAGCGTCTTCAGGATCAGCGTGAGGGTACCCGCATCGCCTTCCAACGAAGTGTCCGTTGCAAGATTACGCAAAACCCCTTCCCAAACGTGGCGATGCGTGTCCACAAACCCCGGCATGACGATCATATCGGAAGCATCGATGATCTCGGCCTCTGCCGCGTTCAGGTTGGGACCGACTGCAGAGATCTTCGTCCCCTCGATCAGCACATCTGCCTGATGGAAGTTGCCGACCTTTTTATCAAGGCTCAGGACGCAACCGTTCCTGATCAACATCCTTTGAGAGGTCACTTTCGATTCCTTTTATGCAACAGGTCCGTTTGCAGCATATTGAGTCCAATCTCTTTCGAAACGAAAGATTTCCTTCGCAGGAGGTAACGGGGCCTGGGTCTCTATCCACCGGACTAGCTCCGTGCCCATATTCGCGAAACTGTGAATACAACCGACACCTGTCCAAATCACATCACCGGGGCCGAGATCGTAAATCGCACCGTCAGCTGTGGCGCGCACTTGGCCGCTCACAATGAAATAGGATTCCTCGAAGGTATGATCGTGCAAGTCAATTTTTGCGCCAGGCTGATATTGGATCAGGAACAGGGATTGATGGACTGCGCCGAAGGAACGGTCCACGAACATTTTGATCGCGATACCCGTGGTGGGGTTGAAGCCCTCCATTTGTGAAGGTCCGCCGGGGCGTGGTAGCTGCGATTCGTCGAAGTAACCAAGCACAGGTGAGTGGGAAGGAGGCTGTGTCGCTTCGGAAGGTACTTCTTTCGCCACAAAAAACGTATCCCGTCCGTAATCCAGCAGACGCGGTTGCGGCGCCTGCATTTCCAGCCAACGCGCGGGTTGCTCCCCTGCGTTTCTCCAGCTATGAGGAACGCCGGTACTGATCAATCCGAAATGACCTGGGCCCAATTGATAGGCTTGTTCACCCATTTGGAGGATGAGCCTACCTTCCAAAATATAGAAGCTTTCTTCAAATGAATGAAGGTGAGGCCGAATAGCGCCATTCGCATCCAGAAAGCAGATCCCTGTGCCCATATGAACAGAGCCCATGACACGGTCCACATAGGAGATGCGGCGAAAGCCGGAACTTCCCTGCTCATATAGCGGGGGGACTGGAGCCATGGATGGATCAATTTTGGAGACAAAATGCATAGTAGCCTCATTTCATTCGTGCAACTACTTCATCATGCGCCCACCGTCCACGCGCAGGTTGACGCCGGTGACGCCACGATTCTCGAACAGGAACACGGTGGCATGGATGACATCCTCAATGGTCACCAATCTACCCAAAGCAGTACGCGACCGGAGGTTATCCAACACTTCCCTGGGTTTACTTAACCAGGCCGGCGTATCACCAACCTGGCCCGGATGGATTGCATTCACACGAATAGGCGAGAGTTCCAACGCCAGTGAATTGATCAATGTAGACACACCGCCGTTGACGGTGGTGATCGTGGTCGAACCAGGATAAGGCTGATCCTTTGCCAGTCCACCGAAGATCACAATCGAGGCATCTTCACGCATCCGGGGTGCAAGCACATGCACCACTTCGGTATAGCCAACCAGTTTCAAGGTGACCAGTTTGATCGCCTCGTCAATGTTGTAATTACGGACGGTATTGTCATCGCGGTGAAGCGCCACCAATGCCAGGTGAAGAACATCCTCCACGCCCACCAGGGCGCCGGCAATCTGATGAGGGTCGGAGAGGTCGAGGCAAATGCCCCTGGTATCGCCGCCAACTTCTTGTGCACAAGTCTCCGCGCGACCCTGATCGCGACTTGTTACCACCACTGGATGACCCTTTGCAGCATAATGCCGCGCCAGGTGCTTGCCAATATCACAGGTACCTCCAACAACTACAACCGTACTGAGCTTATCCATGGTGATAATCTCCCTTCTCTAATTTCTCCTCGAGATATTTCCAATCACGCCGGAAGCGATAAGAATGACGGCGCGGCGGCTGCGGTGCCTGTGTCTCCAGCCAGCGGACAACATCCTGTGTAGGGTTACGAAACTCATGGACACAGCCAACTCCCGCCCAGGCTGTATCACCCGGCTTAAGTCGATATTGCACGCCGTCGAACCAACCGTCTACTTCGCCTTCCAGGATCATGTAGGTCTCTTCCAATGGATGATCGTGTGCCCCAGCTACACCGGCTGGTTCATACTGCACCATGAACATGGTCGATAGTTGTGCACCCAGGTCGCTATCCACCATCATTTTGACAGTGATGCCGCTGTAGACCAGCAGAGCCGTCCGCATGCTGGCGGAGACGGCCAGCATATCCTGCGTCTGCTTGCCGGGGCTCATATTGTCCGGGGAAATGTGACCGAAGGAACGTGTGCGTGGGTCACGGGCATCGACCGAAATGGGTTCTGTCTTTGGCAGCGGATCGACCGGATAAACATCGCCGTCGCCATCCAGGCGGGGTTGAGGGGCGAGCATTTCTGCCCAGCGAACGCGGGTACTTCCATCGTTATGAAAGGCATGTGGGGCAGAGACCTGGATCACACCGTAATCGCCCGGTTCGAGACAGTAGGTTCCATCCCCGGTCTCACAGATGAGCTGCCCTTCGAGAACATATACGCTCTCCTCGAAGGTATGGATGTGGGCGTCAATGGTGCCGCCGGGTTCGAGCTCACAAATGCTGAATTCCTGGTGGACCGAACCTCCTTCGCCATTGACAATGCACCAGCGACGATAACCCTTGCTCAGCGATTCAAACGCCTTGGGAACCTGGAAGTCGGCTTGCTCTGCCGTACGGACGATATGTCTGGATGGCATTCACGTTTCCTTTCTAACTCCGAGTTCTAATCAGGCGGGGAGATTGCTGCGCCTGCGGCTCACAACGACATTAATAATTAATTCAATAACTGCTAAGGTTCTTCCACCAGATCTGCCAATGCCTGAAGGAATTGCGCGCCGCGCGCCCCATCGACGACGCGATGATCGCAGGACAGACTGAAGGTAACCATCGGTTGGACGGCAGGCTGTCCATTGACCGGGACGACGCGATCCGCGATGCGACTGACGGCCAGGATGGCAGCCTGCGGCGGGTTGACGATCGCCTGGAAGGCATCCACGCCGTACATGCCCAGGTTGCTGATCGTGAACGTACCCCCGCTGAGATCGTCGAGGGAAAGCTTGCCAGCCTGGGCCCGGGCAACTATTTCGCTGCGCCGCGCCGCGAGCTGCGTGAGGCTCAACTCGTCTGCACGCTGGATCACTGGAACAACCAAGCCATCCTCAACGGCAACAGCCAGACCAATATTGATCTCTGAATTGAGAAGGATATTTTCTTTTTGCCAGGAGGCGTTGAGACGCGGGTATTGGCGCAATGCAGCCGCGGTCAATTTGACAAGCAGGTCCGTGTACGTGATTTTCTCCGTGGAGCTGGACTGTATCTTTTCACGCCAGGCAACCAGGCGAGATGCATTGACTTCTCGGATCAGATAGAAATGCGGGATGGTTGCCCAGGCTTGGGAGAGACGATCGACCATGACGCGCCACATTCTGGTAACCGTTATTGTCTCTGTTATAGGTGCTTCGTCTTCGCTGGCGCTCCGCTCACTATAGTCCCGATGTTCTTCGGGAGCGCGAAGAGATGGGAGGTCAGCCGTCAGTACCGCGCCTTCGGGACCACTGCCTGCGATGGCTTTGAGCTCCAGTCCGCGTTCTTGCGCCAGTCTGCGCGCTTTAGGTGAGGCAAGGACTCGGTAAGGATGCAGGTTGAACGCTTCGCGTGAAGGCTGAATAGAAGAACCTTCATCCTTTATGAATGCCAGGACATCTTCCTTGCGGACTTGGCCGCCCTGCGGTTTGATTCGCGCCAGATCGAGGTTGTGTTCGGCAGCTAAACGCGCGGCGACGGGAGTGGCGGTCACAGGCGTCAGCGTGGATTCGCTTTGGGGTATGGGAGCAGGCAAAGGCTGGGATGGAAGCGGCGATTCCGCTTCCCCAGCCGCGAGGATGAGCGCGATCCGCTGCCCAACCGGGATCACATCTCCAGCTTGCGCCGTGATACTGGCAAGGATTCCGCTGGCAGGCGCCTCGATCTCGACCGTCGCCTTGTCGGTTTCGATCTCCATCAACGGCTCACCCTTCGTGACCTGATCCCCGGCGGCTTTGAGCCACTGGATCAAAGTTCCAGTCTCCTGCGCCATACCTAACGCGGGCATTACCACGTCTTTTGCCAACTTGCGATCTCCTCTTCCTCTTTCTTCTTCGTTCCTCTTACTTCGCCTTACCTTTACCATCCGGGCGAGCAGGGACAGGCTCGTCGGGCAAACCTGCTCCGCCATAATCGACGCCGGTGTAATCAATGTTTCTATGGGATTGCGTTTCGCGCCTCCCGGAAAGTGGACCCACCGCCGTGTGATACTTGACCCCGGTCACCATCAACTCTTCGGCCGGGAAGCGGGTGATGACTTCACAGCCATCCTTCGTGACGACCAGCTGCTCCTCGATGCGCGCCGCCGACCAGCCATCGGTGGCGGGCCAGTAGGTTTCGAGAGCGAAGACCATACCTTCCTTGATCTCTTCGGGGCTGTCGAACGAAACGAGGCGGCTGAAGACCGGCTTCTCCCAGATCGCGAGACCAACGCCATGCCCGTATTGAAGCGCAAAGGCAACTTCCTCATTCGGCAGGCCGAACTCCTGCGCTTTGGGCCACAACTTCACCACATCCGCCGTTGTCACTCCGGGCTTGATGGTGTTAATGGCGACATCCAGGTAATAGCGGCAGCGCTTGTACGCATCGATCTGCGCTTGCGAAGCACTGCCAACCGATAAGGTGCGGTAGTAACAGGTGCGATACCCGTTGAAACTATGCAGGATGTCGTAGAAAGCCAGATCGCCGGGGCGGAGAATACGATCGCTGAAAATGTGCGGATGCGGATTGCAGCGCTCGCCCGAAATGGCATTGACTCCCTCCACGTGCTCCGAGCCCAGGCTGTAGAGCACATTGTTGACCAGTCCCACACATTCGTTCTCGCGCACGCCGGGCCGCATGAAGCGATAGAGTTCCTCGTAGGCGGCGTCCACCATGGAGCAGGCCATGCTCAGCAGGGTGATCTCATCCTGGGTCTTGATGACACGCGCTTCCTGCATCAGCTGCTGGCCATCGACCACCGTGATGCCCTCCTTTTGAAGGGCGAAGAGAACCGGCGGTTCGATCACGTCCACGCCCAGTGGTTCTTTGTGGAGTCCGCGCTCCTCGAGCTCGATGCGGATCTTGCGGGCGACGTCTTCGGCACGGTGGGCGCCGGGAGGCATCGCGCCGCGCAGAGTGGAGATCCCGGCACGGGAGCGGCCATCGCCCAGCCATGAGCAATACATCTCGTGATGTTTCGCCGCCACGCCGAAGTCCCAGGTGATCGGTTCGTCATCCGGCGGGAGGAGACAGAAGCTGCCAAGTTTGTCGATCGCCCATGTGCCAATCGTCGTGTTCGTGATGTAGCGGATATTATTCATGTCGAAGCACAGCAAAGCCCCG
>Ga0105104_10001733_pt1 | contig 16305 bp, 13 predicted proteins | sample PPLLaktember2015_3_FD_87034 | JGI IMG/M metagenome (GOLD analysis project Ga0105104, IMG submission 87034) | Freshwater sediment microbial communities from Prairie Pothole Lake near Jamestown, North Dakota, USA - PPLs Lake P7 Core (6) Depth... | ecosystem: Environmental > Aquatic > Freshwater >... | reverse complement strand
GAAATACGTCCAGGGGATCTCGCCCGCGACGACTTTTATGTTGATCGAAAAGGCGTACAGCTGCAGCACGGGTATCAGCAGCAAGGGCGCTGCGGCCAGCAGCCGCTTCGATTGCCAAAGCGAGAAGAATGCCGCCGCCATGAGCCCCAGCGTGACCGGCAACGCCCAGCCGTTGAACAGCGCCAGATGGCCCATGTAGCCCCGGAGTATGTTCCATGCATTTTCGAGGTTGATCCACCCCAGGGCGAAGTTGTGCTTCACAAAATAGGTGTTGGGCAGAGGATGGCCGTTGACCGAATAGTTGTACAGCGCCCAGGCGCCGCCAAGGAGGAGCGGCGGCAGGAACAGCCGGAGCCCCAGCCGGAGTTCTTCCCCGGTGATGAGGGTGACTTCACGGCGCTTGAGGAAAACCAGAAGCAGCGTAAAAAATCCGATCAGAATCGCCGTCAGCGCGCCCTCCCCCCTGGTGATGACCCCCAGCCCAAGCACAATCCCGGCCAACGCAGGGTGATCGCCGCGGCTCAGCCACAACCCCAGCAGCGTCAGAAGGGTGAACAGCGGCACTTCCATGCCGGCGACGTTCCCGTAGGCAAGGTTCGGCTCGAAGATGACGGCTAGGCCGGCGAGCCAGGCCCATTTTTTATTTAGCTTGAAGGACAGCGCGAGGTGGTAGGTCGCCATCGGCACGCCCATCGCGCACAGCAAAGAGAGGCCTTTCGCGCACCACTGCGGAGAGATGCCGAGGGGAGTGAACACTTTATAAACGACGGCCAGCAGGATCACCCACAGCGGGCTCGACATCCCGGCTTCGGCGATGCCGGGGTTGAAATTAAACCAGCCCTCCTGCGCCAGGGATCTTGCGTAGACCAGGTGAATCCAGCCGTCGTCGAGCGGCAACCCGATCCACGCCCAATCACCGCCGGAATGCCTGGCGAGCAAATAAAAAGCGGAGATGACGACGGTCAGCGCGATGGCGACCACATAGAAGGGGAAGTGCCCGAATAGGATGCGCTGCGGTGTCTCAAGGTTCCTCGGGCGGTCTTGGATCGCCATGTCGTGATCTCCTGGATTTTCGGACCCCGTGTCAGAGATGCGTGATTCGAAAGACGCCACGCCGAGGATATTCATCCCTCCGGTCAACGGAACTGCAACCGGGCCACCGGACCGGGCGAGCAGCACAGTGCGGATTTTCCCCGAATGGGGCGGGAGCCGAACGCGCACTCCGACGGGCTTTCGGTCGGCTGAATGGATTTACAGCGGCTCCCAATCCGCTCCCGAATCCTTTCCGGGATCATTCGTCAGGTTGGTCAATCCTTTGCCGTCGATCCGCACGGCGTACAGCTCGAAATCGAACGCACCCAGGGATTCGGCTTGGATAAACACCACCCACCGGCTGTCGGGCGACCAGGCGGGCGACACATTCACAAGTTTGTTGTCGGTTAAGGCCGTAACGGAGTTATCTTCGAGATGTAACAAGTAAATCTGTTTGGTTTTTCCGTCCCGGTCGGAGGAAAAAACGATCATGCTGCCGTCGGGCGAGAATGCGATTCCCCCGTCGTCCGCCGGATTGTCCGACAGGTTTTCCTTTCCCGCGCCGTCCGAACCCATCATCCAGATCTCTTCAGGGAAGAGCGGCATGCCGAAGGCGATCCGCGAACCGTCGGGCGACCAGATGAAATCGTCGATGTCGGGATCGTCCGGGGTGAGATTGTTCTCACCCGAGCCGTCGGCGTTCACGAGGCAGATATCCCCGGTGTACCCGTCCACCGGCCCGCACAGGCAGCCGATGGTCGCGCCGTCCGGCGACCAGGCCGGCTCCGCCTCGTCCCGGTCGGCAGTCTGGGTCATCTGCTTAACGTTCGATCCGTCGGTATTCATGACGTAAAGCTCGTAGTTCCCACTGCGATCCGAGGTGAACGCGATCTGCGATCCGTCCGGCGACCAATCGAATCCGGATTCGTCGGACGTGCTGTCCGTAAGGTTTTCTATATCCATACCGCCGGGACGCATGCGCAGAATATCGAAGGTGCTCCGGGTGCCGCTGGAGAGGAAAGCGATCCACTCCCCGTCCGGCGACCAGGCAGGCGCCAGATCGGTGCTTTCCGCCCATTCCAGGAAGTGCACGCCGCTCCCGTCGGCGTTCATCAGGTAGATGTCGCTCAACCCGTTCCCGCGGATGGAGCTGAACACGATCCGCCCCATATCCGCCAGCTTCCGGAATTCGACCGCAGTCGGCTCGGCCGCCGGCGCCGCCCCGGTTTCCGACCTGCCCCCCGGCGTCTCCTTCGCCTCGGTTTTCCACGCCTGCGCCGTTCCACCCGCGCCCGGCGAGAACAAGGTGCATCCGAGCGCAAACAGGATCAGGCCGAGCATTCCCGCGATTCGTAGAATTCGTCGCATGACATCCTCCGAAGATGTTCTTCGCATATGAGCGGATTTTATCAATATTCGCCGTAAAGGTTGTCAGGATTCCAAAGCAAGGAATTCCCGGATTGCCTTCGCCACCTCGTAAGGTTTTTGCGCCTGCAGGTCGTGAATCCCGTCTTCGTAATTCAGGATCTTCGCGTGTGGAAGATGAGCGTCGAGGAAGCGGATGGTCTCCGCAGTCATCTCCCGGAAGTCCGATTTCTTGCCCGCCAGATACAGGATCGGCGCGGTGATCCGTTTGGCTTCCTCCTCGAATGGAATCAGGGTCTGCGGGGATCTTCCGATCCAGTACCAGGCGTTGCGCGTGGCGGATCTGGTGTTGAAGGATACCTCGTCAAGCGCCCGGCGCCGTTCGGCCTTGGTCATGGACTGGAACCAGTCGCCGGCGATGACCTGCATCGCGAGGCGGTTGAACCAGCCGGTGCGGATAAGGGCGATCGCGAGATCCCCGAGCACGGGATAACCCAGCCACTTCTCCAGCGGAGCGCTGGGCAGCGCTTTGGAGCGGAGGATCCCGCCTTCGATGCTCACGATTTTTGCGCACACCTCGGGGTGGCGGGCGGCCAGGTTGAACACGATCGCGCCCCCGTAGGACGCGCCCACCAGATGAGCCCGGCCCAGCCGCAGGAAGCGGATGAGTTTCGCGGTCACATCCGCCTGCTCGCCGATCGAATACCGGAACCCCGACCGCGGCTTGTCGGAATCGCCGGTGCCGAGATAATCCAGCGCCAGGACACGGTACTCTTTGGCGAGGATCGGCAGAAGGGGATTCCACGCCCGGTAGGTCGAGAACGATCCGGAAATGAGCAGGACCGGCGGACCTTTTCCGGCTTCCACATAGTGCAGCCGGTATCCGTCGATTTCGGCGAACTCGTCCTCGCCGAACTCGGCTTTAGCCATCAGAGAATATGTGCGCATGATAAATCTCCGACTTATGCAAAGGTGGTCGAGTAGCCCGCGGTTTATGCGGGCGTATCGAGACCTCTACCCCAGTCAAAGGGTACTCGGGATATCCAATCCAGTCGGTGGTCTCGCCCGCCCCGGCGGGGTGGGCCGGGGATACGCTCCGCCCGGAGATCCGTGCGGAGCTACGCGACCACCTTTTACGACAATCCCACAACCTTCCCCGTCTCCGGATCGATATCGATATCCATCATCGCCGGGCGGGTGGGCAGGCCCGGCATGGTGCGCATATCGCCGCACAGCGGATACAGGAATCCGGCGCCGATCGAGGCGCGGATGTCGCGGATCGGCAGCCGCCAGCCCCTGGGCGCGTTCTTGAGTTTCGGATCGTGACTCAGGCTCAGATGGGTCTTGGCCATGCAGACCGGCAGCCGGCCGAACCCCAATTCCTCGTAGGAATCGATCTTCGCCTCGGCCCGGGGATGGTAATCCACGCCCTCGGCCCCATAAACCTGGGTCGCGAGGATTTCGATCTTCTTCCGGACCGGGGCATCGTCGGGATAGAGGTATCGGAATTGCGAAGGACGCGCGGCGGTCGCAATCACCGCCTCGGCCAGTTCGATCGCGCCGCGGCCGCCCAGGGCCCAGTTGCGGGAGGCGAAGGCCCCCGCCGCGCCGGCCGCTTCGGCCGCGCGCCGGATGACGCGCAGTTCATCCTCGGTATCCGCGGCGAAGCTGTTGACCGCCACCAGCACCGGCACCCCGAAGCGCCGCGCGATCCCGATGTGCGCCGCGAGATTCTCGCATCCCGCTTCGACCAGCGCCGGATCCGGCTCGCGGTAGGCGCGGTCCAGGGGGCGTCCGGCGGCGACCGCCGGCCCGCCGCCGTGCATCTTCAGCGCGCGGACCGTCGCCACCAGCACCACCGCGTCGGGAACGAGCCCCGAGGCCCGGCATTTGATGTGGAAGAATTTTTCCATCCCCATGTCCGCGCCGAAGCCGGATTCGGTCACGACATACTCGCCCAGGCGCAGCGCGATCTGATCCGCGAGGATGGAGGAATTTCCGTGGGCGATGTTCCCGAACGGGCCGGCATGCACGAACGCCGGCGTTCCCTCCAATGTTTGCAGAAGGTTCGGCCGCAGCGCATCCTTGAGCAGCACCGCCATGGCGCCCGCCGCGCCGAGATCCTCCGCGGTGATCGGCTCGCCCGCGCGGCTCCAGCCCGCGACCATCCGGCCCAGCCGCATGCGCAGATCGGCCGGCGAGGCGGCGAGGGCCAGGATCGCCATCACTTCGCTGGCGGTGGAGATGTCGAATCCGGCCGGCCGGTCGTGTCCGGCTTCGTCGTCCCCGAGCCCGATCCGGATCCGGCGCAGCATCCGGTCGCTGGTATCCAGCACGCGGTTGATCTCGATCCGGTCCGGATCGAAATCCAGGCGGAACAGCCTGCGCCGGTCGTCGCGTGAAAGGTCCGGCGCATTTCGGGCGGAGATCGCGAGTCTTTCCGCGCGCGCGCGCTGCGAACGGTTGAAGGTTCCATCCGGCGACAGCCGCTTCGCCAGTTTCTCGTCGTCGAGCGCGTCGGCTTCGTGCAGCATGCGGGCGTCGATCGCCGCGGCCAGCAGGTTGTTGGCGGCGGTGACGGCGTGGGTATCGCCGGTCAGGTGCAGGTTGACATCCTCCATCGGAAGGATCTGGCTGTATCCCCCGCCGGCCGCCCCGCCTTTGACCCCGAAGGTCGGCCCGAGCGAGGGTTGGCGGATGCAGGCGAATGCGCGCCTGCCCAGATGCGCGCCGATCGCCTGCGCCAGCCCGATCGTGACGGTCGTCTTGCCTTCCCCAAGCGGCGTGGGCGTGATCGCCGTGACGTCGATGTATTTCCCAAGCGGCCGGCCGCGCAGCCATTCCAGAATCTCCAGCCGCACTTTGCCCTTGAACTCGCCGTAAAGCTCCAGTTCCTCCGGGCGGATTCCCGCCTCACGCGCGATCCGCAGGATCGGTTTGGGGACGGCGGCCTGCGCGATCGCCAGGTCGCTCGGAACGGGATCTTTTACGATCAGTTGGGGATGCGGAGGGGAGCTCCGAACGCCGGTGCGGCGGGCAGGCCGGCGCTTTGGTTTGCCATGCGTAGAAGAGGATTTTTTAAGCTTGGTCGGCATATGGGAGGTTCCTTTCGGTTTACCTGCCTTACCAACTCCCACATTATTACACATCGTAAACCCGGTGGAAAAAGCTATTTCTCACCGCAAAGGCGCAAAGGGCGCAAAGCAATTCAATAATTCCTTGGCGATCTTTGCGTCTTCGCGGTTAAGGATTTTGTTTTTCCCCGTCGCTATACATCGTATAATCATATGTAATGGCGTCTTTACAGGAAACGCTGGATTCTTTCTCGGCCGAGGCCGAACTGGTGCAGTCGCTCGAGGCCGGCGCGGTCCGCTGCCTGGCCTGCGGGCATCGCTGCCTGGTGCGGCCCGGGCGGCGCGGGGTGTGCCGCGTGCGTTTCAACCGCGGCGGCCGGCTGCGGATGCCGTGGGGATACGTGGCCGGGTTGCAGTCGGATCCGGTGGAGAAGAAACCGTTTTACCACCTGTTCCCGGGAGCCTCCGCGCTCACCTTCGGGATGCTCGGCTGCGATTTCCATTGCATGTTCTGCCAGAACTGGGTCTCCTCGCAGGCGCTGCGCGATCCGGCTTCGGAGGGCATGGGGCTTTCGGTCCAGCGCGCCACACCGGAGGAAATCGCCGAGGCGGCGGTGCGCACCCGCTCGGAGGTGGTGGTTTCCTCCTACAACGAACCGCTGATCACGGCCGAATGGGCGGCGGCCATATTCCGCCCGGCGCGCGAACGCGGTTGCAAAACGGCGATCGTCTCCAACGGCAACGCCACACCGGAAGTGCTGGCCTACCTGCGCCCGCTTCTGGATGGGATGAAAATCGACCTGAAGGCGATGCGCGACGCCACCTACCGGAAACTCGGCGGGGTGCTTCAAAATACGCTCGACACGATCCAGGCCGCCCGCCGGTCTGGATTGTGGGTGGAGGTCGTTACCCTGCTGATCCCAGGCCTGAACGACGATCCGCAGGAGCTGTGGGACGCGGCGCGGTTTCTGGCAGGCGTCTCGGCCGACATCCCGTGGCACGTCACCGCCTACCATCCCGACTACACCTACTCTTCCTCACGCCCGACAAACGCCGCCGACTTAACCCGCGCGGCGGACATCGGCCAGGAGGCGGGGTTGCGTTATGTCTACGCGGGAAACCTACCGGGGATGGTAAAAGAATTGGAAGACACGCTGTGCCCTAATTGCCGGCACGCGCTAATCCGCCGCAGGGGGTATTCGATTATGGAGTATCGACTCCGCGAAGACGGCAAGTGCCCGGATTGTGGCGAAATCCTTGCGGGAATCTGGCGCGACCCGAAGGCGGCTCTTGGAAAAAGCCGTTCCCCGAATCCGGTTGCGCTTTAACCTTGCACCCGGCGGAATATGACAATTGTCACTTGGATACGCACAACTCGGGGGAGTATTATCGTAATCGGAGTGCGAAATGCGCTCCGAAATTCTCTCCTCCCTCCCTCTCCCTCCAAGGTGGTTGTAGTTGGGCCCGCGCTAGCGGGCCCAACTACTTAACAGGCTTCCAATAGTCACTTCGGTTCTGGCGCCAAGTAATCTGTGCCTTCCGTAAACCCCCGATGGAATAAACCCCCATTACCAGGATTGTCGGCTAACTCTCAGGAATAGAAACCGCCAAGTGAATATTAAATTCGCTTGGCGGTCTTTGCCTTTGGATATGGATTGTGGAGCCGCAGAAAAAGCGGTTACTGCATTCTAAAAAACGCGGCGCGGCGCTTTTTCCGGGCCGGCCGGATCAGATTTTCGAGAGCAGTTTGGCCTTCTTCTCCTGGAATTCCTGTTCGGAAATCACACCCTTCTGGCGCAGGCCGTCCAGCTGGGAGATCAGCGCCGGGATGTCGCCGCCCGCAGCCCTGATATCCTCGCCCGATTCGAGCCTGGCCTTGGCGTTCACCATCGCGGTTTTATAACCGATCGGGTCGTTGATGCGCGAGATTTTATTCACCCCCAGTTCGCTGGCGGTGAGGATCTCGATATCCCCGTACCCAAGCAGCCGGCCGAAAAACGATTGCGCCAATTTGACGTCGTTCACCTTCTCGAGCGAGGAATCGGCGACGTTCTTGCTGATCACGCCGGAGACCTGGATCACCCGGCGCGAGGTGATGATGTATTTGCGGTTCGCCCAATGCAGGATGTCCTTGGTGATGCTGACCACCGGGACGATGAGGATGATCAGGCCCAGGAGCGCCAGCGGCCCGATGAAGATCGAGACTACGACAATCAGGACAAGCACCACCAGCGCCAGCAGCAGCTCGCTGATCGTCTCCGTGAGCAGGACGAGCCAGTGCTGGCGGGCGACCAGCAGGATGCTTTCCCGTTCACCCAGCAAGCTGTTCAGATAATTATCCGCCATCGTGGCCTCCAATCGAATATCGCCTGGATCGGGAAATTGCGGTAAAACGGGCGACATCCGCCGAGTATATCCGAAAAATTAAAAAGCGGGGTTTCGCAGGTTCGGGGAAATCCGCAAGCGTTCAACCGGAAATTGCCGCGGAATGTGGATACCACTCGAAGGATTTCCGCCGTCACTTTGTATCCGGCCATCCGCTCAAAACCGATAATTCCCAACACTTTGCCATGGATTTGACCCACCCCCGGAGTAAGATAAAATTAAGCTCTCAAAGGAATGCGGCGCCCGACCGAATTATGATGAACAACAAACAGGAAGCCACGATCTGGATCGGCGGTGAAGCCGGGGAGGGGATCGCCTCGGCCGGCGATGTATTCATGCGAGCCGCCGCCCGGAATGGGTTGGGCGCCTTCGCCCACAACTCCTATCAATCGGTGATCCGCGGCGGCGAGGTGCTGCTGCAAATCCGCGCCGGGATGCACCCCGTCCTTTCCCAGGGCGGGGATTGGGATTATCTGGTCGCGCTCAACCAAAGCATCCTGGACCATCACCTCCGCTCGGCAAGGCCGGCAGCCGCCGCCCTTTTCAACGCGGACTCCATCAAGCCCCCCGCCGACCCTTCCGTCGCCGCGCTGCGCGGCATTCCGGTCGGGGAACTTACCGCGGATCTCCCCCGCAACCCCGTCATGCAAAATACGGTTCTGCTCGGGGCGCTGATGCGCCTTCTGGAATTCCCGTGGGAGGTCTTCGAGGGATCGATCCGCGCCCAGTTCGGGAAGCGCAAGGCGGAACTCTCGGACACCAACGTGACCGTCGCCCGCCGGGGATGGGAATTCGCGGAGAAGCATTTTCCTCCGCCGGAGGGGAACGGCCTGGCGGGGGACGGCAAGCGCCGGATCATGATCACCGGGAACCAGGCCGCGGCCCTTGGCGCGGTCGCGGGCGGCTGCAAATTCTATTCGGCCTACCCGATGACGCCGGCCACCTCGATCATGCACTGGCTGGCGCCGCGCGCCTCCCGCTACGGGATGGTGATGAAGCAGGCCGAGGATGAACTGGCCGCGATCAACATGGCGATCGGCGCCGGGTACGCCGGGGTGCGCGCGATGGTCGGCACGTCCGGCGGCGGATTTGCGCTGATGACCGAGGCGATCGGTATGGCCGGGATGATCGAAGTGCCGGTGGTGGCGATCCTTTCCCAGCGCGGCGGCCCCTCGACCGGCCTGCCGACCAAAACCGAACAGGGCGACCTTTTTCAGGCGCTGGGAGCCTCGCAGGGGGAATTTCCGAAGGCGGTCCTGGCGGCGCTCGATCCGGTCGACTCCTACTACACCACGATCGAAGCCCACAACCTGGCCGAGAAATATCAGATACCTGTGATCGTGATGATGGACCTGTACCTCTCGGAACGGACCATCATCATCGACCCTGCGAGTCTCAATCCGCGCGTCCCGATCGAGCGCGGAGAAACGGTGACGTCCATCGAAGGCGAATACCAGCGCTACCGCTACACCCCGAGCGGCGTTTCCCCGCGCGCGCTGCCCGGCACGCCGGGCGGGATGCATATCGCCCCTTCGGATGAACACAACGAAGAGGGGGTGCTGGTCTCCGACTGGTACACCAATCCATCCACCCGGACGAAGATGATGCAAAAGCGGATGCGCAAGATGGAGGGGGTTCTGCGCGACACCGATGCGCGCGCGTTCATCCGCGAAGGGCCGGAAGACACCGAGCTCACGATCGTCGGCTGGGGATCCACATACGACATTCTCGAGGAAGCCCGCCGGGCGCTTACCGCCGGCGGCCATCCGGCCAACCTGATCCAGTTCCGGATGCTGTGGCCGTTCCCGGCGCGGAAGGTCCTCCCGTACCTGCAGGCCGCGAAACGGATCGTATGCGTGGAAAACAATTACGGCGGGCTGCTGGCCCGCCTGATCCGCCAGGAGACCGGCGTGGACATCCCGTTTGCCGTGCGCAAATACGACGGCGAACCATTCTCAATCGGTCCGTTGACTGCGGCGCTCGAAGCGGTATGGACGAAGGACGCGCCGCCCATTCAGACTCTGGTGTCCTCCGAACTCGACCTTCCGGTGGTGTTCCGATGAGCACAGCCGCCGAATACAAATCCCGCGTACGTCAGACCTGGTGCTCCGGTTGCGGCGATTTCGGGGTGCTGAACGCGCTGCAGAACGCGTGCGCCGCGCTCTCGATCGAACGCAGCAACCTGGTCATCGTCTCCGGAATCGGATGCTCCTCCGACCTGCCGCATTTCATGAGCGCCTACGGGATCCATACCCTGCACGGGCGGGCGCTTCCGGTGGCGCAGGGGATCAAGATGGCCAACAAGGATCTGACGGTCGTGATCACCGGCGGCGACGGGGACGGTTACGGGATCGGCGCCGGGCATTTCCTCCACGCGCTACGGCGCAACCTCGACCTCACCTACATCGTGATGGACAACCAGATCTACGGCCTGACGACCGGCCAGACTTCGCCGACTTCCGATCGCGGCCACAAAACAAAATCCTCGCCGGCGGGCAATCCGGAATGCGCGCTCAATCCGCTGGCTCTGGCCGTGGTGGGCGGGGCGACGTTCGTCGGGCGCGGCTTTTCCGGCGATCCGGTCCACCTGGCCGAGGTGATCCGGCGCGGGATAACGCACAAGGGTTTTTCACTGGTGGATGTATTCTCCCCCTGTGTCACCTGGAACAAGGTCAACACCTATGAGTGGTTCCGCTCGCGGGTCGTTAAAATGGAAACCGAGGGGCATAATCCCGCCGACCGCGAGGCGGCGATCCGGCAGGCCTTGCGCGAGGACAAGCTTCCGATCGGGGTGATCTACGAGATAGACGAACCAACCTTCACCGAAAAGGAACCTTCGCTGCAGGGGGAACCGCTGGTCAAAAGCCGGATCGGAATGACCGACGAGGAGTGGAAGGGGTTGATGGAGGAGTTTGCGTAGAAAGCCTCCCGTCGATTCGTATTCACGCAGGGCTGAAGCCCTGCCCTGAGACACAAAGCCCGGCTTGCGCCGGGCTATCTATAGCCAACCACAATCACTCCCCGAGGATTTTTACCAGCACCCGCTTCCGCCTTCCCCCGTCGAATTCGCCGTAGAAGATCTGCTCCCATGGTCCGAAATCCAGTTTGCCGTTCGTCACCGCCACCACCACCTCGCGGCCCATCACCTGGCGTTTGAGGTGGGCGTCGCCGTTGTCTTCACCGGTGCGGTTGTGCCGGTAGTGTGAGAGCGGCTCGTGCGGCGCAAGACTTTCCAGCCATGCCTCGTAATCCGCATGCAGGCCGGATTCGTCGTCGTTGATGAAGACCGAGGCGGTGATATGCATCGCGTTGACCAGCGCCAGGCCTTCGCGGACCCTGCTCTCCGCCAGCGCCTGCTCCACCTGGGAAGTGATGTTAATGAAGGCGCGCCGTCCGGGTACATCGAACCAGAGTTCTTTTCGGTAGGAAAGCATTTACCATTCTCCTTCAAATCGCCGACCTTACCCCCTCCCCCTTCCCTTAAGGGAAGGGGGAGGGGAATAATAATCCAGTCTGCCGGAAAAAACGCCGAGGGGTGGGGGTTGGGTCGCTCCTAATTCCCACCACCCTTGTCTAAAATCCCGCTTGACGTTATCCTTTTCTGCCGGAGCCTACAATGACGTTTTCCCGAAGAAATTTCCTGAAACTTGCCGCCCTCGGCGCGAGTTCCCCGCTTTGGCCGAAGGGATTCGCCGGCCTTGGGCTGCAATCCGGCGAAGACCTGATCGACACCTGGAAGGAGAAATATCCCGCCGGCACCCGCCTGGGGCGCGCGCTGGCGACGCTCCCGATGCGCGCGCGCCCGGATGCCGATTCCGCCGAGGTGGGCAGGAAATACGAGGATAACCTGGTCGAGATCCTGCGCGAGGTGGTCGGCCGCGGCCCGTCCTACAGCCCGCACAACCACCGCTGGTTCGAGACTCCCGAGGGGTACCTGTGGGCGCCCTACGTGTTCCCGATGGAGTTCCAGATCCAGACCCCGCTCCCGGAAATCCCGGGCGGCAAGGTCTGGGTGGAAGTCACCGTCCCGTGGGTGCAGGGGCGGATTGCGCCGAGGGACGACGCGCCGCTCTTTAAACTGCAGCCCGGCGACCGGCCCACCACCCTGTATCATTCTTCGATCTACCCCGCGACGAAAACCGCGACCGACGACAAGGGGCATGTCTGGTATTTCCTAGACGAACTCGAGGCGCCGATGTATGCGCGCGCCGAGGGACTGCGCGTGATCAACGCCGAAGAAGTCGCCCCGATTTCGCCGGACGTGGACGACAAGTTGATCGTCGTTACCTTGAACCGCAACGTGCAATACCTGTCTGCGTACGAAAACGGCAAAGAGGTCTATTTCGCCATCATCTCCTCGGGCGGGAAAAAGATCGATTCGGATGTGTGGACCACCCCGCTGGGCGAACACCCGATCTGGCGCAAGCGGATCGGGATGCGGATGGGCGGCGGCGACAGCGAATCCGGGTTCGACCTGGTCGGGGTGGGATGGGTCAGCCTGTTTTCGGGGCATGGCGAAGCGGTGCACTCCACCCACTGGCACAATGACTTTGGGATTCCCAAATCCCACGGATGCGTCAACGCCAAACCCGCAGACGCCAAATGGGTTTACCGCTGGACGGCTCCGGTGGTGGATTACCCGCTGGGCGACCGGGAGATAGGCATGCCGGGCGGCACGCGGGTGAAGGTTGTGGGGTAGGCCGCCGGATGAGTTCGGAATTTTCTCTCGGATGGATCTGGCTGGCCGGAGTGGCGTCCTTCCTCTCTCCCTGCGTGGTGCCGATCCTCCCGGGGTACATCGCCTATCTGGCGGGCCACGCCGCGGGCTGCGACCCGGCCAAGGTCGAACGCTGGCGGGTGCTCGTTCACGGTATTGCGTTCGTGCTCGGCTTCAGCCTGATGTTCATCGCGCTGGGGGCGATGGCCTCGGCCGCCGGCCGGCTGCTGCTCGGCTACCGGGAATGGATTGCGCGGATCGGCGGGGTGATCATGGTGGTCTTCGGGCTGCAGATGGCGGGCGTGATCCATCTTCCATTTCTTGAATATGGTGCCCGGCCGAATGTCGAACCGAATCCGCGCTGGGGGCTGGCGTCCTCGGTCGGCGTGGGATTTGTCTTCGCCACCGGGTGGACGCCCTGCATCGGGCTGGTGCTCGGATCGGTATTGACCCTCGCGGCGTATGAAGCTTCGCTCGGGCGGGGAATTCTGATGCTGGCCGTGTACGCCGCCGGGCTTGCCGTCCCGTTCCTGATCGTCGCGCTGCTCATGGACCGGCTGGGGCGCTGGATCTGCCGCCTGGCAAAAATCTCGCGCTATATTTCCATCGCCGCCGGAATAATGATGATCGGATTCGGCATACTGTTCGCCGCCGGCAAACTTTCCTTCCTGGCGGGGATCCTTCCGGGATGGGAGATCGGCCTTTAGGCCGGGATTACTTCATGCGCGCGGTCAAGCTCATCGGAATTCTATTACTTGGGGCCGCACTGGGCGCGGGAGCCGGAGCGTCATTATGGTACGCACCGGCCGCGTCCGCATCCGTCCCGGTCCCATCGGCGCCCGGCACGACGCCGCTGACCGCCGCGCCCGCTCCGGTGGTGGATGCACCCGCGCCCGATTTTTCCTTATCCGGGCTGGACGGAAAGCCGACCGCATTGGCCGGCCTGCGCGGCGAAACGGTGATCCTCAATTTCTGGGCGACCTGGTGTGACCCTTGCCGGGAGGAACTTCCGCTCCTGGATCGCCTCGCCCGGACGTACGCGGGCTCGCTGACCGTTGTCGCCATCGAGACCGGCGAGCCGGCCGCAGAAGTTCGCGCCTTCACGGAAGCGCTTGGCCTGGGGTGGATCCGCGTCCTTACGGATCCCGCGGGACAAGTCGGCGATTTGTACCTTGTGCGCGGCCTGCCGACGACTTTCTTCATTGATGAGACGGGTATGATCCGGCGGATTAAAATCGGCACGCTCGATTCCGCCGAACTCGAATCCATCCTTTCGCAGATGGGAGTGGCACCGTGAGCAGCCAACTAATTCTGTATATCCGCAAAGACGATCCGGCCGGGGCTCGGGCGCGGGAATGGTCCGACGCCCTCCAGCGGGAATTTCCGCACACGCTCGATCTGCGTGAGGTTGAGGCACGGCCGGACTGGCAGGAGGCCTTCGGCGCGATCGCGCCGGTGGCGGAACTGGACGGGCGGCGGCTGGCCGTTCCACTCACCCAGGCGGAATTGAAAAGCGCGCTGGCCCTGGGCAGGGCGATCGGGCAGTACCGGAAGGAAACCCACGTGCCCAAGCCCGTCCAGGCGCTTTCCAATGGCGCGGACCGCATGGCGATGTGGTTTTCCCGCCATTGGCTGGCGGCCTTCAACGGGTTCATTGCCGTCTACCTCGGCCTGGCCATCCTGGCGCCGGTGCTGATGAAGATCGGCGCGACCCGGCCCGCGTCGTGGATCTATACCGTCTACAGCTTCACCTGCCACCAGCTGGGTTACCGTTCGTTTTTCCTCTTTGGAGAAGAGCCGGTGTATCCGCGCGACGAATTCGACGCCGTAACGGGAATCGATCCGAACGACCTTTGGACTGCACGAAAATTCACCGGGGATTCTGTTCTCGGATACAAAACCGCGCTGTGCGAGCGGGATGTGGCCATCTACGGTTTCATCCTGCTGGGCGGAATCGCATTTCACTTCCTGCGCGGGAAGATAAAACCGCTCCATTGGGCGCTGTGGCTGTTGCTGGGTGTGTTTCCGATGGGTCTGGACGGCGGCACGCAGCTGCTGAGTTACCTGCCCTTCTTGAATTTCCCGCTCCGTGAAAGCACCCCCCTGCTCCGGGTGATCACCGGCTCGCTGTTCGGGCTCACCAGCGTCTGGTTCGCCTATCCGTACGTCCAGGAAAGCATGGACGAAGACCTGGCGGTGAAACCCTCCGGACGCGCATGACGTTTCGTGAGCAGGACGGGCTGCGGTATTTCACCTTTCCCGCGCTCGAAGCCGCGGGGGTGCGTCACGCGATCCTCTCCCGCCGCGGCGGGGCAAGCCGCGCGCCGTACGAATCCCTGAACCTTGGGTCCTCGGTCGGCGACGACCCTCTGGCGGTTGCCGAAAACCGCCGGCGGGCATTCGCCCTCTTCGGCCGCAAGATCGAATCCGTCCCGGAGCTGAATCAAGTGCATTCGTCCCGCATCCTGCCGGCCGCGCGCCGCCGCGTGAGCGAGCCGCTGCCGCAGGCCGACGGCGTGGTCACCGATTCGCCCGAATTCACCCTGTGCCTGCGGTTCGCCGACTGCGTGCCGATCCTCCTCTATGATCCGGTCCGCCGCGCGGCGGGCATGGCGCACGCCGGGTGGAAGGGGACGATCGCCGGGGTCGCCGCGTCCGCGGTGGAAGCCATGCGCGCGCAATTCGGATCCCGGCCGGAAGACCTGCTCGCGGGCATCGGCCCTTCCATCGGTCCGGATCACTACGCCGTCGGGGATGAGGTCCTTGACGCGCTACGGACCGCGTTCGGCGATGCGGCCGGGCGCTGGCTCGTCCGCCGCGGCGATGAGACTTACCTGAACTTGTGGGCGGTGAACCAGGATGCGCTGCGCCGGTCGGGCATCATTAATATTGAGCTCGCCGGCATCTGCACCGCCTGCCATACCGAGGATTGGTTTTCCCACCGCGCCGAACACGGCCGCACCGGAAGGTTCGCGGCGCTGATGTGGCTGGAAGAATAGACAGGATGGGCAGGGATTCGGTAAGGGCGGACGGCACCTGTCCTTGCGGAGTGCGCAGGTTCGGGTTGTTCTTTGAACCTGCGCGTCGACGGAGCAAGGAGTCCGCCCTTACGGTTTATAGTTATTATCCGTGAAATCTGTGGTCAATCCGTGCAATCCGTGGTAAAAAACTCGTGATGGAACTTTTACCTTTTCCCGATCGGCTTCAGATTGTGCGCGAGCGGATCGCCGCGGCGGCGATCCGCGCCGGTCGCGACCCCGCCGGCATCCGGCTGATTGCCGTCTCCAAAGGCCATCCGGCCGATGCCGTCCGTTCGGCCTTCGCCGCCGGGCTGCGCGAGTTCGGGGAAAATTACATCGCGGAAGCCGAGCCGAAGATCCGGGCGCTCGATCCGTCGATCACCTGGCATATGATCGGCCATCTGCAGAGCCGCAAGGCCAAAGCGGCGGCGGTCCTTTTCCCGCTGATCCATTCCATCGACAGCCTGGCCCTGGCGCAGAGACTCTCCCGCTTCGCTGTCGACTCCGGGAAAACGATCGGGATATTGCTGGAGTGCAACGTAACGGGCGAGGTTTCGAAGTCCGGATTTTCCGCGGCCGACTCCACTCTGTGGGGCGCGCTGATCCGCGAGTGGGGGCAAATCCTCCCGCTCCCCGGGCTGGCCGTGGCCGGGTTGATGACCATGGCTCCGTATTCCGCGGATCCCGAGACCTCGCGCCCGGTCTTCCGCCG
>Ga0105104_10001732_pt1 | contig 16315 bp, 14 predicted proteins | sample PPLLaktember2015_3_FD_87034 | JGI IMG/M metagenome (GOLD analysis project Ga0105104, IMG submission 87034) | Freshwater sediment microbial communities from Prairie Pothole Lake near Jamestown, North Dakota, USA - PPLs Lake P7 Core (6) Depth... | ecosystem: Environmental > Aquatic > Freshwater >... | reverse complement strand
CAAACCGAACTTTCTGGTGCCTTAACGGACGGTGCACCTACCGATGCTGAAATAGATTCAATAACAGGGACTACTCCTGCTGTAGCCGGTGCAGGATGGAAATGCACAATAAAAGACACAGGTGGGACGGCATTGATTTATCTTGTTGAAAGCGATGGTTCTGACTGGTTTTATTCGGTAATGACAAAAGCAACATAATAATTTGAACTGTGAAAGAAATCCAACTCGTAGCAACAACGTCAGGTAGTCATTATCTCTTATTCGGATTAGATAATAATATCTCATCGAGTTTTGGTATACAGATATGGATTACCAAGCATGGCAGGCAGGCTGTTGACTGGGTGCAGAGTCTATCATTGGGGTGGGTGTCATTCTTGCGTGGCGACCTTTGGGTGATGAATCAGCCCGAGACCTTGGTTGACAGGGAAAACTTTTTTGGCGAGAAGAAGGAATTTATCGTGGGCGCTGTGGCTAACGAGAATCCGAATATAGTGAAGGTATTGGACTCTATAGGGATAAAGACAGACGGTACATGGGAGGTACAATCGGTTACGATTCCAAAGACACTGAATTACCCGCACGGGATGAGTTCAAGAATACCTACAAACAAATTTAAAAAGAGAGAGGGAATTTTGAGAGCGGAATTCTTGCGCAATGAGTTAAGCACAAGCGGGACTGCGAGCATACTTGATTTAATGAGAGGCGAGGAACTACGGGCAGATTCAGCGTATATTATAATGAAAAACACATCTACTACCCAAGTAAGGCTCTATATGGTACAGGTGAATATGACAAGTTCGAAAATATGACTACTTTTGTAATAATTTAAAGATATGGCTGATAATGATAGAACGGGCTTTGGTAGCCTTCTGACAGGCGGTCTTCTCTCGGGTGTGCTTGGGTTGGGTAAGGCCATAATAGGCGGGATACAAGCCGCTAAGGGCAACAAGCAGATGAAGAATCTTCTTACGAATAGACCTACGTACAACATTCCCGAGGCGTATCAGAAGAGTCTTGGGATATATCAGAACCTTGCTGCGGGTGAGATGCCTGGCATGCAGAGACAAGAGCAACTGATAGGGGAGTCGACGGCAAGAAGTATCAGTGCATCAGAACGTGGTGCAATCAGCAGTAACTCATTTATGGGGAACGTATTGGGTGCGCAGGACAAAGAGTTACAGGCGTTACAGCAATTAGCGATGATGGGGGCCAACTATAGAACTACTGCTATGCAGAACCTTGCGGGTGCACAGCAGCAGTACGGGCAGCTACAAGACCAACAATTTGAATATAATGTAAATCAGCCATGGGATATTAAGGCTAATATGGCACAGAGTAAGATGCAGGCGGGAGGACAGAACTTGTGGGGTGGCATAACTGAAATGAGTGACACGTTTCAAAATTTCATTGGTACCAAGTACTATACAGACATGCTCAAATCTATACAACAGAAATAATGGCATTCAGTCAATCATTCACAGGCAAAGATACGGCAGTACGGTTGGAAGGAGGCGGTACTCAGGCGCAACAAGGGATGAGCCAAATGATTCTTGATGCCGAGAAACTTCGTTACGATGTTTATCAAAAGAATCGTTCCGAGTTTTTAAAGAACGCCAATATTGATCCCGCCTTTGTACTCAGCGACTCCGCCCGTAAGACACAGATGTTGCAGATTGAAGCCTTTAATAAGAAATGGGGTAAGAGGGCGCAGGAGACTAACTATAACTTATCACAGCAGGACTTACTCGATATGCAGACGCATAAGAACCTTATCATCTCCGAGCAACAGAATCAGATGTCGCAGTATGAGTTATTCCAACAGCACAGGGATTTGGTCGCTAAGAACCCGAATAGATATGACGTCAATAAATTCGCTGAGGCTACCGACAGCTACATGCAGTCGGGTGTCTACGATCAGACCATGCCCCCGCTAAAGGCTATATCATTCGGATCATTTATCAGAGAACAGGCATCAAAAGCTAAGGGCGAGTTTGAACCTATAAGGGAGATAGTTGGTGGGCGTGAAGGGATCAAGACAAGAAACATACAGGACATACCGAAGTTCATTGAGGATAATCTATTCGTTAATGACCAAGCTACGATAGGTCTGCTTGAAGATTGGGATAAGCAGTCACCCGAAGAAAAGAACAAATGGTTATCCGACGTGAATCAGGATAAACAGATTGACGCTTCAGAGCGAAAGAACGGGATAGTTAATTGGGCTAAACAGTTCTACGCTAAAGATGCAGAGATAAGTTCTTATAGTTGGAGGAATGTGCCGACAGGTAAAGCGTCAACTACAGGATCAACTACAAGCAAGATACCTGAAGGTAAGTTTGTCGCGAAGAGACCATACGGCACTAAGGAATATAACAACTCATACGAGTTTGACGGCAGTAAGATATTAAGGAATGTCTCTACGAGTGGTGCTGTGGGTATATCTGGCGACTATGAAGATGCTCTAGCTTCAGGTAATGTATCTGGTAGACTATTGCTCTACAACCCTGATAAGGATGTGTTGGTATTTGAGACAGTAGGCTCATCCGAGAGTGCAGAGACAAAAGGTACTACCCTTGTTGAGGTGCCTGCGGGTAACATATCGGGGGTAGATGACATACCCATAACTATAAACGGTGCTAAAGGTACAGTTGGTGAACTTAGGGCAAGGAGACAGAGACAACAGAGTACACCAACGCAACCCACACAAGAACCTAATGCATGGGATAAATATAAAAGGAAATAATGGGAGAAAAGAAATATAGAGTTGGTTCTGATGTTTACGATATCCCAGATGCCGAGGCTCAGAACTTCCTGAAAGACTTTCCTGATGCCGTTGAGTTAGAATCTTTTGTGGTAGACAAGGATACGTTTGATATACCCATTAATGAAAGAGATGCGTTCCTTGCAGATTTTCCTACTGCGAAACCTGTAAAAAAAAAAGTTTCTTCAGAACCTCCTACAACGCCTTCAGAGGTTTCTTCACCGGAACAACCACCATTAGGTTTAGAAACACCTGACTTAACCTTAAAGACTCCCGAATCTAAGTTACCAACATCTACGCCCGAATCTATGGGGTTAGATTATCTACAGGGCAAAGATATACCAAGGGCTAAACCACCAAGAGTTACAACACCTTTAAGTGACCTATTTAGAACATTTAAGTCGAGTGGTCTTAAGAACTTAGGCGGGATAGCCGCAACACCCATGCTCTACAATAGGACGTTAGCTAACCTTACTACAAAGCCCATATTAAAACTCATGGGTAAGAGTGACGAAGAGGCTAGTGTCTTAACTGAGGCTATTGCTCATAACAACTTTGGTGGGCGGAGTGTGTCTGCTATGGAGGATGTGCAAGCCCCACTAAGGCAGAAAGCTATCGAAATAGAGAAACAGATGTACCAACTTGATGGTGACATATGGACTAATCTCAACAAAGGCAAGGATGGTGAGAAGGATTTTGGTGTCGCACTCGAGCAGTTTGGCAGAGGTATTATGGGTTCTATTCCCTTTATGATTCAGTTGATGGCTACAAAAGGGGCGGGGGCAGCAACTACATTTGGAGTTATGGCTTCTACTTCCGCGGCACAACAGTATGCAGAGACAGAGGGTATGGCAACGCCCAAAAGGTTAGCTAATGGATGGTTATACGGAGGGTTTGAGGCATTAGGCGAGATGGCTACTTATGTGCTATTGGGGGGCATCGGCAAGGTATTTAAACAAGGTGTGACGGGGACACTACCGCCAACAACCGCAAGGGGCATAGCGAAGGGTATTGCTTCCTCTATTGGATTAGAGGGTAGTTCTGAAATGGTAACGCAAATAGGACAGAACTTCACGGCTATTGTGACAGGCGAAGATACAGAGAGAGGGTTGTTCGATCATGTTTGGGATGCGGGTATCATCGGTGGTGGTATGGGACTTGGTTTATTTGGCGTTAACTTATCTGCATCAGCTATTGGAAGGACTATAGCTTCAGATAAGGAGGTTACGGAAGTTCAGGAGAATTTCAAACAGCAAGAGGTTCTTATAAACCAACTCGACCAGACGGATAGTGACCCTGTAAGAAACGCATTAAAGAAGTCCTTAAAGGATTTACGCTTTCAGGCAGACGAGATAATTGATAAGAACTATGAGTTGGCGCAGAAGCTCACACCTGCCGAACAAGATCAGGTCGCTGAGTTGTATACCGTGTGGAATGAACTACAAGACAGAATAGACAACGGCAAGCTCTCAGATCAAGAGATTCCTGCATTACAAAAGACTATTGACGGAATTAAGGGTCAGATTCAGACCGTCAAGGATAATCTTATAACAAGACTTGAGGAACAAGCCAAGGCGGAGAAAGAAGCGAAGATAGAAGAGATAAAAGACAAGCAGGATACTGAGTTAGAGAAGCTAAAGAAACAAGAGACCAAGGAACTCGATAAGGTAAAGGATGTTGCAGAGGGCGAGAAGGTCAATAAGAGAAAACTCGATGAGGTAAAAGAGAAATACGATACTAAAGTAGAAGAGGTAAAGACTAAAACTGAAGAAGAGTTAACTAAAGTAGAGGAGGAAGCAAAAGATGCCGAAAGCACTGGAAGAAAAGTTGAAGAGGGAGGCGAACAGCCACAAGGGGTGGTCGAAGGAACGGAAGGCGGCTTACGTGTACGGGACGTTGAGGAAAACGGGGTGGAAGCCGTCAAGGGAGAAGAAATAAAACCTGTTCAAGAAACACAAACGTTCACGGAACGTGAACAAAATAAATATTTGAACAACACTAAGACTATTTTTGAGACAGAACCAGACTTAGATGCTGATTTAGATGTAGAAAGAAGTGGTATAAGAGAACGAGGATTTAGCGGATTTGAAGTCGGGAAAATGCCAAATGAACCCGTTATCCTTTATCGTGGGATTAAAAAACCTGAACTTGATGCGTTATTGGGTGGGTATAATCAAGAAAAGTTAGGCAAGGAGTATCAAGAACCAATAGCGCGTGGTGTTGCCTATAATAAACATATCACAGGTGGCGAGTTTAATTCTCCTGTTGAACGTAAATTTGGTGCCTCTTATGCGGGAGATAAACAAAATGCAATTAATGCGGCACAAGCAATAAGAAGGGGGTATAAGCCTACGGGAGAAGAATTTGTATTTGGTGGTGAGAACTCTGATAAATATGTATTAACTGTTGATGCACGTGATGCTACATTCGGTGTCTTAAGAAAAGAGAAGTTTAAAGGAGAAAATAAGATTGATATATCCGAATTTACAGTTGCAAGAGGCATTAACACCAAACTACCAATAACTCGTATTGTAAAGATTGAAAAGATAAACCCCGATGGGACATTAGCGGATATGTCAAACCAATACGGCAGATTTATAAGCGATAACCTTAAAAATTTAGCTCCACGAGAGCCTACAGCCCCTCTTAAGGAGCCATTATCTCCTGAAAGTGGGGAGATAGTACCACCGGCACCTATCGTGCCTCCTGTAGAGACCCCCGTAACAGGTGAGACTAAGTTTCGTAAGACACAAATCAACTCTCTTATCCAAGATCAGACAAGACAGCAACAAGAGGTAGCCAAGATAGTCGATGCTAACAAAGAGAGATATCAAGTCTTACATCAGGCAGATGCAGTAGAACAAGCCAAAGCCATGATTGATGAGTTAGGCGTAGGCGGGGCTACATCAGAACTGAAAGAGTTAACAAAAAGAACTCAGGAGTTTCCGCAGAGGAACGTAGCGAGGATGGTGTTACTTAATCTCTACTCAAAAGCTATCATAGACCCAGCCTCAAGTGAAGGGGATAAGAAGGTAGCATTCAAAGCCATAGACGATCTACAACAAGCCATGGCAAGGGACAACACCAAAGCAGGGCAGGGTATCGCCATGATGAGGATATGGAAAGAGATGCAACCCGCAGGTGTACTCGAATTTATAGCAAGGAAAATACAACAGGCAAACACTAACACTCTAAATAAGAAGTTAGGCGAGACGACCCTCGGTGAGCAGTTAGATGAACTGTATGGTACACTGACAGAGGAATCGAAGAATATAATCAAGGATATACTCGCAGGGAAGAAAGTTACCATATCAGATGAGTTAAAGACTAAACCACCCGTACCACGAAAGACAGTACCAAAAGAGCGTATCAAGATAGAACAGGATTATCGCAAGAGTCTGATTGAGCAGTATAAGAAGTCCCAAGGTGGTACATTAAGCGCATCACTGACAGGGCTTACCTCGGCACAGATAGAGTTAGGCGGTAATCTATTAGCATCGTACATCAGGGAGGGGTATTACAGGGTGCAGGATGTGGTTGATAAGCTAAAGAAAGACTTTAAAGAAGCAGGGATAACATTAGACGACAAGCAGACAGAGGAGATATTAGGACAAGACAAGACAAGTAAGCAGACCTTTGGTGAGTATCTTGACAAGAAAGAGTCTAAAGCAAGGATGCGTGAGGGCGAGAAATTGATAAGCAAGAAGATATCGGATGTCATCACCGAACATTGGACGGAGAAAGATGAACTAAAACGTACGCTCGCACAGAAGTTAATGGATGAGGCGGGATTGACAGAACAAGAGGCTCAGAGATTAGAAAAGGAAATACTCGAGAAGTTTGATGAGGAGATCATTAATCGTTCACAGAAGCAACTAACCAAAATATTAGGCACAGAGAAGATACCTACCAAGAAAAAGACTAAGGGCGTAAGGGATAAGATGATAGAACTTATCAACATGGGTGCCTTGGACGAAGAATTATACCGCAACCTGTTCGCTGAAAAGTTCAAGTTGGTAGAACTTACAGATGCCCATAAAGAGGAGATACTTAGACTCGCTAATAACGTGCAGATGTTATCAGGGAGAGGATGGCTTGAGAGAGACGCGACTATTAGACTCGCCAAGTACATCTATGAGCTTTATCCTACAAGTAAGGCAGGCGAGTTCATGGAGACATGGATGGCAATGGCTTATGCTAATATGTTATCAGGGCCGTCTACGTCTATCCTCAACCTTGCAAGTGCGGGATCGAATATGTTGCTTAAACCAATTAGGGAGGTAACTAACCTGTCAAAGTACTTGAAACTCCTAAAGAAAGGATTTAAGGGTGATATTGACATCTATAATCCATTCGGAGAGATGATGTATGTTCCTGCTTTACGTGGGATAGAGATGGGTGCCAAAGAGATGGCAGAGGTCTATAAGAACGGAGACCTGAATAATAAGTATATTGAACAGATTGCGAAAAAGAACCAGTTCCAAGTAACACAGTTAGAGAGAAATAAATACGGCACAGCGAAACGTTTCCCAACAGTAAATGTTAAGATAGGAGGTAAGAATATAGACCTCAACATCTTCAATCTCTATAAGTACGCAGGGCGCAACTTGGCGGCTCAGGATAAACTTATGCTTACCACTTCTTACGAGATCGAGTTAGCACATATCCTAAGAGACAAGCTAAGAAATAAGAATCTCACAGGCAGGGCACTCACAAGAGAAGTTATGAATATCTTCAAGGGTGAGCATATCGACATGGAGAAACTACAACAGAAACTTCAAGAGGATGCCAACTTGTATGTGGAGATGACGGGTAAAGATATGACACCCCTTCAGTTCAAGATACGCAAACGTGAGTTAATGCTTGAGGAATTACCGATCACCAAAGAGGAAAAAGAAGAGGCTGAGAGACTTGCGAGGAGTAATATCTTTACTGATGACAGGGGTGGTTTATTCGGCACTGTTGCAGGTATGTTGGGTAAGTTAGCTAATAGTAGCCCAACAGCGGGGTTAATAGTTAAGCCATTTGTGCCGTTTACAAAGGTAGTTGGTAATGTCGCAGAGTATATGATGGATCACGTACCTTACTACGGGTTATTACGTGCTAATGGCATGAGCGTGTCCACCCTCGCTAAGAAACTCGCTAAGATAGAAGAACCATTAACAGCGCAGATGGGAGAAAAGGGTAGCCGTGCTTATTATGAACAGATGGGTAGGGCATGGTTGGGTACGCTGACTTTCTCTATGGCTATGATGCTCCTACTCGGCAAAGATGAAGAAGATTTCGCTGAGATATCAGGTGGTTATAATGAGGAGGGATTTAAGAAGAAGGGTAGAGAAAATGTCTTGCCACCGTACACGCTAAGGATAGGTAATGTTAAGATACCATATAAGAACATACCAAGTCTTGCGATACCGCTTTCGCTGATAGGTAATATGAATGATGGGCTTAAGGCGGGACAGGACGAAGGAGACTTACAGGATAGGCTAACTGCCTCTTTGCTCTTGGATGCTATATCTGAATCGGTGTTCATGGTTAAGGATATGTCATTCCTTGATGGTGTACAACGTGGGACACAAATAATAGCTGATGCCACGTCCTCTGACGAGAAGAAATGGGGACAGATAGGCGAAGGCTTATTAAAGTCTTACCTTGGCTTTGCCACACGTCCACTACCTCAGAATAACAATGCCATACAGCAGATATGGAAGATATTTGATCCTGTATCATATTCTCAGGGCGACATCAAAGGGATGCTCGGATACGCCACAGGACTACAACACTTCATGGGTAGACCATCATTAGATCAATTCGGGGATAAGGTTACTTCTTACCCTGGCGAGACATTAATGCCTTATACCCACTGGCTGAAAATAAAAGGTACAGATGAGAGGTGGAAGTTCCTTGCTAAGTACAACGCCATACCAAATAAACTCTATAACAGGACTATGAACATAGAGGGTAAGGATGGCTTAGAAAAGAGACAATTAGAACCCGAAGAGTTATATGATTACACATCACGTACAGGTCAGTTATTCTCAGAGTCTCTTAAGAAATACATGTCCGACAAGGATAAAGTAACCCAACGTGCATCAGATATAACAGAGAGAGAACGCGCCAATGGTGAACTCGAGAAAGTCAACGGCATCAAGGAGGACGTAGAGAAACTATGGGCAGACGCTAAGGATGATGCAGAGATGGAACTCTTCAGATGGGGTTCTGTAAAAGAGGATATGCCAAAGACATGGGACTTAATCAAACAGCATCAGGCGTATCAGATGTATCAGGCGTCTAAGTCTATAAACGGGCAGGCATTAGACAAGAGCCAACTTTATGAGTTCAATAACCTTGCTTCGATGCGTTATGCAGAGAAGGTGGAGAAGTATCTGTTAAGCGAAAGGGCACAGGTAGACAAGAATAGGGACACAGATAAGGACGGCATAAGTAACTTCGATGAGAAAATAGATGAGATATGGTCTGATGCCAAAACGTTTGTGAGTTCACGCATGGAGAAACAACTTAAGCAACAAAAATAATAACTATCTTTGTAAAAATTAAATAAAATGAGTACATTAAGGACAGGCGCTAGAACACCGTTTTTCGCAACCAACATAACAAACTATCATAGCTTAGCGAGTGACTTCTCTCCGATAGATAACTCACCTGCTGTATATAGTGATAGCGAGGAAGATGTGTATATCAAGAACGGCTTTCTGATCAAGAACGCAACAGACACCGCAGGGCTTCTTTATGTTGTCACATGGGAGACGTTTGAGGCTGCGTGGTCAGGAGTTAACCAAGCCCTTGTCACACGGGCAACGGTGTTAGCTACCATCAACCCCGTAGATGTATATCTCGCAAGCGGTCAATGGTTGGAGTGTCCCGTGGTGAAGGTATTCGCTACAGATGACCAATCATTCCCATCCGTAGTGACCCATATAAATGTTGGGACAATCCGTTAGACCATGGCAGAACTCAGAACACATGCCAAAACACCTTTCTTTGTTACAAACATAACCCACTACATTGTGTTGGGTACAGGGGACTTCTCGCCGATAGACAACCTACCCGCGGCACTTACAGACACCGAAGAAGAAGTATACATTAAAAATGGTTTCTTAGCTAAGAACGCCACAGATGATAGTGGCTACCTATGGTGCGTCACATGGGAGGAATACCAAACACACAGAACACAACAGAACATTGACTTAGTTACAAACATACAAGTATTGGCTCTATGTACTCCGATACAGATATATCTTGCATCAGGTGAGTGGACAGGAACACCTATTGTTAAGGTTTACTCAACAGGGGATAAGGATTATTGGAGCGAACTTTCTCATATAAATATAGGTACAATTCGATGAAAGAAATTAAAGAACTTTTAGCAAAGGTCGCCAAGCGGAAGCTCAGAGGTGCGCCAACCGAGACATGGTATTTCTGTCCTGGTCATCCTGACCATTACATGTCTACGAAGCCTAAAGTATATTGCCCCGTGTGTCACGCTCTACTCGCTGTATTATGACTACTGCCGACAAAACGATACTAAGGGAACTCATTCAACAAGAGTTAAATGGAGTTGTTCATTCCTGTCATCAGATTGACAAAATCAATTCTCAGGATGATCAGATAAAAGAAATCCATAAGGTTGTAACAGGGAATGGGACACCAGAGGAAGGGTTGACTTTCAAGTTAGGTATCATTAATGAACGTCAACAGGCAGTATTAAAAACGCTACAAAAAATGGAGGATCGAAGGAAGGCCACACCTGGGAATATAATAAAATGGGGAAGTTTCGTTATTGCGTTTATAGGTATGATTATGGGTTATGCAAGTCTAAGTTCACGTCAGAAGGATATGCAGTCAGAACAAAAGGCAATAAAAGCAGAGACAAAAGTAACAAATGAACTCCTTGCGCCAGATAGCACTCAGGCGACTGTTTCGATCCGAGGAAATGTTTACATCCCTGTTTTAAAAACGGATAGTGCAAACATTGTCAGGTCGAATAAACTTGACAGCATATATGAGCGTTATATGAGAAGCCAGCAATAAAACCAAAAAAGTGATTATCTTTGTACCAACGTTAACGTAAATTTTATATTATGAGTAAACTGAAATTTAATTTTCTGAATTGGAAAACTACTGTAACAGGTATTCTGTTGGCGGTGGTTACTATCCTGTCTGCTCTCGGGGTGTTTAGCCCCGAACAGGCAACGGGCGTACAGACACAAGGTTCTGTGATCATCGAAGCTGTAAATGTTATAGTAGGTGCTATTTCGGCACTTGTCTTAATGTTCCGTGCTACAGATGGGTAGATGAACATCTCTGGTATTTATCAGATTAAGTCTACTATTGTTCCCAGTAGAATCTATATTGGTTCTGCTGGGAATATTTTTGATAGGTGGAGAAAACACTTGGAACGTTTAAGAAAAAACAAACATCATTCTCGTAAGTTGCAGGCCCATTATAATAAGTATGGGGAGGATGACTTGTTATTCTCTGTTGTGGCGGTTTGTGATAGGGAAGAATTAATACCAATTAATAAAATGATATGCCCAGAACAATTCTTCATTTGGGCGTATGATCCATGGTTTAATATAAATCCCATTGCAGGTAGTTGTAGGGGAGTCAAGAGATCAAGAAAAACCCGAGATAAAATAAGTGATCTTAAAAAAGGGGTTCCTCTTTCAAAAGAACATAGGATGAAAATATCAAAGGGGAATAAGGGGGTTAAAAGGTCTGCTGAAACAAAGGCAAGAATGAAGAAAACGCACATAGGGGCTTTGGGAAAAACAGCATGGAATAAGGGGCTAACCAAGGAAACCGATGATCGTGTCAGAAAGTATGGCGATCTTACTCGCGGTAAATCTAAGATATCATCTGCTAATGAGAAAAATAAGAAACCGATAAATCAATATACAAAAGATGGCGTTTTTATTAAGGTATGGTGTTCTATAACTGAAGCGTCTAAGTCTATGAATATAGGAAGATCAAATATCCGATCTTGTTCAAACGGTAAATTAAAATCGGCAGGGGGCTATATTTGGTCATTCGTATAGAAAATATCAAAATCTATACACGTTTTGACAATATGTATAGAAAATGTCAAAAAATGAACATATGAAAGAATACCCATTCGATGAATGCAGGACGTGCAAGGTGCTTGATGACTGCCCGTGCCCCGAAGTATCGCAGGATATGTTAGGCACACCACTTCCCCCTGAGTCCTGCCCAAAGCCTATCTCTGTTATGAGGGCGACAACAAAAAAGCATAGGATTAATAAGCCTTCGAAGAATTAGCGTACCTTTGTGTTATGTATAGACCACAGTTCTTCTATCTTACAGAGTTGGTATGTCCAAAGGTATACCACAAGTTCGGTGATAGGGCATGGATGTTCATAGATGAGAAAGCCATAATAACCCTTGATTGGATAAGACGCACACTGAATAAACCTATAACAGTCAATAACTGGTGGGATGATGGTGATTATGATGAGCGTGGGTTGAGGTGTAACCAATGCAGTATAGTAAGGGCTAAGAGCAATAAGGGAGAAATATACCTCTCTGCTCACGTTCTCGGCAAGGCATTTGACTTTGATGTGGAGGGGATGACAGCGGCTGAGGTCAGGGTATGGCTGGCGGCACATAAGAACGAAGTCCCTTACAATATAAGACTGGAAAACCATATAGACTGGGTTCATATGGATACATTTGATATGGGAGTAAAGATTTATATATTCAATCCATGATAGAAATTAAGACAAGGCACATAATTATCGGAGTTCTGATAGCCTTATTTGTGGCTTTCGGAGCAGGATGGCTACTCGGCAGGCTTGCGAGAAACGAGACATCGAATAGCATAATCAACGGTCTTAATCAGACGATGCGTATCTATGAATATAGAATAGGTGGCATGCTGCGACAGGCAAGAGAGAAAGACGCATTGATAATGAGCCAGAGACAGGCATTGAAGGAAGGTCTAATTCTTAAAGAGGAACTACGACTGTTAAAGATCAAGCATCTCAATGAGGTCACACACCTTGAAACGAGTGTTGATATACTATTGGACTCTATCGCTTATATTCAGGCTAACCCACCCGTGAACCCGCCATGCCCACCTGATGAGAACCATCCTGTTCTATATCTGCCATTGGCATTCCATGAGACAAATGAATACTTAAATTTACAAGGTCTGTTCGATGAAAATGGCAAGTTGTCGATGGATATAAAGCTACCTCTGTCGATGGATGTATGGACGGGCTTCGATAAGAAAACCAAGAAGTATAAAGCCGTACTGACTTATGAGAATCCGTACGTACAAACAATAGACATCCGCAATGTTAAAATGGAGTGGAGTAAGGTATCACGCTTCGGTATCGGAGTGATAGGAGGCTATGGTGTCTCATGGGGCAACCTAAAGCCACAGCCAATCATTGGAATAGGCATTGCCTATAATGTGATACGTTTTTAACGCTTCGGTGGTTTCTTCTTTCCGCCTTTGCAAGCCATTATAATTCTCTATACATTAATATTGAACCCGCTTTCATAGTAACATTAGTCCCTGCCGTCTCAGTAGCAAGTGTTATCTGAAAATTACCTGTTGTAGTCCCCGAAGTTATAATCAACCCGTCAAGACTACCCCAATGACTATTAGTTGTTGTAGCGAGTCCTGTTGATAATGCATTTTGAGTTGTTTGTGCACCCCATGTTCTTATTGCCGATGCAGTAAGTGAAGTTGATGCCTCCATTCTTGCAGTAGCATCTGTGAGATTAGATGGCCATGCAACGCCTGGTCTTGCACCTACCGTTGTCGTTGCTGTCCTGAGTAAGAAATAACCGAAGATAAGATAGGTTTTGTTTATTGCGGGTGTAAAATAAAAGTTAGTAACATTCGTATTGGATGCTGATGATGTAACAAAGTCCGATGCGAGTTTAATGATAACCCAAGGATCGGCAGATACACCGGGTATGCCCTGTTCCCCTTGCTCTCCTTGAATGCCCTGTAACCCTTGATCTCCTGTATCCCCCTTTACTCCTTGTGGCCCTTGGTCGCCAGTGTCCCCTTTTACTCCCTGTATCCCTTGCGCCCCATCTGCCCCATCATTGCCTGGGATTCCTTGTAACCCCGTATCTCCTGTATCGCCTTTGACACCCTGAATTCCCTGTATCCCCGGATCACCTTGGTCTCCTTTAATACCTTGGATACCCTGAGCGCCATCAAAGTAATCTATCCCCTTGATCGGTGTGTACCCATCTGCACCATCCTGTCCATCTATTCCGGGAAGTCCTTGTATTCCCTGTAGCCCCTGTATGCCCTGTTGTCCAGTATCACCCGTGTCTCCCTTTGGCCCAGGAACAGTAGAATCAGCCCCCGGTAATCCTTGCAACCCTTGTAGACCTGTATCACCTGTATCACCTTTGGGGCCAACAGCACCATCGAAATAATCTACATTCTTAATTGGTGTATATCCGTCTGCACCGTCATTGCCGGGGATACCCTGAATACCCTGTGTCCCTTGTAACCCTTGATCTCCTTGCGATCCTGTATCTCCCTTATCGCCTTTAGGGCCGGGGACAGTAGAATCTGCGCCTGGTTCTCCCTGTAATCCCTGTGGCCCAGGGGGGCCAGGGGTAAGTACTCCGAATTCTGTCAAGGGCACAAGATCAACCCATACAGTATCATTGACATATTTCCATTGTAGATGAGTGTCGCTTGCCTGAAACTCTACATTAGACCCACGGACGTTAACGGCTGTGAAGAAAGCAGATAAGCAAATATTACTACAAAACCATTCATCATACTTGTTTATCATATAAACCTCATCGCCAACCGTATTACATATCTTGCATGTCTTGTCCATAATATCTGTTATTAAGTAGTTGTATGCTCATACCAATCAACCAATATATGATGAGTATTCGCATCTGCTGAGGTATTGGTAAGTAAAAAAACATAAGCGGTATTGGCTTTAAGTATATATTCCTGTGATTCTCTTGTACTACCACCAGCAGGTTTAGGCCCAGTACCCGCTGATAATGGAGCAGACCGTATTACCGTACCTGTTGCCCATGTCCCATCAGCCGCTATCTGCACTTCTGTAAGAGTTGTGAAGTTATTAACTACGGGGATTGTCGCATTAGAAAAGCAACCACTTGTGTTTGTACTATCCCTGTATCTATTATAAATAACGTTAGCGTGAGTCCCTATATTAGCAGCTATCGTTGGTGCTTCGCATATTGAATAAGTTGCTGCTGTACTTGCTGAAAACTGAGCAACCATGTGGCATCCCGCAGGGGCAATAGGTGTCTTTATATATAATCCCGATCTGTGTCCATTTGTCGATGCCGTAACTCTTGTATAATAACAACTGAATGAATCACCCTCATGTATCTCATGGTGAGGAAAGTCCAGAGTCGGCAAGGCAGAGGTCAGATCATCGAGTGTCACGTTTCTATAAGTTGTCCCACCAACATCCCCTGCTATAATCACCCTGTTTAACACAGCAGCGGTTTCCCCGTCAACATCATCGGATAGCCTTAATGTGGATGGTTGCGTTGTAGTGGCATGGTAAACAGTCTGTAACCTAAAAGAAGACTGCTGAGTACCTCCGTTGGTATATTTTACTCTGAACCATTTAGCTTCAACGGGGAGATTAAAAAACTTACCAGTAGTGGCGGGGATTGTAAAATAATGTATTAAATCCCAATCAGAATTATTAGAAGAGAATTGAATTTCCAAACCATCTATTGCTGACGCATGGGATGCGATAATATTTATTCCTATACTCTTATAGTCAGTAACATTCTCTCCTACACCAGTAAAAACACCCCCGATCCCAAGTGTGGCTATTGTGGAGTTTAATGTTGAGGTAACACCTAATACCTTCCCTATATTTATGGTTTTAAAATAACTCATATTAATCTATTTTCCAAAAACCCATTGCGTAATCTTTAATAACCATTGTATCCCATTGATCTATCTCTTGCGTGGTTTCACCATCTATTGTGTCTGTTCCATTAGCGTCTGCTGTCACCACACCCACACCTATACTCGCTATAGATAATTGTCGCCCTAACCCCGTTGAGGCTGTAAGATTAACCGTTACTGCCGTAGCACTATTGACAACGATAAAAGCATCTGTTTCTGTTACTGTATATGGTGAGGAAGTTATGATGGTTGTCTCATTCTGCACACTACCCGATGAGTTATAGCCTAAACTAAGCTGACATCTTATTAAGCCTTTACCGGACTCTAACGCAGTACCTATCTTAAAGTAGCTGACATCAGATAACCTTGCTATCTTACAGGTGCCCCTGCTGATTCGGTCGCCTACCTTCTGCGCCCTTACGATAGACCCCTGCACCACATTTTCGAAGCAAAATACCTTCGCAATGCCTGATGTGGCTATCTCACATTGGGCGTACCTTGGCACACTCTGCGTGATAATCCCGAGAATATTATTATCGCCAGCATTCGCATAAACGAAAGATCGAGGATCGGAAGGTGATACTTTACATGTATATCCAATCTTCGATGTTTCACCGCATAAGTTT
>Ga0105104_10001731_pt1 | contig 16321 bp, 11 predicted proteins | sample PPLLaktember2015_3_FD_87034 | JGI IMG/M metagenome (GOLD analysis project Ga0105104, IMG submission 87034) | Freshwater sediment microbial communities from Prairie Pothole Lake near Jamestown, North Dakota, USA - PPLs Lake P7 Core (6) Depth... | ecosystem: Environmental > Aquatic > Freshwater >... | reverse complement strand
CGTACGTCGCCAATAGAGGGGATGCACACCACCAGTGGGCCGCTGCCAGCATCGTCATACGCAATCCGCCCGTTCTCACGCCTCAACCATTGAGTTTCCGCTCTTCTTCCCCTCTCCCTCGCGCTAAATCCCTGGTGTTCTATCCAGGGAGAGAGGGTAGGCCGGAGGTACTGGATGTAATTCTCCCGTGGGGGGGCGTTCGTCTTTGGTGGACCCCGAAAACGCGCTGGTACCTGGGATCACGGGAGCCAGGCCGGCGGCCCTGATCGAGGTAGGCGCCCGCCAGGCCATGCTGTGCCGGTTTTCATGACGATGCGCGAGCCAATGATGTGGGGACTTCTATCAGGTTTTGCACCTTCCCCTAAATCGCGTTTTTCAGCGATTAGGGGAAGCTTGGGATGGGGGTCGCTCCAGTGTGCAACCGTGCCCGCCAACCATCCATCATTGGCTGGCGGATAGCATAGAAATCGCGTTTATGCCGTGCCCCATTCCACCACCGAGATCTGATTTTCTCTTTCAAATATTCTGGAAATCTGCGAATCCGCAACTGTAACCACAACGCTCTCGGCTGAGCAAGCGATCAATTTTGCTCAAAGCTTCATCGACCAGCTAATCGAGCTGATTACAGGGCAGAAAAGACTCTCTATTTGACAAAGGAGCAGCCGGAGCAACTATCCCTTCTGATGATAGAAACATCACCAGAAGGGATAGTGTTAAGAAAAACTATCTGTAAACTAAACAATGGTCAGTTGTCTGGGCAATTTCTGATCGAAAAGAATTATGCCCATACTTTTAGGGGCTGGTGTACCCGTTTGTATAGTAAGCTGACCGCACATACCTTGTGTATTTATCTCAACCGTTTATTGGGAAAGCCGGACTTCTTGCAAATCAAAGCCCTGACTTTTCCCAACTAGCATAAGATCCTGGTAGTAATTATATCCAAATTATCATAATGATTCTCCTTTCCTTGACCCCCAAATCGTTTTCATATAGAATGAAGGAGTAACCTTAATAATTTTTCATCTTGTTCCCCCGAGGGATCTGTTGATTGTTGTCAGGCGGGTTGTTTCAGGGCAATCAAAGATACTACCGGTTAAGGGGGAAATCCATCGCCGCGGTACTGCGCACTAAACACATCGAATACGTTCCCGATAGATTCATCGCCCTCCATTGTCAGGTGACCGTGGAAGTGGGTTACACCCCCAACATGCTGGCTCAACGCTTGCAAAAATAATCCGTATACAGCAGTCTAAACCGTCGCAGCCGATGTTTATATAACGATGCCTGATATGCCGGTGTTGCCCGGCTCGATCCGGGTTTATGACCAGGCTCTTGAATGACCCGGCAAGAAGGGGAAGAAAGAATCGGGCAATCTTTATAAAGGGTCAGCCAGCGTGATCTGGTGTACGCGGGCATAAGCCTGGATCAAATTGGAACCGAACGAATCTCCAAAAGCCATCATCGCTAATGACAACTTAACACCTTCGCTGCCCCGAGATCCGCTGAGAGCCCGGTCTGCTGGCTCTTAAAACGTCCGCGAACCCATCATCGGGAATGCCGGTCCACTTGAGAACTCCCAATGGGATCTCAGGCATCCCTCTCGAAAGGAGGTGATTTCACGTAAACTCGCTGCCCAAAGCTTTTTCATTTCCCACCCGATTTATTGATTTACGGATCGACTGCTAAGAGGGAGAAGACACAAGATGAAAGTGAAACAGTTATACACCCTATTTACTGTTCTTATAGTGGCAGCGCTTGTCCTGGCTGCCTGCCAAACGGCGGCAACCGAAACCCCCACCCAGCCGCCTGCCGCAGAACCCACTGAAGTCATGGAGGAGCCCACCGAGGTGATGGAAGAGCCTACCGAGGTGATGGAAGAGCCCACCGAAGCCATGGAAGAGCCCACTCCTATGGCGGAGGAGACTCAAGCCGTCCCGGTAACGGGTGAGGTTATCTTCTTCTCAACCCAATTCAATATCGTTGAAGAAGCGGCGAAATTCCGCACCATCCTACAGGAGGGAGGGTTTGATTTCACCGGCTCAGAAGAGGGCCCGCTCGTCGATATGATTACGGCGGGAGCGCAGGCAGGCCAGGGAGACCTGGACGTGGTCGGCGCGCTGCATGGCACTTTCCCGCCGCTCCAGGATGAGATGATGAACATGATCGACATCGCCGAAGATCTTTCTGCTGACCGGGAATTTTCCGAGACCTTCCTGGAAACCGGTCTGCTGGGCACAGACGATACCCTGTACTATATCCCCTGGATGCAGGCCACCTATATCATGGCTGCCCACCAGGACGCCATGCAGTACCTGCCTGAAGGCGCGGATGTCAATGCCCTCACCTGGGAACAATTTGGCGAGTGGTGCCAGACTCTCCTCGACGAAACCGGGGGCCCGAAATGCGGTCTGCCCCACGCCGGTCTCTTCAACCGTTTCTTGCAAGGCTACCTGTGGCCATCCTATACCGGCGGAATGGTCTCGCAGTTCAAGAGCCAGGCAGCCGCGGATATGCTCGAATGGGCGCGGGACAGCCTGTGGCCAACCATCCATCCTCAATCTATCAGCTACGAGTTCATGCAGGAGCCCCTGCAATCGGGTGAGGTTTGGGTGGCCTTTGATCATGTCGCCCGCTTGATCGAGGCTTTGAATGCCGAGCCGGAGAACTACGTGACATTCCCTGCTCCCGCCGGTCCCGAAGGCCGCGGCTTCATGCCCGTCATTGCCGGACTGGGGATTCCAAAAAATGCGACGAACCCCGAAGGAGCTGTTGCCCTGATCGACTTCCTTACCCAGCCGGAGACCCAAAGCCGCATCCTTCGCGAGCTGGCATTCTTCCCGGTCGTTGACGGTGTAGATACTACTGACCTTCCGGAGGGAGTTGCGCTCGAGGCCAGCGCTGTGGAGGCTCAGGCTAATTCTCCCGATGCTCTGCCAGCTTTGCTGCCCATCGGCCTGGGTGAGCGAGGTATGGAGCTCAACCAGATCTTCCGCAATGCTTTCGACCGCAGCGTGATCAACGGAGAGGATATCACCACCGTCCTGGAAGAAGAAGGCGCCAACCTGCAGGCCCTCATGAATGAAACCGGGGCTGCTTGCTGGGCCCCCGATCCTCCCAGCGACGGGCCCTGCCCGGTCGAATAAACCAATCCAAAGCCGGGCGGTGGGGCGCGATGCCTGCGCCGCCCGGCCTAATTGACAATGGGTATCACAGGGTTTGCCATGCCATCCGCAATTGGAGCTAAATCTCGCAAGAAGACCAATTGGGCGCCATATTTCTTAATCGTGCCTACCCTGGTCTACCTGGCTTTATTTTTCGCCTGGCCCATGGCGCAAGGGCTCTTGCTGGCAGTCAGGGAGGAAGGAGCGCTGCTGACTTTACGACCCGAGCCGCAGAGCAGCAGCGCGATTGCCGGGAGGCTGCCCCGCGGGACTCGGGTCAACATTCTCGATCAACAGGCCAACCTGATCCCGCCGGATGAGCTGTCCGAGGCTAACCTGGTCACAGAGGTCTGGTTCCAGATCCGCGCCGAGGATGCACAAGGACAGCCCGTAGAAGGATGGACTCCCGGGCAGCGGATCCGCGTGCGCGAAGTGGACGATAACGGCGCGCCGCTGGCCGGTACTGTCAGACCCATCCTGAGCAGTACCGCCGACCCACTGACCCCCGTTTACGCGGAGCCGGACGGGAACAGCGCCATCTTGACCGCTCTGGAATCTCCTACACCTGTCCAGATCCTGGACCAGGCTACGTTAGAAGTCTGGTACCGCATTAGCGGTGAACAGGACGGCCAGATTGTCGAAGGCTGGGCGCAGTCCCGTTACATCCAGGTGTTAAGCGAACTGACCCAGGGACGCATCGACCGGGGGAACACCAGCATGTTGACCACCCGGCATATCCAAAGGATGGTCTCCGACCGTTTTTTCTGGCCTGCCGTGCGCACGACTCTGCTGCTTATCGTGCTGATCATCCCGGTACAGTTTGTGTTGGCCATCATTATGGCCCTGGTGGTCCAGGCTAACCCCAAAGGCAGTGGGTTCTTCCTGTATGTTTTTTCCATTGCCCTGGGGGTTTCAGATCTCGCCGTGGGGATCGTCTGGTACTCCATCTTCACCCAGTTTGGATATCTTAACTCCCTCTTGCAGGGGTTAGGCTTGATCGACACCCCAATCATCTACCTATCCGCCCGCTCCCAGCAGTGGATCCTTATCGCTGTCTGGCTGGCGGAGATCTGGCGGGCGACTGCCATCGTTATGGTCATTGTCGTTGCCGGGCTGCAGGCCATATCACGTGAGGTCCTGGAAGCAGCCGAAGTTTTTGGCGCCACCCTCTGGCAGCGCATCCGCTACGTGATCTTGCCCCTGCTGCGCCCCAGTTTACAAGTAGCCCTGATCTTACGCACCATTCTCGCCTTTCAAGTCTTTGCCGTCGTTATCGTCCTGGGCGGCGGAGATATCGTGACCGTTCTGGCCAATGAAACGTACCGCCAATACTACGATCTGCGTAACTTTAACGTGGCGGCGGCTTACGCCAGCTTTATCTTATTGTTATCCATGGTCAGCGCGATCTTCTACCTGCGCGCCGTCCGCACCCAGGAGGAGGTGACTGGATGACGGTTACGGCCGATACACAACCTGCGCCTGACCAGGTTTCACCGGAGGTGAAAGCCATCCACCGCCGGATGTTGCGGCGCCGGCGGTTTTCCCGCGCCCTATCCTACCTGGTCGGCATCCTGATCTCGCTGTGGGTGCTCATCCCGATCTTGTTCATCACCTCCATGGCGCTTACCACACCCGCCGAAGTGCGCTCATTTCCAAAAGGCGTACTGCCGTTAATTCCCTTATCGTTCGATACCCTGGAATTCTTCCTGCGATCCAGGGGTATCATCCCGGGGATCATCAACAGTGTTGTGGTGGCGGTCATCACCCTGGTCCTGTCTACGCTGATCGCCGCGCCGGCCGGATATGCGATCTCCCGCTTTGTTTTCCGCGGCCGGGACGCATTTCGCCTCTCGATTCTGGCTGTGCGCGCTTTTCCGATCGTCATATTATCGATACCGTTGGCGGTGGTCTTCATCAATGTAGGTATCTACGACAGTATATTCGCCCTGGCGCTCATGCATACTGCCCTGGCCCTGCCTACCACAGTTTTGGTGCTTAGCAGCGTCTTCTCCAGCATACCCTACGAACTGGAAGAAGCTGCCATGGTGTTTGGCTGCTCACCCGTGCAGGCTTTCCGCCACGTTGTGCTGCCCCTGGTGCTTCCAGGTATTGCCGCAGCGGCGATTTTTACCTTCGTCCTGTCCTGGAACGAGGTTTTCGCCGCTACCATCCTCACCATCCAAAACCGCACCTTACCGGCCCAGGTACTGGTTACTCTAAACCAGTCCTCCGAACCTTACCAGTTTGCCGGGGGATTTTTCATGATGATCCCGGCCTTGATTTTTATTTTCTTTATCCGGCGTTACCTCTTCAACATGTGGGGCCAGATCACCAAGTAAATTATGAGGGTATGAGTATGGCTGAGATCAAAGTCGAATACGTAACCAAACGATTTGGCAACTTTGTGGCTGTCGACAATGTCAGCTTGACCGTCGAAGATCAGGAATTTGTGGTGCTCCTGGGACCAAGCGGATGCGGCAAGACGACCCTGCTGCGGGCAATAGCCGGGTTAGGAATGGCGGACGAAGGGCGGATCAGCATCGGGGAACGCGACGTTACCTATCTGCCTCCCCGGGAGCGGAAAATTTCGATGGTCTTCCAAAGCTATGCTATCTTTCCCCATATGAATGTCTATGATAACGTGGCTTTTGGGTTGAAGATGAACCGGCTCGAGGGCAAAGAGATTGACCGGCGGGTGCGCGAGGCCTCCGAGCTGCTTCATATCGAGAATATGCTCGACCGTTTCCCGAGTGCAATGAGTGGTGGGCAGAGGCAGCGGGTTGCCGTTGCCCGGGCGATCGCCATGAAGTCAGAAGTGCTGTTGATGGATGAGCCGCTCAGCAACCTGGATGCCCTGCTGCGGCTGGAGATGCGCGCTGAGCTCAAGCGGCTGCTGCGTGAGATCAAGACAACCACAATCTACGTGACCCACGATCAGATCGAAGCCCTCAGCATGGGCGACCGCATTGCCGTGATGAAGAACGGGGTCATTCAGCAATACGACAAGCCGGGTATTGTCTATGATAAGCCAGCCAACCAGTTCGTGGGTGGGTTTATCGGCACTCCGCCGATGAACTTTATGCAAGGGCTGGTGCAACGCCACAACGGCAACGTGTGGGTTCGCATCGGCGATTTTAACCTCGACCCTGTGGAAGGCATGCAGCCGCTGCTACGCTCCTATGATGGCCAGACGATCCTCATGGGAATTCGAGCGGAGAATATGGAAACTCTCAAGCAGCCTGCCAAAGATGCTTTGCAGGTTGAGGTGTTGGTTGTGGAACCCCTGGGTTCTCAAACCCTGCTTACCGTCAAAATTGGAGGAGATATCGTCAAGGTTGCTACACACCCAACCTTCGAGGTCTCGCCTGGGATGGATGTCTGGCTGCGTTTCCCGGCCGAAAAGATCCGCTGGGTCGACCAGCCCAGCGGGCGAGTGCTGTATGCCGTGTGACTGCCCTGTTCCATGGCGCGCCTCACTGCCCATATTATCAACCATACCCATTGGGACCGGGAATGGTTTCTGACTTCCGTCTACACCAGCCGCTGGCTTCCAGGCCTGATCGACAGGCTCATTGAGCTGGCTGACAAAAACCCTGATTATCATTACTTCCTCGATGGCCAGACCCTGGTCGTCGAGGATTTGCTTCAATTTGCTCCCCCCTATCAAACCAAAGTTGAAAGCCTGGTCCAGGGTGGGACCCTGCTCATCGGTCCCTATTACTGCCAGCCAGACTGGCGCCTGACCGGCGGCGAAGCGCTGCTGCGTAACCTGCTTTGGGGCCGGCTGGATATGCAGCGCTTTGGCGGGGAAATCAATACCGGCTGGATGGTGGATACGTTCGGGCATATCTCACAGGCTCCCCAACTACACCGCCTGTTTGGGATCGACTCGAACTATATCTGGCGCGGCGTTCCCCAATTAGAACCCTACTTCAACTGGCAGGGCGCGGATGGGTCTTTATTGTTTGCGGTCAATTTGTTTGGAGGATACCGGAATTTATACGGCGTGACCCACACGCCCGAAGTCGCAACCAGGCGCTTGCTGGCCGAACTGATTAAATTGCGCCCCTACTACCCCTCCCCCGATATACCCCTCTTTGATGGATACGATCTAGAAGATAACCCGGAAGACCCGCTGCGGTTTTTTTACGACCGGCGCGCCGAGCTGCCTGCGGAGATCGGGGTCCGTGAAGCCACTCCGCCGGGTTTTGCCCGGGAATTGGGCTCGATGCTGAACGATCTGCCGGTACTAACAGGTGAGCTGATGTCCGGAAAGTACGGCGCCGTATTTCCGGGTACTCTTTCCACCCGCTCCTACCTGAAGCGGATGAGCTGGGACTGCGAGCACCTGCTCTATCAGGTCTGCGAGCCGTTGGGAACCCTGGCCTGGCTGCAGGGCCGGCCGTATCCCACCCGCCGGTACGAAGCCTGGAGCCGGAGCCTGCTCCAGAATGCCGTCCACGACTGCATCTGCGGGGTAAGCATCGACCTGGTCCACGAGAAGATGGAGTTCAGTTACCGGCAGGTTTTCGAAGAAATGCGGGAAGACATCCAAAAATCCCTGGAGTACATCCTCAGGGATTTTGCGCCGGGCATCTACGCCGTCAGCGCAAACCCGTTTCCCTATGAGGGCTGGCACCCGGCGAGCGGGCGGCTCTGCCACATTCAAACCCACGGAGTTGGCGCCTGGGATATCAGCGGCTGTTTTCCCCTTCACCAGCCAGGCGAGCGGGTGGAGACGTTCCGGTGGAAGAACACTCACTATGAAGCGGTCGTCTTACCGGACGGCAGGGTGCAGCTCGGCGAAGCCAGCCTGGGTGAACTGCGGGTTTATGAGGAGGGAGGAGATACCTATTCTGGCGAAACCGGGCGTTTTCTGGGGATGCTCCAGCCAGATGGACCGCTGCAGATCGAGGAGCGGAGCGAGCACAATGCCGTGGTGAGCCTGGCGCTGTCAGCCAATTGGGACGATCTCCGGGTTTCGGCCCGCGTGCGTCTGGCATTCGATCCTTCCCCGCTGGTGCGCTGGCAGATCGAACTCGATTCGCGCGGCGCCGGTTTCCGGGTGGATATGATCTTTGAAACCGCCTTCCGCGGCCAGGTGTCCGCCGGAATGCCTTTTGACATGGTTCAACGCCCGGTGGTCGATAGCAATTTGCTCTCCCGCCACCTGGAGGATGGGTTGGATGGGGTTTTGTTGGGGCAGCGCGAGATCGAAGCGGTCGATACGTTTCCATTCCATGACTTCGTCGCCATATCAAACGGAGGGGCTTCAGCGGCGGTTTTGGCCAAAGGACTGCATTCCTACCAGGCCGGTGAAGATGGATGCATCGCCTTGTCCCTTCGCCGGGCGGTTGAATGGCTGGCAAAAACCAACCTCGAGCACCGGGTGGGCGACGCCGGGCCGTTCTTTTACGTGCCCGGGGCCCGCTGCGAACGGGCAGTCACCTTTGAGTTGGCTTTCGTATCCGGCGACTTCGGTGTGGAATCGGAGAAATTTCAAGCCCTGGCTGCCGGTTTTCAAAACCCGCCGCTGCTGGTCGAAAAGCGGGCAGGTGGCACGATTACAGCAAGGCCATTTTTTCAGGAAACCCTCCCTCTCTCCAGCCTGCATGTTTCCAATCGACGCTTACTGGCCCGCTTCTTCAATCCCACCTCGCAGCCCCGCCCGCTTTCTCGGTCCTACCGGCAAACGGACGTGTTCGGCAGACCGCTTGGAACCATCGATAGCGTTCCGCCAAAGACAATCATCACCCTGGCGGTTCCTCACCCCAAGCGCGTCACCCGCCGGGGATCCCTCGAACCGGTTCAGTGGGCCAACCCTCCCGACTGGCACGTGGGGCCAGATCAAGGACTACCCGATCCGCTCGTCATCGACAACCTCAAAGAACGGATCCTTCAATTGGAACGGCAGGTCGAAGAAACCGCCGAGAAACTTTCTCGGGCTGGGTCCCAAGAACGCTACCGCTGGCAGCACCAGATCTATGTACTGCAGCGCGAGCTGCTTGAATACCGCCTGTCGGCCCGCCTCAACGAGATGAAATTGGCCACGCAGGGGCAAATTACACGCGAGTACCTGTACCAACCGGATGAGGAGATCGCGACAATCGGACGCCAGCTAAACCAGCTGCGCATCAAACGCCGGATCTACGATTACATTGTTCAGGTGATAGGGACCTCTTCCTTCAGAGATGAAGGGAATGCAGAAAGTTAGTCCACCGTGCACCTGAGAATATAACCGGGGCTCTAGAAGCCATAGCTTTCGAGTAGGTTTACTACATTTTCAAACACGTTCTGTGGTGGGGCGGATGGACAAGGCGTGGTGGAATACGGTGCGGGGGTCCCAGCGGGCCTTGATCTGCTGAAGCCGGGGATAATTGTCCTTGTAATACAAGGTGTGCCAGGGGACCCCGGAGGTATTCCACTGCGGATCGGCGAGGTCCACATCGGGGTGATTGATTAAGGCGCCGTTGCTGATCTCGCCGGGAACGGGCACGCCGCCGGTTTCAGAGAAAATATCTCGGTAGAACTGGCGAACCCAGGCCAGGTTGCGGGCTTCGTCGTGTGGGTCCGTCCAGCCGGTTGAACATGACATGGTGAGAATCGAGTCCCGCTGGGCCGAGGCTGTCGCATCCGGCGCCACTGTATTAATTTTTTCCGGCTTATCGAGGTATCTGGGGTTACCAAAATCCGCTTCCACGATCTACGGCACACGGCTGCTTCGCTGATGCTGGCAAAAGGAGCATCGGTCATCACGACCTCGAAAATCTTGGGGCATTCCGATTGTTTATGTCATGGAAAAAGAGTTCGTGGGGAACTTATTCCAGGTTGCAACCCCATAAAAGTCTTAAGCACCAAAAATAAAGGAGCCTTTTGAAAGGCTCCTTTATCCATCAGATATGGGGTCCGATGTAAGGCGAACCCCCATGTATTGGCGCCCCCGGCGGGACTTGAACCCACAACCTACTGATTCGAAGATCTGAACAACCCTCTCCACCCCATTTTGTGCTCTATTAAGCCTTCAAAACGCCTTAAAATGCCCACTTTTAGGGCTTAAACCCGCGTTTTTTTCCACTTTTTCCCTGCTCTATCTTCTGGTTGCAGGAAAATTGCAGGCAGATTTTTGCCCATTTTTCCTGTCAACCTACTGATTTGTTGTCCACCAGTTAGCCAATTTTCGAGATCCCAGCTGTCAGTTGGGCCTTTTTACGACACCAGTTAGCTTTTTCTGCTGGTGTTTTTGCGTTTAATGACTTGCCTGCAATTTCATCATTTCTATATCGTAACCGTCGCACATTTTGATCTTTGAAATGTGACTACTAGAAAACCTACTGATTTCTGTAACTAAGTAGCTTTATAAGGAGGAAACATGGCAGCCCGAGTTAATAGAAATACCGGAGGAAGCGGATGGGGGTATTATCGCCTTCATCCAAGGATAACCATGCCACTGGTATACTGGCCTGTTGCGCCCAGGCGCTCAGCAGAGTCGTTTTACCATACCCTGCTGGCGCAGAGACGAGCGCCAGTTTTCCGGAGAGACTCTCATCAAGGAGGGAAAACAATTGTGGGCGAGCTACGAAAACTTTCCGGGTAGGCGGAATAAGCAGCTTGCTCTTCAACAACTCATGAGCTTCCATTAAATATAATTATAAACCTGTGGATATATAATGGCATGCCGGGGTGACGTGTGTAGCGTGGATGTTATTACCCAAATTTTGCGCAAAATTCCGGGGGGATCAAATTTTCTCGCGCCAGAACGTTAACAATTCAGGAAAGATAGATTGCAAACCGAGCAAAAGGGAGCAGCGCTATGACCACCCGCATCCGGCTTGCGCAACTGGAAAATGAGACCGCCTTGCCCACCTCCAAGCGCGCGCAAAGCGCGACCAAGGGCAAGATCGGGGGAAAAAAACCAGTACGGTCGCCAGTTGGCCAGGGTGCATGCCCCCCAGTACCGCGAAACCCTCTTCTCACATCTCTACCCGGGGAATACGCACTCCAACCCGGCCTACATCCCCACCGTTTATCGGTTGAATGCCTTTCTGGGGCTCAGCGAGCTTCAAAAGCAGCGTTGTATCATCTGAAGCCGGCCCTGGATGATCCTCGATAGGCGCCCCAATCATTTTCAGTGTTTTCTCAGGTGGTAGACCTGACGTTATCAATCCGAATCACTACATTGCAGCCCCATGGCGCGCCGGATGGAATTTTCCAGGGTGATCGGGTTTATTTCCAATTTGCTCAAATAATCTGCCGCGCCGGCTTTGATCGCCTGTGTCATGACTTCGTGGCTGCCCCGGCCGGTCAACAGAATCAATGGCTCTCGATAACCACTGGCGATCGCTGCCTGGATCAGCTCGATCCCATTATTTTGGCCCAAGTCATAATCGATCAGGATGGTATGATACGAATTGGTTTGCAGCGCTTCCCATCCGGCCCGGTACGTTGCTGCCCAATCCAATGAAAATGTCAGTCCATGTGCCGCGTGCAACATGTCCATGGTAATCAGGTAATCTTCCTCGTCATCATCGATGAGTAAAATTTGGATGACTATCTCTTGGCCCATCTTGTCTGATCGATTTCAAGCCTGAACCCATAGTATCTGAGCGACTATCCTCATATGATAGTCTTTTCGTTGAGCAGCTTGTCGGATTCCTGATAAGGCAGGTCGATGATAAAGGACGACCCGAACCCGGGCTGGCTTTTCGCAGTTATTTTTCCGCTGTGGTGTTCGACGATTTTGCGGCAGATCGCCAGGCCCATACCAAACCCTTTGTACTCGCTTTTCCCATGCAGGCGTTCGAATGGCTTGAAAATCCGCTCCAGTTGGCTGATATCGAACCCGATGCCGTTATCCTCTATCAGGATCTCGACCATACTTCCCAGCCTTCCCGTTGCTTTCGTATGCTGAGGCTCCAGGATTCGGGCGCTGACCTGCACAACCGGTGGAAGATCCAGGCGATGAAACTTGAGCCCATTGCCGATCAGGTTGAGGAAGAGCTGGTGCATCTGGTATCGATCCGCTTCGATGCAGGGTATTTCTCCAATAATTACTTGCCCCTGGGTGAGCTCGACCTGGATTTCAAGGTCACTGATCACTTCACGCACGACCGCATTCAAATCCACCCGCTCGAACGGCTGTGCTTTTGTAGTGACCCGCGAGTATGCCAGCAGTTCATCAATCATGGTCTTCATCCGCTGCGAGGCGCTGATCATCCGTTCCAAGAAATCTGTTTCTTCGGCGTCAAGATGGTCACCGGCATGGTCCTGTAAGCGTTGGCCAAAAACCTTGATTTTTCGCAGCGGTTCCTGGAGGTCGTGCGAGGCGATGAACGCAAAATCTTCCAGGTCCCGGTTGCTGCGCTGGAGCCGCTCGGTAAAGGCTTGCAGATCGGCGTTGGCTTGAGCCAATGCATCCTCCGCCTGTTTGCGTTCGCTGATGTCGCGCATGATCTTGGCATAGCCCCGCAGGTGACCGGCCGCATCGTGGATCGCGCACATGACCACATCCGCCCAGAATAGCGACCTATCCTTGCGCACATGCTGGATCTGATCTTCGTGGCGGCCTTCGGCGGCGAGTTCTAAAAAGCGCCGCGGCGTGCCGGATTTCTCTGTTTGCGGGGGATAGAAAATTGAAAAATGCTGGCCGATCGCCTCTTCGGATGTCCAACCTAAAATACGCTCTGCACCGGTATTCCAACTGGCGATATACCCCCGCGTGTCGAGCATGACGATGGCATAATCGTGGATCCCCTCGATCAGCAGCCTCAGCCGTTCATCGCTTTCGCGCAGCGCATTTTCGACTCGTTTGCGTTCGGCGATTTGGTTGGCCTCTTGCAGCGCCCGCAGCGTGACCGGGCCAAGCCGGTCCAGGCGCTGTTTCAAAACGTAATCGGTCGCCCCCCCTTTCAGGGTCTCGATGGCGAGTTCCTCGCCAATCGCTCCAGATACAATGACCACCGGGATATCCGGAAAACGCTGCCGAGCCGCAGTCAGCGCAGATAACCCGTCGAACCCGGGCACAGAATAGTCCGCCAGGACCAGGTCAGGCTGGCTGTTTTCTAGCGCGGATAGGAAAGGGACCTTACCAGGCGTCCATGTCGAAGTGAACGCCAGGCCGGCTTTGCGCAGCTCGCGTTTCATCAACTCCGCGTCTGCATCGTTGTCTTCAAGGATCAATATGTGGGGCTGGTCATTATCCATGAAAATCTACCAACAATTATGTCTTGGAATTTCAAAAAACCAACCGGACGCTCAGGTGGATAACCGGTTCACCGTCAACCAGTACGATCCCAATTGTGATACGATGCTGGCAAATTCATCATGGCGGATAGGCTTGGTCACGTAGCTATTGACGCCTAAGTCATATGCGTTTTTCAGATCCCGCTCCTCTGTCGAAGAAGTCAAGATGACCACAGGAACGCTTTTCATCCGCTCATTCATTTTGATATTTCGCAGAACTTCGATCCCATCGACCTTAGGGAGTTTAAGATCCAGCAAAATGACCCGGGGGTGATGATTGAAGTTATAGCTCAGGTTTTTACCGTGCGCGGAAAAGAAATCCAGCGCTTCCGCACCGTCCTTTAATATCAGGAACTGATCGCTCAAGTTATTCTTTTTGAAAACCCGTTTGATCAGTTCAGCATCGTCCGGGTTGTCTTCGATCAAAATGATTTCAACTTTATCTTGATTCATTACTTCTCTCTCCCTGGCAGTGTGAAATAGAACGTGGCTCCCTGATCTTCTTTCCCGGTAGCCCACACTCGCCCCCCATGCCGGGTGATGATCCGGCTCACCAACGCGAGCCCCACGCCAGTGCCTTCGAACTCTGTCACATCGTGCAGTCGTTGAAAGACCCCGAAGAGCTTGCTGACGTAATGCATATCAAAACCAACTCCATTATCCTTGACGAAATAAATACCCCCTCCAGATAGGATTGGCTCGGCCGTCTCACCTTCCTCGGCTACCGGCGCACCGGGCTCGATCACCCCGTCGTTTTTTTCGTCTTGCCTGAAGGCGTGCGCGTCGGGCAGATTACCAAACTCGATCAGAGCTTCGCTCCGGGTGCGTGTGAATTTGACGGCGTTGGCGAGCAGGTTGGTGAGTACCTGGCGGATCATGGCTTTATCTCCATAAGCCGCTGGGGTGGTGCGTGTAATGAAATGGATCGCGCGTGTTGGCGACTGTGTTAGCAATTCTTCGAAAACCGATTTCGCCAGAGCATCCATATCGATCTTGGTTGCGATCAACTGCTGGCGTCCCAACCGCGAAAAGGCCAGCAAGTCGTCGATAAGCTGCCCCATCTTGTGCGAGTTTGCCTGGATCAGTCCCAGGTACCGCTTGCCTTCATCGTCCAGCCGGGGTTCGTAGTCTTCTACCACCGCCTGGGCGAACCCGCTGATGGCGCGCAGCGGCGCGCGCAGGTCGTGTGAGACCGAATAGGAAAAGGCCTCCAATTCCTGATTGACCGATTCGAGCAGTGATTTCGACTGTTCGGCCTTGGCGCGTTCCACTTCGATATCCTCCAGCATATTCAAGAGGGCGCGTTGGGTCTCATCCAATCGGTTGCGCTCCTCATTCATATCCTCGAGCAGGTTCAAAGTCGCTTTCTGCACCTCTTGCAGGTTGCTGCGTTCCTCATCGAAATCTTCCAGCAAGTTCATGGTAGCCTGTTGGATCTGCTTGAGCTTTGCCCTTTCCTCATCGAAATCCTCCAGGATGTTCAAAGTCGCCCGCTGGGTCTCTTCGGCTTCCCAACGCCCGGTTAACAGATCCTCTTCTGCCCGCTTGTACTCTCCGATATCGATGACGTGCTCCACGAAGCCGCGCACATGTCCCGTCTCGTCACGGTCCGGCGTGTAGGCAGCGCGCACCCACCGCTTCCTGCCTGAAAAATGCAGCTCCTGTTCAAAGTCGACCGCTTCCCCGGCCAGGGCCCGTTCCACGTAGGGTGAGATGATCCGCCAGGAAACCTCGCCCACGATTTCGCGCATGTGCCGCCCCTCTACCATCGCCACAGGGGTACCAAACCAGTGCTCGTGCGTCCGGTTGACCAAGCGGTAATGCGAGCCAGTGTCGATGTAAGCGATCAGGGTTGGACCGCCGTCGAGGGCAAGCCTCAAATTGCGCTCGGTGAGCGTCGGCGCTGCTTCGAGCACGGTCACGATCCCCGGTTCAACATGCTTCTGACTTCTTCATTCTCTCTTCTTAGTTCTTCGATCTCCTTTTTCAGTTCCACCATCTTGAGTTCACGACCAACGGTCAGTTTCTGGAATTTCTCCAGGTCGGCCAGGCGGTCCAGCTCGCGGCGGCGCTGCTCGGCCAGTTCATCTTCTGCCCGTTTGCGCGCTGTCACATCGCGGGCGGCCGCAAACACACCGATCACGTTGCCACCGGTGTTTTTATATACACTGGCGTTATAGAGTACGTCCGTTAGCCGATCATCCTTGTGGCGGATGGTGAGGGGGTAGTCGGTAACAAAGCCCTTGGCGAAGACTTGCTGGTAGCCTTCCCGCGCTTTCTCCGGCTCGGTAAAGTAGTTGGAGAAGTCGGTTCCAATCAGTTGTTCACGTGCCACCCCCGTAACTTTCACCGTGGCCTCGTTCACGTCGGTGATCTTACCGTCACCGCTGATGGTAACCAGCGGGTCGAGCGAGGCTTCGATCAGACTGCGGGCATACTGTGAGGCCTGTTTTTGCTCGGTCACGTCGCGGGCCGCGGCAAACACACCGATCACGTTGCCACGCGTATCCTTATACACGCTGGCATTATAGAGCACATCGGTCAGACGCCCATCTTTGTGGCGGATGGTGAGGGGGTAATCAGTAACGAAGCCCTTGGCAAACACCTGCTGGTAGCCCTCCCTGGCTTTGGATGGCTCGGTGAAGTAGTTGGAGAAATCGGTGCCGATCAACTGCTCCCGCACCATGCCGGTGACTTTTACTGTGGCCTCGTTCACGTCGGTAATCTTGCCGTCCGCGCTGATCGTCACCAGCGGGTCGAGCGAGGCTTCGATCAGGCTGCGGGCATACTGTGAGGCCTGTTTTTGTACGGTCACATCGCGGGCCGCGGCAAACACACCGATCACGTTGCCACGCGTATCCTTATACACGCTGGCATTATAGAGCACATCGGTCAGACGCCCATCTTTGTGGCGGATGGTG
>Ga0105104_10001730_pt1 | contig 16326 bp, 15 predicted proteins | sample PPLLaktember2015_3_FD_87034 | JGI IMG/M metagenome (GOLD analysis project Ga0105104, IMG submission 87034) | Freshwater sediment microbial communities from Prairie Pothole Lake near Jamestown, North Dakota, USA - PPLs Lake P7 Core (6) Depth... | ecosystem: Environmental > Aquatic > Freshwater >... | reverse complement strand
CTGAACAAGAAACAGAAAAGGACGTATTCCGTTTCGTTGGGATTTATGTTCTTCAATTCTCTCCTGGAGCTTGTTACACTCGGCGTGCTTATCCCGTTTCTCGGAGTTCTGGTATCCCCCCAGCTTTTAATGCAATTCACCCCGGGCCAATGGTTCGTTAAAAATTTTGGATCCCTTTCTCTGCACAGGTCGATTGTTGTTCTCGGGGTCATTGTTTTTAGCGCATTCATCGTAAAAAATATGATCAGCTATATTCTCTATGCCTATGACAACCGGTACGTCTATGCCATTGCGACGGATTTGTCGAAAAGGAAATTGAAGCAGTATTATTCGCTGAGCTATTCGGAGTTTCAAAAATCCAATACGGCTGAAATGCTCCGGGAAATCTCCTCTCTTCCGATTGAGTTCGCACATCATATTCTTCTCGGTAGTATGGTTCTCCTTTCTGAAGCGATGGTCGTCATCCTCTTTTCCGCCGTGATGGCCGCCATTCAGTCTGGTATCTTTATGATGATTGTCGGTACATTGCTTCCATTTGCCCTCATCGCATGGGCCGTCAGCGTTCGTTTTTTACATGTCACCAGAAAAACAATTCAGGAAGTCAGTCCGGTGACGCTCAACCGGCTTTCCGATGCATTGTCCGGTTTTCAGGAAGCACGGTTATATAAAAAAGAGGAGTATTTTATCGACCGGTATATCGAAGGTCAGCAAGCCCTCAATTTCCAGTTTGGAAAACTCAATGCGGCGAATGTGATCCCGGGGCGTTTATCAGAAATGTTTGCGCTCGCAGGGATGATGCTCCTGCTGTTGTTCTATTACGGGATGGAAGGGCATCTCACAGCATCGGCCATCTATGTTCTTACAATATTTGTCGCGTTTGCGTATCGAGTCATACCCTCGATCAATAAGATATTGAATGCGCTGGTGCAGATGCATACCTATTCCTTCACGGCAGATATGATGCCTTTGTTTCATGAATCGGCGGGAGTTCCCTCCGGATCGCGCAATCCTCGGGAAAACGTTCCTGTTCAATTCACCCGCGAAATAGAACTGCGGCATATGACATTTTCATATCCGGAACGGAAAATATTACTCTTAAATGATTTGTCTTTACGCATCAGAAAATCTGAAATGATCGGCCTTGTCGGCCGAACGGGACTGGGAAAAACATCGTTCGTGAGGGTTCTCCTGCAGTTATTACAACAGAATTCCGGTTCAATGGTTGTCGATGGAAAAGTACTTCAGGAAGGTGATATTCCGTCCTGGCAGCGGTTATTTGCATTCATTGCACAGGATGCGGTAATCCTTTCCGACAGTATCGAGGCAAACGTCGCTTTTGGCGTGCCCAAACATTTGAGAGAGGCCGATAAAGTTCATAACGTACTGGAGCAGGTTGGGTTGTCCGATTTTATCGATCAATTGCCGGACGGTCTTGATACTCTTGTAGGAGAAAGGGGCAAAAATATTTCCGGAGGGCAGAAACAGCGGCTCGTTATTGCGCGTGCACTCTACCGCAATGCCGAAATATTTATCTTTGACGAGGCGATGAGTGAATTAGACGGGACCTCAGAACAGGAAGTCCTTGCAACGATATCGTCCCTCCATCGGGAGGGAAAAACCATTATGATCATATCTCATCACCAGCGTACTTTGGTGCACTGTACGAAAATTTATTCGCTGAGGCAGGGCCGGCTGCATGAAGTCGTACCATCTGCCGCAGCGGGAATACGCGGAAATTAAATGGTTCTCAGGGTGTTGTCATATCTGCTTCTGTTTACTTTTTTTGCATCGATAACAGTGGTGACGATCGTGAGGCTTCATCGTTTTAAACGACTAGTGAAGCTCCCAGACCATCAGTTATCCAGACTTCTTGAACTGGCCCGGCGATCGCTCGAATCACTCGACGTACCGGTAGGGGCGCTGCTTATTTACCACACTGAGATTATCGGTGAAGGATATAATACGGTTTTACGCGGATCGGATGCGGGCGGCCATGCGGAGATCAATGCCATTTCGGATGCGATAAAACGACTGGGGATGGAACGGTTTACGTCGCTCGAGAGAAACTCATTGTTTCTCGTCTCAACCTTCGAACCATGTCTCATGTGTGCAGGGGCGTTTATCAATTATGACATCACGCGAGTCTATTTCTTAAAAGAAAAGGATACGAAGGTTCTGTCGAAGGAGGGGGCGCGATTCATCCGGTATTATTTTCGAAGGGGACCAATGAAGCACGCCGGGGAACAGGATGCCCTGTTTGAACAGCATCCCGGCTATCCGCTGCGCAGGGTCAACTCTGATGCAGCGCGATAAGCTCCCCGTACAATTTAAGGTATTCCCCGAGTGTCCACTCGTCAGAGTATTGTTCAGCGGTACTTCTGTTCTTTGTCTGGAGGGAATGAATTTTTTCCGGTTGCCGGATCAATTCTTCCATGATGTTTGTTAATGCGGCTGCATCGCCGGGAGGCGCGGTGACGTTGTGATCTCCCAGGTCTGCAAGGAGCCCCACGTTGGTCCCCACGACTATGACACCAGAAGCGAACGCTTCCAAAACCACCACTGCTTGCCCTTCGTAGAGCGACGATATTAACAGGATGTCTGCAGAGGAAAGCGCTGAAGGAATATCATTGTACTTCAATTTTCCTTCCCATCGGATTTTTTCGTACACGCCGAGTTCACGGGCATAGTCCTGAACTTTTCCATTCATCATATCGCTCCCGATGACCGTAAGCCGGCAATCCTGCCTTCTGGACAGCGTGGAAAAGGTTTTCATCAAGGTAAAAGGGTCCTTCACACTATTGAGATTTCCAATGGAGATCAGCTGAAGCGGCTTGGAGAAGGGATGCGGCCGGTATTGAAATTTGTTGACATCGACACCATACGGGATAATTGAAATCTGTTCTTTTGATATTCCATATGATTGCATCATGGCCTGTTGGAATCGCGTGAGCATGACGATGCGGGAAGCATGGCGTATGCACCAGGCCGCCAGCATTTTATGAACAGGATTTGAGAGACTTCCATAGCGGATTGACGGAATGTAGGTTGCATCGCCGCCGGGAAGAGTGACAACGCTTGGGATATTCAGGATTTTCCCGGAGAGAACCGCAGCGACACCCTGCAGCATAATCCAAAACCCGTGGATGATGACAAATGGTCTGGCCTTATGATCTTTTCTGATCCTCCAGATAAAATAGATTGCTTTCATCAAGTTGGATCTCAACAATCGAGGGGCGGTGGTGATCGTGCAGGAAGCCATGAGGAGGGACGGATGAAACTCCAGGCTGGAAAAGGAATAAATGGATACATCAAATTTCGCAGATAGCCGTCCGAGCAATCCGAGCAGAACGGGAATGTTCTCATGCGCACCTAGTCCGCCGGGAACGATGACCGCTATGGAATGCTTTGAATTCATGCGTTGCCCTGTGCGTCAGATTCTTTTCGCAGAAGCAGACCGTGAGCGATCTTGACGATGACTTCCGGAGTATGCCTTGTTAAACAATGGATATCGCCGAACCGGCATGTGGGCCGGGCACATTCACCGCATTCAAGATCGGATGAATCGAGGCAGAGAGAAAATCTCCCGATCGGTTTTGACCACGCGCTCTTTGTTGAGCCAAACAATGCGACGACCGGGATCTGAGATACCCATGCCATATGCATCAATCCGGAATCTTCTGTCAACACCAGGTCGGCTTTCTGCAGGATATTGAATGCCTGCGATTGCGTTGTCGAACCGACCAGCGAAATGATTTTATCGCCCAGTCTGTTCTTGAGATATTCCGATTTTGCGAGAATCGATTCTGTCCCCATGATGAGACATTGGACATTCCCGTCTATCGTTTCGCTCCATGCCTGAACAAATTGTACATAATAATCCAGCGGCCAATTTTTTGTTTCGAAGCTGCCGGCCGGGTTCAACACAAATAATTTCTTTGCAGGATTAAAATTGGCGGAGAGTAATTGGTCCAATCCTGTTGAAGTATCACGGAGTTCAAGTCGAGGCAGTAAAGAAGGCAATGGAGCAAATCCGAGTGTATCGATGGTGTTCTTGGTCCGTTCGGCGGCGGTGTGTAAGGAGAATCGGTCGAATTCGCAGTAACTTTTTGGATGCAGCGCGGTCCTGATCATTCGGCTTAATGTATTGCGTTGCAGATCTATCACCACATCATAGTGCTCCTGCAAGAGCGACGGCAGGAGTCTGACGGCCTTGAGCCATTGCCTTCCCGGATTCCTTCCGCCCCCGAGCGTATGTACTCGTTTGAACATCGTCAAATTTTCGGGAAGGGAAGAGAATTCTTCCCGCGTCAAAAAATGAAATTGAGCCGCCGGAAGTACCGCGCGTAATGCCTGGACGTAGGGGAGTGTGATAACCACATCGCCGAAGGCTTGCATCCGAATGACGAGAATCTTCGCGGGGGCAGTCGTTCCTGTCCATGGGACAGTAAAGACAGTCTCTTTATTTGGTGAAGCAGCTGATGTCATATATGACATACATATGCTCAAAGGAAGTCCGCATCTGACAAAAATGGTACACAGTTTTCGGGCGAACCGCAACATGAGATATTTCTCATCATTTTCTGCTGCTGATGTGATCAACCGTTATTGTTACTTGATCACTATTGAGTTAAACTTATCGGAATTATCGACAATTTCGGCATAATTGGTAGAACACGATGATGTATCTTGAGATGCAAGGATAAGTTTGAGGAAACGAATTCTCCTTTTAAACGTCTAATATCATGCAGCTGCGGTCATCACCATGTGCACGTAAAGCGAAGAAACAATAAATACAGTGGATTATTGTTTGTGGTTTTGTGTTTCATTATCCAGGATGTGTGAATAATACTTGGATAATGAAAAGTAACACTCATTAATTTTACAATATATGTTTAATCCATGTCACTTTTATTAGTGAAATTCGTAGTACTTCCAAAGGGCATGCGCCGATAGGCATGACCAATTTTTAGAACCCCCGTATTTTGTTTGTAAAGAAGAATTGCGATATTGGGACATAATGAACATCAAACGATTTATATTGCATCAAATCATTGCTCTGGTATTAGTCGTTTTGTGTATTCCTCTTATCTCAGTCAGTGACTGTCTCGGATGTGATCAGATCGTTGATTCTCTTGACCATAGTGAATGGGATAATCATTCCTTTATTTTGAACTCACAAGAGGAAAATAAATCTCATTCGATTACCAGTTTGCCATTGGAACCCCCTTTTTCACTTATTGCTGTAGCCGCTTCTCAAGTTTTCCATCCACCCGCTCTTGTCTAAGGTTTATTGCTCTTAACCCATAGATCAGTGGTAAATTCACAGGTTCATCGTCTATCCATCGAGATGTCATGGATTATTCAGAGTTATTCGAACTCATCTTCATGAAGAAAAGTATATCGAACGATTGGAGGCGACGGTTTATGATAAAAAAGAATCCGTCAGTCTTGGATGCCACCGGAGAAGGCATCTTCAGGATACAGAAGGAAGGGCTGTCATGGTTCCTGTTATCACAAAATCTCTACGACAAGTAAAGCGGATTATTGTTCTCGCCGTTGGATTTACGATCCTCTTCCTCGGGATTGCATTGCTTGTACTCCCAGGGCCTGCTTTTATTGTTATACCGCTTGGATTGGGAATACTTGCAACAGAATTACTCTGGGCGAGGAGGCTGTTAAAAATTATCAAAAAACCATTTCAACGTAAAAAGGAAACAACTCATGCCAGATAAACCGAGCACTAAGGAAGAAGAATATTTTATGAGAATTGAGCTTGAACGAAGGAAAAGGATCGAAGAGGAGAATCACAGGCGGATGGCAGAAGAAGAAAAAAGAAAGCAAAAGGAGCTTCATTACATGCACTGTCCGAAGTGCGGAATGGAATTGCGTGAGATTGATTACAAAGGAATCAACGTGGATAAATGTTTCTCTTGTGATGGTGTATGGCTTGATGCTGGAGAAATAGATCTTCTCGCAAAATTGGAAAAGCCCGCGCTGGACAAGCTGTTCAGTGTGTTCAAGAAATAACATAAAGAGGATGTTTCTATCAATGGGCCGATTGAGTTCGCCCCTTTTTTTATTATAGCAGGGAAGATACTACTATGAAAATATCCGTCAGTGATAGGAGCAACTATTTCAAGGGATTGCTCCTGCTTATTAGGAAGGACCGCAGGATTACCGAAATGGAAATTCAATTTATGAAACGTATTGGTAAAACCCTGGGCTTTGAACGTCAGTTTTGCCTCAACGCGATCCATGATATATTAGAAAATCACTTCATTGTGGACGCCCCTCTGAAGTTTTCCACAAAAGAGCTTGCCATCAAGTTTATAAAAGATGGGTTGACGGTAGCATTTTCTGATGATGAATTTCATCCCTTTGAAAAAGAATGGCTCAGATCTATCGCAAAGAAAAACGGCATTGATTTGGCATGGTTTCGGAAGGAAAGCACCAACGGTGCAAATAAAAAGCAATTTCCTTCTCGTATGGAAGTAGATGATCTGACCGTGGAATATTCCTGATGAGTATGTATTGTTATAGTCACGCATAAAGGGGCCGAGTATTCTGTTGAATAATCAGGATATGAAATTACATGGATTGACAAGTGCAGAAGCAGAGGCGCTTCTCAGGCACCATGGACCGAACGGGATTCCATAGGAGAAAAACCGGAGCCCTTTGCAGTTGTTGCTGATATGGTCCGCGAGCCGATGTTTATTCTATTGATCGCTTGCGGCACACTGTACCTTTTGCTGGGCGATATCGAAGAGGCCATCATGCTTCTTGGATTTGAGAGTGTGATCACCACATCACCGAACGCTTGCATTCGAATGATGAGAACCTTCGCGGGGGCGGTTGTTCCTGTTCATGGGGCAGTCGATACAGCTTCTTTATTTGGTGAAGCACCTGTTGTCTTATATGGCATACTTATTTTGGGCGAACCGCAACACGTGATATATTTCGGTAGTGTTTCATTTTCGTGCAGACATGTGGAATCCACCAAGGATTTGACTCGTGCGATGAATGATTACATTCTCAAGCCAGTCTGAAGATGAGGCATGCGGGCAAGCCTCCGGCAGTCCTGACCGATACCGAATAAAAATCATCAATCTTAAATATTCATTCTAAAATATTTTTTAACGGGAACTCTATCCGCGTCTCATTGGTTATTATATTTAAATAAGATAAAATACTCTGATTAGGACTTATGAGCCTTTTATTCAGCCGTCAATGCGAATATGCGCTTCAAGCAGTGAGTTACCTGGCACTCCATCCCCGTGGCAGGCTGGTTTCCATAAGAGAATTAACGAAGCGATTGAAAATTCCCTACCATTTTCTCGGAAAGATATTACAGGGCCTGGTGCAAAAAAGAATCCTTATTTCTCACAAAGGGCATAGCGGCGGGTTTGCACTGGCGCTGCCGCCTGAGGACATATCCTTTTATGATATTATTAAAACGATCGATGGGACGCAATTCAAGCATCAGTGTGCGATGGGGTTTTCAGAGTGCTCCAGTGAAAGCCCATGCGCCATTCATGATCAGTGGGAAAAATCGAGGAATGAACTTTACAAATTATTCTCAGGCAGGAATCTTGCAGAAATGGCAAACGCAATGAATAAGCCCGGGTACAGAACACTCAAATTATAAAAACAATTAAAAGGAGACTTATTTATGAAAAACTCCATGTTTAAAAACACTGCCCTGGTCATCGTGATGCTTCTTGCATACAGCCTTACTGCAGATGCTCATTGCGATACGATGGAAGGCCCGGTGGTGAAGGCGGCAAAAAAAGCCCTGGACACCGGAAACATCAATCTGGTGCTTGTCTGGGTTCAGGAGAAAGACGCTATCGAAATAAAGAAGGCATTCGAACGGACACGTTCAGTTCGCACCATGAGTCCGCAGGTGAAAGAGATGGCGGATATGTATTTCTTCGAGACACTTGTCCGCGTTCATCGTGCGGGAGAAGGAGCACCGTATACCGGTTTAAAATCCGCCGGGACCGGAGTTGAGCCGGGAATTGAAATGGCAGACCAAGCTGTCGTAAGCGGTTCAGGCGAAGCTCTGGTGAAGAATCTCAATGCCGAGATGCAGAAGGGGCTTCACACCCTTTTCACAGAGGTAAGAGAAAAGAAGAATTACAGGCCGGAAGATGTCAATGCCGGAAGAGAATATGTTAAAGCCTATGTCACATTCATTCACTTCGTTGAACGGTTGTACCAGGCAGCACAAATTCCGTCCGAAGGACACGGCCATGAAGTACCTGATGCCGGCTCACATCAGCATTGAGCCTGCGGGAAGATTGCGGGAGCATCAACTCCCGGTCTATCCGGCAGGCATTTGAAAACCTGAATACATAAAAACGAAAATCAAGAAAGAAAGATCAATGGAACAGAAAATATTTAAAGAAGTCGAGCGGTTCTCACAAGAAAAACATATTCATGTTCCGCTCTTCAATGGCGAGCGGACCAAAGTGCTCCTCTTATGTCTTTCGGCGGGACTCACCGTACCGCCGCATTCCCATCCTGGATTTGAGATCACGCTGCAGCCGTTGAAAGGAAGGGCCTTGCTTCCCCTCGAAGACGGGAAAGAAATGACCTTGACACCGGGCGAAATTATTTTCATAGATGGCGCGTCTTCATTCAATCCCAGGAATCCGTTTAACGAAGATTTCGAGATGCTCATTCATCTTGTAAAGCGGTGAGGGAACGATGAACGGGCCTTTCTCTCATTATTTTGCTGAAGACCATCGGAGACTGGATGATATTCTGAGGGCCTCAGACATCCGGCCAAACGAGTACGATATGAAGGCCTATGGTCATTTTCGCAGCGCCTTGTTGAAACATATAAAATTGGAAGAGACACTGTTGTTCCCGGCCCTCGAGAAATCCCAACGAGGTGTTTACACTGAGAGAATCGCGAAACTTCGTCTGGATCACGGGGCACTGACAGCGCTTATGGTGCCTCCGCCGTCCCCCGCAATTATCAATGCGATCCGGTTCATCCTGGCAGGCCATAACCAATTGGAGGAGGAACCGAAAGGGCTGTATGATCTGTGCGATGAATTTATTCAAGATCCTGATGGCATTTTGAGTAAAATGAGACAAACCGCTGATGTCCCCCTGTTACCGCATAATACCGAGGCCTTTATACTCGAAGCAACCCGGCGCGCTCTTGCGAGGGCGGGGTACAATTATGATGACTTTGAACCTCGAGGATAAAAATTGCAGAGATTGGAGAGGATTCAACTATCTCACTGACGGGGATCAAACTCTCAAACCGTCGAATATCCCGTCAAAAGAGAAATATTTGAATGTGCATTGATTATTTTTTAAACCATGGGACTCATAAATTCACCGGCAAAATAACGGTATCCATGGAATCGACGGACATTACGTCTTTTCTTTCAACGTCCTCTTCTCAAACCAACCATAGACCGCTGGGATGACCAGCAGCGTCAAGAGAGTAGAGGTGATCAAGCCTCCGACAACAACCGTCGCAAGCGGTTTCTGAATTTCCGAACCCGCCCCGCCGGCAAACAACATTGGCATCAAACTAAAAATAGAAATTGATGCGGTCATCAATACCGGGCGTAATCTGTTGAGGCTCCCTTTCCGAATTGCTTCTTGCAATTCCATTCCTTCTTCGCGCAATTGCGATATTTGCGAAACGAGCACAACTCCGTTTAATACAGCTACACCAAATAACACTATAAATCCGACTGAAGCCGGAACAGACAAATAGAGTCCGGAGATGTAAAGAGCAAAGACTCCGCCAATAAGGGCAAAAGGGAGATTTGAAATGACCAACAACGCCAGGCGGAGGGATCTGAACGTCACGAATAAGAGCAGGAGTATTAATCCGACGGCAATAGGACCGATGATCATGAGCTTGTTCATTGCTCTCTGCTGATTCTCGAATTGTCCGCCCCATGTTAAATAATAACCCGCAGGAAGTTGAACCTTCTCTTTTATCGATTGTTTTGCCTCTGCTACAAAACTGCCGATGTCTCTACCGCTTATATTCATCTCGATGCCAATTCTTCTCATTCCATCTTGCCGGCTTATCTGAACCGGTCCTTCGATCATTCTTATATCAGCCAATTGTGCAAGCGGAATATTCATTCCCGTTTTTGAAGGAACTAATATATTCTCGATCGCTTCAATCGAATTTCTTCTCTTTTCCGGCATGCGAACAGTAATATCAAAGCTCCGATTTTCTTCATAAAATTTAGAAGCAGATTTTCCTGCAACGGCGATTTCAATGACATTCTGAACATCGCTGATGTTCAAACCATATCGCGCTATTTTCGATCGGTCTATATTTATCGTAAGATACGGCTGTCCAGAGACCTTCTCGGTCATTAAATCTGTCCCGCCGTCAATCGAAGAAAGAACTTTTGCAATCTCATCGGATTTACTTTTGAGCACATTAATATCTTCTCCAAAGAGTTTAAGTATCAATTGTGCTTTTGTTCCAGCAACAAGTTCATCAATTCTGCATTGTATCGGCTGACTGAAACCGAAACTAAGTCCTGGGATTGATTCTAATGAAGCGCGCATTTCATTTGTCAGCTCTTCTATAGAGATATCCCGTTTCCATTCGCTCCGTGGCTTTAATATTCCCACATACCCGGTTTTATCGACGCCTCTTGTATCCAAGGCTACTCCGGTTTGTCCGATGCGTGATACAACAATATCGAGTTCTTTAAATTCCTTCAATTTCTGCCCTGCAAGCTTATTGACTTCCATCGCTTTGGAAAGAGAGACTCCGGGAAGCAGCACCACATCCATATCAAAGGCGCCTTCATCCATAATCGGTATAAACTCCGTTCCCAGTTTCGTAAAAAGAAATAAAGCAGCGAGTAAGAATGCTCCTGCAATACTCAAGAGTTCCATTTTCTTCTTCATCGCATATTCTAAAAGCGACAGATAATGTTCTTTTGCAAATATCATAATGATGCTTTCTTTTTCCTGCTGCGACTTCAAGAACATGGAGCAAAGCACCGGTATGACAAAAATAGAGAGAAACAATGATGAAAGAAGTGCGATGGCCACTGTTTCAGCCAGCGGTCCGAACATCTTTCCTTCAATTCCTTCCAATGAAAGAATCGGTATGAACGTTATTGCAATGATCAGTTCTCCGAAGATACTCGGCTTTCTCACTTCCAACACTGCTTTAAGAACGATGGTCATTTTAGGACGCGATGTTCCACCTTCGCTTAAATGTCTTTGCACGTTCTCCACTTGAATGATTGTTGCATCGATGATCATTCCAATGGAGATTGCAAGTCCTCCGAGTGACATCAAGTTTGCACTCAATCCGACAATTTTCATAACAATAAATGTCGCAAGCAGGGAAAGAGGCAAAGCAAGAAGAACGACGATGCTTCCTCTCAGGCTTCGTAATAATACATACAAGACTAGCAGTACAAGGAGGGAGCCTTCAATCAGGGCTTTGTTCACGGTCGCAACGCTGGCGTTCACGATGTCGCTTCTATCGTAATAAGGAACGATCTTTATTCTATCCGGAAGAATGTTGTTCTCATTTATTTCCTTTACTGTCTCTTCTACCCGCTGAACAACTTCGCGACTGTTCTCACCGCGCAGCATCATCACGATCCCGCCAACGGCTTCATCTTGACCGTCCTTCATTGCTGCTCCCATTCTCACCGCTTCGCCAATCTTGACATAAGCAACATCTCTTATGAACGTCGGTGTTCCTTTATGAGACTTCAGGACAATGTTTTCAATATCGCTTACATCCTTCATTAAGCCAACACCGCGAACGATATATTGATCGGAATTTCTTTCAAGAATATTTCCGCCCACATTTTGATTATTGTTCTCTATCGCTGAATAAACATCCTCTGCCGTGATATCATACTTCAGCAGTTTTTCCGGCGAGACGATGACTTGATACTGCTTAAAATAACCGCCAAACGAATTTATTTCATTGACACCGGCAACGCTTTTTAATTGCGGCGTGATAATCCATTCTTGAATCGTTCTCAAATTTGTCAAATATGAAATCTTTGCAAGTGAATCACCCGGTATCTTCCCTTCGAGTGTATACTGATAGATTTCTCCCATGACGGTCGCTATCGGCCCCATGACAACTTCAACCCCTCGGGGCACATTTTCTTTCGCTTCACCTAAGCGCTCAAACACGAGCTGGCGTGCAAAATAGATGTCCACATTATCTTTGAACACGATGGTAACGATGGAAAGTCCGAACTTTGTCACCGAGCGCAATTGCTCGACATCCGACAGCCCGCGCATGGCCATCTCAATGGGAGTGGTGACGTTCCTTTCAATCTCTATTGCGGAGAGCCCGTCTGCATGGCTCACCACTTCTACCTGTATGTTGGTCACATCCGGGAAGGCATCAATGGGTAACGTCAGATAGGAATACAATCCGAATGCAACGATCAGCAACGAAAGGACGATGATCGTTCCTTTCTGCTTCAGCGTCAATGAAATTATTTTTTCTAACATCAGGTTTATTCTCCTGCCAATTCTTCTTTTTTCAGATCGCTCTTGAGATAAAAGGCCCCCCTGGAGACGATACGATCGTTTTCTTTCAATCCCTCCTTGATTTCGATCAGAGAATCCACAGAGGTTCCTGTCATGACGGTCCTTTTCTCAAAGGTGGTGTCGCTTGTCTGAACAAAGACATAGTGTTCTCCTGCATCCTGCACGACCGCTTCTTCCGGGATCAGTAAGGCATGGGTGCCTGTGCCAACGGGTATGTTCAATTCCCCAAACATGTTCGGCTTCAGTCTATGGTGTGCATTGTTAAATTCGCCGCGCACCGTAATGGTTCTCGACTGTTCATCCACGATCTGGCCGATAGAGATGATCCGGCCGGTAAACGTCAAGTCCGGATAAGACGTCGTGGTAAAAACCGCATTGGTTTTCTGCTGCACTTTTGACAGGTCCTTTTCATATATCTGCCCGTCGATCCAGACCGAATTGGTGTTGATCACTTTGAATGCGTTCGTCGCTGCATCAACATATTGACCAACGATGACATTCCGTTCAACAACCACACCGTTCATACGTGATTTGATGGGCAATGTACCGGAAGTATGTTCATCGTTTTTCTTCTCTCTGGTCACATCTTCATCGGTCAGGCCGACGGAATGAATTCTTTTATCTTCTGCATGGTATTCCGCAAGTGCCTTGTCATATTCTGCCCGGCTTTCGAGTAAGGATTTTTGTGATCCAATATTATCATCGAAGAGTTTCTGTTGTCTTTCATAATTTGATTTTGCATACTCATAACTCGCTTTGGCTATGAGGAACCCGGCTTTCATTGTCCCGACATCCAGCCCTTCAACTGTCATGAGTGTTTGTCCGGCGGTGACAACGTCTCCAACCTTGACAAATATCTGGTGCACTCTTCCTTGAACGAGAGAACCGACCTGTGCCTCAAAATCCTGGTTCGGCAGAACTTTCGCCGGTGCGGCCAACGTTCCGGCCAACAGTTTCATCCGCACGGTGAATAAGGTCAGATCAATATCGGCAGCGCTTTTCTTTGTCACGGTCACAATTTGAGGCCCGGTTTTAGAGTTCTCTGTTTTCTTCTCCTCGCTGGAATTATTGCTGCAGCCCATCAGCAGGAGGCTCCCCGTAAGAACGGATAAAGGGAAGAAATATTTAATTGCATTCATGTTCACGACCTTACGATGTTCATTAATTATTGGATGAAGGAAGTTCCGACAGCATATTCTAATTTCGCCAGTGAAATGCAGTACCGGGCAAGTTCTTCAAAGTATTCATTACGTGTTGAACTCATGAGCTGCCGGACTTGCAAAAATTCTATATAGCTGATTTCGCCTGCCTGATAACTAGCATAAGCGGAGCGATAGGCCTCTTCGGCCTGAGGAAGAATATCGGTCCGGTGGAGTATGATTTGCCGTTCATTGTTTTTCATTTCTAAAAAAGCGTTCTTGACATCGACACTGATTGAATTAGCGGCCGATTGCAGGTTGTGTTCTGCGATACCTACGTTGGCTGAAGCTTCCTGAATTTGACCGCGCTGATCCAAGAGGAACCAGAGAGGAACAGAAAGGCCAAACGAAACACCGTAAGAATCCGGATTACCAATCACGGTTTGACGATAATAGGAGGCATTGAGGTTAGGTAAAAAACTTGACCATGCCAATGTACGTCCCAGAGCGGCAACGGATATCTGGCCGGAGGCGGCCTTCAGTTGTGGATTGACGGAATACGCCATCTCTGTTAATTGTTCCAGAGTTCCTGTTATCGGCTGATACACTAAGCTGTCGGTCAGAGTGATGTTGTTCTGTTGTTCTGTCTTTGTCCGACCCAGTGTCACATATAACTCGCCGAGGGAAATGGTGAGATCATTCTGAGCAACCTCGAGTGCACTGCGGGCTTGTGTGCGCTGGACAGCGGCGGTAAGCCGTTCCAGGTTCGTCGCTTCTCCGATTTTATGGCGGGTTTCAGCTTTTTGTGCAAAGTCTTCGGCGATAACAAGGTTTTCCCGGGCAAGTTCTATCTTTTTCTGTTTTGCAAGCACATTGTAATATGCTGTCTTGACCCGTGTCATCAGTTCAATGGATGTTGCAGCTTGTTCAGCTTCAGCGACCGATACCTGCGAAGATAACTGCAAGCCGCGGAAGAGGATGGTCGTCGGAAAATCTATCGACTGGGTGATGCCGATGGATCGTTCACCAAATTGACTGATGCCGCCTGCCGCCGGTATATACTCGTAGCTGACGGCAACGGAAGGCGACGGCGGGGATATGCCTCGCCAGAATCTCCCCCGCTCGGCATCGATGCGACGGGCCGAAGCCAGCGCCTGAGGATTGTTCCTGAGTGCGATCACCATGGCATCGTGAAGGGAGAGCCGTTCAACGTCCTGTGAGAACGAAACAGCCTGGAAGAATATGATTAAAATTCCTATGGAGAGAACAGGTCTTTTCAATGGATACCTCATTGTACAAAGTTGTGATGAGAGAAAAAAAGTACATCGCACCCTGTACGTATCGGATGCAGTGTGACTTCAGAGGAATGGAACTAGGAGGCTAACGGAGGACGAAAGATCTCTTTGCCGGTAACAGAAGCGAGAGTCGATGGTGAAATAAACGCGATGAGTGCAACAGGGAGCGGATAACTGAGGGAGATGGATTTATACTCCACCGATGGGACATGGCAGATACATGAACACGGTGTCACATGGTTGTCGCCGGGAGAGGAAGAGGAATTCTGTTGATGCGCGGAAGTTACGTCGAGCGATGCTGCACACAGATCGGAATTGGAATCCATCAAACAATCATGATCGATACATTTGACCATGGAAATGGTTAAACAGAAAATAAGAACTATCGATATCGAGTCGCGCATCTTGATCATCTGAAATTAATATACCCATAATCGATATGCTTAGCAAGTTGTGAAATATTCAATGAATCGAGCGCTCGATGAAAAGCTGCTAACAGGATACTGAAAAGTCGTGTTTGATGGTCATTGCGACCGACAATAAGGAGCCCAGCAAATTCAATCATTGCGTCATTGCGAACGGTTACACCGTGAAGTAATCCCTGTTTTCCGTGTCATCAGATTGCTTCACCCGACTGAGTCGGGCTCGCAATGACGGCCTCAATTGGTGAAACGATTTTTATCAGGTCTTTTACGTGTTATAATCTTGAATCTCACCATCTCACAATCTTCTGTGTTTAGTCGAGATCGAAGCGGTCGAGGTTCATGACCTTGTTCCACGCTGCGACAAAGTCGTGCACGAACTTCTCCCTGGAATCCTCACATCCGTAAACTTCGGCCAGAGCCCGGAGTTGAGAGTTTGAACCGAAGAGGAGGTCGACACGGGTGGCGGTCCACCGGCGTTCTCCCGTTACACGATCTCGACCTTCGAACACATCTTTTTCTTCCGTAGTTGGCTTCCAGGTCGTGCTCATGTCGAGCAGATTCACGAAGAAGTCGTTGGTGAGCGCCTCTGGCCGTTTGGTGAAGACGCCGTGCTGGGACCTTCCGAAGTTGGTCTTGAGGACGCGCATGCCGCCCACGAGCACCGTCATTTCGGGTGCGGTCAGGGTCAGTAATTGCGCCTTGTCTACCAGCAGCTCCTCGGCCGAAACCGAGAATCTGGTCTTGAGATAATTGCGGAACCCATCCGCAACCGGTTCGAGGACGGCGAAGGCCTCCACATCGGTTTGCTCCTGGGATGCGTCCATGCGTCCCGGCGTGAAGGGAACCGTCACCTCCTGACCCGCATTCCTCGCAGCCTGCTCGACGCCCGCGCAGCCGGCCAGAACGATAAGGTCAGCCAGTGACACCTTCTTG
>Ga0105104_10001729_pt1 | contig 16326 bp, 13 predicted proteins | sample PPLLaktember2015_3_FD_87034 | JGI IMG/M metagenome (GOLD analysis project Ga0105104, IMG submission 87034) | Freshwater sediment microbial communities from Prairie Pothole Lake near Jamestown, North Dakota, USA - PPLs Lake P7 Core (6) Depth... | ecosystem: Environmental > Aquatic > Freshwater >... | reverse complement strand
CGCTCGTCACCGGCTTGGGGGCGCAGCCCGCCGCCCAGTCGGTGAAGCCGGTCGCGGCTGCCGCCGAAGGCGGGTATCAACTCCCGCCCAAGGTGATCGTCGACATCCTCGACGCGCGGCCGCTGCCGTCCGTGATCGTCAGTCCCACCCGCCAGCAGCTCGCGCTGCTCGATCGGCCGAGCATGCCCTCGATCGCCGACCTGTCGCAGCCGATGCTGCGCCTTGCCGGGATGCGCATCAACCCGAAGACCAACGGCCCGCAGCGAAGCCAGGGCATCACCGCCATCACGCTCAAGGCCGTGGCGGACGGCAAGGAGACGAAAGTCGTCGTGCCGTTGAACGCAAAGATCGACGCGGTCAGCTTCTCGCCGGGCGGCAAGAGGCTGTCGTTCTTCAACACGAAGGCTGCGGGCGTCGAGTTGTGGGTGGCTGACACCGCCACCGGCATGGCCAAGGCGATCACCATGGCGAACATCAACGCCACGATGGTGCCCTGCGACTGGGTTGACGAAGGAACCCTGGTCTGCAGCTTCGTGGTGGCGAGCCGCGGCCCCGCGCCGAAGGCTCCCGAGGTCCCCGCCGGCCCGAGCATCCAGGAGAACTCCGGCAAGGCCGCCCCGGTCAGCACCTACCAGGACCTGCTCGGGAGCGCGCACGACGAAGCGCTCTTCGAGTACTACTTCACGAGCCAGCTGGCGCTCGTGGACGCCGCGACCGGCCGGCGCACGCCGCTCGGCAAACCCGGGATCTTCGAGGAGGCCTCGGCGTCCCCGAACGGGGAGTACTTCCTCGTCGCGCGGCTCAAGCGCCCCTTCTCGCGCCTCGTACCGCTGAATGACTTCTCGAAGGACGTCGAGGTCTGGACGAAGGCCGGCGTCCTGGCGAAGAAGGTCGCCGACCTCCCGCTCGCAGAGGCGGTGCCGATGCTCGGCGTTCCCACCGGGCCCCGCAGCTACACGTGGAACCAGTCGGAGCCGGCAACCGTGGTCTGGGCCGAGGCGCTCGACGAGGGCGACCTGCGCAACAAGGTCCCCAAGCGCGATCGCTTGATGACGATGAAGGCCCCGTTCGCCGGGGAGCCGGTGGAGATGCTGCGCCTGGACGAGCGCTTCCAGGGCATGACGTGGACCGAGGGCGGCACCGCGCTGGTGAGCGAATTCGAGCGGACGAAGCGGATGCGGACCACCTGGGCCCTCGACCCGGGAGCGGCGCCGCCGCGCAAGATCTGGCAGCTCAGTGCGGAGGACCGCTACAAGGATCCGGGGCGTCCGGTGATGCGGCAGCGCGCCGGCGCGTTGCTGGTGCAGCAGGCGGGCGACATCATCTACCTGGCCGGCGAGGGCGCCTCGCCCACGGGCGACCGGCCCTTCCTCGACCGCTACAACCTGAAGACGGGGGCGATCGAGCGGATCTTCCAGAGCGACGGCGAGAGCTACGAGACGGTCGTCGCATTGCTGGCCGACGACGGGCGGTCGCTGCTGACCCGGTACGAGACGGTGAAGAGCCCGCCGAACTACGTCGTGAGGGACCTGACCACCCGGTCGCAGCGCCCGCTCACGGCGTTCGCGGACCCGGCGCCTCAGCTGGCGGGCGTCGAGCGGCAGTTCCTGACCTACCAGCGCAAGGACGGCGTGCAACTGAGCGCCACGCTCTATCTCCCGCCCGGTTACAAGAAGGGCGAGCGCCTGCCGCTGGTGATGTGGGCGTACCCGCGCGAGTTCACCGATCCGAGCCTCGCGGGCCAGGTCAGCGGCTCACCGTACCGCTTCACGTTCTACACCGGCATGTCGCACATGTTCTTCCTGACGCAGGGCTACGCCGTGCTCGACAACCCCACGATGCCGATCGTCGGGCCCGGCGAGACGGCGAACGACACCTACGTGGAGCAGTTGGTGGCGAGCGCGCAGGCGGCCATCGACAAGGTCGTGGAGATGGGCGTGGCGGACCGCAACCGCGTCGGTGTCGGCGGCCACAGCTACGGGGCGTTCATGACCGCCAACCTGCTGGCCCACTCGCGGCTGTTCAAGGCCGGCATCGCGCGGAGCGGCGCCTACAACCGCACGCTCACGCCGTTCGGCTTCCAGGCGGAGCGGCGGACGTTCTGGGAGGTCCCGCAGGTCTACGGCAGCATGTCGCCGTTCTTCTACGCGGACAAGGTGAAGGACCCGATCCTGCTGATTCACGGCGAGGCGGACAACAACTCGGGGACCTTCCCCATCCAGTCCGAGCGCTTCTACATGGCGCTGAAGGGCCACGGCGCGACCGTTCGTTACGTCACGCTGCCCAACGAGGCGCACGGCTACGCCGGGCGGGAGTCGGTGCTCCACACGCTCTACGAGATGGTCGGCTGGTTCGAGAAGTGGGTGAAGGGGGCGAAACCGTAGCCAGCGGGCAGCAGGCAGCTGGCAGCAGGCAGCGAGTCAGGCTGCCAGCCGCCGGCTGCCGGCTGCGAGCTACCACATACCTAATGTGAGCTTCGCCTCGTCCGACATCCGGTCCGTGGTCCAGGCGGGCTCCCACACGACCTCCACGTACACATCCTTCACGCCCGGCACCGCGCGGACCTTGCGGTCCACTTCCGCCGGGAGTGTCTGGGCCGACGGGCACGCGGGCGCGGTCAGCGTCATGTGGATGCCGACCCGCGCCTCGGAGTCGATCTCGATGTCGTAGATCAACCCCAGTTCCCAGATGTTCACCGGGATCTCGGGGTCGAAGATCGTGCAGATCGCTTCGATGATGGCGGGCTTGAGCGATAGGGACAGGACAGGATCTGACATTTGTTGATTTGTTGATGTGTTGATTTGTTGATTGATTTGTCGATCTCGGGATTTGTTGATTTGGCCTCACCGCATCGGCCGCTCGGCGCATCAGCCAATCGGCCAATCAATCAGCCAATCACCCACTCAATCAACAAATCAACGAATCACCAGATCAACAAATGACCCTATTCAGTACTGGCTTCCTTCTTCTCATCCCCGAGGGCGGCGTGCAGGGTGTGCCAGGCCAGGGACGCGCACTTGACGCGCGAGGGGAACTCGCGGACGCCGCAGAAGACCTTGAGCTTGCCGAGACTCTCCTCGACCTCCGCGTCCACGCCGGTCGTGACGAGACGATGGAACTCCTCGAACAGCTTCTCGGCCTCGCCCACGGGCTTGCCCTTGACGGCGTCGGTCATCAGCGACGCCGAGGCCCGCGAGATCGCACAGCCCGCGCCCTCGAAGCGCACGTTCTTGATCACGTCGTCCTCGACATCCACGTGCACGGTGATGCGGTCGCCGCAGAGCGGGTTGTGTCCGTGGGCGTGGTGGTTGGCGTCCTCGAGGGGCCCGAAGTTCCTGGGCCGCTTGTTGTGATCGAGGATCACCTCCTGATACAGCTCGCGAAGGTCGGACATCAGGCGAAGACCTCCCGCACCTTGCCGAGCGCCGCGACGAGCCGGTCGATCTCCTCGTGCGTGTTGTAGAAGGAGACGGACAGCCGCGCGGTCGCCGGCACGCCGAGCCGGTGCATCAGCGGCTGGCAGCAGTGGTGGCCCGTGCGGATCGCCACACCCTCCCCGTCGAGGATGGTGCCGACATCATGCGGGTGGACGGCGTCCATGACGAAGGAGACCACGCTGGTGCGCTCCGCGGCGGTGCCGACGATGCGGATGTCGGGAAACGCCGAGAGCCGGTCGAGGGCATGCTTGACGAGGTCGTCCTCATGCCGGTGCGCGCCGGTTACGTCGAGCCCGGTGTAGTAGTCGATCGCGGCGCCCAGCGCGATGGCCCCGGCGATGTTCGGCGTCCCCGCCTCGAACTTCGCGGGCAGCGTGTTGTAGCTCACCTCTTCGAGCGTGACCGAGCTGATCATGTCGCCGCCGCCCTGCCACGGCGGCAGGCTGTCGAGCAGTTGCGCCTTGCCGTAGAGCACGCCAATCCCCGTCGGGCCGAACAGCTTGTGCCCCGAGAACGCGTAGAAGTCGCAGTCGAGCGCCTGGACGTCCACGGGCAGGTGGGCCACGGCCTGCGCGCCGTCGAGCAGCACGGGGACATCGCGTTCGTGGGCGAGGCGGACGATCTCGGCGGCCGGGTTGATCGTGCCGAGGGAATTCGACACGTGGCCGAGCGCCACGAGACGGGTGCGGTCGCCGAGCATCCGCGCGTACTCGTCCATGCCGAGTTCGCCCGAGTCGGTCACAGGCACCACCCGCAACCGGGCGCCCGTCGCCTCGCACGCCATCTTCCACGGCACGAAGTTCGAGTGGTGCTCGAGCACGGAGACGATGATCTCGTCGCCCGGCCGGAGGACCGAGCGCGCGAAGGACTGCGCGACGAGATTGATCCCCTCGGTCGTCCCGCGGACGAAGACGATCTCGCGCGCTTCGCGGGCGTTGAGGAAGCGCTGCACCGTCTGCCGCGCGGCCTCGTAGGCGGCAGTGGCGCGCTCGCTCAGCAGGTGCACGCCGCGGTGGATGTTCGCGTTGTCGTTGAGGTAGTAGCCGGTGAGGGCGTCCAGGACGGCCCGCGGCTTCTGCGTCGTCGCGGCGTTGTCGAGGTACGCAAGCGGGTGCCCGTGCACCCGCTGTTGCAGGATCGGAAAGTCGCGCCGGACCGACTTCACGTCGAACGACTCGGCGACGGGGCGCGGCCCCAGGGCGCCAGACCGTGCAGCCGCGGTGTTCATGAAGCCGCCTTTCGGTCGGCCGCGCCCGGCAGCCGCTGGTCGAGCAGCGCGTCGAGCAGTGTGCGGACCGGTTCCAGTTTCATCCGTGACACCACGTCGGAGGCAAACGCCTTCACGAGCAGCGCCCGGGCCTCGTCGCGCCCGATGCCGCGGGCACGCAGGTAGAACAGCGCGTCCTCGCTCAACTGCCCCACCGTGGCGCCGTGCGTGCACTTCACGTCGTTGGCGAAGATCTCGAGCTGCGGCTTCGTGTTGATCTGCGCCTCGTCGGACAGCAGCAGCGTCTTGTTGGTCTGCTTCGCGTCGGTCTTCTGCGCGTCGGGTCGCACGCGGATTCGTCCGTTGAAGACCGCTCGCGCCCGCCCGGCCAAGATGCCCTTGTACACCTCGTGGCTCGTGCCGTGAGGCATGGCGTGGTCGATCTCGGTGTGGTTGTCCACCAGCCGCCGGCCGTCGGCGAGGTAGACGCCGTTCAGCGTGCAGTCCGCGCCCTCCCCGGCGAGGACGGCCACGACTTCGTGCCGCGAGATCAGGCCGCCGAGCGTGACCGAGTGCGAGGAAACGCTCGCCGACCGACCGACGCGGAGCTGCGTGAGGCCGCAATGGTAGCCGTGGTCGGACGACTCGCGCTGGAGCCGGTAGTGGTCCACCACCGCCCCAGACGCCGCCACCAACTCCGTCACCGCGTTCGTGAAGAAGCGGGCGCTTCCGAGGCTCGCGTAGGTCTCGACGATCCGGAGCTGGCTGTTCTCGCCCGCCAGGATCAGAGCACGCGGGTGGGTGGCGCGGGCCGCGTCGGCCGACGACAGGAAGAGCAGCTGCAGCGGCTCCTCGAGGACGGCGCCGTCGGGAACGGCAACCACCGCGGCGTCCGCGAACAGCGCGGTGTTGAGGGACGTCAGCGCACGCAGGTCGAAGGGCGCATGGGCCGCCAGGTGGCGCTCGAGACAATCGGGGTTCCACTGCAGGGCCGCGGCCATGTCGCCGGCGACGGTGCCGGCCGGCAGGTTCGCCAGGCGTGAGAGCCTCGCCGAAAAGCGGCCGTCCACGAACACCACCAGGGCGCCCTCGAGGCCGGGTACCAGGTACGGCCACACTTGCGACGGCCGGACGTCGGCGGTCGAGCTCCCAGTCGGAAAGCGTGCCTCCGCGACCGGCTGGATGTTGGTGAAGCGCCAGTCCTCGTCCCTGGTCGTCGGAAACCCCAGCCGCTCGAAGGCTCCCATCGCCTTGGTGCGGGTCTCGCGCAACCAGGCCGGCTGCCCCTCGCGCAGGGGGGACAACCTGTCGAACGCTTCCCGGTAGACGCCCACGCTGTCGCTCGTGTTGATCATCAAAGGTCCTGTCGATTGTCAGGTCACAAGATGGCGACTGACCACTTCGGCAAATTGAGAAGTGGACAGTTGCAACCTAGCCACGTGATCCATGGCTCCGTCAGGCCCGGTCGCCTGCCGGCTCCACCTCGAGCCAGCCGTAGCCCTTGTCCTCCAGCTCCAGCGCCAGTTCCTTCCCGCCGGAGCGCACGATCCGCCCCTCGGAAAGGACGTGCACGTAGTCCGGCACGATGTGGTTGAGGAGCCGCTGGTAGTGGGTGACCACGAGGAACGCGCGGCGCGGGTCGCGCAGGGCGTTGACGCCATTGGCCACGATCTTCAGCGCGTCGATGTCCAGGCCCGAGTCGGTCTCGTCCAGGATGCCCAGCTTCGGCTCGAGGACGGCCATCTGGAAGATCTCGTTGCGCTTCTTCTCGCCGCCCGAGAAGCCCTCGTTGACCGGCCGGCTCATGAGCGCCTGGTCCATGTCGAGCAGCTTCATCCTGGCGCGAACCAGCTGCATGAACTCCATCGCGTCCAGCTCGGTCTCGCCGCGGTGCTTGCGCACCGCGTTGAGGGCGGCCTTCAGGAAGTACGAGTTGTTCACGCCGGGAATCTCGACGGGGTACTGGAAGGCGAGGAAGACGCCCTCGCGCGCCCGCTCCTCGGGGTCGAGGTCGAGCAGGTCGTGACCCTCGTAGGTGACCGACCCTTCGGTGACCTCGTACTCGGCGCGGCCGGCGAGGACGCCCGCGAGCGTGCTCTTGCCCGACCCGTTGGGCCCCATCATCGCGTGCACTTCGCCCGTCTTGATCGTCAGGTCGATCCCCCGCAGGATCTCGTTGTTGCCCACCCGGGCGTGAAGGTTTCGAACTTCGAGCATGTTTCTCCCCTCGTGAAGCTGGCAGCCGGCAGCGGGCAGCCGGTGGCGGATCGCGCCGTCCCGCCTCGACTGTCTTCAGGCCGCCAGCTGCCAGCCGCCAGCTGCCTGCCTCGTCCGGCTAGCCAACCGAGCCTTCCAAACTCACGCCGAGGAGCTTCTGCGCTTCCACCGCGAACTCCATCGGCAGCTCCCGGAACACTTCCTTGCAGAAGCCGCTGACGATCATGTTCACCGCGTCCTCCGACGAGAGGCCGCGCTGCCGGCAGTAGAAGATCTGGTCCTCGCCAATCTTTGACGTGGACGCCTCGTGCTCCATCTGCGAGGACGTGTTCTTGATCTCGATGTAGGGGAACGTGTGGGCGCCGCACTTGTCGCCGATCAGCAGTGAGTCGCACTGCGAGTAGTTGCGGGCGTTCGACGCGTTCTTCCCGATCTTCACCATCCCGCGGTAGGTGTTCTGCCCCCGGCCCGCCGAGATCCCCTTCGACACGATCGTGCTGCGCGTGTTCTTGCCCAGGTGGATCATCTTGGTGCCCGTGTCCGCCTGCTGGAAGTTGTTGGTCACCGCGACCGAGTAGAACTCGCCCACCGAGTTGTCGCCCTGCAGGATGCAGCTCGGGTACTTCCAGGTGATCGCGGAGCCGGTCTCCACCTGCGTCCACGTGATCTTCGAGTTCACGCCCCGGCAGTGGCCGCGCTTGGTGACGAAGTTGTAGATCCCGCCCTTGCCGTTCTTGTCGCCCGGGTACCAGTTCTGGACCGTCGAGTACTTGATGGTCGCGTTGTCGAGGGCCACGAGCTCCACCACCGCGGCGTGCAGCTGGTTCTCGTCGCGCATCGGCGCCGTGCAGCCCTCCAGGTAGCTCACGTGGGCGCCCTCGTCCGCCACGATCAGCGTCCGCTCGAACTGCCCCGTGTTCTGCGCGTTGATGCGGAAGTAGGTGGACAGCTCCATCGGGCAACGCACGCCCTTGGGGATGTAGCAGAATGAGCCGTCGCTGAAAACGGCCGAGTTCAGCGCCGCGTAGAAATTGTCCGTGTGGGGGACGACGCTCCCGAGGTACTGACGGACGAGCGCGGGGTGCTCGCGCACCGCCTCGGAGAACGAGCAGAAGATGACGCCCAGCTCGGCCAGCTTGCCCTTGAAGGTCGTCGCGACCGAGACGCTGTCGAACACCGCGTCCACGGCGATCCCGGCCAGCGCCTTCTGTTCCTCGATGGGAATCCCCAGCTTCTCGAAAGTCGCGCGGACCTCGGGATCCATCTCGTCCAGGCTCTTCAGGCCTTCCTTCCGCCTCGGTGCCGAGTAGTAGATGATGTCCTGGTAGTCGATGGGCTCGTGCTTGACGTTCGCCCAATCCGGGTCCTTCATCGTCAGCCATGCCCGGTACGACTTCAGGCGCCACTCCAGGAGCCACTCGGGTTCGCCCTTCCGCTGGGAGATCTGGCGGACGACGTCCTCGTTCAGCCCGCGCGGAATGGTGTCGGCCTCGACGTCGGTGACGAACCCGTACTTGTAATCCTGCGTGGCCAGTTCTTCGATCGTCCGTTCGGCTGTGCTCATCAGGGATCCTCTGGACTTGGCTCTTGGCCTAGGGCTCTCGGGTCGTGGTCGCCCGGGAGGGCCGCCACGCATGACGGCCCTTGCGGAGCCTTGGAAGGCTCGTCCGGGAACACCGCCCACGGGAAACGCTGACCGGAATTGGGGGCCGGCTTCCGGTCAGCATCTCAATCCGACCGTTATGGTCTCCAATATACCACAAACAGGACCAGAAGAGTCTGATATAGAGATGCAGGATGGGGTGGAGGGGTTACAGGGAGAAGAAGTGGCCAGTGGTCAGTGGCCAGTGGTCAGTTGAACAGCACAGCCGGAGCGGCCGCTGGTCACGCTGTCACGCATGATCCGCTGGCCACCGGCCACTGGACACTGACCACTACTTGGCGGGCGAAGCGGGGCAGATGACGGCCCGCGAGCCCGCGACGTGCACCTCGTGCGTCTTCCCGTCCGCTCTTAGCTGGACCTTGTAGCCACTGGTCACGACCTGGGCGTACATCCGGTCCTTTTCAGGACAGCCGAGGGCCGCGTCGGGCCAGGTGGCCGGGGTCGCCGACTCGACCGTGAGCCTCTCGGGCTCGATCTTGAGAGCCTTGGCGAGGTGCGCCCTGGCGCGTGCGACGGCGGCAGCCTTCTCTTTGGCAGGATCGGCAGGTTCTTCGCCAAGTTTCACCTGGGGCTCCTCGCCAGCGGACAGCTGGCAGCTGGCAGCTGGCAGCGAAGGAACAGCTGGCCGCGACGCCGAAGAAGCGGACAGCGTGACACGCGTGATGGGCTGCAAACCGCCGGCTGCGGGCTGCCAGCTGCAGACCGCGAGCGTCACCGTCAGTACCGCGAGGGCCGTCACGCCCACCGTCCCCTCGTGTCCATCAGGTCGTTCCACCACTCCCGGTCGAGGAACGAGCCGTCTGGCACGGTCAGCATCTTAGCGAAGTGCCCGGACGCCACCGTGAGCGTCATGATCGCGGTCGGCAGGTACTGCCGCATCGCCACGTCCGTGCCGCCGATAACGGCCTGCGCGCCCTCGATCTCGTTGAAGGACTTCCAGAAGAAGCTGCAGGCGGACCCGAACGGCGCGGCCACGATGTTCTCCGTCGACCAGTAGCCCGCCAGCGTCGTCAGGGCCGCAAGCCTGTCGGGATCGACAAGGAAGGTGACGCTGCGCACCTTGTCCCACTGATCGAGGCGCAGCGGCCCGACGAGGATACCGCCGGACTCGGGGACGGGGGGCTTCCCGCGGTCGAGATACGCCTGCGCGATCTCCGGCGTCGCCCGAAGCCCCTCGCCCTTCGGTGCGCCGACGCCGTCGGTCAGGAAGTGCGCCATGAACGGCGGCGCCGGGGCCTGCTCGATGCCCAATGCCCGGTGCGCGCCCTTGCAGCCGGCTCCGCCCTTCTTGAGCACCAGCGTGTCGCCCGCCAGCCAGCGGTCGTAGTACGAGAAACAGCACTCCTCGCCCTCGGGCTCGAAGACGGGCGCGAACGCCTCCCCGGGCCGCGCGTCGTAGACGGCGAGCAGGGGGGTCTGCAACCGCAGCTTGCCCATCAGCCGGCCGATCGACTCGGTGGTCGGGCGCGGCGACTCGGTGATCGTCGTCCTGGCGCTCATCGGTTCCTCCACGGTGTCGGGGGTCGGGCCTATTTTACCGCGGCTGGTCGCCGCCGGGTCCCTGCGCTGACGATCAGCCCGACGGCCACCACGACGAACGCGCCCACGACGTTGTACCAGAGGTAGGAGATGTTGGTGTAGCGCGCCGACCAGAGCACCGTCGTGAAGCCGGCGATCATGCCCGCGAACGCGCCGGTGCCGGTGGCGTGGCGGGTCCCGATGGCCAGCGCGAAGGCCCCAAGCAGCGTGCCGTAGAACAGCGAGCCGACCATGTTCACGACCTCGATCAGCGACCCGGCCCGCGCGGCGAACACTGCGAACACGCACGCGACGCCGCCCCAGAAGGCGGTGGCCAGCTTCGAGACGAGCAGGTAGTGGCTGTCAGGGGCAATCCTGCGGACATGCCTCCGGTAGATGTCGATCACCGTCGCGGTCGCGAGCGAGTTCATCTCTCCCGCCGCCGACGACATCGCGGCGGCGAAGATCGCTGCGATGATGATGCCGATGAGGCCGACCGGCATCCGCGTCGTCACGAACGTCGGGAACACGTAGTTCACGTCCTCGTAGAGCCGGTCCCCGGTGACGTCCTTCACCAGCGTCGCCGCCTCGCGGCGGGTGGCGGCGAGGTCCGCGTTGGAAGCAACGAACCCGGCGCGGGCCGCCGCCAGGCGGTCCTCGTCACCCGACCGGCGCGCGTCGATGTACGCCCGGGCGGCGTCCTGCCGATGGTTGTACGCCGCCGAGAACCGCCCCTCCAGCTCGCGGTACTCCCCGGCTCGCCCGCTCGACTCGACCTTCGACTGGTGGACCGGGTTGAAGAGCATCGGCGGCTTCGTAAAGACGTAGAAGCCGAACACCAGCACGCCGGTGAGGAGAATCACCGCCTGGAGCGGGATCTTGAAGAAGGCGCTCATCAACAAGGAGCTGCGCGCCTCGTCCACCGACTTCGCCGTGAGGTACCGCTGCACCTGGCTCTGGTCGCAGCCGAAGTACGCGAGATTCAGGAACAGGCTCGCGACGATGCCCGAGAAGATCGTGTAGCGCTCGGTGAAGTTGAAGGAGAAGTCGAGCGTCTGGAGACGCCCAACGGTCCCCGCCAGGTGGAGAGAGTCGCTGACGCTGACGCCGTCGGGCAGGCCCAGCACGAGGGCCGCCAGGGCGGCCGCCATGCCGCCGACGATGATGAACATCTGTTTCACGTCGGTCCAGGCCACGGCCTGGACGCCTCCGAACATCGTGTAGACGACGGTCGGAACGCCGATGGCGAGGACGGTCAGCGTGAGGTTCCAGCCGAGGACGATGGACAGGATGACGGCGGGCGCGGCGATCACGACGCCGCTCGACAGGCTGCGGCCCCCGAGGAACAGGAGCGTCGCCAGGGCCCGCGTCTTCGCGTCGAAGCGCTGCTCGAGGTACTCGTAAGCCGTGTAGACCCGAGCGCGGTAGAAGAAGGGCACGAGGGTCAGCGACAGGATGACCATCGCGATCGGCAGGCCGAAGTAGAACTGCACGAAGCGCATGCCGTCGGAGTAGGCCTGCCCGGTGGTTCCCACCAGCGTGATCGCGGAAAGCTGGGTAGCCATCACCGAGAGCCCCGCGGCCCACCACGGGATGCTGCGCTTGGCCAGCAGGTAGCCGTCGATCTCGTCGGCGTGGTGCGTTCTCTTGAGGCCGTCGTAGACCAGCCACGCCAGGTAGGCGCCGATGATCACCCAATCGAGGATGTGCATGGTTGGCGGTCCGGTGGTCGCGGTCAGCTCGAGAAGTACAGACCGAAGGCCCATAGGCCGGCTATGACCGCGGCCTCCACGAGCAGGACGGCCAGGTAGGTCGGCCAGCGATTCTGGCCGGGATCGGAAGCGACATGAGCCGGTGGCGGCGTCGTCATAGCTGCCTGCTCCGTTCGAGGCGCCTGGCGTCGGCCGCTGCCAGCCGCGCCCGGGCCTGCCCCGCCCACTCCCGGTCACGCGCGAGCGCGGCCGCGGACGCCTCGAGGGCCTCGATGATCCGTTCCGGCGCGGGGCCACCGGTCGTCCGCCTGACCTCGACGAAGTGCCGGGGCGAGAGAATCCGCCGCAGTGCCGCCTCGTCGTACTGCAGCGCGCGGCCGATCAGTTCCGACGAGGCGCGTGCGATGACCGACGCCGCGGATTCGTCACCGGCCGCCGCGACGCGGGCGGCGATGGTGTGGGCCGTCCCGAAGCAGAGTCCGTGATCGCGCACGAGCGTGTCGGCCAGCTCCGTCAGCGTCGTACCGCCCTCGCCCGCCCGCCGCTCGAGCGCCGCCGCGTCGAACTCCGCGGTTGCCATCGCCGCGGCCACCAGCGTCACCGCGCGCCGCGCGCCACGGAACACCGAATCCACCAGCGGCTGCAGGTCGTCCTCGGTATCCACGATGTCGCCGAAAGGGGTGTTGTGGACGGCCAGCACGACAGCCATCGCCTCGCCCAGGGCCCGGCTGCACAGCGCCCTCGCATGCTCGAGTGCCACCGGGTTGCGCTTCTGGGGCATGATGCTCGAGCCTTGCACGAAGCCATCGCCCAGCCGCAGGTAGCCGAACTCGACGGTGCACCACGACAGGAAATCCTGCACCACCCGGCCCGTGCCGGCGAGCAGGACGGCCGCCGCGCCCGTGTTCTGCAGCAGCCAGTCGGCGGCGCCGATGCTGCCGTAGGTATTCCCCGTCGGGCCGTCGAAGCCGAGGAGGTCGGCCGTCAGCTCGCGGTCGATCGGGAATCCCGTCCCGGTGATCGCGCACGAGCCCAGTGGGGACCTGTTGGTAGTGCCGTACGCCTCGCGGAGGCGGTTGACGTCACGCTCGAGCTGCTCGAGGACGGCGAGCAGGTAGTGGGCCACCGTCGAGGGCTGCGCGGGCTGCGTGTGGGTGTGGAGGGCGAGAATCGTGTCCCGGTGCCGAACTGCCAGGCCGAGCAGCGACGTGCGCAGGTGCAGGCACGCTTCGGCAAGCCCCAGCAGGTCCTGCCGCTGCCGCATCCTGTACAGCGTCATGTCGATGTCGTTGCGGCTGCGGGCGGTGTGCAGGCGGCTCGCCACGTCCGGGCCACAGGAGGCCTCGATGAGCCTGTTGACGTAGAAGAAGAGGTCCTCGAACGTACCGTCGAAGACGGCTCGCCCGACCTCCGCCTCGTCCAGGGCGTCGAGGCTGTGGCGGAGCAGCCGCGCGTCCGCGGCCGTGACGATCGCTCGTTCCGCGAGCATCACCAGGTGCGCGTAGTGGATGGCGATCAGCGGGGAGAGGAAGAGCCGCTTCGCGTCCTCGAAGTTCTCGTTGAGGACCGAAGAGACGTACTCGGGCGCGAACCGCATAAGACGAGTATAGCTGGCGCCGAGGCGGTATTGGCCACCCACGAGGTCACGATTCAGGATGGTGGCCGGAGGAGCGGGCGCGTCGGCGATGGAGCCGTGCGCAATAGGCATCTCTGACCCAGTAGTTGCCACGGAACGGAACGGCTCTTGCTCGGCCCGTTCGCTGTGTCAGAGCAAGCCGTAAAGGATGCGGAGGTCGCGGCGGAGGCAGCAGCGGCGGCGGCGCGCGCCGCCGGGCTGCGGTACGTGGGCGATGCGAGGCCCGGCTTCTCGCGCGAGCGGCAGGGCGACGGCTTTGCCTACCGGACGCCGGACGGCGAACTGGTCACCGACGAGCGGCAGCTCGAGCGCATCCGCAAGCTCGCCATCCCCCCGGCATGGACCGAGGTCTGGATCTGCCCCTTCCCCAACGGCCACCTGCAGGCGTCGGGGCGTGACGCAAAAGGACGCAAGCAGTACCGCTATCACGCTCGCTGGCGCGCGGTCCGCGACGACACGAAGTACGGCCGGATGATCGCCTTCGCCGAAGCGCTCCCGGCCATCCGGCGGCGAGTCGAGGAGGACCTTCAGCTCAAGGGCTTGCCGAGGCGCAAGGTGGTGGCCACGGTGGTCCGCCTTCTCGAGACGACGTTCATTCGCGTCGGCAACACCGAGTACGCGAAGCAGAACCAGTCATACGGCCTGACCACCCTGCGCGACCGGCACGTGGAGATCGAGGGCTCCCGCCTGCGCTTCTCGTTCAGGGGCAAGGCGGGCAAGCAGCACACGGTGGACGTCACCGACCGCCGTCTTGCCTCCATCGTCAAGCGCTGCCAGGACCTCCCGGGGTACGAACTGTTCCAGTACGTGGACGACGATGGCGAGCGGCAGACCGTCGATTCGGCCGACGTCAACGAGTACCTCCGCGAGGTCAGCGGACGGGACTTCACCGCGAAGGACTTCAGGACCTGGGCCGGCACGGTGCTCGCTGCGCTGGCGCTGCAGGAGTACGCGGCGTTCGAATCGCAGGCGCAGTGCAAGAAGAACATCGTGCGGGCAGTGGAGGACGTGGCGAAGCAGCTGGGGAACACGCCGGCGATCTGCCGGAAGTCGTACGTACACCCGGTGGTTATCGACGCCTACCAGGAAGGGCTGACGCTGAAGACGCTGCAGGAGCGGACCGAACGGGCGCTCGCCCGGTCGGAGGTCGACCTGAAGCCGGAAGAAGAGGCGGTGCTCGCGTTCCTACGGGAGTGCCTCGCGCGAGAGGGGGCGTCGGCGCGGGTCGCATGACAACCCCCGGATCAGGGAGGCAGGGAGCAACGGACGACTTGTCGAATTGGCTGCCGAAATGGACAGCGGGACGCGCCGCAGATCCTCTACAATCTGATCGAAACAGCAGATCTTGTGTTCCCGGCGGCACGCCAGCACGACATTGGGATGCTCGGCGCTGCCCTCGCGTCGTTCGTGGCGGAGCGCCACGCAGGCATGACCATGGAGCAGTCTCCCGAGCGCACTGGCCCGCCGCCGCGCCGCGGCCCCTCCGTCGACCTCGACCCGAACGGGATCGTCACGGGCAAGGGCCCGGACAGGCAACGGCGCCAGTTCCTGAACTACTCGTTCTACCGGCTCGATCCGGTGTTCCGGCGGCTCCCCGCCGACGACCGGCGGGCGGCGGCGGCCGAGTTCGTCGAACTGGTGCGGAAGTGGGAGTCTTCGGACGACCTGATCCTCCGCACCTACTCGCTCGTGGGCCTGCGCGCGGGCGTGGACTTCATGCTCTGGCGCATCGCGTTCGACCCGCTGTGCTTCCAGTCGATGGAGGCGACGATCAGAAGGTCATTCGACTCGGACTACCCGCAGGAGTTCGTCGATCTGGTGGGGCGGCTGCGCTATACGGAGGCGAGCCTCTATACGCAGCGGGACACGCCGATGTTCGCGTGCGCGAAGGTGCCCATTGACGCGATCCTCGCGCAGCTGGCGAACATGGTTTAGCGACACCGCCTGGACGCGCTCCCAACAAGAAGGTGCCGGACCGTCATTCATGCGCAATGCGCACGGGGAGCACGCTCGATGTTCCGTCACCCCGATCCTGAGGTCCTCATCGTCGGCGCCGGTCCGGTCGGCCTCGTTGCGGCCCTGTTTCTGCAGCAACAGGGGGTCCGCGTGGAGGTCGTCGACATGCACCAGCGGACGACCCAGCACAGCTACGCGCTCGCGATCCATCCGCGCACGCTCCGTATTCTCGACGAGGCAGGGCTCTCCGAAGGGCTGATCGGCGCGGGGCGGAAGCTGACCAAGGTCGCATACTACGAAGGACAGGAGCGGCGCGCCGAGATCGACTATTCGGCCCTCGCTTCCAAGCATCCGTATCTCCTCGTCCTCCGCCAAAGCCTGCTGGAGAGGGCCGCCGAGGAGGCGCTCCGCCAGAAGAAGCTCAAGGTCCTCTGGGCATACCGTCTCGAGTCCCTCAACGCGGACGACGCCGCCCTCCGGGCGGAGGTGGCGAAGCTCGACCAGGTCGCGACCGGCTACCCGGTCGCACGAAGCGAGTGGCTCGTCGTGCGGAGCGAGACGATCCGACCGGACTATGTGATCGGCGCCGATGGGTACGACTCGGCCGTGCGGCGGATGGCCGGCATCGAGATGGTCGAGCACGGCGCGGGCCAACACTTCTCGGTCTATGAGATCGAGGCGACGGGGGACCTTCCCGCGGAGGTGCGTGTCATCCTCGATCCAGACCTGACGAGCGTCTACTGGCCCCTCGAGGAGGGGCGCTGCCGCTGGGGATTTCAGATCCAGGACGCCTCGGGACACGAGGCATCGATGGAGCGCCTCGAGCAGTTGATCGCCGCCAGGGCTCCCTGGTGGACGGCGCGGCCGACGCAGATTTACTGGTCGACGCTCGCCCTCTTCGAGGGGCGCCTCGCGCGGAGCTTCGGCAAAGGAGGCGTCTGGCTCGCCGGGGACGCCGCGCACCTGGCGGCTCCGATCGG
>Ga0105104_10001728_pt1 | contig 16329 bp, 14 predicted proteins | sample PPLLaktember2015_3_FD_87034 | JGI IMG/M metagenome (GOLD analysis project Ga0105104, IMG submission 87034) | Freshwater sediment microbial communities from Prairie Pothole Lake near Jamestown, North Dakota, USA - PPLs Lake P7 Core (6) Depth... | ecosystem: Environmental > Aquatic > Freshwater >... | reverse complement strand
GCGAGCGCTTTGTGCGAGCCTTCGGAGTGCGCAAGCCATGCTTGCGCCTTTCTTTGCGCCTTGTAAATCGACCGACAGCGCCAAGGAAGGCGCAAGCATGGCTTGCGCACTCCGAAGGCTCGCACAAAGCGCTCGCGAAAGCCCGCTGACACTTCCTTGGGAGGGCTACCGCCTCCTCTAGGGGCCCCACTAACCCAGGCCTCCGCAAAAAACGCTCCGGCCTGGGCTAATATGTTGTCGGCCCTTCAGGCCTCTGGCCTTGCCATGCTCACGAATCAGCCGGTCAGCCATTGGCCAGACAGTGGTCAGTGGCCGGCGGTCAGTGGTCAGTGGCCGGCGGTCAGTGGTCAGTGGGCAGTGATCGGTTGACCACCACTCTTCGCATCTCGTAGCATGTCTCGGTGCTGGCAAAGATCAACGTTATCTGGCGGGTTCCGCTCGTCGTTCTCCTGACCATCGTCATGGGGACCGTGAGCGTCTGCTGCTCGCTTTTCGATGGCACAGGCCGGCTTCAGCATGCATGCGCGGTTGCCTGGAGCCGGATGATCCTCCTGATCACCCGGGCTCGTGTACACGTTATCGGGCTCCAAAAGCTCGATCCCGGGCGTGGTTACATCTTCACGGCCAATCACCTCAGCATGTTCGACATCTGGGTCTTTCTGGCCTACCTCCCTTTCCAGTTCCGCTTTGTCGCCAAGGAGTCGCTTTTCCGGTGGCCTTTTCTCGGCTGGCACTTGAAGCGCGCGGGGAACATCTCGATCGATCGCAGGAATCCACGGCAGGCTTTGCACTCCTATGAGGCGGCCAGCAAGAAGATTAATTCGGGCATCTCAATGGTGATTTTTCCCGAAGGCATGAGAACCTGGGGAGACACAGTGGCGCCGTTCAAACGCGGCAGCTTTTTGCTCGCGCAAAAGGCCGGTGCTCCCATCGTCCCGGTGACGCTGATCGGATCGCATCGTTTGCTCGCCCGGGGCTCGGTAATGGTCCGCCCAGGCACAATCGAGGTCAGAATCCATGATCCGATCGAGTATGATGAGTACAGGAATCTCGACTTGCAGACACTGGCCGAATCGGTTCGCCAGACAATCCTGAAGACTTACCGGCAGGTATCATGAACACTACGACAGACCAACTCATTGAACAAATTCAGTCGGCCCTCAATACTGCCCGCGTGCCCGGGTGGCTTTTCTATGGGTTTCACGCGAACGATCCGATAGCCCTCAGTATCCTGCGCTTTGGCCCGGCGTACCATGCAACCCGTCGTTGGTTCTACCTCGTGCCGGCCGAAGGTGAACCGGTCAAACTGGTCCACCGCATCGAATCGGGGATGCTCGATCATCTGCCGGGTCGTAAGCTGGTCTACCTCCGGTGGCAGGAATTGCGATCTCAGCTGGCGCAACTGCTCGGCTCGTCGAAGACGGTCGCCATGCAGTACTCCCCGGAAAACGCCGTGCCGTACGTCTCGAAGATCGATGCCGGCACCGTGGAACTGGTCCGAGCCTGCGGGGCGGAAGTCGTTTCATCCGCTGACCTGGTGCAACAGTTTGAGACCCGCTGGACCGCCGACCAGGTGGAGCAGCACCGGGCGACAGCGGACCTTTTGACAAAGATCGTCAACCAGGCCTTCCAGGAAGGTGCCAGCGCGCTTTCAGACAAGGGTCTCACAACCGAGTTCGAGCTTCAGCGGTTTATCCAACGGAGATTCGAGGACAACGGCCTGATCTGTGATTCGCCCCCCATTGTCGGCGTCAATGGGAATGCTGGTAACCCGCATTACTGTCCCTCGGAGTCATCCCACTCCGCGGTGCGCAAGGGCGACTTCCTCCTGATTGACCTCTGGGCGAAACCTCTCGGCCCCGACGCCGTCTACGCCGATATCACCTGGACGGCCTTTTACGGGAAGTCTGTTCCGTCGCGGGTCACCGAAGTCTTTGACGTCGTTCGACGAGCGCGAGACCGGGGTGTCGAGTTCCTGAAACAAGCAACCGGAGGCGGACGATATCCGCAGGGATGGGAAGTCGACGATGCGGTTCGTGAGGTGATTCGAGTGGCGGGGTACGCGGACAAGTTCGTCCATCGGACAGGCCACAGCCTCGGCCGCGAGGTGCACGGCAACGGAGTAAACTTCGATAATCTCGAAACCCATGACACCCGGAGTTTCCTGCCCGGCGTTGCTTGCACTATCGAACCGGGAATTTACCTGGACGACTTTGGGGTACGAAGCGAGATCAACGTTATTTACGGGAAGAACGGTCCGGAAGTTACCACTTCCCCGCAGGATTCCCTGCTCGTCTTCCCGCTTTGAAGACCCCCGGATTCTGCTTCCTAAGTCGCAAGCAATTTTATGAATAAAAGACTATTTTGGCTTCTGGTCCTCTGTTTCACTCTATCGTTTGGAGCTGAGGGCTCCCTGACCGGGCGATGGTTGTTCCAGGGGCTTTCGAAGAGCGGGAAAAAAGTTCCGCTCTTCATCATAGACTTTCCGGCTTCCGGTAAAGCAAAGGTCCTCAGCACGAGCGCGCCTTTCGAAATCCAGGTTAACAGTCACACGCTCGAGGCCGACTCGCTGACTCTGGAATTGGTTGCCGACGGACAAGCGCTCACACTGAAAGGCACACTTTCCAACGGGGTTATCAACGGGAATACCGGCGGGCAGGCGCTGAGCGGCCTTGTTTTCATCGCTGAGCGAACCGAACGGACCGAGCTGAAAAAACTCAAGCCAGTGACCGACGAGGAACGGGAGGCCTTCCGTGAAGCGAGCAACCTGCCCGACCTTGAGAAAAAGATCACTGGAATTCGAGGTTTCCTGGAGAAATATCCTGACACTTCATTGAGGACCTCAGCGCTCCTCGAGATCCTCGACGCCGGGCTGGAAGACGACCAACCGGACGACACTCTGGCGGGCGTCATCACCGAGGCGGTCGAATCGACCGAGGACAAGGCGATGGTTATGAATGACATCGCCTACCGGCTGGCCGAGAAGGACCGGATGCTTCCAAAGGCCGAGGAGCTCGCGCGAGGCGCTACCGGGCTCGCTACCCCCGCGTCGGCAGCCAGAGGGAATTTCCTCGACACTCTCGGCTGGGTCTTATACCGGCAGGGCAAGCTGGAAGAAGCGGTCACGACACTCCGTGAAGCCTTGAAAGCCTTGCCGCAAGAAGCGGATATTGCTTTACACCTGGCCGAAGCGCTGGAGAAACAGGGCAAGAACCTGGATGCTGTTCAGGCTTACTTGCAGGCCCACGTGGGCGGCGGCAACAGGCAAGCCAAGATTACAGCCCGCACGCTTTATCGGAAGCAGAAAGGGTCGATGGACGGGTTTCACGAATTGCTCGACCAGGTGTACGCCGAGCAACCGCCGCTTTTTGACGCCGGGCGGTTTGGGGAAGAGCACCAGGGACCGGCTCTCGTAGCCGAGCTATTTACCGGCGCCCAATGCGGTCCCTGCCAATCCGCCGACTACGCTTTTGATGGCCTTATCGAGCGATTTCCGGAAAGTACGGTCAATGTTCTCCAGTACCACATCCACGTGCCCGGCCCGGATCCGATGACTAGCCCGGACAGCCTTGCCCGCGCGCAATTCTACAAGGTCCGTTCCACTCCGGTCGCCCTCTTCTCCGGCACTGATAAACAGTCAGGCGGAGGACCGAAGACGCTCGCGGAGATGGCGTTCCGTCAGTACCTGGACACGATCAATGCACAGCTGAAATCGGGAGCGGCCGCACAAGTCGACTTGCAGGTGAAAGGCGAGGCGGACGCGATATCCGTAGACGGGAAAGTCAAACTTCCGCCCTCGGTTGCCAAGACGGACGATCTCCGGCTGCACATCGCACTCGTGGAGAAGGAGCTTCATTACACCGGGGGGAACGGCGTCCACATCCACCGGAACGTGGTCCGCAAGCTGCTGAACGGAAGTGAAGGCACCCGCATTACCGGACCCGAGTTCGAATTCAAGCAAACCGGGTCTCTATCGGCAATTGAAGGTGAGATCAAACAATATCTCGACGAATTGACAAAGGAATGGGAAACGGGTTTCAACGACGCGCCGATGGCAATAAATCGCACCGATCTGGCCGTTGTGGCCTTCGTCCAGAACGCCCAGACCTACCAGATCCTCGGTTCGGCTATGGCTAAGCTGAAATAAGCCGGTGCGGCCGAGTCGCTCGGCCGCAACCCTTACTCCGTGCCCGGCTCTGTTAACGAAGTTGGCTCGGGTTTCACTCTGAATCGCATGAGCTTTGAGAATCGGTCGATCTCAATCGCCTCCACCTCTTCGAAACGAGAGCGAAGATCGGCCACCCGGCGCTTGGTCTCCGGATTCCATGTCAGGTACAGAGTGAGGTACCAGAAGTCTTCCGGGTAGACCGAGAGCCAATCCTCGCTGATCACGTTCCCGCCGCGCCAATCGTAGTAATAGCTCAGACAGAGAAAGTAGTCATCGTCCCCCACGACGACCGGTTTGTGCTCGGCACTCCGTTCCGCCTGCTGAGCAATGGCCCGCCAGTCCGGATGAGCCTGGATGAGGTGTTCGCGGCCCAGCCCCTCGATGTTGTACGCCAGGAACAACACCAGCAGACAGAACTTGATCGGGGCAAGGTTGCTGAGCGAGACGCGCAGGTAAACCAGCAACAGGGGAGGGATCAGAAAGAACAGATACTTGGTCCGCGTCAGAGTGATCGTGTGGTGAAACAAGTCATTGGCGACTAGCAGTGCATAAGGAACGACAGCCAGAACGAGGAACAGAATGACCTGATCGCGGCCGACAACCTTCCTCCATCGCAACAGGGCATATACGACAAGGGCAACAAGCAGGATCAGGACCAGCGTGCGCGACTGAAAGGTGGAGCCAAACACCAGGCGTGAGAGTGCATCGCCGCCTTCGCCAGTGACCATCTCGGAGTAAGAGGTCGAATCTTGCGGGCCCATTACCCAGAGACCCGACTCGTATTTGCGTTCGCGCTGCCTCAGTAACTGAGGTACCCAGGGGAGAAAAAGAAGAGCCGATGCCAGGAGCAGTGTCGCCAAGCGCCACGCGCGGTTTTTGAAGAGCAGCCAGCCGGCAACGACCAGTTCACCCGCGTAGAAGAAAAGAAAGTAGTAGTGCGTGTACAGGCCCAGGGTGTTGACGATAATCAAGAGGGCTATGCGCAGGCCACTCACCCGGCCGGCTTTGGCCTGGTCATACAGGCCGGTGAATAGCGACAAGGACGCACATACGAAGAAGAACGCCATGGTGTACATGCGCGCTTCCCGGGTCATCAGGAAACAGGCAGTGCTGACCCCGAAGAGCAGCAGAATCCAAGCCGGAATTCCTTCACCCGGTCCCCGCAGGCCGTGAGAACGGATCAACACGACTAAGGCGAGGCCGAAGAACAAGACGCTGAAACCGCGACCCGAGAACTCCGAGAAGCCAAAGACCCGGACCCACTTTTCCAGGACCCAGAAATAGAGGGGAGGATGGTTATCGTTGCGATAGGTCAACTCCGTGAAAGAGAGCCGGAAGGCCGGCTGCTGGTCGAGGTGATCGGTCAGCCCAATGTCCCTGGCGGTGTAGATCTCGTCTTCCCAGTAGCCGAACCGATCAAGCCGATAAAAATAGAGAACCAACAGGCAAGCAGCGAGCAGAAATACGAGAGCCCTCCCCGTCCTCGAATTCATCGGCGGCAGGATAGCACGATTATCCAGGCGAGTCCGAGTTGGCCCTGCAAACTGACAAACTGACAAACTGACCGTCTGCTTTTTGTCAGTTTGTCAGTCTGTCAGTTTGTCAGTTCTTGTCGGGTTTACGGCAATCAAAAAGGCCGATGCTGCTGAGTGCCTGCGGGGTGAGATGGGCGACGATCTGGAGGGCCCGGGCGGTTAAACGGTTGGCCGCGCCGAACCATTTGTTCGGACGACTTCGCCATTCGTTTCCTCCCCGGTTCAGCGTCAGGAAGAGGAGGACCGACCCGAGTGTGAGCCCGCGCTCTACAATACTCCCCACGGGCTTCACTTTCCGCACTTCGAGCCCTGCGCCTTGGAGCTTGGTTAGAAGTTCCGATGGTTCATAACGCCGGCAGTGGCCAACGAAGTCATCGTCCTTGCTCCAGTAGTAGCGATGCAGTGGGACGGTAATGATGAGCCGTCCCCCGGGGGCCAGCACGCGGGCCATTTCCGTAATCGCCAGTTCATCCTGAGGGATGTGCTCCAGCACCTCGGAGCACACAATAGTCGGGAAACTGCCGGAACGCAGCCCCAGATGCTGAATATCCAGAACCGAACAGAGGTATCCTTCGGTCTTCATGATGCGCATGCCCGGGACCGACATGTCCGACAGAAACATCCGAGGGCCGGCAGGGACCATGGGCGCAATCCCACTTCCGATGTCCAGGATGGGCTTACCGCAGTCCGGGAGATATCTCTCAATAATCCCCTTCCTCAGCAGGTAATTGAAAAGCAGCCTCTTGTACTGGATGTAATTAGGGTTCTCGTAGAAGGCGTCGAAAGCGGTAACCATGTGTCGGGATGATTATCGGTGAGAACTTAAAGACTGACAAGGTGACAAGGTGACAGGGTGACAGGCATAAGCGCTAACTTGTTTGTAGGAACGCTCGTTTCGGGCCAAGGGAGTTCTGTAGTTGCGGTTACTCTTTCGGAGTGCGGTGTCAAGGCCACCGCACTCCGAAAGAGTAACCGTAACTACAGAACTTCAGAGCCCAGGCTTCATTGCCCGGGGCCCGAAACGAGCGTTCCTACAGGCAAGTTAGCGCCTATGCCTGTCACCTTGTCACCTTGTCACATTCTTCGCCCCATGGCCCTTACTGTCCCGTCTCGAGTCAGGAAATAGCCTTCAGGTAGCGTTTCCTCAATCTTCGGGCGAAAACCGCGGACGCTCCACCCTAAATCGATAAGTCGATCCAGGATGTGCGCGCGGATGCGAGGTCGGTCCTCAGAATCCAGGTAACATTTCAAAACCGGCTCCCGGGCCTCATCCTCGGGTCGTTTGAAGAAATGATCGAGCGCCGCCAGCCGAACATCGTCATCCTCGTGAGTCAGGTAATTCTCGATGATCTGTTGCAACGACGGCGTGTGCAGCCCTTCCATCACGCGGACCAGTTGCGCTGTGGGATCGGAGCTGGCCGGCGGGTTATCCCAGTGATACTGAAGCAGCTCTTCACCGACTCTCGTCAACTGGTCGGGTTCCAGAATCGATTGAAGAGCCCGGAACGGCCAGTAGACCTGTCTCTCGCGTTTCAGAAAACGGACTATCGCAGGAACCGCCGTCTCGCCCAGCCCGACGATCCAGCCCAGGACTTCTTCTTTCTCTTCGTCATCCTGGCGCGATGGCGAAGCGGCGATCGTGAACCTGTCGAGCAGCGCAAAGATCGCCGGCTCGGTACCCATCTCCAGGAGCTTTCGAGCGGCGTTAATCCGCGTGGACGGGTCCCCGTGAGGCTCTTTGACCTTCTTGCGCAGTTTCTGGATCTGCTTCTCGGCGGAAGGGCGAAAGAATGAAATAAGGTCCATGGGTTTAAACGCAGAAGTCAGGAGTCAGAAGTCAGGAGTCAGAATAAAAACCAGACCCTCATCGCATTCACAGTTTTCATTCTGACTTCTGACTTCTGGCTCCTGACTTCCGCTTCTGTAGTATACATCGGTTGCCGGCCAGGGGTGGGGTAAAAAGACCCGGCTTGCGCTATCCTAAACCCATGAAAGCCGTTGTTATATCGCAACATGGCGCTCCGAATGTCCTGCGGATGGAAGAGGTCGAAGAGCCTGGACTCGGCCCCACTCGGGTGAAAGTGGCGGTCAAGGCGACCGCCTTAAACCGGGCAGACCTCCTTCAGAGAATCGGGAAGTACCCGGCGCCTAAAGGAGTGGATCCCCGCATCCCCGGTCTGGAGTTCGCCGGGACTGTGGAGGAGATCGGGCCGGAGGTTTCCGAGATCAAGCCCGGTGACCGAGTGATGGGACTCCTGGCCGGAGGAGGATATGCGGCCAAGGTCGCCGTGGAAGAACGGATGCTTCTGCCAATACCAGAGTCGCTTAGTTTTGAAGAAGCCGCCGCTGTTCCGGAAGTTTTCGCAACCGCTTACGATGCACTGTTCCTTCAATTGAATCTCCGGGTAGGAGAACGGCTCCTCATTCACGCGGTTGCCAGTGGAGTCGGACTTGCGGGGCTGCAACTCGCTAAGACAGCCGGCTGCACCGTGATCGGAACGGCTGGTTCTGAGGAGAAGCTGGAGCGGGCAAAGGAGTTCGGGCTGGACGTCGGCATCAACTACCGCACAGCCGACTTTGGAGAAGTTCTCTCCCGCTCGACCGAGAACCGCGGAGTCGACGCGATCTTTGACCTTGTGGGCGCGAAATATTGGGAAAAGAACCTGACGGTCTTGGGCCCGCGAGGTCGTCTGATCCTCGTCGGACTGGTCAGTGGGGCAAAGGCTGAGACAAACCTGTCATTGATCCTGAACAAAAGGCTGACAATCATTGGAACCGTCCTGCGGTCCCGCTCGCTCGAAGAAAAAGTGGCTCTCACGCAGGCGTTACGGAGGCACGTTCTCCCGCTGTTTGAGACACAACGTTTGTGCCCGGTGATTGACCGGGTCTTCGATCTGGAGCGGGCTGCCGAGGCCCATGCGTACATGGAATCGAACGCGAATATGGGCAAAATCGTTCTACGCGTGTAATGCCCTGGGGAGCGCAGGCGCTGGGAGCGCAGGCGCTGGGAGCGCAGGCGTCTCGCCTGCACTGGGGCCGCAGGCGTCTCGCCTGCTCGCGCCGTTGGCAATATCGATTGTGCAGGCGGCGCGAGCAGGCGAGACGCCTGCGGCCCCAGTGCAGGCGAGACGCCTGCGCTCCCAGTGTGCTCCCAGTGCGCTCCCCAGGCAGGGAGCTTACCGCCTCCTCAGCGCGACGACATTCTCAATGTGATACGTCTGCGGGAACATGTCGACGGGCTGAATGGCGTCTACCTGGTAGTCATTCACGAGGACTTCCAGATCGCGTGCTTGGGTGGCGGGGTTGCAGCTGACATACACGATCCGCGATGGCTTGAGGCTCAGCAGGCTTTCAAGCATGTCGGGATGCATTCCAACGCGGGGCGGATCAATCGTCACGACGTCCGGCACGAACGACCGATCCTCGGCCAGCTGTCTCATGTATCCGGCGGCATCGAATTCCAGGAACTCGCAGTTAGCGATCGAGTTCGTCTCGGCGTTCAGCCGGGCGAGTTCGACCGACCTCGCCTGGTTTTCAACCCCGATCGCCCGCTTCACGCCGCTCGCCAGGAACAAAGTAATCCCGCCAATTCCGCAATATAGATCGAGAAGTGTCTCGTTTCCGGTAAGTTGGGCCAAATCGCGAACGACGCCGTAGAGCCGTTCCGCCTGCAGAGTGTTTGGCTGGAAGAACGTCGACGCTTCGAGCGTGTACGAGATAGGGCCGATCTTCTCGATGAGGTTCCCCGGTCCGAAGTAGATCTCCTCCTTCCCGATTGCTACCGGTGACCGCCCAGGGTTCACGCTGTTGATAACCGTCCTCAACTTCGGGAAGTTCGAGGTGAGCTCCTTGGTCAGGCTTTCCATTCGTTCCGACCGGCGATCAGAAGTAACAAGATTCGCGAGAACGTCTCCCGTGTGCTCTGAAACCCGAATCACGAGGTTCTTCAGATAGCCTTCGTGAGCAATCGTGTCGTAGGGCGGCCAGTTGTTTTCGATGGCCAATTGCCGGACCCGATTCACGATTTCCGTCGTGACCGGCGACGCCAGGTGACAGGTGTCCAGATCGAGGACCTTGTCAAAACGCTGCGGGACGTGAAGGCCGAGGGCGAAGTCCTTTCTGACGGGCGCGCAATCAGCTATCTCCTTCTGGGTCAGCCATCTTCTCGCCCCGAAGGTAAACTCCATCTTGTTGCGGTAATGGTAGAGCCGGGGCGAGCCGAGGGTGGAACTGATCTCGACGTCCGAAACCCCGCCGATCCGGCTCAGCAGATCGCGTACCTGGTCCCTTTTGAACTCCAATTGAAACTGATAATCGGCGTTCTGCCAACTGCAACCGCCGCAGATCTGGAAGTAGGGACACTCCGGTTCAACCCGGTGAGGCGAAGGCGCCAGCACCTCTTCGACTGTGGCCTCGGCGTGTCGTCTCTTAACCCGCCGGACACGCGCCAGTACTTTGTCACCCGGCACGCCGCCGCGGACAAACACTACCAGCTCATCAACCCGAGCCACTCCTACGCCTTCAAACCCGGCTGACAAAACGTCAGCTTCAAATACTTGCCCCTTGACCAGTTTCACGCCACCACCCGAAAAGAAATGATGATACCAGAGTCGACCCGGCGGGAGCGCTCCAACAGTCTCTCAGTTGTCAGGCTTTTGGCCTGTGTTCTACACTTGTGCGGTTGTTCGCTTTTGTTAATAGAGAGGGGGCCCATGAGATTACTTCTTGGTATCGCCGGCCTGCTGACACTGTGCTCGCTTGGGCACGCGCAAAACCTCGATATTTACTTCATCGACGTCGAGGGCGGAGGAGCAACGCTGATCGTGACGCCCGAGCGCGAATCGATCCTGATCGACAGCGGCTGGCGGCGGGACGATGGCCGGGACGCCAAACGTATTGCGGCAGTCTTGAAAGAGCAGGCTGGCCTGAACCAGATCGACTTTCTGGTCACAACGCACTTTCACAGGGATCACTACGGATCCGTCCTCCGCTTGTCGGAAATGGTGCCCATCAAGACTTTCTTTGACCGAGGCCCCATTGCGTTTCTCGAAGAGGACCCCCAGTTCCAGATTCTTTACACCGAGTACATGATGGCCAACAAGGGCGATCGCCAGACGTTGACGCCGGGCGACGAAGTCCCGATAAAGAAGGGCAGGCTGCCGCTGAAAATCACCTGCGTCGCCGCCCGTGGCTCACTGATTCAGAACGAAGGGACAGAGAATCCCGAATGCGCCCAGCTGAAGCCCAACAAGAAAGTGCTGCCCGATGAAAACGCAGCCAGCGTTGCTCTTCTCGTCCAGTTAGGAAAGTTCGACTTCTTCCATGGCGCCGATCTGACCTGGAACATCGAGGGCGCGCTCGTTTGCCCGAAAAACCGAATCGGCCGCGTCGACGCGTCTCTGGTCAATCATCACGGCTTAAAAATCAGCAACAACCCCGTTTTTCTGCAGGCGCTCGCTCCACAAGTGACGATTATGGCAAACGGCGAAGAGAAGGGTTGCGACCCGGAAGTCGCGGCCCTGCTTCGGTCGTTACCAAGCGTTAAAGCTTCGTACCAATTGCACAAGGATCTGAAGAACAAACCGCAGGACAATCAGCCGGACGAATTCATCGCCAATCTAACCCCGGAAGCGAGTTGCCAAGGCCACTGGATCAGATTGCGCGTGGCTCCAACCGCTTCAACCTTTGAAGTGACTAACGGCCGGACGGGCAACACACAGTCTTATCCGATACAATAAATCGGGAGGCGCTATGAGATTCAGTAGGGCAACCAGGAGAGACTTCTTCAAGGTTTCTGGAGCGGCACTCGCGGCGGTTAGTTTCCGCAGCGCCCAGGATGCCGGCGAACAGACGACCGGCAAGAAAATGATCACCAAGGCAGTGCTGATCAGCATGCTGCCTGCAGAGCTTTCCTACGACGAGCGATTTAGATTGGCTCAGCGAGTTGGGTTCCAGGGAATCGAGGCGCAAACGGTTACCGATCAAAGCGTCGTGGCGGAAATCAAAGAGGCTTCGGCCAAGACCGGGATGAAGGTTCATTCGGTCATGAACATGGACCACTGGAAATACCCGCTGTCCAGTGCTGATAAAACGGTCGTCGCGACAAGCATGAAGGGAATGGAGACCTCACTGCGCAATGCCAAGGAGTGGGGAGCGAGCACGGTCCTGCTGGTGCCGGCGGTCGTGAACCCGGAAACCAGCTACAAAGACGCCTACACCCGTTCCCAGGAGCACGTGCGCGAGTTGATCCCGCTTGCCAAAGAACTGGGAGTTGTCATCGCCATAGAAGAGGTGTGGAACAAATTCCTGCTCAGCCCGCTCGAGTTTGCACGCTACGTCGATGAGTTCGACAGTCCATGGGTTAAGGCGTACTTTGACGTGGGCAACGTGGTCCTGTTCGGGTACCCGCAGGACTGGATCCGAACCCTGGGTGACCGAATCATCAAAATCCACCTCAAGGACTTCCATTTCGAGACGAAAAAGTTCGTGCCATTGCGTGAGGGCACGATCGACTGGCCGGAAGTGCGCCGTGCCCTTGATGAAGTTCACTTCAATGGCTTTGCTACCGTCGAGCTCAACAAGGGTGACGAAGTCTATCTGAAAGATGTCAGTGGGCGGGTAGATCAGATCCTGGCCGGGGCGTAGGGTGACAGGGTGACAGGGTGACAAGGTGACAGGGTGACAAGGTGGCAGGGTGACAAGGTGACAGGGTGACAAGGTGACAGGGTGACAAGGTGACAGGGTGACAGGGTGGCAGGGTGACAAGGTGACAGGGTGACAAGGTGACAGATGACAGCGGACTCAGGGCTGCAGAGTTTTGAAACAACTCGCAACAAATTGGCGCGTTACGCAACCGCCGCTGACTTGACCGCCACTGCCCCCTGTCACCCTGTCACCCTGTCACCTTGTCACCTTGTCACCTTTCACCCTGTGCTTCTGCCCTCCCGCTTGCCCACCTAGTCAAATTCCCTCGACACTGTACAAAAATCGAAACTTTTGAGGACCTCGAACGTCAAATAGAGTGTCGGGGTTAAGAAATCACCCTGAAGACGGCAGTCTGTAAGCGAAAGAGAAGATTTTTTTGCCAATGAGAGCATCTTTCATCGAAAGCGAAGGTCTGTATCCGCAAACCAAGCGGCCGGATCCAGCCCTTAGAAACTTGGCCATCGGGATATTGCTGCAGGCTTTTCGGGACATTGTCGCGCCGAAGAAGGCCAGCAACAAGGAATGGGAAATGTGGCAGCAGGATGCCCTTGAATGGTTCTCCTCGGACGAATACTACCCTGGCAGTTTCAGCTGGGTTTGCGAGGTTCTGCAGGCCAAACCGAAGGACTTTCGCACCTGGCTCGAGAACTACCGGGACAGTGACCCGGAGAGCAAGCGGGAAATGGCCCGGAAGCTCGTCCGGTTCCAGATCAGACACTAAACCGCTGAACGACTGACGATTGAGGATTGACGATTGACGACTTGTCGTCGATCATTGGTAGTGATGATTGATGCTGCCGCGCTGGGTAGCCGTTTGGCCTGCCAATCATCAGGCCGACGATCAACAATCGTCTGTCTATACTTGTGCTCTTCAAGTTCGTCGTTTTCGCAATCTTCATAATCTACCTGCTCCTCGTGGTTGTCGTAGTGCTGCGCCATTTGAAGCCGGCGCGGTGGTCTGTCCCACGAGTGGGATTGCCCCCCGACCGCAAGCCGGCTGAAGAAAACGAAGTGTTGATCGACGTCGTCGACGTTGACAAGGCGTTTGACCACCCCGTCCTCGTCGGCCTTAACCTCAAGATCTATAAGGGAGAGACACTGGGCGTGCTGGGGCGAAGCGGCACTGGCAAAAGTGTGCTGCTGAAACTCCTGGTCGGCCTGCTGAGGCCGGAGCGCGGTCAGATTTACTTCGAGGGCAACGACATCACCCAAATGAGCGAAGCCGAGCTTCTCGAGGTGCGAAAGTGCGTTTCCTACGTTTTTCAGGGCGGCGCGATGTTCGATTTCCTCGATGTGGGCGAAAACATCGCCTATCCGCTCCGGGAACAGGGCTGGACCGACGAGGCGAAGATCAGGGAGCGGGTCGAATACCTTCTGGATGCAGTCGAGCTGGAAGGATGGGCCGACGCCAAATTCACCGAGTTGAGTGTCGGGGCCAAGAAGCAGGTGGCTATTGCCCGAGCCATTGCCAATAATCCGGAAGCGATCCTCTACGACGAACCAACAACGGGCGTCGATCCGATCATCGGGAAGTCGCTGAGCCGGTTGATCCGAAAGCTGAACCAACGGGAGCATTTGACGTCAATAGTGGTTACTCACGACCTACGATGTGTGGAGATTGTCGCGGACCGCATCATTATGCTCAAGGACGGCGTCATTCGCTTCCAGGGAACCAAGGAGGAGTTTCACGCCTCCGACGATCCCTTCATTCAGGCCTTCATCGCAGGCAAGCGCTACGAGGAGGAAGACGCCGAGCCGGCTCGGCTAGCTGGGTGAATGCCGCCGCTCGAGTTCCCCGATTACTTCCCTCAGGCTGATCCCTCGTTCCTGAAGAAAAACAAGAAGATGGTAGAGAAGGTCGGCGGTTTCTTCGACCGATCTCTGTTTGTCTTCGCCGGCGGAAACAACTACCTCGACCGCTTCTTCTCCCAGCTTCTTGGCGATTCGCGTCATCCCGCCTTCGAACAATTCCGTTGTGTACGAGTCCTGCGGCATCTCCGCCTTTCGCTGCTTGATCAGATCGGCCAGATAGCCCAAGAACTCTAGTCCCGAAAAGAAGTTGTCGGGGAAGAAGCAGGATTTTGTGCCCAGATGACACGCCGGACCTCGCGGCTCGACAAGCAGCAGGATGGAATCCGCGTCGCAATCGGTATGGATTGACTTCACCTCGAGGTAGTTTCCCGACGTTTCTCCCTTGCACCACAACTTCTGCCGGCTTCGACTCCAAAAAGTGGCGAGTTTTGTCTCCACAGTTTTCTCGAAGGCCTTACGATTCATGAAAGCAAGCATCAGAAGCCTGCCATTGCGTTGGTCCTGGACGATCGCCGGCACCAGTCCACCCAGCTTTGTCCAGTCGAGTTGGTTCGGGTCCAAGTTGTTCCTCCTTGAGTTGGTGTCAGGGCCCCAGCGGACCTTAGAACGCGTTACAGAGCCGCGCACGCAGTGGAGGACTGCGGAGCGTTTTCTTGCGGAGCAGCCTGGAGCGGAGTAAGCGGGACCATCCAGCGAACATTTACGGCGCGCTGGGTGGTCCCGCTTACTCCGCTCCAGGCTGCTCCGCAAGAAAACGCTCCGCAGTCCTCCACTGCGTGCGCGGCTCTGTAACGCGTTCTAAGGTCCGCTGGGGCAAACTGCGATGTTGGTCACCCTGTCACTGCCGCATCGGCACTCCCTTTGCCGCCAGGAATTCTTTCACGTCTGCAATCGAATACTGGCCGTAATGAAAAATGCTGGCGGCCAGGACCGCGTCCGCACCACCCTCCTGAAACCCGGCCAAAAGGTGTTCAGGCTTCCCTGCCCCGCCCGAAGCTATCAGTGGGATGCGGGATGCATCGGAAACCCGCCTGAGCAGCTCCAAGTCGTAGCCTTCGAGCGTGCCGTCCCGGTCCATAGATGTCAGGAGGATCTCGCCCGCACCGAGGCGTTCGCCTCGGCGAATCCATTCCAAGGCGTCAATCCCGGTTGGATACCGGCCTCCGCCAACAAACACTTCCCAGCTATCGCCTTTGCGCCTGGCGTCAACCGCCAGAACAATGCATTGCGAACCGAAAGCCAAGGCCGCGTTTTGTATCAGCTGCGGATCTTTCACTGCCGCGCTGTTCAACGAAACTTTGTCGGCGCCGGCCCGCAGCAGCTCTTGAATCTGCTCGAGGCTTCCGATCCCGCCACCCACGGTAAAGGGAATGAAAATACGGTCGGCAACCCGGCGTACCCACTCCAGAACGGTCTTACGCGCCTCAACGGTCGCGGTGATATCCAAAAACACGAGCTCATCGGCACCGTCCCGATAGTACCGTTCACCCAGTTCTACCGGATCTCCCGCATCTCGCAGGTCGACAAAATGAATGCCTTTCACTACGCGGCCCGCCTTCACATCCAGGCAGGGGATGATCCTCTTAGCCAGCACGTGCGAGCTCCTCCAGGCTGACTTGCCCTTCGTAAATGGCCTTGCCGACAATCGCGGCTTCGACCCCGATGCGCTTCAACTCGTTTATTTGTTCCAGGCTGCACACACCGCCAGCAGCGATCAGACTTGTCGTCTCTCCGAGCAGCTCGCGTAGTTTCGAATAGGTCTCGTAATTCGGGTGATCCAGGGTTCCGTCTTTCTCAATGTCCGTGCAGATCACCTGCTTGACGCCCCAACCCGAAAGGCGGCCGCTCATTTCGTCCAACGAAACCCGGCTTTCCTCCAGCCAACCTTCGCTTTGCAGCCGGCCGTCGCGCAAATCCAGGCTGACGATAAACGGGCCTGGTCCCCAGCGCTCGATCCACTGGCTCACCGCGTGCGGTTCTTTCAGTGCCACAGTCCCGAGGATGAGGTAGCGCACACCCCACGATAGAAGCTGCTCAACATCTTCCGATCTCCGAATACCGCCGCCAATCTCAACCGGCATCTTGACCGCCTGGACGATTCTCCTGATC